>PVBE012646030.1_pt1 | contig 46180 bp, 41 predicted proteins | sample 1631181 | NCBI WGS metagenome assembly PVBE01 (sample SAMN08397723, study PRJNA350692) | Marine metagenome, whole genome shotgun sequencing project. | isolation source: water | place: Pacific Ocean | collected 2012-04
ACGATACTGTCGCCGCTCACTGCAACCGCGCCGGGGCTGAAGACCTCCCAGTTCTCGTTAGCGGTGACGACAGTTGCGCCGGTCAAAAGGTAGTCAATCTCGGTCACAGGTTTCTCCACATACGGTCAGAGCGCATGCTGCTATTATATCCCCTTTTAGATTCCCACCGACGGCAGCGCATTGGCAAAGTTCCGCGCGCTGGCGGCCGCGCCGAGCACTGAAGTGGCTTACATGGACGAGCCCAAAAAACTGCCAGCGGCAACATTGACGCAATCAGTGGAAGTTGAGGATGATGGATTTCTGGCGCGAATGGAGACAATCCACATTGGTCGGGCGCGCCCGCTAGGGCGATCCCATCGATCAATCAGCTGACATCGTGATGCACCGCAGAGTGAGCGCTCCCACGCGCGTGGGCGAAGTGCTTTTCATTATCCACACCAACGATGCGGACACGCTTTCATGGGCGCTGCGGGAGGTTGAAATTACCGTCGTAAAAGCGGCCGCACTGCCACTCTCGTACGGCGTAGTCGAACAAACACGCGCAGCGGCCTCAGCTGAGGAAATGCTCGCGCTCGATGTTGCGCCAGTCCTCGCGCCCTTCCCAGCGCATCATCGCGCCGATGAGCGGGTGCACCGCGCAGATCATTTCATGCATGCGCCCGGCCAGAATGCGCACAGAAAAATGGGCGTTCGCTGCGCTGCGCAGCTCACAAAAATGAAAAGCCTCGCGTAGATTCATGCTCATCAGCAAGCTGCGCCTGAAACCGTTCGGAACCAGATATGCAGCCTGTTCGGGAAAATCAGCGGCGATGGTAGTGTGGTTGTCGGCGGCCATATCCATAGCAGCGCGGTACTCATCCAACAGCCCGGCATCCGCAAACATGCGCGGCACGACATAGCCTAGCGTGGCCGTCAGGCGCTGTGGCGTCTGCGTCATCATGCGGTGGCGCTTGACTTCGAAGTACGCGCCCTGATCCATGACTGCGTCGAAGGTATAGCCAACGTACTCCAGTTCGCGCAGCGGGATGTCAAAGCGGCCGAGTTCGCCCAGCGCGGCGCACGCCGCTTGCTCGCGCTCGGCGGACGTCAGGTCACGGGCCACTCGAAGCGCCTGTGAAAACGGCATGCCGCTGCCAGCGTATAGACAGGCAGCCAGAAATTTTTTCTCTCCCGCTACGTCATAATCCGCCATCTCCAGCCAGTCGCCCGCGCGATGCGGCGTGTTCACCTCGCTCAATGCCTGTAGCGCCACTCGCGTTTTCTGCATGTATTCCACCGGCTCCGCATATTTCACCAAGGTAGGTATCTCGCGCAATGCCACCGCTTTCACCTCCACGCCGATTTCGCGCACTTCCTGCAAAGGGTGTGAAAGCATCTTGCGAAGGGCGTGCTCGAACGCGCGCGCGTTGGCGGTCATGCCCACATTTGCCAGCGCCGCCGCGGGTAACAGGTAGCGGGCCACGTCCACATATTTGGAGCGAATGCGCCCCTGCCAGCGCGCCTGGCTCTCGTCCTCGCGCTGCGAAAAGCGCCCTTCCACCAGTGCCCGCAACGGCGGCAGCGCGCTCCGATAGGCCGTGAAGAGCCGTGCACATGTCTTTCGGTAGCGTTCTACGTGAATCGACTGAGCCAATTCTGCCGGCAGGTAGTAGTCTTCCGGTTCCCACATCTGATAGCGCGTGGATTTTTCGGTGTAGGAAGCAAGCCGGTTTGATTCGATGCACTCGATGGCCAGCCGTGAGACGTTCTCGAACGCGATGTGCAAAACAGCGTGTTCGGCCACCGAGGCATGCCCGTAGCCAACCACCCATTTTTCATGGAACTCTGCCGATGTTTCGGCGCTCAGTTCAGCGGCGATTTCACGGAAAGAGAGCGGGCTGCGCGAGGTTTTCGCGAAAGCCACCGCGATTGTCTCCGGGCCTAAATCGCGCGGACTCAGCAGGTAGATTTCTCGATTGGGTGCCATCGGTTCTCCGGCTCGGCTAGCAGCGTTCGCGCCGCGGTCACATCCGCCTTTATTTGCGCACCAAGAGCGTGCGTGTGCTCGAATTTACGCTCGGCGCGCAGCCGCTTAATGAAATCCAACGCCAAGCGTCGGCCGTAAAGGTCGCCATTGAAGTCAAGCAAGTGCGCCTCGATGGTGACGCCACGACTCCCGTCTTCAAAAGTCGGGCGCACGCCAACGTTCACCACCGCGGCATGGCTCTCATCTTCCAGCCACGCCAACGCCGCGTACACCCCGGAGGCCGGGCACGCCCGCTCCGACCACACAGTCAGGTTTGCGGTGGGCACGCCGATAGAGCGACCGCGCCCCACGCCAGGCTCCACGGTGCCGGGGACGCGCAGCGGACGCCCGAGGCAGCCCGCCGCCGCGGCCACGTCACCGGCACGAATGTAAGCGCGCACGCGGCTGCTGGAGACCACCCCACCCTGCCGCTGCACCGGCGCGACCACGCGCAGCTCAAACCGGTAGTCAGGTGAATGTTCGCGCAGCCAGGCCACATCACCCTCACGCCCGCGCCCGAAGGCGAAATCGCCGCCGCACCGGAGTTGGCGGAAGTCCAGTGCGCAGCGCAGCTGGCGGGTGAAATCTGCCGCGGTGGTCTGCGCGCGGCGCTCATCGAAAGGCAGCGTGACCACCCAGTCAACCCCAAGAGCCCCCAGCGCCGCTGCCTTCTCCTCCGGCCGATGGATATAGAAGGCCGGACGGCGTCCGCGCAGCACCACCGAAGGGTGTGGGAAAAATGTTAGCACGACTGCCTGCCAGTCTCGGCTACGAGCCGCGCTTACCATGTCGGTCACCAAAGCTTGATGACCGCAGTGCACCCCGTCAAACGAGCCAATGGTGAGCAAAGTCGGTGCGGCGGGTTTTGCATCCGCCAGCGAACGCACGTGGGTCATGCCAGAGTCAGCACCTTTCTGGGCTGCCATTGCCCGGCGGCGGGCTGTCCCTCGACTACTGCAACCAATTCGCCGCACGAATCATAGGCGAGCCCAAGGCGAGAGGGTATGCTCCCGGCGACTGTGACCGCTTTGCCGTGTTGCAGACTGCGCACGTCCTTGTCCCGCAGCCGAATCTCAGGCCAGTCGCTAAGCGGCGCTCCGGGAGGCAACACGTGGCGCTCGCCCCGTCCGGAGTGGAATGCCGCTGCAAGTTCCGCCAGGGTGTGCGCCTGCCGCAGCGAAAACGGCCCGACCGCGGTGCGCCGCAGCGCCGCGAGGTGCGCCCCGCAGCCCAGCTTCTCACCAAGGTCGTGCGCCAGCGAACGCACATACGTACCCGCCGAACATGCCAGTTCAAAAGTAACATCCGGTGCATCGAAATCAATCACAGAGATTTGTTCAATGTGCACGCGGCGCGCCATAAGCTGTGCTGGCTTCCCCTCTCGCGCCAGTTTGTACGCGCGCTGTCCGGAACTTTTTATTGCCGAGAACGCCGGGGGAACCTGCTCAATCTCCCCGCGGAACTGGCGCAGCGCGGCGGTCAACCTCGCCGCATCAACGTTCACCGGGCGCGCGGCAGTAATTTCACCGTCCGCGTCGTAGCTGTTCGTGCTCTCACCCAGGCGCACCACTGCGCGGTATGCTTTCGATGCCCCTAGCAGATATTCGCTCAACCTAGTTGCGGCGCCGATACATAGCACCAGCAGCCCAGTCGCAAGCGGATCCAGCGTGCCGGTATGGCCGACCTGGCGCTGGCGCAGCCAGCGGCGCGCATTCTGGACAACATCGTGCGAACTAATGCCGCCCGGTTTATCAACCAGCAGCCATCCGTTCATATAGGTGTTTGGCCCGCGCCGAAGCGCGCTGCTATTGCCGCGAGCCATTCTGCCGATGATGCCGTAATGCCGCCCGCGTGCGCTTCAGCACATCCCGCTCGGCCTGCACCAGCGTGGCTCCGTGTATGTTGGCGCCCGCGGCCGCCTGATGTCCTCCGCCGCCGAAATGCTGCGCGATCGCAGCTACATCCAGACCGCTCACCGAGCGCCAGCTAATCTTGACCTCCGCATCGGGTCGCTCCACAAAAACCACTGCCACTTCTGCGCCCTCGATTGCGGTCAACTGCGAGATCACGTCAGCGTCGCCAATAGCCGTGTACCCGATTTCCGCTTTGCCGGCCAGTGTGACCTGCGTCCACGCAAGACCATCCTCGCAGCGCGCCACGCCGAGCGCCTGGCCCCACAATTTTACGGCTTCAAAGGAGCGCCGGTGGAGCGTGCGCTCGTAGATTTCGTGCAGTTTCCCACCGTACTGCAGCAGCTTCCGCGCCGTCGCAAGCGTCGCCGACCCGGTGCTATTGGTGCGAAAGCCGAGCGAATCAGTAACTAGCCCGGTGAGCAGGCAATTAGCCACCTGGCCGTCCAGCGCGAGACCGAACGCCTGCAGCAAACCCACCAGATATTCTGCAGTGGCGGTGGTGTTACTTGCCACAAGATTAATGCGCCCAAAACCGCTATTGCTGATGTGATGGTCGATGTTAATGTCAATTGGCCGGGCCAAATCCCGGCTCAACGAGCCCGCGCGCTCAAGATCTGCGGTGTCCAGCGCCACAAGCAGATCAGCGTCAGCGGGCACTTGCTGCGCCACTTCGGCGCTGCCAGGCAGAAATGTGAAAGTCGAGGGCACTTTATCGGGTAAGGCTGGAGAGACGCGCTTGCCGGCTGCGCGCAGCGCCCACATCAGTCCGAGCACCGACCCGACAGCGTCCCCGTCCGGGCTAGTATGGCTCAGCACGCAGATGTGCTCCGCTGCGTGCAGCCAATCCCTAGCCTTGCGCAGTTCCGCCTTCATCGAGACTCTCGTTCGGTGCAGCGACACCATCAATTAACTTCTCGATTTGTACGGCGTGGTCGGGTGTGAAATCCCAGTGGAACTCCAGCCTCGGCATGCGGCGCATGCGCAAACGCGCGGCCAGTTCGCGGCGGATGAAACCGCGCGCACCGGTGAGGGCCGCCAGCACCTGCTCGCGGCGATCCTCTTTCAGCGCAGGAGCGCACACCCATATGTTCGCCAGTTCCAACTCGCGATCGACGCGCGCATCCGTCACGGTGACAAGTTCCAGTCGGGAATCCCCCATGCCGGTACGAATCAAATCCGCAATTGCTGCCTGCAACCGCTCGGCGACACGTTTGCGCCCGATGCCACGTGTTCGCGCCACCCGGCTAACCCTTCTCCACCACGTAACATTGCAGCGCATCCCCGACTTCAAAATCCTGATATCCCTTCAGGCCAATGCCGCACTCGAAGCCTTTGCGCACCTGATTGACGTCGTCCTTCTCGTGTTTCAACGAGGCAACCGCACCATCGTGGAGCACCTCGTCCCCGCGCAAAACGCGCGCATGCGCCTTGCGGCGGAATTCTCCCTCGCGCATATAGCAACCAGCAATGCGGCCTACTTTCGATATCTTGAACACGGCGCGCACATCAGCCTCACCGAGCACCACCTCGCGCGATTCCGGTTCCAGCAGCCCTTTGAGCGCTTTTTCCACGTCCTCCACCAGCCGGTAAATCACCTGGTACTGGCGAATGGAGACACCCTCGGTGCTGGCCAGATTGCGCGCAGCCACATCTGGTTTCACGTTGAAGCCGATGACGATGGCGCGCGAGGCGGCCGCCAGCAGCACGTCGTTCTCGCTGATGTTGCCGGTTTCGGCGTGCAACAGGCGCACTTTCAACCCCTCGTCACCGAGCCGCTCGAGGGAAGAGACAATCGGCTCGAGCGAGCCTTGCACATCCGCCTTGACGACCATGTTCAGCTCCTGCGCGCTACCGGCCTCGAACTGAGCGAAGATGTTCTGCAAATCGACCGCGTCCGCCCGCCGCGCGGAGGCCTTTTGCGCAGCACGGAACTCATCCACCTGCGCCCGTGCCTGACGCACGCTCTTGACGGTGGCAAACATGTCGCCCGCGCTGGGCACAGTGTCCAGTCCCATCACCTCAACAGGAGAAGAGGGCAGCGCGCTATTAATGGAACCCCCATCGTGGTCGAACATGGCGCGGATGCGCCCCCAGGCAGGCCCGGCCACAATCACGTCGCCCTTGGCGAGGGCGCCATTTTGCACCAGCAGTGTGGCTACCACCCCGCGGGAGCGGTCAATCTGCGCCTCAATCACCGTGCCCGCGCCGGGGGCACGCGGGTTTGCCTTAATCGCGGTCTCGTCCGTGACGAGCAGGATGGCTTCCAGCAAATCATCAATGCCGATCGCCTGCTTGGCAGAGACTGGCACCACCATCGTGTCGCCCTCCCAGTCATCCGGCGTCAGCCCGTTATCGGCAAGCTGCTGCTTGACGCGCTCGGCGTTGGCGTTTTCACGATCCATTTTGTTCAGCGCCACCAGTATTGGCACTCCCGCGGCCTGAGCGTGGGCGACAGCCTCACGCGTCTGCGGCATTACGCCGTCGTCGGCGGCAACTACGAGCACGACGATATCGGTGGTCTGAGCGCCGCGGGCGCGCATGGCCGTGAAGGCCTCATGACCTGGGGTGTCAAGAAAGGTGATCTTGCGCCCGTCTCGCTCAATCTGATAAGCGCCAATGTGCTGCGTGATACCTCCAGCCTCACCCTCAGCCACTTCCGTGCGGCGAACGACGTCCAACAGGGATGTCTTGCCATGGTCCACATGTCCCAGAATTGCGACCACAGGCGGTCTGTTTTCCAGATCACCGGCGGCCTCCGCTTCGATCAACCTGCGCCAAGCGGGCGCCTCGCTGGACACCTCTTCGTCGGCGGCCTCTTCCACCTTGGCTGGCTCCACCGTGCAGCCCATCTCTTCAGCGACGATTGCGGCGGCATCATAATCAATCTGTTGATTGATATTGGCAATCACGCCATTGGCCATCAACTGTTTGATGATGGCTATCGGGCTGGCGTCAATCAGGATAGCCAGGTCTCGTACTGTGACAACTTCAGGGACCGGGACCGCTAACGGGGCGTCGTTCTGCTCGCTCATTGGCTCACCTTGTTGCGCTCGGCGTCGGGCAGCGTGGCAGCATGAGCATGCAGCCGCTGCCGGTCCTGCGGGCCTATTTCCATGCGCAGCGCCCGCGCGACCTCCTGCCCCTGCAGAGCACTCTCCCAGCACGCGCGCTGCGCGTGCATGTAAGCGCCGCGCCCGGCCTGTTTTCCGGTCAGATCAACCTGCACGCCAGTTGGGCTGCGCACAATGCGGATGAGGCCACGTTTCGAGTCAGTCTCACGACAGCCGATGCAGGTGCGCAGCGACACTCGTCTCTGCCGCACTTGGCCTTTCACGCTATTATTCTTGCTCACCGCCGGACCTCTATAACTCCTCGTCCCATTCAAACTGGTCGGCATCGCGCTTGTGCGCGTGCGAGGTAACAAACACGCCGCGCTCATCATCAAAGACAACGGTACGCTTCTTACGCCGCTTTTGCTTTTTCTGCTTCGAATTCAACAGCTGGTCAATGTCCGGCTCCTCTTCCTGCCAATCTTCCGGAACGGGCGCGTCCACCGGCCGAACAGCAGGTTCTTCGGCGATTCCCGCTTCGGCCTCCGCCGGCTCCTCTATCTCCCCTGCGAGTTCGGTTTCAGCACTGAGCTCGGCCGCTGACACCTCAGCATCAGCCGCCTCTTCCACAGCCACCGTTTCAGCTTCCGTTTCCGGTTCGGGCTCAGGTGCAGGTTCGGGCAAGACGGCCGCCAATTCAGTGAGTGTGCCCAACAACTTTTCCAACACTTTCGGGCCAACGCCATGCAGTGCCAGAATCGCGTCGGGGTCCATGGCAAGTTCTTCCATAACCTGACCAACGCTCTGGTAATCGGCTTCCTCAAGGGTGGTCCGCAGCCCCTCGGTAAGCACTTCGGCATCCCGCAACGAACACGCGTAAGCCGCCACGGGGATGCTGGCCCGCACCGCTTCCAGCGTCGCTCTTCTTTCAGCAAGCTCGGTGGCCTGCATTTCAAGGCGGCGCTGCTCGACAACATCCACAAGCGTGTTCAGCGTGGTGTATTCCTCCGGCATCACCGGCCTGTTTTCGGCCATTTTCGTCAGCGTGATTCCGGCTCGCTCCATTTCGGCCTGCAACGGTGGCGCAAGGTCTGCATAACGCTCATCATCCTGCAGCAGCTCCACTGCCTCACGCGCGGCCTCGGCCATGCTCTTGATATCGATGCGCCAGCCGGTCAACTTGGCTGCAAGGCGGGCGTTCTGGCCCTCGCGCCCTATTGCGAGCGAGAGCTGGTCGTCGGGCACGATGACCGTGGCCGTGCGCCCCTCCACGGAGGCGTCTTCCAAATGCACACTAGCCACCCGCGCCGGGCTGAGCGCCTTGGAAATAAATGTGGCCACATCCGGGTTCCATTGAATCACATCGATTTTCTCGCCGTGCAATTCTTTCACGATGGACTGAATACGCATACCGCGCATGCCGACGCACGCGCCGACCGGATCCACGCCCTGTTGCATCGCTGCCACCGCCACCTTGGAACGGTAGCCAGCCTCGCGCGCAATCGATTTGATTTCCACTACCCCGTTGTAAATCTCCGGAACTTCCATCTCCAGCAAACGCCGCAACAGATTACGGTGCGTACGCGAGACGATTATCTGCGGACCGCGCGAGGTTTTTCGCACCTCCAGCACATAGAAACGCACCTTTTCATGGGTGCGATAGCGCTCACCGGGCATCTGCTGGTTACGCGGCATTTGCGCCTCGGCACGCCCAAGCGAAAGGGTGACCCCCTGCGCGCCGTAACTCTGCACCGTGCCGTGTATGATGTCTCCCTCGCGTTCGACAAATTCCAGATACTGGCTCTCGCGCTCCGCTTCCTTGAGTTTTTGCAAGATGACCTGCTTGGCGGTTTGCGCGGCGATGCGGCCGAAACCGGTCGGGGTTGAATCCACCGTCAACAGATCTCCCAACTGTGCCTCTGACGCCACCTCACGTGCCACGTGAAGACCGACCTCGGTGCGGTCATCCTGCGGCTCATCCACCACTTCTTTCTCAGCAAATACGGACACCTGACCGGTTTCGGGGTCCACCCGAGCCAAAATCTCCTGCGCCTCCGATGCGGTGACCGACTTTCGGTACGCTTGCACCAACGCTAACTCCAAAGCCTCGACTATGGTCTCGCGGTCGAGGTGGCTGCGTTCCGCGATTTCGTTGAAAGCCAGTGTAAATTCGCTTTTCATGGTGCCATATTCTCCTGATTGTAATCAGCAGGTGCGGGCAAAAAAAAGAGAAGCGGGGTTCACCCACTTCTCCGACATACGCTAATTCCTAACCCCTTGCTAGCCGAATTATAGCACAGCCATCAAGGGAGCGCAAATGTTTCATTTGGTTTGATACTGGTTTGGTTAGGTTTGGAATGTATGCTGGTCCATATGATAAAAAAGGGTTCGGGAGTTTCTTGGATTCTTGCCATTATTATGATAACAATTTTTTGTTTGAGCCAGGAAGTTTTCTTCAAACTCTCGAACAATCAATTGTATAGTCATCACTCTACCGGACGGCCAACTTGGCGGGTGATTCAAATATTTTGAGAATAAATGATGATTTGTGAAACAGAAAGAAATAGTGCGACAGATTCGCCGTCCGCCGCTGAGCTCGACGTTAGCCCAATCTCTCCTCGCCAAATCCCCATCCGTCTCCGCGAACCCATTGCTCCGGTTCTTTCGCACCCATTAATTCCGACAACCGCTTCATCCAACGCCGCCAGAATACAACTCGGGCAGCACGCGCCGCGAAAGGTTGCTGTGCAGCAGCCCCTCGGGGTCACACTGCCGCTTGAGCGCCGCGAGCTGCTGCAACGAATGCGGCCCCAGAAAAGCCCGCGTCGCATGCGGGCGCAATGTGCTGTCTTTGGCAAAATAAAAACGACCGCCCGCCTGCAGCACGATTTCATCCAACTCCGCCGCCAGCGCTGTCAGCCCCGCGCGGTTGCGCGCGCTCACACGAAAATCAAGTGCCAGCGAGAAACCATCAAGATTGCAGGAAACAAGGAACTCATCCGCGCGATGCCTTTTTAACACCCCGAGGTGCGCGGGCAGACCGCGCTCCTGGCAGCGCCGCAACAGTTCTCCAAAAACGCCGGCGGCCTTCTGCGCCGGGATGAAACACTGGTATTGAATCAGACCGCCAGGTATAAAGGCGCGCCGCCAGTGGGGTACATGATCGAGCAGAAAATTGAATCGTGGCAGCGATTGCGTAAAGCTGTGTCCGTCCCTCCAACGCCCGGCATGGTAGCGGGCGCTATTAATCAACTTCCATCCCACGCGGTGATTTAGCGGGCGCAGCAGCCGCCACACCCGCTCCCGCGGGAGAATGCCGAACAGCATGGCCGGCAATTCATGCGCGCCCATCTCTTCACCCAGCGAGCGCGACCCGGATTCAGTGGGCAGCAGGCATCGGGCTGTGTGCACGATACCCCTCCCGGCAGTGCGGCCGGCGGAGATGCAATCCATCCACCCGACGACGTAATCTTCCTCTTTGTGCGCATCAACGATCTCCAACATGGCCTCAATGCCGCCCGCGGAGAACGCGCGCACTCGCACCGAGCCGGATTGCACCCGCTTCATCTGCAGCGTAAGCGAAAGGAAACACCCCAATGTCCCGAAGGCGCCAAGCATGCCGTGGAAAAGCTCGGGGCGTTCGGCGCGGCTGCATCGCACCACCTCGCCGGTGGGAAGCAACGCGCTGAACGCAAGCACGTGCTCTCCGAACGAGCCGACGCGCCAGTGGTTTTTTCCGTGGATGTTCATCGCCGCGCAACCGCCCAGCGTGGGATGCATAGTGCCCGGCGTCACGGGCGGCCACCAACCCAAAGGGAGAACCTTGCGCCAGAGTTGCTCGATGGTCACTCCCGTCTGGGTAGTGATGACACCGTTTTCCGGCTCCCAGTCAAGCACGCGTTGCATGCCGGACAAATCGAGCAACAAAGCCTCACCGTTGAGGGCGGCGTCGCCGTAGCTCTGACCCCCGCCGCGAAACCCGACCGAGAGACCGTGTCGCCGCGCCAGCTCGAAAACGCGCCGCACCCCGGCTTCATCGGTGGGGCGATGCACATGGCAAAGCGCCCCCGAAGCCAGTCCCCACGCGGACACGCGCTGCAGGTTGTCGAAAGGGAGTGCAGACATTTCGGCGCGCGCGGGGATTCAGATGTTCAGACGCCGGAAGATGAACCCCGGCAGATGACGCACCACCCAACCAATGAGCGCCCAGCGCGCGGGCACATAGGTGGTGGCGCGCCGCTGCCGGATGGCATGCCAGATCAGGTCGGCAGCGGCTTCCGCGGAAATCGGGTCCCTCTCCCGGTCCGCGTTTTTCAGCAGCGCGGTCTGCACTTGACCCGGCTTGATGGTGGTGACAGTCACGCCGTGGCGCGTCAGCCGATTACGCCAGCCCTCCAGATAAGTGTGCAGCCCAGCTTTGGAGGCGGCGTATGCCGGCATGCCGCGCCGACCCCGGTCCCCAGCCACGCTGCCGATGCCGACGATGTGACCCGCGCCGGCACGCTGGAAACGCTCGGAGGCCAGATTCAACCACGCGGCCGCGCCCAGCAAGTTGACGTGGAAGACGTGCAGGTCGTTCTCGGCGCTGAAGACATCGGCGTCATTGGGGTACTGCGTGCCGGTATTGTACACGAACAGATTCAGACCCCCGAGCGCCACGCACACTTTCTGGAAGAGCGCGGGAACATCCGCCGTGGCGCGCACATCATGGGCGAAACAAAGCGCCCGCCCCGCGCCGGCCGCGTTTATCTGCGCGCACACGCGCTGAAGATGCTGCTCGCGGCGGGCGAGCAACCCCAGGGCGTAGCCCTCGGCGGCGAGTCGCCGCGCCAGCGCCGCACCAATTCCGGAGGACGCGCCAACGATGATGGCGCTCTGGCGTGGCTCAAGCGGTCGCACCGGCGTCAGAGTTTGCGGCGTTGCTTCATCCATAGTGGTCGTGCGGCCGGAAGAAAGCCATAGACGCGCCCATCGTACCTCAGCGCCGTCTGTTTACAGTGTACAGGCACAAGAGAAGGAAAGAGCCATGCCGGGCTAGCCTGCAGCGGGGGGGCGCCGCTTACCAAGCAGTCCGGCACAGCCATCAGCATTATAGCGCGTAGCGCAAATTCTGTGTTACGCCAGTTTGCGTTGGCGTGCCTTATACGGGAACACGGTCAGCACGACACTGAAAAGATAGAGTGCGAAAAGAGGCGCCATCACCAACAACATGTTAAACGGATCTATCGTCGGGGTGATGGCCGCGGCCACTATTGCGATAATCACCACCGCCAACCGCCAGCCGCGCAGCAGCTTTTGCGGGGTCACCGCGCCCAGCCAGGCGAGGAACATGAGCACGAGCGGCATCTCGAAAGCCACGCCAATCCACAGCGTTATCGATAGCACGAACCTGACGAACGCGCGCGAGGTCCAATTTACCTCGAAAATATCGGCCATGAATCTGCTCAAGAAATCGGTGGCGGCCGGTATCATCAGAAACCAGGCGAAGGCTGCGCCGGCCGTGTAGAGCAGCAGCGCGCCCGGCACCACCCCCATGAGCACGCGCCGCTCCCGGCGGGTCAGTCCGGGCGCAACGAAAGAGAGCACCTGATAAATCAGCAGCGGAGACGCCAGCGCCAAACCACCGGTCAGGCCAACGCGCAAAAAAACCGCGAAGCCTTCGGTGGGTTCAATCACCTGCAGCAAGCCGCCATACGGCCTGATAAGCACTTGAATGATATCCTCAGCAAACCAGAAGCTCACTGCGGATGCCGCCGCAATCGCGGCGGCCGACCACAATATGCGCGTGCGCAATTCGGCCAGATGCTGCATAAGCGGCATTTTTCTGCCGGGTTTTTCGGAGTTGGAATAGCTGGCGCTCATCTCGTCGGCTTTCTGGGCGGGCGCCAGGCGCTGTACGAGGTCGGTTTTTCCGAGGCGGTATTGGGGTCGGTCCGGGAGGCCGGTCTCGAGGCGCTCGCGGCCGGCCTCCCGGTCTCAGGTTCGGCCCGCGCGGCCGCATCCGGCGCGGCTTCCGCCGAGACGCTGCCCATCAATTCGTCCTCCAGTCGGATCTCGGCTGCCAGTTCCTTCAATTGTGCCAAGCTGGGCAAGTCAGCGCTGTCGCCGACAGCGTCTTCTTCTATATCCTGGATCTGTTCCCGAAAGGCAGACACACCCTCCTGCCAGTAGCTCGAGAACTTGCGTGCCCAGCGGCCGAGGCGATAGGCGTGTTTGACCATGCGCTCCGGGCCGAGGACGAGCATAGCGATGACCGCCACCAGTAGAAGTTCCCAGCCACCAATGCCGCTGAATCCGTTCATGTGGCTCTGGCTTCTTTTTTTACCTTCGCCGCCAGCATCTGGCGCACGTCGTTCTCTTTGGAGGCGAGCGCGCCCAGAACGCCGTTGACAAAGCGCGAGGAAGAATCACTGCCAAAGCGCTTCGCCAGTTCTACGGCTTCGTTAATTGCGACTTTGAGGGGCGTCTCCCCGCTCAGAGCGAATTCCCAGATTGCGATGCGGAGAACATTGCGGTCCACATAAGCCATCTGCGAGAGCGGCCACTCGGGTGCATGGCGATGGATGACTTGGTCGAGCCAAGCGCGCTGCCCCCATGCGCCCTCCACAAGCCGGAGCGCGAACGTCGCCTGGGGCTCACTCAAAGCAGCCGCCGCGCGCCGGTACTCAAAAGCCTCCGCCAGCGCATGGCCACTACAGTCGATTTCATAGAGCACCTGCAAGGCAAGGCAACGCGCTTTACGACGGGCTTTCATGCGCGCTCACCACTGGCGCAAATTTCGGCGGTCGCACCCGCACATGCGCGCCGAGGTTAGCTCAGTCGTAATCCACATCCTCGATGGACACGCTCACGCCGCGCACTTCCATTCCCACCATATCCTGATATGCGCGCCCGACCTCGGCCTGCACCGCTCGCGCGACCGCCTTCATATCAGCCATGGCCGAGACCACAAGGTACAGCTTCGCGCAGATGGAATTGTCATCTACCTCAATTTGCACCCCGTCGCCGGTGCCGCGTGTGAAGTGCCGATTCACTCCTCCGGGCACAGCGGCCATACCGGTCACGCCCTCCACGGCGAGCGCGGAAAGGCGCGCGATAGTCAGCAGCACTGCGGGCGCAGCCACCGTGCGGTCACGCGGCTGGGTCATGGTCACACCTCTTTCCGCCTCTCTCACAATTTAGGCCTCACGCCATCACCATGCCACCGTCCACATTCAGGACCTGACCGGTGATATAACCAGCGGCCTCGCTGGCCAGAAACGCCACCGCGCCAGCCACTTCGATGGGCTCACCCCACCGCCCCAGCGGAATGCTGGCAATCGATGCATCCTTCATGTCATCCGGTAAATCATTCGTCAGCGCCGTGGGCACAAACCCGGGCGCGACCACGTTCACCGTGATTTTGCGCGGCGCCACCTCCCGCGCCAGCGCGCGCGAAAACCCTATCAAGCCCGCCTTGGAGGCCGAGTAATTGGTTTGTCCGGGGTTTCCAGCGATGCCCGCTACCGAGCTGATGTTGATGATGCGCCCATAACGCCTGCGCATCATCGCCCTAACTGCCGCTTTGCTGCAATTGAAGGCACTCTTCAAATTGACGCGCAACACCATGTCCCAGTCCTCTTCCGGCATGAGCATAATCACTTGGTCACGGGTGGTGCCGGCGTTATTCACGAGAACATCGAGTCTTCCGTGTTCCGTGACGACATACTTGATGAGCGCCTCGGCCTCGGAGAAATCGGAGACGTCGGCCTGAAAGACGCCGGCAGCCCCCTCCGCACTGCGGATGGCCTCTACCGTGGCGGCCGCCCCGTCTGCGTCCTGCGCGTAGTTCACCACTACGGCGGCGCCCTCGGCCGCGAGTTCCTCAGCTATGGCGCGTCCGATACCGCGCGACGCGCCTGTCACCACCGCCACTCTATCTGCAAAACTCATAACCACTTCGTCATCCACCCCTCGCAGGCAATGTTGCAGCGGCATTATACCCCAACTACCTTCGCGGGCGAGCAAGCGCATCGTGCGCAAGGTGCGGTAAAATGACGGTATGCGCGCCCAGACCGATGCCCCTAGAGTGGAGCGATTTAGCGCCAACGGCTTTCGGATTTACCGGCTGCGGTTGCAGGCCTTCCCTGATTTCTACGCGCACGCGCACTTGGTGCTAGGCGCGGACACGCCCACGCTGATAGACGTCGGCTCCGGCTGGGCAGATTCAAACGATGATCTGCTGACAGGGTTTGCCGAGATGCAGGTCAAGTATGGCGAGAAGGTGTCGCTCACAGATGTGGGCCGCATAATCATCACGCATGGGCACCTCGACCATTTCGGCGGACTCGCTTTCGTGCGCGAGCACACGCGCGCGCCCATTGGGGTGCACACGCTCGACCGCCGTGTGCTCACCAATTTTGAAGAACGCATGGTGCTGACCGCCAAGAGCCTGCGGACCTTTCTCATTCACGCCGGCGTCGCTGAAAAACGGCTAGGTGAGATGATGCGACTGTACACCTTCGCAAAGGGTCTCTATCACTCTGTTCCGGTTGATTTCACACTGCAGGAAGATGAAACAGAGGTGGAGGGTTTCCGTTTTATCCACGTCCCCGGGCACTGCCCAGGCCAGGTGTGCGTGCAGCTCGCGGACGTGCTCTTCACCGCTGACCATGTTCTTTCTCGCATCACCCCGCACCAGTCTCCCGAGAGCATCACTCGCAACATCGGGCTGGGGCACTACTTTAACTCGCTGCACAAAGTGCGCGACCTGCCTGGAGTGAATCTGTGCTTGGGTGGGCACGAGCTGCCCATCCGCAACCTCGCGAATCGGGTGGATGAGATTCGCCGTTCACACGAGCAGCGGCTTTCGAGAGTGCTGCAACTGTGCACCCTACCAGCCACCGTCAAAGACGTTTCGCGGAGCCTGTTTGGCACGGTGCACGGGTATAATATGCTCTTGGCACTGCAGGAGACCGGCGCGCACATTGAGTATCTCTATCAGCGCGGCGAACTGGCGGTCGCTAATCTGGAGGAGGTTGAGAACGCTCAGCAACCGGTGGTACTCTATCACCGCGTGTGAGCCCGAGGAGAATCATTTTATGATCAAAAGAACCCTGATGGTAGTTGCGCTGCTAATTGCTGCGGCCGCGCTTGCCGGATGCGAGCAGGAGAAAAGCGCCACTCCGGAATCGGTCGCCGTTCCCACCATAACGCAGGATTATGGCGTACTTGCAGAAGGACAATTGCTGCCGCTGCGCAACATAGAACTGGCATTCGGGATGGCCGGCCGCGTGACCGAGCTACTGGTGCAGAAGGGAGAAACGGTCGCGGCCGGGCAGCCAATTGCCCGCCTGGACAACCGTCCCCGCTTGCAGGCCACGTATGCACAAGCATCGACGAATATCGAACAGGCTGCCGCAACTTTGCATCAGGCCGAACTGACGCTTGAGCAAACCGATGCCAGCATCCAGCAGGCGGAACACAATCTCAAGCAAGCTGAGGTAGAAAAGCAGCGCGCTGAATACAGTCTTGCGCAGGCGCAGTTGGAGGGCCCGCAGCTGGCGCTTGCACGCGCGCAAACCGCGCTGGAAAGCATCAGCGCGCAGCAGCAACTGGATGCGCTGCAAGACGCCACCACCCTCACGCCGGCACAAATCGAGAGTGAGATCCAACTGGCGCTGACGCAGCTGCAAACCGCTGAAGACGCTCTGCCTGTGGTTGACCGGCCTGACGTGCAGTATTACGAGCAGCAGGTGCAGCAAGCGGAAAACGCTCTTCAGCAACTGCAGCACAGCACCACCATCGTGGATATCGGCGCACTGACGGATGCCGTCGATAGCGCCGAAGACCGCGTTGATGACGAAAAGGAGTTCCTAGACAAAGTGGAAAAGGCGGTCGAAGGCTGCCAGGTCGATGTGGAAACTGACACCCACACGAAGTTGGAGTTCAGCGAACAATTAACGTACAGAAGTGAGACTTATGAGACCGGGAAGGTATACGATGTGCAGAACTGGATTGCCGACGAGTTGCTTGCCGACTACGCCACCACTGTCAACAAGGCCGCATTGACGTGCGACGCAGAGCGCGATATCACCATCGACGGCCGCACCGCCAGTCTGGCGGACGCGCAGGACGATTACAACGACGTTGTCACTCAATTCGACGAGGCGGTGGTGCAATTAGAGAAAGCGCGCTTGCAAAACCAGAAATCAATCCGTGCCGCGCAGATGGACCTAGCAAGAGCGCAGCGCAATCTGGAATGGGCGCAGAGTGGGCAGTACAGCCGGGAGGGCATTCTCGCTGCGGCGGGACAATCCGCAGACGACCCGGCCCCACCCCAATCTGTCTCGCTGGCACAGCAGCAGTTGCGGGCCGACATCGCTCTGGCGCAGGCGCAGCTGGATGACGCGCGCCAGCGTTTGAGCGAGCTGCAGGACGGCATCGACCCAGATGCAAAGCAGTTGGCCGAGGCGCAACTTACCCAGGCACAGGCACACGCTGCTTACACGGACGCGCAGGCAAAACAAATTGATCTGCGCATAGAGCAGGCAAGATTGACGCTGCAGGTCGCGGGCGTGCAACAACAATCCGCCGCGGTAGCAGTGGAGATGGCGCGCGTGGAGCAAGAATCAGCGACTGTTGCCCTGCAGGCGGCGCGCGCCGTGGAGCAATCCGCCCGCGCGGCGCTCGACGCGGCCGAGGCTGACCTCGCCCACAACGAGCTGCGTGCCCCGTGGCCTGGAGCGGTGGCAGATTTGCCGCTGAAACTGGACGTCTACGTACAACCCGGCCAGCCGGTTGCCACCCTGGCCGATTTCTCCGGCTGGAAAGTGGAGACCGACAATCTGACAGAAATCGAAGTGCCGGAAGTGGCCATCGGCCAGAAGGTCAGCATCACCCCGGACGCGCTGCCCGAATTAGAGCTTCCCGGCGTGGTGACCGATATCAGCGCGCTGTACGCGGAAAAACGCGGCGACGTCACCTACACTGTGACCGTGAGCGTGGAAAAAAGCGACCCGCGCTTGCGCTGGGGCATGACTATGGTGGTGACCTTTCCACCCACCGATTGAACTACACTGAACCGATGCTCCCTGGGAGGACACCGTGCGGAACCTGCTGAGCGAACTGAAGATAACGGAATCCAATCGCGGCGCATGCTATGGAGTGGATGGATGGCTGGATGATGATTCCGGCGCAGAAGTGGTTTCCGTCAACCCAACTGACGGACAGCCAATTGCCAGCGTGCAGGCGGCCGGCACGCAATCATACGGGCAGGTAATTGGGCAGGCCACGGGCGCGTTTGCCGCATGGCGCGAGCGCCCGGCACCACAGCGGGGCCAGTTGGTGCGCGATCTGGGCAACGCACTCCGCGAAAAAGCCGAGCCGCTGGGCGAGTTGATTGCCCTAGAGATGGGTAAAATCCGCGTGGAGGGCATTGGCGAGGTGCAGGAGATGATTGATATCTGCGACTTCGCTGTCGGTCTCTCTCGCCAGCTCTACGGCCTCACCATGCAATCTGAGAGGCTCGGTCACCGCATGTACGAGCAGTGGCACCCGCTCGGCCCGATCGGGGTCATCACCGCGTTTAATTTCCCCGGAGCACCCTGGGCATGGAACGCTGCAATCGCCGCCGTTTGCGGAGACACAGTCATCTGGAAGCCATCAGAAATCACCCCGCTGACTGCAATCGCAGTGCAACTCATCACCAACCAGGTGATGGCCGACCACAATGTCTCCGGCGTGTTCAATCTGCTGGTAGGCGACGGGACGGGCATTGGAAAGACCATGGTGAAGGACACACGCTTGCCGCTCATTTCCTTCACCGGTTCGGTGCGCACCGGCCGGCAGGTGGGTCAGCAGGTGGCGGCGCGCCTCGGGCGCTCCATTCTGGAACTGGGCGGCAACAACGGCATCATTGTGACCGCGGACGCCAACCTAGACCTGACAGTGCGCGCTATCGTGTTTGGCGCCGTGGGCACCGCCGGCCAGCGCTGCACGACCACGCGCAGATTAATCGTACATCGCTCAATCGTGGACAAGCTAACTGGGCGTCTAACAAAAGCTTATGCGCAAGTCCCAATGGGTGACCCACTCCAGGATGGTATCTTGATGGGTCCGTTGGTGCACGCCCAGGCAGTGGAGGCTATGATGGCCGCTCTCGAGACCGCGCGCGCCAGCGGGGGCAAGCTGGTCTCCGGAGGGGAGCGGCTACCGGAACTGGGACCTCATTTTGTACGGCCCGCAATCATGCGCATGCCACAGCAAACCGCACTGGTGTGCGAAGAGACCTTCGCGCCCATTCTTTACGTCATGGAATACGAGGAGTTGTCGGAGGCGATTGCCATGCACAATGCGGTGCCACAGGGGCTCTCGAGCGCTATTTTCACCGGCAACTTGCGCACCGCCGAACGTTTTCTTTCCGCAAGCGGCTCCGACTGCGGCATTGCCAATGTGAACATCGGCACCTCTGGAGCAGAAATTGGCGGCGCGTTCGGCGGCGAGAAAGATACCGGCGGCGGGCGAGAGGCCGGCTCGGACGCATGGAAGGGTTACATGCGCCGGCAGACCACCACCATCAACTGGTCGAACGAATTGCCGCTGGCACAGGGCATTCAGTTCGGCGACTGATGGCTTCTGGGACTACAGAGCGGTGCGCGCCCTAATCGCCGGTGGCAGCGGCCTGATTGGCCGCGCGCTCACGCATGAGCTGCTACGCACCGGGCACGGCGTGACCGTCCTCAGCCGCCGCGCCACGAGCATCGCCCTGCCCTCCGGCGCGCGGGCGCTTCAATGGGATGGTCGCACTCTCTCCGGATGGAAAGATAAATTAGAAGACACAGACGCGGTGTTCAATCTGGCGGGTGAGAGCATCCCCGGTGCGGGGTTGCTGCCGCTGCGCTGGACGTCGAAAAAAAAGAAACGTATTCGCGCCAGTCGAGTGGATTCAGGTCGGGTGCTTGCCGGCGCGATTTCCATGGCTGAGCGAAAACCCACCGTCTTCATTCAGGTCTCGGCGGTGGGCTACTACGGGCCGCTCGGCGCGCAAGCCGTCACTGAGAGCCAACCCGCTGGAAACGATTTTCTCGCAAGCGTATGCCAGGACTGGGAAGCTTCGACCGCGGATGTGGAGGCACACGGTGTACGACGCGCAGTGGCGCGCATCGGGATGCCGCTCAGCATAGCAGGTGGGGTACTTCCGCGCCTGGCGCTGCCGCTGCGCATGTTCGTCGGCGGTCGGCTCGGTAGTGGCCGCCAGTACTTTCCCTGGATTCACATGGCGGACACAGCGGGGGCATTACGCTTCCTAATCGAACATGACGACGCGCGCGGCATTTTCAACATCAGCGCGCCGGAACCGGTGACCAACGCCGAGTTCACCCGTGCGCTGGCACACGAGCTGCGGCATCCATACTGGCTGCCGGTGCCCGGGCTCGCGTTTAGGGTACTTTTCGGAGAAATGGCCACCATGTTGCTGAGCGGCCAGCGCGCTTTACCGCAGCACTTGCAGGCGTGCGGCTATACCTTCCAATACCCTGACCTTGGCGCAGCACTAGAGGGTTTAATGTCAGCACAGTGATCAGTTGGAGATGTCCCTAGCGGCCTCCGCGTCGAATGCGAAGATAGCCACAGAATCCCCCCCACCCACGACGGCCTGCCGCTCTTCTTTGTCGCGCGAATACATCCCCACTGACAGAGTGAAGCGCTCACCCTGAAGCTGAACGGGCACGTGAAACGAATGCACATCTAAAATTTTCTCCTCGGGCTGCCACGTGGATGTGGCCCGGCTGCCGTTGCCAGGAGTGCCATCGTGGGAGGCAAGCAGCATACCGTTGGAATCCAGCATGTGCACGAACACGATGTAGTCGCCCTCGATGCTTGCGCTCGGGGCGGACCAGAGCAGTGTGACGCGCACGCCATCGCCCGCCAAGAGCGCTTCCCTCGCTGGCATTCCGTTGACGGCCACGTGCGCCCACTGCAGCCTCGGCCCGGCCGCGAACAGAACGTCCACGCTCCGGCTGCCAGCGGCGCTCGCCGGTTCGCTGGTATAGCGCAGCAGCCGCAGTTTGCGCGCGGGGTATGCCGCCTCGCGCACGTAACCCTGATTGAGCAAGTCCAGCACGGTCGCGTCTGCATCCCACTGTCGCGCATCGATAGGCACAAACCACATGCGCTGGTATTGCCTGGCCAGTTGATGCAGCGCCGAAGACGTTTCCGCGCGAGTGGACGCAGCCTCTTCCGGGAGCATTGCGCGAACGAGTGTCATCTCTCGCAGATAATAATCCTGAGCCGGGTCCGGGAAATTGGTGATGAAGACGTCTCCAGCGCGTGCCTGCAATTGCAGGATTTCCGCGACCTCACGCAGACCCCGGTTCTTGCTCCACCGCGGCGCCGAATAGTGATTACCCAATGCAATCGAGGTTAACACCGCGGCCAGCAACGCCAGTAGAGCAGCCGGAACGTGGCCGTGCGGCCGCGTGAGCAGCGCGCGCCAACCTGCAGCCAGCAGCAAATAGACGGCCGGAAAGGCCACCAGAAAGTAGAAGGCATTGAAAGTGCCGCGCCGGGTGGTCACCGCATACATCCCGGCGAGGGTGAACAACGGCCACGCAATCAGAAGCGCCGCCCACGCTCGGTTGCTGCTCCGACTTAGGGCAGCAGCGCCATACGCGGCTAGAATCAGGCCCAGCACCGCTGCCGGTAGACCCAGTGCAGGCACAACCACCGGCCCGAGTGAAAAATCGGCGGCGATGCTACTGAGGAATTGCAGTGGCGGAATGGGAGCGGGGTCAGCCAACTGCCCTCTTGCATATACTGGAAGAATCACCGCCGCCCACGGCGACACCAGCATCGCCACCGCGCCGGAGGCCAAGAGCCAGCGCATCCGCTTCGTCCCCACCAGCTGGGCGAAGACATAAGCCCCATGGGCTACTAGCCCGAAGAGCGCATAATAGTGGCTGTACATCGCCAGAGTCGCGCTAGCCACATAGACCCACCAATCGCGGGAGCGCCCGCGGACTAAACCAGGAAGCCGCAGCGTGGCCAGCAGGCCAAATATGATAGCCAGTTGGTACATGTGGCGCACGTCCTGCGCGAGCCAGATTTGGAAGGGATGCAGTGCTGCAATCGCCGCTGCGCTCAGGCCGATGTCAGGCGACGCAGCGCGTGCGCCGAACTGATATAGCAACACTACCAGAAGCAGGCTCAAAAGCGCCGACGGCGCACGCAACATCCATTCGCTATCGCCGAAAATACGGACCCACCCGTGGAGCACCCAGTAATGTAGCGGGGGATGCGGATCGCCCTCGCGAATGATGCGTTCCACCAGTGCAATTGGCCCAGGGGCGTGTACAACATAATTCCACGAACCGGCCTCATCGCCGCGCAATTCCTGTGCACCAAGCCGATGGGCCCGCAGCGCCCATGCAGCGAACACGAGCAACAGAAGCGCTAGAAAACGGCGCCGCTGCTCAAGGGGTTGTTTCACCATAGGTTGGAGTTCACATCACGTGAGGGAGTCAGCCACGATTTCAGCCACATCGCGCACGCGCAAACTCTCGCTAGCGGCTCGGCTGGCGTCGGTCATCATAACCAGGCAGAAAGGACAACCCACAGCTAGCGTGTCCGCCCCCGTACCGGCAGCCTCTTCGAATCTGGAAGCGTTCACTCCGATGTCTCCGGGCTCCTCCTCTTTCCACATCTGACCGCCGCCCGCACCGCAGCAGAAGGAGTTCTCGCGCGACCGCGCCATCTCCAGCAACTCAACTTTGCCAGCGCCCAGCGCGTCACGCGGATCGGCGAACACGCCATTGTGTCGCCCCAGATAACACGGGTCGTGGAAGGTCACGCGCTGAGTTCCACCATCCGCGCCGTTCTGTTTCAATCTGCTCGCACCAATCAGGTCATTTATCAGCGTGGTGTGGTGAATCACGTCGAATTGCGTGCCAAACTGCGCGTACTCCACACCCAGCGAATGCAGGCAGTGCGGGCAGGTCGCCACAATCCGGCGCGCGCCGACGCCGTTCAAAGTCTCGATATTGGCCACAGCCATTTCGAAGAAGAGATATTCGTGGCCGGCACGGCGCGCGGTATCGCCAGTGCAACTTTCCTGATCACCCAAGACCGCGTAATTGACGCCGGCCACATTCATGATTTTGACGAACGCGCGCGCCACTTCCTTCGCGCGCGGCTCATAACTGGCGGCGCAACCCACCCAGTACAGATACTCAAAGTCCGGGTTATCCTCCACAGTGGGCACATCCAAACCGGCAGCCCAGGCCATACGGTCTTCGCTCATCTGCCACGGGTTACCCTGCCGTTCCATGCCGTTGAAGGCATTTTGCAGCTGGCCGGGGAACTCACCCGCAGTCAACACCTGATAGCGGCGCATCCCCACAATGTCGAACATCGGCTCATTCCCCACCGGGCAAATCTCCACACACGCGCCACAAGTGGTGCACGCCCACAGCGCCGATTCGCTAATTGCGTTCCCGACCAGCGGCGCAGATGCCGCTCCACTCGCCAGCGCCGCCATGTCGCTATTAAGCATGTATCGCTTGTTGACCTCCAGCGCTGATGGCGAAAGCTCTTTACCGGTCACATAAGCTGGACAAACATCCTGGCAGCGGTTGCACATGATACAGGCAAATGCATCCAGCAACTGCGTCTGACCGAGCTGCTCCAGCCTTTGCACGCCGAACTCATCCATTTTGGGATCATCGAAATCCATCGGTGCCAGTGCTCCCAGCGCCTCGCGTCGCGGCCGCGTCAGATAATTAATCGGCGCGATGATCAGATGCAGGTGCTTGCTAAAAGGGAAATATGGCATAAAGAGCAGAATCAGACCCAGCGCCATCCACCACGCAGCATGCTCCAGCGCCACCAATCCGGCCGGTGATAGCTCAGTCCACAGTACAGCAGCCAGCGAGCCAAACGGCTGCCAGCCATCCGCGCCGTGCGCTGCAATCAGCGTGCTCGCGCCAATAAAGCGAAATCCCACATGCAGCAAGATGAACACACCCACAATCAGTGAATCTTGCCGCAGCCCGGCGACCGCTTTGGGATGCAATTTCACGTTTTCCGCGATGGTCAACTGGGGCGCCCGCGTTCCAAAACGCCGTAGCAAAAAATAAACCACGCCCACAAGCACCGCCACACTCAGCAGGTCTGCGCCCAAGCGATAAGGCCCTCCCAGCGGACCCTCGCCCAGAAAACGAAAATGGGGGATAAACCCCTCGAGCACATCCCCAAGGTTGACCAAAAAATAATAGGTGAAACCCCAAGCCACGAAAACGTGCAACAGGCTTGTGCCCGGGCGGGCGCGCAACACCGTCCGCTGCGAAAGGAACACATCCAGCGCACGCCACATTCGCTGCGGCAAAGCATCCAACGCCAAGTCCGGTTGGCCGCGGCGCACTATCTCAAAAACCAGACGGAAGTTACGATAGCTGAGCGCCAATGACAACAGTACGATTGTAGGAAATAGCAGTTTTTCTGTCAGGGTGAGCATCAATCACCTCTGTAAACGTTGAACAGATAGATCCACCACAAATACACTGAGAACAAAAGTTGAACGCAGATGCAAGTGGGTGAACCCTGTGAACCCTTTGTGTCTTTGTGGTGAAATCAAAACAAAGGCTTCCTAACCGCTTTATTATTGTGCGCTTAGTTCCACTTCGATAATGGCCACAAAAGCCTGCAGCGGCTGCGAGCCGACCAGCGGTCGGCCATTAATGAAGAAAGTTGGCGTGCCGGTTATTCCCAGTTCGCGCGCTGCGTTCATATCCGCAGCGACCTCATCTGCAAACCGCCTTGAATTGACGCACTGCTCAAACTCCGCCTGATCCAGGCCCAACTCCGCCGCCAGTTCCAGATAGAGCGCCTCTCCCATCCGCGACTGATTCTGGAAAATGCCGTTATGGAACTCCCAAAATCTTCCCTGCGCAAAAGCACACTGTGCCGCCTCCGCTGCGGGCCGCGCGTTAGGGTGGATATTCACCAGTGGAAAATCACGATAGACAAAGCGAATCTGTTGCGGATAGGTCTCCAGCAGCGGCACCAGTGTGTCCCGGCTGAAGCGCACACAGTACGGGCACTCAAAATCACTGAATTCGACGATGGTGATGGGCGCGTTCTGCGGGCCAAGAGAGGGGTCATCGTCAGCGCTCACCGCAACGCGCTGTTGCTCCGGCGCCGGCGCCGGCACGGCCCGCGCTGGGCCACTCTCCTCACCCCCAGGCAGTGCTCCCGCGTCACCGGAAGCCGCCTGCGCCCGCCCCCAGATTAAGTAACCAGCAGCTAACCCGCAGACGAACATCATCGGCGCGAGCGCAATGTAGAAATGACTGCGCTTAAAGGTAATTGTTTCAGGGGATGGGGTTGGCGGCTTGACACTGGCCGCTGCTGGCTCGGTGGCGTCGTTCATGCGCTGCTCTGTGCACTCCCACGCGCAATTGTCTCACGGACTGCTGATGCGAGCAAGTCGTGCACGGCGTCGGCGGGGTTGTTATAATCCGCTTGCCATGCTCCGAACTCGTTACCGCCGCATCGTGCTTTTCTTCTTTCGGGTTACCGTCAGTCTTATTCTATGGGATTTGATGTTGGCCCGGATTGGTTTGCGCGGCTGGGTAAGGCGCACACGGCCCAGTCGCCTGCGGCGGATTGCCGCTGATTTCCGCGCCCTTTCCATACAGATGGGCGGCGTGCTTATTAAGGTGGGTCAATTCCTCTCCTCCCGCGTGGACATGCTGCCCGACGAAATCACATCTGAATTGACCGCACTGCAAGATGAGGTACCGCCAGAGGACTTTGCCGACATTCGCCGCCTGGCGGAAGCTGAACTAGGCGCTCCGCTATCAGAGAGATTCGCGTCGTTCGATGAGACTCCGCTTGCGGCTGCCTCGCTGGGTCAAGTTCACCGAGCCACGTTGGCGGAGGGCGATGCGCTGAGCGAACAAGGCCAGATCAAGGATGTAGTCGTGAAGGTGCAGCGCCCCGATATAGAGGCCGTCATTGCCACCGACCTAGCAGCACTCCGTACCGTGGGCGGCTGGCTGCAGCGCTACCGGCCCATCCGCCGGCGCGCTGACGTGCCCTCACTGTTGGCCGAATTCACCCGCATAATTTACGGTGAGATTGACTATTTGGCCGAAGGGCACAATGCCGAGACCTTCGCCGCCAATTTTCATGGCAGGCCCGGTGTGCGCGTGCCGGCAGTGGCCTGGACGCACACGACCAAGCGCGTGCTCACTTTAGAGGACGTGTACGCGATCAAAATCACAGATTACGAGGCCATAACCGCGGCCGGCGTCGAACGCGATGAGGTCGCCGCGCGCCTGTTCGAAGTCTACCTGCTTCAGATATTCGAGGATGGTTTCTTTCACGCCGACCCGCACCCCGGCAACTTGTTCATCTCGCCCCCGACAGCAGGAGACAAGTGGATGCTCACTTTTGTGGATTTTGGCATGGCGGGAAACGTGTCGCCCGACTTGCGCGCCGGATTGCGGGAACTTGCCATTGCGCTGGGCACAAAAAATCCGGAGCGATTGGTGAAATCCTACCAGCTGCTAGGGGTGTTGCTGCCACAGGCAGACCTGGCGCTTCTGGAGCGAGCCGAGGCCATGGCGCTGGACCGTTTCTGGGGCAGGAGCATGAGCGAGCTGCGAGGGATCAGCATAGAAGAGATGCGAGAATTCGCAAGCGAGTTTCGCGAAGTGGTTTTCTCGATGCCCTTTCAGGTTCCCCAGGACTTGATCCTGCTGGGCAGGACGGTCGCGATTCTGTCAGGTATATGCACCGGCCTGCATCCCGAATTCAACTTCTGGGAGAGCATCGCACCGTTCGCGCAGAAATTGGTCGCTGCGGAGGCTACTTCGAACTGGGAATTCTGGAAAGATGAACTAGGGGCTTTTGTGCGTGCGCTCGTCGAAACGCCAAGGCGCATAGATGTGGTACTCACCAAGATGCAGCAGGGCGACCTGGCGGTGCGCATTCCGCAGGTCGCCGACCAAGTGGGAAGACTTGAACTTTCTGTGCGCCGGCTGGCAGGAGCGTTGATTTTCGCTGTGCTTCTTTCGGGAGGCGCTCAACTTTACTCTGGCGGAGAGGTTCTGCTCGGGAGAACCCTGCTAATAGGCGCTTTACTGCCCCTGGCCTGGATGATCCTTTCCGGGCGAGGGGATAAATAATCCCGTCAGGCAGCCCTGACGGCGTCTATTCTGCCGCCTGCTCCGTTTCGATTCGTTCCAGACTGGCGTCAATCATGCTGCGAACAGCCAGCAGCATTTCCTTGCGAGCTACCCGCTGATGCGCTACAAATTCGGGCGGCAACAATCCTTCGATACTCCTGCACATTTCGACACATGCCGTCCGCGCATGCTCCAACGCCTGATCGGGAATGAACTCTTGAAACCGCTGGCGTTCAGTGCTGCTTTCCTTGTCGGCCATGCTTCGAGTTCCTCCATACTTATTATACTAGGTTCCGTCAAGCATCGCAGGGATTGTCGATGGAGACACAAGTCAAATCATGCAGGATAACGTGACTCTCGTCATTTCTCCAATCTCAACAGTGAAAGCTGTAATGTGCCTGCCCGCGCGATTGCAGCGCCGACTATCGCACTGGCCTCATCTGGGGCGCCTGCGGTCAATCTGCGCCTCCACGAAAGGCCAGCAGGCGCAGGCCGTTCAACGAGACCAGAACCGTCCCGCCCTCATGCCCAAGCACGCTGAGGGGAAGCGGCAGGTTTATCGCCAGAATGCCGGCAATGAGCACGGCTATCATCGCGAGCGCGAAGCTTATGTTGGCAATGAGCGTCTTGCGCGTCTTGCGGCTAAGCGCAATCAGGTAGGGGATGCGTTTCAAATCATCGGACATCAAAACCACATCGGCAGTCTCCAGAGCAACGTCGGTGCCGGCCGCGCCCATGGCAATACCGATAGAGGCCGAAGCCAGCGCGGGAGCATCGTTGACGCCGTCCCCGACCATGGCCACTGTGCCGAACTGCTCTCGGATTTGCTTTAGTGCACGCACTTTGTCCTCCGGAAGCATCTCAGCAAAATACTCGTCCACGCCAGCTTGCCCGGCGATGGCGTGCGCCACGCGCCGGTCGTCACCAGTCAGCATGACCACCTTCTCCACTCCCTGAGCTTTCAAGCGCCGCACAACCTCGCTGGCGTCCTCGCGGAGCACATCCGCGACGCCAATCACGCCCAGCACGCGCACCTGCTCACCTCCGGGCAACACGCGCGCCACGGTCACCGCGGTTTTTCCCTCTTGCTGCAGACGTTTGGCCTGGCTGCCGGCCCAATCCAACCCCGCGCCGGAAAACCCCTCAAAGTAGCGCAGATTACCCAAGCGGATTTCATCCGTGCCGACGCGCGCACGCACCCCACGGCCGACTTCGGCGCGAAAATCAATGGCAGTGGAAATCGCCACCTGCTGTTCCGCAGCCGCGCGCACGATGGCTTCGGCCAGTGGATGCTCAGAGCGCGCCTCCGCGGAGGCGGCGATGGCCAGCAATTCACGTTCGCTGAGAGCATCATCGCCGTCAGTCGCTGGGACGGCTACCACGTCAGTCGCTTGTGGTCTTCCGTATGTGAGTGTGCCCGTTTTATCGAATGCCACCACGCGAATGCCGGCAGCCTTCTCCATGTACACGCCGCCCTTGAAGAGGATACCCCGGCGCGCGCCGTTCCCGATAGCCGAAAGCACCGCCGCCGGGGTGCTAATTACCAGCGCGCAGGGCGAGGCAGCCACCATCAGGGTCATTGCGCGGTAAAAAGCGGGCTGAAATGCCTCGCCTAGCAGCAGTATGGGCACGGCGATCGCGAGCAGCGTGAAGCCAATCACGCCGGCAGCGTAATATTGTTCCGCCCGGTCGATGAAGCGCTGCGTTGGCGCCTTCTTGCTCTGCGCTTCCTCCACCAGCTTTATTAACCGGGCGATGGTCGAATCGCGCGCCAACCGGGTGACGCTTACCTCCAAGCTGCCATGCTGGTTGATGGTGCCGGCGAAAACCGGGTCCCCCGGCGCTTTGGCCACCGGCAAAGATTCGCCCGTCAGGGAGGCCTGATCGACGCCGCTCTCTCCCTCCAAGACCTCTCCATCCAGCGCAATGCGGTCTCCAGGGCGCACCACGATGCGGTCTCCGATGAGAATCTGCCCTATTGGAAGCACAACCGTTTTACCATCGCGGCGCACAATGGCCTGATCCGGACGTAGTTTCATCAGCGCGCGGATGGCATTGCGCGTGCGGTCCATGGCGTAAGCCTGCAACACGTTAGAGACGGAAAAAAGAAATAGGAGCATGGCGCCCTCAAACGGCGCGCCCACAACGGCCGCACCACCAGCAGCCAGCACCATGAGTAAATCGATGTCGATGGCCCGCTGGCGCAGGGACTGGAGGCCGGCCCGTAACCCAAAAGCGCTCCCGGAGACGTAGGCCACAGCGAAAAGCGCAGTTGCAAACTTCCCGGAGGCAGCAAAGCGCGCCAGCATCATGCTGATAAACGTGATAGCAGTGAGTACAATCGCCAAGCGGCCTTGGTCAAGCCAGCCGCGCAGCCCCGGAAACGCCGACTTTCGAGCGGGCCTGACGGATGGACGCTGCGCCTGGGTCAGCCCGGAGGGCCGCGCCGGCGCCCCGAGCCGGCGCACCTGCCGCAGCAACTGCGCCGGAGTGGTTTGCGCATGGTCGTAGGTGATGCTCATGGCTCCGCCAAGATAACTTGCGGTGACGCGCCGCACTCCGGTGAGGCGACCAACCTCGCGTTCCAACGCAGCGGCGCACGCCTCGCAAGCGCGGCCACCGTGCGGACCCAGGCGCATGGTGCAGGTCTCAAAGCGCTGCTGTACGGTCTCCGCCAGCTGCTCCACGACGCGCTCTACCGCCGGTGTCGTGATTACGGCCGGATCGTAATCAATGGAGAACGCAGCACGGTCCGGATGCAGCTGCACATTGACGATTCCTTTGCGCTCCGAGACGTGCGTGTTAATCGCGCGCGCACAGGCCGCATCTTCTTTTTGCCTCTCCTCCGGTGCGGGAGGTTCCGGCTGCTCGGCCATGTTCACGCGCCCATCCGAGGGCATTGCAGAGCGAGCGCCGATTCGGGAAGAATATCAGCCGACATGAAAAAGTTTCCCATAAAGACCTGTCCTCCATTCTAGAGCGTGCCGACAATATCAGCAAGGCCCGGTAGAGAACGCGCACTTATGATAAACTGCGCTTTATTCGAGAGTGCCGCCAATGAGCGTAACCACCGACACCATCAACCTGCACACGCAGGGCCACACAGACGCGCACGACATCACCAACCGCGTGGCGCAGTTGGTGCGCGACACCGGCCTGCAGAACGGAACAGTGACGGTTTTTTGCCCCTCCTCCACCTCCGCTCTCACCACGATTGAATTCGAGGACGGTTGCCTGCAAGATTTACGGCAGCTATTCGATGAGATTGCCGACCCGGCACGTGACTACGCCCACAACGCCCGCTGGGGAGACGGCAACGGCCACGCCCACGCGCGCGCCGCGCTGCTCGGCCCCTCGCTCAACGTGCCTTTTGTGTCGGGGGAATTAACGCTGGGAACATGGCAGCAAATTATCTTCGTCGATTTCGACAATCGTCCGCGCCAGCGTGAACTGGTGGCGCAGGTGATGGGAGAATGAGCCGCGCCGACCTGCGAGCGCCCTAGCCCTCGCCGCCGAACAGCCGCCACAACTGCGCGACGAGAAAAGTTGCCGCCAGCCCCATGGCAACCGGCAGCAGCGCCGAGACCAGGGTCCACTTCGCGCTGCCGGTCTCTTTGTAGATGGTGTGGATGGTGGTGCTGCATGGGTTATGAATCAGGCTGAAGAGCATCAGGTTTATCGCCGTCAGCAGCGTCCATCCGCCCTCGTTGAACACCGCCAGCGTGCCGCCGAACGAGTCGAGTTCGAACATCACCCCGGCACCTGCGCCCACAGAAGCCATGCGCGCCGAGAGCACCGTCAACATCAGAATCGTGGGGATGACGATTTCGTTCGCCGGAATGGCCAGAATATAGGCCATTAGAATCACGCCGTTTAACCCCAGCAGCAGCCCGAACGGATCAAGCACGGTGACAAGATGTTCCGCCAGACTCAGTTCACCGATAAACCAATTGGAACTGATCCAGATGAGCGCGCCGGCCGGCGCGGCCCACAGAATCGCGCGCCAGAGCACAAACATCGTGCGGTCGATGATAGATGTGTAGATGGTCTGCCAGATGCGCGGCGGGCGATAGGGCGGCAATTCCAAGCTGAAGGTGGAAACCTCCCCTTTGAGCACGGTGCGTGAAAGCCCCCACGATACCGCAAACGTTAACCCGACGCCCAACACGGCGATGGCCACAACCGCCAGCGCGGAGATTAGCCCGCCCAGATGCGCCGGGACCAACGTGCCTACAAACACCGTGGCCACCAGAATCTGCGTCGGCCAGCGCCCGTTGCACAGTGCAAAGTTGTTGGTGATAATCGCAATCAGGCGTTCGCGCGGACTGTCGATAATTCGCGCTGCGATAACCCCGGCAGCGTTGCATCCCCACCCCATGGCCATGCTGAGCGCCTGCTTGCCATGCGCGCCGGATTTGCGAAAAATGTTGTCGAGGTTGAAGGCCACGCGCGGCAAATAGCCGAAATCTTCCAGCAGCGTGAACAGTGGGAAAAAGATCGCCATAGGCGGCAGCATCACGCTCATCACCCATCCCATAGCAAGATAAACGCCGTCAATCAGGAATCCATCTAGCCACCAGGGCACGCCGATGGATGCCACGCCAGTCTTCAGCAGCGGATGCAGCTTGTCCAGCAACAGCGTGGCCAACATGCTGGAAGGCACGTTCGCACCGGCAATGGTCACCCAGAAGACCACTGTCAGCATCAGCAGCATCAGCGGGAACCCGAAGGCGCGACTGGTCACCAATCGGTCGAGGGTGCGGTCCAGGTCGAAACGCGGACGCTGCTGCGGGCGCGTGACGGCGCGGTCGGCAATACGCGCCGCGTCAGCGTATATGGCCTCCACTAGTCTCTCGTGGAAATCGGAACCCACCTGCCAACGCAGCGTCTCGGCGTTTGCCAGTACCGCTTCCAGGTTATTCTCGCTCATCGCTTTCTCCATTCCCGCCCCATCGTCATGCCAGCGCTCCCAGCTCGCCTTTGCGCAATGCCGTGGCGACACACCCGTCGCCGTCTAACAGGCGCAGCGCCACCCAGCGCGCGTTTGGCAACCCCGGGAAGACTGCTTCAATCTGCGCGGTGAGTTGCCGCACGGCGCCGCTCAGATCAGATGACTGGCTACGCACGCGATGTGGGCAACAGCGCAGCTGCCCGGATGCAACCTGGCTGATGGCGGGTAGCAAATCTGATAACCCCTCGCCATAGCGCGCGGCGGTAGGAACCACCGGAATGCCGAGGTCCCGCGCCAGCCGGCGCTCATCTACCTGCAGCCCGTGTCGGCGAGCTTCGTCCATCAGATTCAGGCAGACAATCGCGCGGTCTGTGATTTCCAGCACCTGCAGCACCAGATTAAGGTTGCGCTCAAGGCGGGTGGCGTCCACAACCACCACGGTCACATCCGGACGCCCAAAAAGGATGAAATCGCGAGCGATCTCCTCATCCAGAGTGGTGGAAAGGAGAGAGTACGTACCGGGAAGGTCGACTAATTTGAAGCGCTGCCCGTCAAAATCAAAACCGCCTTCCGCGCGCGTGACAGTTTTGCCGGGCCAGTTGCCGGTGTGCTGCCGCAGCCCAGTGAGCGCATTGAACACCGTGCTCTTGCCGGTATTCGGGTTTCCGGCCAGCGCCACGACGAAGTCCCAGTCCTCCATATCCACTCCCAGCTTGAGCAAGTGGTTGGCGTTGTGTGCCGGGCAATTGGCACAGGCCTCGGCGTTTGGGGTTTCAATCTCAAAGGTCATTCCTCTTTGAATCCTCGCTATTGAAATCAGATGGGGGCCACATCTATCATGTGCGCCTGCTCTGAACGTAGGCCGATAACCGCATCACGTATGCGGTAGGCAGTCGGATCCCCGCTCGGGCTACGCATTTCAGCAGTTATAACTGTGCCGGGCAACACGCCCAAATCCAGCAGGCGCCGCCGCTCCAATCCGCGGCATTTGCGTGATATTCCGAGCACGCGTCCGCTCTGGCCGTGGTACAGGTGTGCCAGCGGCTGGCCACCATGCATGTCCGCCTGTTCTGGCGCGACCGGCAGCACAGAGATATTCGTGGCCAACACCGGTGCGATTACATGTTCATCCCCGGCGGCCCACAGGCGGATGCGGGTCGGCCCGCTCTCCAGCAGTTGCAACTCCACACCTGGATGCAGACCGAGAGCGACCAGTTGCGCGTACACCGCCTCTGGCTCGTCCTCCAGATGCACCACACGCAAGCGCTGCCCGACGATCTGATTGGAGAGCGGCTGCCCGCCATGATAGACGAGCGCGCCGCTGGCGCTGGGAATGGGGTCGCCATGCGGGTCGTGAGTGGGATTACCCAGCAGCGCGGAGAGATTGTCAGCCTCGTTGGTAGAAATACGATGCTCACGCCGCTCGGCGCGGTCGTGCCACTCCGCTTCAACATATCCGGTTTCCTCCGCCAGATAACGTTCCCACAACCGATGGGCACGCAGAATGTGCAGTGCGGAATCGCGCCCGCGCGCCGTGAGCTCGAATGCATCGCCATCTACACGCAGCAGGCGGTGGTCAGCCATCTTCGCCAGCAGAGCGGCCGCCCGGTTGCCACTGATGCCGAGCGCCCCGGTGATACTAACCAGCGTGGCGCGGTCATCGCGCAGCTCGCATTTGTGCAGGTGCTTCAGCGCATCCTCGCTGAGCACGCGTTCAGTCAGTTGGCGGGTGCGCTTCCAGCGCCAGAAGAGACCATTTTCCGGTCGAAAAATAAGCAACGTCAGCACTGTGGTCAGCCCGGCCCACGCCAGCGCTAGCAGCGGATTGGGCATGATGTCACTCTCATTAATATTCGTCTAAAAATATTTTTAGGCCACCCTAATTCATTATACGTTGTCCGGGAGATTACGTCAAGTAGTCATCCCGCGCGCCCTGCCCCGGCAGCCAGCCAGAGCACGCACTTGCGCTGATGTTCCAGCCGTGCCGGATCGCATTTCAGGTGCTCTACCAGCATCTGTGGCTCACCCCCGATGACGCATTCTCCGCCATCTTCTAAACAGTGCGCTGCGGGCAATACAAAGCGGTACTCACCGTCCTTCGGCACGAGGTGCGTCACCGTGCCACGCTGGTCCACCAAGATTGCGTCCGCAGTACCAGGATTCGCGGCCACGCGCACAGTCACTGGCTCAGCCTCCCGCGCCCAGACAACGTGCGTAACAGCGGATACGCCCACAAAAGTCACCAGATGGTGCGTCGGACGGGCAACGTGCCGCACGCTCCGGAAACCGGACAACTGCTCGACGGCCACTCGATAGGCCGTCGCCGCCGGGCGCAGCGAGCCATCGCTGCGAATCAATCCGTAGGATTCTAAGCCGTGCACCGGGGCAACGTGGTCGAACAGTTTGTATACCGCCATACGCTCGGCCCCGGCCGCGAACGCAAGTGCTGTGGATTGAATGACAAACGACGCCTGTTGCCGCAGCGTCACCGCAACGAGCGGGTCGTTCCACGGGTGGAATGGGTCATCCATCGGAGCAGCGTTGGTCTCGTTCATCCACACCGGTTTCTGCAGCCCGAACTCGCGCAGGATTTCGTGCTGCCGTGTGATGATGGTGTGCACGCTCTCTGCATTGAAATAGACGTGCACGGTAGCCACATCAAAGAAATAACCGTGCTCTGCGGCGTTTTCATCCTGCATAGCGACCTGCAACAACCGCCGCAAATATGGCTCGCGCCCATAGACCACGTCATGCCAGAAAGTGAGCGCGCCAAGGTGTATCACCGCCTCCGGATCGACTTCCCGTGCTGCCAGAGCGGCCACTTTAACCAGCCGGTAATAGTCCTCCACCGCGCCATCAAACTGCGCGCCCGGGTGGTCGGGCCCGATGTCGGGTTCATTCCATATTATCCAGTGCTTGATGTGCCCGCCATGCTCGCCCACCATGCGCCGCACGAAATTCGCCCAGTGGTTCTCAGGATGCTGCACCGGAAGGTATAGCCCGGACGGCACCCCGCGCACCGGAACGCCCTCTGTCGCCCATCCCGGTGTTCCCATCAGGAGCGCGGCGACCTCCCGGCCGCCCGCCCGGGCGCTGGCCGCCCAATCGTCTTGCGATAGGGGATGAGTGATGTGGTTAGTGTAAGTGCGATTGTCGGGTGCGGTGCGGCTATGCAGACCGTGTGGGAAGACTGGCAGCCAGTGCTGCGGCCCTAGCGGCTGCACGCGGAACCACTCGATGATTAGCCGATCCCAGCCCACGCCCAGCTCCACAGCGGCTTGTGGTCGCTGATACGCTTCAACCGCCCCAAAGCGATGGTCGGGGTCAGGTTCACCGGCAGCGACTGTTCCCAGCGGAAGACATCCCATCGCCACACAGGCCACAGAGCGAAGCACATACATCCCCGCCCACAGCCGGAATTCTGGTATGCAGAGTGCCGTCACTCTCATCAGCCGCGAACAATATCACAACGCACGGACGCTCACAACCCCAACCTTCCGGAGCGGACGCCATCGCGTATAATGCCTGTTCTACTATATCCATGAAGCTCCAGATCGTTCATGTCTTTGCGGCATTTTTAGCCACGCTGGCGTCGGCGTGCGTGCCGACCGGTACGCCGGCTCCGCTGTCTACACCCACCCTGTTACCGCCGGTGGTGAACATCACCGCGCAGTCGCCCGTGCTCAGCGCCAGCGAGCCAACGCCCATTCCAACGCAAACACCTAAAATACCGACCCTGGCAGCAACGTCTACGCTCGAGCCATATCACCCGCAGGTTCTTTCCACGCACTATGCACGCAGCGGAGACAGGCTGCCGGTCCTGGCGCGCCGCTTTCAGGTTGGTGCCGACCTCATTCGCCGCACCAACCTCGACCTTCCGGAAGTCGGTTTTCTGGCAACGGGCACGGCCGTCACCATTCCAGACGTTGACATGAGCGAGACCCCACCCTCGTTCCTGATAATCCCCGACAGCGAACTGGTGTACGGACCCGGGCAGCGTGACCTCGACCTGCGCGGGACGGTGAAAGCCTATGAAGGCGGATGGCTAGCACGTGTCATGGCCGGCAATGACGCTCTCGCCCCCGGTTGGAAGGTGGTGCAGGACGCCGCCACGGCGTACTCGGTCAACCCGCGCCTGCTGCTGGCGTTAATAGAATATCAAAGCGGCCTTGTCACCGGCGACACCGAATCTGAGGACATAGCTAAGTATCCGCTGAACGTGCAGAAGTGGAAATTTGCCAAACTGCCGAATCAGCTTATGTGGGCGGCCGAACAGCTCAACGCGGGCTACTACGGCTGGCGGCACGGCCATCTTTCAGAACTGACGCTCGCGAACGGCGAAACCTATCCGCTCGACCCGCGTCTGAACGCCGGCACGGTAGCTGTTTACGCGTTTTTCGCGCAGCTTTATTCGGCAGCGCTTTTTGAAGAGATAGTTGCGCCCGACGGTTTTGCCGCCACATATCGGCAGCTTTTCGGGGACCCGTTTGACTACAAGGTTGCGATAATCGAGCCGGGTCTGACCCAGCCCGCGCTGGAGCTGCCTTTCGAGCCGGGAGTGATCTGGAACTTCACTGGCGGCCCACATAACGGCTGGCGCGATTCCGCCCCGTGGGCTGCCATCGACTTCGCCCCGCAGCTGCCCACTTCGGGTTGCGTGGAAAGCGACGACTGGGTGGTCGCGCCCGCTGACGGAATCATCACCCGCAGCGACATCGGTCTGCTGGCCCACACCATTGGCGAAGCTGAGACCGAACTAGCCGGATGGACACTCGTGTACGTGCATTTGCATACGGACCGATTCAAACTGCGCGTTGGCCAGCGCGTGCAGGTCGGGGAACGGCTGGGCCAACCCTCCTGCGATGGTGGACTGGAGACCACGGGCACACACCTGCACCTTGCGCGCAAATACAACGGCGAGTGGATGCCGGCCGGAGGGCCGCCCGCTTATGTGCTCAGCGACTGGGAGGTGCTGGGCGAACACCGCGCTTATCACGGCAAATTGGTCGAACGCAGCAGCGGGAGGAGCCTGACCGCATGTGCCTGCGTCCACAACAATCAAATTTCACGGCCCCGCTAAACACCGGCTTGTTTATAATCCCCATCATGGAGCGAACATGACCGAATCAGATTTCCAATTTGGCACGGTGGGCTCTCCTATTTCCACCCCAAAGAAGCCGGGCGGCTCGGCAGGCGCGGTTGCACACAGCGCCGACCTCGGCCTAAGCACATTGGAGCTCGGCTGGGTGCACTCGGTGCGGGTGAAAGAGACCACCTGCGAGAAAATCAACATGGCCGCGGCCGAACACCGGGTGGCGCTCAGCGTGCACGCGCCTTATTTCATAAACCTGAACGCGAAAGACGATGAGTGGCCCAAAAGTCGCAAGCGCCTGATGGACGCGGCCCACTACGGCAACCTCGCTGGTGCCACCGACATAATCTTTCATCCCGGCTCGTATTTCGGCAGCCCGGCGGCGGACGTGCTGCCACTGGCTCTACAGCGACTGCGCGCCTGCGTACAGGAATTGCGCGCCGCCGGGAACCCGGTCACCTTACGTCCGGAAACTATGGGCAAAAGCGCTATGCTCGGTTCTCTGGAAGACACGCTGCAACTTGCACAGGAAATCCCCGGCGTGGCTCCGTGCATCGACATTGCCCACCTGCACGCCCGCCCCGGCGACGGAAGCGTCAACACATATGCGGAATTTGACGCGGTTATCAAGTCAATCGGTACGGCGCTGGGAGAGCAGGCGTTGCGCCAATTGCACATTCATATTTCCGGCATTGATTACGGCCCGAAAGGCGAGAAAAGGCACCTACCTTTCGAAGATGCCGACCTGCGCTATCGCGACTTTCTGCGGGCGCTTGCCGACAACGCTTGTGCGGGGCGTTTGTTGTGCGAAAGCCCGATAATGGAAGAGGACGCACTGCTGATAAAAAGCGCGTGGAACAAAATTCAAACCGAAGGGCAGCGCGACAACTGAACCGATCCACTCCATGAAAGATAAGAGAGCAGTCGTCATCGGCGCGGGCATAATCGGATGCGCCATCGCATTTGAGTTGCAGAAAAAAGGCTGTCGCGTCACCTGCGTGGACCGCAACGCCGCAGTCGGGTGCGGCTCCACGGCCAATTCGTGCGCTATTGTGCGCACCTGTTATTCCACCTTTCAGGGAGTGGCGCTCGCCTATGAAGGCGTCTTCTACTGGAGAGACTGGGAAAACTACGTCGCCGACGGCAAGCCTTCCGAGTTAGCGCGCTACATCGAGTGCGGCATGACGCAGCTTAAGGCGCCCGATGAGCACTGGAAAAAGGTGCTGCCCATCTACGACGAAATCGGAATCGAATACCAGCGATTAACGCTGGAGGAACTACGTGCGAAATACCCCTTCTTCGACACCGCTTCCTTCTGGCCGCCCACGCTGCCTGATGCCGATTCATTCTGGGATGAGCCCGGCGCACAGGTTCCCGGAGCGATATTCAATCCCGGCGAGGGTTACGTCAACGACCCGCAGCTGGCCACGCGAAACATGTGCGCAGCGGCCGAGGCCCATGGCGCGGTATTCCTGCTAAGGCGTGCGGTCACCGCCGTGCGCCGCAATGCCGAAAAGGCACTGGGCGTCACGCTGCGTGGCGGCGAGGAAATCGATGCGGACATTGTCGTCAATGTGGCTGGTCCGCATTCATTCGTCATCAATCGCATGGCTGGCGTGGAAACTGGAATGAACGTGAAAACCCGCGCGCTCAGGCACGAGGTTCATTATGTACCCGCGCCGGAGGGAGTGAATTTTGAGCACGCGGGCTGTCCGACCTCGGACAACGACAACGGCATTTATTTCCGCCCGGAAGTGGGCAACCTGCTGCTGGTGGGGAGCGGCGATCCGCCCTGCGACCCACTGGAGTGGATTGAAGACCCGGACGACTTCAACGAGAACGTCACCGACGCGCGCTGGAAAGCGCAAACCTATCGCCTGGCGAAGCGCTTCCCCGGTTTGCGCGTGCCTAATGAAACAATGGGTATAGCCGACCTGTATGATGTGAGCGATGACTGGATTCCCATCTATGACCGCTCCGATCTGCCCGGTTTCTACATGGCCATCGGCACCAGCGGCAACCAGTTTAAAAACGCAGCGCCGGCCGCGCACATGCTGGCAACGCTCATTGAAGCGTGCGAGCGCGGTCACGACCATGATCGCGACCCGGTCAAAGTGAAAGGTCGTTACACCGGACTCGAGCTTGACCTCGGTTTCTTTTCGCGCCTGCGCGCGGTGAACCGCGAAAGCAGCTTCTCGGTCCTCGGCTAAAACTGTGCCTGCACATGCGCCGTCCATTGTGAGAAAGAGAAGATGACAAACACATACTCTCCCGGAGTGCAGGAATACATTCAGCGCGGCGAAGCGCTGACATCCGCAGAGGAATCCCGCCGCGCTGCTATGCGCGCGATGAAATTCGACACAATCGCCGTGCACGGCCTATACGGCATGGAGGCAGCGCTAGCCAATCAGGGCAGCATTATCGAACCAACGTACCTCAGCTCGGCGCAACATTTTGAAAACAGCAACCACATGGAGGCGGCCCTCGCCTACCTGATGCCGGCCTGGGCGTATAGCCGTGTCGCAAACCCAACGCAGCATTTCCTCGAGGAGACTCTTGCGCTGCTGGAAGGTTATGGTTATGAAGGCGCGACCAGCGCCTGCGTAATCGCTTCAGGGATGGCAGCAGTTTTCATGGCGACCAATCCGTTTCTTTCCGGCAGCCGGCCAATGAACATCGTCGCCAGCGTCAAATGCTATGGCGGTACCTTCACGCTCTTTGAGGAACGCTATGGCGCAGAACGCGGGGTGGAGATTCGCTGGGTGCGTGATCCACTCAATCTGGAGGAATGGGCCGGTCAGATTGACGAGAACACGCGTTTCCTGTACGGCGAGTTGCCCAGCAACCCGGGTCTGGCGATGCTGGATGTCGCCGCAGTGGCGGCGCAGGCGCATGAGCACGGGTGCCCGCTAATTGTTGACAGCACCGTCGCCACCCCAGCGCTGCTGCGTCCGCTCTGCTACGGCGCGGATATAGTGGTGCATTCGCTCAGCAAGACCATTACCAGCAGCGGCATGGCGATTGCCGGTGCGTTGATTGCGCGCCACGATTTGCCCAGCCGCATCGGCCCGGATGAAATGCGCGAGGACTTCGCCCGATACGTGAAGTTGCACCCGGGCCGCGACCACGGCCCGGGGCTGAGCCCGTTCAGCGCGACAATGATCATGAACGACCTGCGTACCTTGCGCAGCAAAATGGATCTTTTCAGTCGCAACACAATGCAGGTGGCACGCTTTCTCAGCAACCATCCACAGGTCGAGACTGCCTTATACCCCGGGCTGGAAAGCATGCGCGATTACGCGCTGGCAGCCCAGCAGATGTGGCTGGTCGATGGCGCGCTCGAAGGCGGCGCTCCGCTCAATCGATACGGCCACCTGATGGGCTTCACCGTGCGCGGCGGGGCAGCTGCGGCGCGGGCCACCTTCGACCGCCTGCAGCTCATCTGGCGTGCCACAGATTTAGGGCGCATCAAGAGCATCGCCACCATTCCAGCCATTTCCACCCATCAGCAGCAGGGCAAATCCGGACGCGAGCTCGCGGAGGTGCCCGACCACCTCATCCGGCTAAGCGTGGGCGGCGAACACTTTGACGACATAATCGCTGACCTCGACCGTGCACTGACCAGCGCGTGAAGCCAGCGCGGTGCGCACGGGAGCAACTTCCGGCACAGCGCGAAATTCTCAAGCCACATAATGTCTGCGCTCTATGTTGCGCCGTGAACTCACGGCTTATGACGTGTTGTGTTGCGTTGCCTCTGGCATTATAGTAATGCAAATGGACATCCTAGGTGAGACGAAGGCAGGCGGCATCAATAATTCTGAAAACGTGAAAGATGTACGGTTTCTTTTTTCAAGGCTGCGAACCCACGGGCGCGCATTAGCGGCTTTCTCACCCTTGCCACTGGCCCGCCGAAATGGCAGTGCTGATCAGTGAGTGGGAGACAGGAGACTCAGACATGGAAAACATCGGATACGTTCTACTGGCAATTGTGGCCGTCGCCTGGATTGCCGCTATCATCGCCGAGTCAATTGCCGCATTCCCGGCTGGGGTGATTGGGCTGGCGGCCATTCTCGGAATCGGTTTTCTGCTGGCGAAGGTCATCAAGGACCGACTGGGCAACACAGAGGACGACCACTATTCTTCCACAGTAAAAAAATAGGAGGTGGGCATGCTGATCACGACTCAAGACGAATTCGCAGATAGAGAAATAACAGAGACTCTGGGGTTGGTCAAGGGAAACACGATTCGAGCGAGACACGTCGGAAAGGATATCCTCGCCGGGTTGAGAAACCTGGTGGGCGGTGAAATCAAGGAATACACGAAAATGCTGGCCGAGTCGCGCGAGCAGGCCCTAGACAGAATGATTGCTGACGCCAGAACCAGAGGGGCTAACGGGGTTGTCTGCGTGCGCTTCACCACGTCCGCTGTGATGCAAGGTGCAGCGGAGTTGCTGGCGTACGGAACTGCCGTCAAATTGGGCCGGGAATAATCACTGATGTCGTGGTTGGGAGCCGCCATATACGACCGCTTTACGCGCCGGAGCGAGCAGGCATGCCTGCAAGACTGGCGGGCAAGTCTGCTCGCCGGAGTGCGCGGCGATATTATAGAAGTGGGTGCAGGCACGGGCGCCAACCTGACTCACTACCCACCCGCCATCGAGCGATTGGTGCTGGTTGAGCCCGACCGCTACATGCGCAGGAAACTGTCGAAAAAGCTGGCCGCATCCGGGCGCACCAACAGCGTGGACATCATTGACCGCGCGCTAGAGAAGCTGGATTTGCCAGATGAATCCTTTGATTTCGTCGTCGCCACGCTAGTGCTCTGCTCGGTAGCAGATCTGACGGCAGCGCTGGCGGCAATCTACCAGTTGCTTACACCCGGCGGTGGTCTTGTCTTTCTCGAACATGTCGCCGCCGAAGAGCGCCCCCGCCGGCTGAGATGGCAACGCCGCCTGCAGCCAGTCTGGAAGCGGGTGGCCGGCAATTGCCATCTCGCCCGGCACACGACCAGCGCCATTCTCGCCGCCGGTTTCGTCATCGAGGCGGTGACCAGAGAATGCATGCGCAAAGCAGCGCCGGTGTTGCGGCCGACCGTACGCGGCATCGCGCGCAAGCCGGCTTAACAGGCACTGAGCTTGACTCAATGAGTTTCCCGGTAGGCTCCGTCAGGGGCACAGGCGCCGCCTCCAGCTACCAAAATCGAAGGCGGCACCTGTGCGGACGACAAGGAGCTTTCGGTCTGGGACGTAATGTGCCGCCAGCCGGGAAAGATATGATCGGGAAATGGCCGCGGTGCCCGACAATCTTGTCCGCCTGAGTGTGAGCAGCGAGCATCCCGACGACATAATCGCCGACCTCGACCAGGCTTTGATACCCGCGCAAACAGACTTGCGCTCTCGCGAGAGCGATTGACTAACCGGTAGGGATATATGCAGACCTTACGAGCGCTTATGAAACCTGAACCCGGTGCGGGCCTGCAGCTGCAAGAAATCCCGCTGCTGGAACTGCGCCCTAACGATGTGCGCATCCGCGTGCAGCTCTCGGCAGCTCACCAGCGCGCCGACCTGGACGCCGCGCTGGCAGCCTTTAAACAGGTCGGCAGCGAGTTGGGGGTGTTGGAATAAACGCCGGGGCGGCAGCGCGCTAGTTGACCGCGAAGGTATCCATCATCAGATAGGGTTCACCCAGCGGGTAGAGCATCGGGCAGGTGCACCCACGTTCAATGTACTGCTGCACGCGGGCGGGCGCTTCTTCCGGAGTGCCGGTAGCACTAATGCTTCAATTACCTTGGCCGCGGAGAAAAGAAACAACTAAGGTACGTTGGACGGCTCGGTCAGCTCTTCCGTGACCGTTTGTGTCTCGCCACAGATAGCGCACACATATACCACGCTGTCGAGCTTGACCTCCTTCTCAACTAGGTCTGGAACATTGGTCTCTTGCCAGAATTCTGAGCCATTGCGATCGAAATGCTTTATTTTTTGCTTAGTATAGACGACTTCCTCAACCCTCTCTATAGTACGGCTTCTGGAACTCTCGTTCATGACATGTCCGTTACCGCAATTTGGCATATCCTATTACCTTAGTGAGTGAATTTGCTGCCTTGTCAATTCGTCGGGAGGCCAAACCTACTAACATCATTGTGTGGGGGTAAAGCATAATCAAGTAAGATCATAATTGTATTCTTCAGCCCACAACATGTTGACATATTTCTTACCAACGTAATGGTCGATCTGCACTTCACGGAACTGTTTGTCCAGCATTGGTTCTCTTTCAAGCCAAAGCTCTTCTGCTTCTCCAGACATCCAAACTTTTTCACTGAGGCTATCAAGTTCCGCGATAGCCGCCGCATAAGTTTCAGAGCAACCATTTTGCAATGCGACATTAAGGTGCCAGCGAAACATCACTCGCATTTTCTCGAGATCTAGGCGGGAGAAACTAGTTTCGTTTAGAACAGAACCGCCTCGATAGCTTTTCACGCCATCCCATTTGGTCTCATCCATTAGTCCTTGGTCTCGGCAATAGGTGTATAGATTTGTACCAGGGTATGGCATAAACGTGGACACCCAGACAATATAAGCCCGCAACTTAGCATTTAACCTAACTGTTTCCATCATATTGTCGTTGGTTTCTCTAGGTAGACCGATCATGTTGAAGGCCTGCGGCTTGAGGTTATATTTGCGTGCAATGTTGAACGCGTCAATTAACACCCGATCAGGAATACCTCTGTTTAGCACCTGATTTCTAAGGTCTGGATTACCAGCTTCAACGCCCATTTTCACAACTTTGCAGCCCATTTCCTGCAATATTCTAGCGATTCTTTCATTAAATGCCAGCGGTTGCGAGGTGGCAGCAAATGGCAATCCGATTTCTTTTTTATAAACGGGGGCTAACTCGGCAAGCCACGGGGTGTATATTGCAAAAACGTCATCGACAAAGGTGAAGTATTTTACGTTAGGATACTCCTCTATGATTTCTTTTAGCATAGCAATGGTAGACTCAACACCCCTTCTACGGATGAAGTCCTTCATTTTTACGGCATCACCAGTGTTTCGTAGGTCTTCCTTGTACATATCAAAGAACGGAATGTTAAAACAGTAGGCGCACGTATAAGGGCAGCCTCTGGTAGCGATGACTTCAGCCCAACCGTGTCGAGAATCTACAATTTCCCTGTAGTTGAAGATGTCACGGTCTTCAAAAGGCAAGGAGTCGAGATCATCCACCCATCGACCTACCGGATTATCGACAATCTCTGTTCCGTCACTAAGTTGGTAAGTCGTGGTGTCTTTGATAGATTCGCCGGATGAGCCATCAGAACTTGAAGTGTCAGTTACTCCAACAGGCTCAACCGTTACACTTTCTGCTTTCATCTCAATCGTGTCGTTGCAATAACCTCTTTTTTTTACCAGCATGTTTGGAACATGATGGACATTCTCACCGGCTTCTAGCTTCTCAACCAGTTCAAGCAGGGGCCTCTCTCCTTCTCCCTTACACACAAAATCCACCGCTTCCTCTTCAATTATTTCAGCTGGGGCTGCATTGGCATGGTGACCACCAACAACTATAGGAATATTACAATTGCGTCGGATCAACTTAGCGATTATTTTTACGTAGAACCATTGGTTAGTGACCGCGGAAAAACAGATGAGTCCAGGATCATATTCTTCCACGTCTGCGACTATTTTTTCAACATCCAGTCCATAGTTTAATTCATCAGAAACATGCAGTAGTTTGGTGTCATGACCCTTCTTCCTCAAGTAGGCAGACAAGGCCCCAACACCACAAGAGTAGCCGACGGAGATACCAATATCTGTATAAATAAAAAGTACTTTCACAACCAATTTCTCCGATGGCCTTATCTGCATTATATCGCACGTGACAAAAGTGACAATGATTGCTGCTTTTAATAATGCGATTTAATATAACATTTTCACGCTTGTGTCGAATCTACAATCACATTCATAGATCATATTGATAGTAATTCATGTGTGAAATGTGCCGACCTTTCAAGGAAGTAGCGAAGTTTCGTGAAACAATTTGTGAGTTTGCCGCTCAATTCAACAATTATCGAAATTATCCGCTAGAAGATAAACCCTGTGGGCAGCGAATGTCTGACCACCTACTGGAACTTGGCATGGATATGGTCAGATTCTCCTACCCGGTGGTGCCCAAGGGACAGGCGCGCATCCACGTGCAGCTCTCGGTAGCTCGCCAGCGCGCCGACCTTGATGCTGCGCTGCAGCCTTAAGGTCGGCAGCGGGTTGGGGGGGGTATTGGAATAAACTCCGGGGCGCCAGCGCGCTATTTGACCGCGAAGGTGTCCATCATCAGATAGGGGTCGCCCAGCGGGTAGAGTATCGGGCAGGTGCACCCACGTTCAATGTATTGCTGCACGCGGGCGCGCGCTTCTTCCGGAGTGCCGGTGGCGCTAATGCGCAGCACAAAATCATCGGGCACAAATTGCATCGCCTCTTCCACCTGCTCTTTGGTGGCCGGCCATCCGATGATCGTCTGTACTTTCTGGACAATTTCAGCGCTCACCCCAGAGGCCTCGGCAATATGCGGTTGCTGCGCCAGGTATTGCGTCAACAACCATTTCGCGCCCCGAATCGCCTCGGCGCGGTCTCCGTGGACGGAACAAACGATTAATTGCGGGCGATCAATCTCATCCAGAGAACGACCGACGCGCTTTGCGCCAGCCGCCAACCGCTCTAGCGCCCGATCATTATATTCAGGCGGCACACAATAGTTCAATACCGCGCCATCTGCGATTTCGCCGGTCAACTCCATCATCTTGGGCCCAGTCGCGCCGATGTAAATGGGTACATTACGCGGCTCGCGCCGTCCGTGCACCACATCCAATTCAATGCCACGCACCTGATGGAACTCTCCGGAAAAAGTCACGTTTTCCAGAGCGAGCAGCCGACGCAGCAACTGCACGGTCTCGCGCATAGCCTGAAGCGGTTGTCGGCGCTGGATGCCCACGTTGGCCGCCAGTGGATCCCTCC
>PVBE011840834.1_pt1 | contig 46169 bp, 40 predicted proteins | sample 1631181 | NCBI WGS metagenome assembly PVBE01 (sample SAMN08397723, study PRJNA350692) | Marine metagenome, whole genome shotgun sequencing project. | isolation source: water | place: Pacific Ocean | collected 2012-04
GGTTGGGCAGCGCGCTGGCGCGGCGGGGGGTGACTGCCAACGCGATCACCTTTCTCGGCCTTGCACTGGGGCTGGCCGGCGCGGCGGCGATTTCCGTCGGCTACTTCAGCGCCGGATTGGGTCTCATCCTCGCCAACCGCCTGCTCGACGGGCTCGACGGCGCGGTCGCACGGGCGAACGGCCCGACCGTGCTGGGCGGTTATTTCGATATCGTCGCCGATTTCGCCTTCTATGTATCGGTGCCGCTCGGCTTCGGGCTGGTCGATCCGGCCAACACGCAGGCTGCACTGGTGCTGGTTGCCAGCTTCGTCCTGACCGGCGTCAGCTTCCTCGCCTACGCCGTGATCGCGGCGGAACGCGGCGCGCGGACCGATGCGCATGGCAGGAAGAGCTTCTTTTATTCGACCGGGCTGGCCGAAGGCGGCGAAACAATCGCCGTCTTCATCGCCTTCGCGCTGTTTCCGGCGTGGTTCGTCCCGCTGGCCTACGCATATGCCGCGCTATGCGTGCTGACCGTGTTCCAGCGTAGCGCGCTGGCGATCGTCCAATTCAGCGATTGAGCCGTTCGGCAATGGCATCGCGCAAGGCGGCAATGCGCGCCGCATTCGCACCCAGATCGCTCACGCCCACGCGAGAAACCGAGCGAAAATCGATCGCACCATCGGCAATCCGCACGACCATATCGTCCTTGAAGCCGAACCAGAATGTTTCCGCGACCCCTTCGATCCGGCCGGTTTCGGCATCGGCGGTCACCTGGTCGAACCCCATTTCCTCCATCGCGGATACCACCAGTTCCGAGGCTTCGGCCGGGCTGGTCGAACCCAGCGGCAGCGGCGCGAGATCGGGATAGGCGGCGGCAATAACCTGCGCATGCGACCGATCGGCCAGCGGCGGCTCGGATTCCGACCACATTTCGAGCTCGCCCAGCGGCGTGGTGTAGTCGTTCAGCGGATTGGCACCCGCGGCGGCGCGTTGATCGAGCACGGTTTGCGAGAAGACAGGCGGGTTGGCGGTATCGGTCGCAATGTCGTGGATCGGCGGGATGTTGGCCGCCTGGCTGCGAATGGCGCCCAGAACGGCAAAGATGCCGACCGGGACCAGCAGCGCGATCAGCGACAGCAGCCAGCCCTTGCGGGGCTTGCGCAGCAGGACGACGATCAGCGAGATCAGACCGATAAGCGCCACGATGCCCAGCAGGATCGGCCCGGCCTTGATGGTAAGGGTAAGCAGGCCGGTCCGCCAATCCCACAGGCCGAACTTGGTCCCCAGCGCGGCGCTGGCGAAATACACTGGTAGCGCGAGTGCAAGGGCGAAGGCGAGGCGGCTGTGCCAGGGCGTTTTGATCATGCCGCATCGTAGCGCCAAGTCGCGGCGCTGCAATCATGCTAATCGCTGGATATGCAACAGCACCGCGGCGCTGGCGTCATGGAAGGCGCGCGCCGCCGTAGGGCGGGGTCGCGTCAGCCGCCGGTCACGCTCATGTGGCGCGCCAGGGCAGGTTCGCTTTGCGCGGCATCGAAGGCATGGCGCAGCGGCTTTCCCGCGAGCAGGCGTTCGAGCGCCTCGTCGAGCGCGGCTTCGCCACCTGCGCGCACGATATCGCGCAGTTCGACCTTCTGGTCATGGCCCAGGCAGCCATAGACCGTCCCGGTCGCGGAAATACGGATGCGATTGCACCCGGCGCAGAAATTGTTGCTGAGCGGAGTGATGAGCCCGATCCGCGTGCCCGTCTCTGCGACGTCGAAGTAGCGTGCGGGCCCGCCGGTGCGGTGGAGCGAGGGGATGAGCGTGAAATGGCGTTCGAGTTCCTCGCGCACAGCGTCGAGAGGCAGGTGCGCGGCGGGACGATCGACCGAGACCTCGCCCAGCGGCATGGCTTCGATGAGCGCGAGGTCGAGCCCGCGCGCGCCGCACCATGCAAGCAAGTCGCGCATCTCGTCGTCATTCGTACCGCGCATCGCCACGGCGTTGATGCGCACTGCCAGGTCGGCATCGCGCGCCGCGTCGATGCCGCTAACCACCCGCTCGAACTCGTCGCGGCGGGTGAGCTCGGCAAACCGGTCGCGCCTGAGCGTGTCGAGACTGATGTTTATACGCCGCACCCCGACATCGAACAGGTCCTGCGCCATTTCGGGCAGGCGCGTCCCATTGGTGGTGAGCGTGAGTTCGTTGAGCCCGTGCGTGCGCAACCGTGTTAGCCGCTCGACAAGTTCGAGCACACCCTTGCGCACCAGCGGTTCGCCGCCGGTCAGGCGGATCCGGCGAACGCCGCGGACCACCAGATGACGCGCCAGCGTTTCGATTTCCTCGAATGTCAGAAGGTCGCGGCGCGGGAGGAATTCCATCTCCTCGGCCATGCAATAGGTGCAGCGAAGGTTGCAGCGGTCGGTGACCGAGAGGCGGATATAGTCAATCTGACGGCCGTGGGCGTCGCGCATGCGGGCCCCCTACACGAGGCGGGCCGAGGCCCAAACCGAAATCGGGCGTCGTGCCGGCAGGCGGTCAGCCCGCGTTGCGCAAGCGGCCGAACAGCGCGGGCAGGGGTTCGGAAGAAAGCGCCCGCTCCATGGTCCGGGCAAGCGTGGTCGATACGGTGATCTTCGAAACATGCGCGCGATCGTCGCTGAGGCCGACCGCGATCTCGTAAGTGCCTGCTTCGATCACGAAGCTGCCATCGGATCTGAAATGGCCCAGCTGGTTGCCGCCGACTTCGAACAGCAGGCTGCGCGTTTCGCCTGCCATCAGCGAGACGCGCTGGAAGTCGGCCAATCGGCGCGCCTGCGCACCGTTCTGTCCCGGGCTGCGCACATAGAGCTGCACCGTCTCGGTGCCTTCGCGTTTGCCGACATTGTACAGCGTGGCGCTGACGATGATCCGGTCGTGGCTCAGTTCGACCGCGGTTTCGCCGAGGCCGAAATCGGAATAGCCCAGCCCGTGTCCCAAGGTGAAACCCGCTTGCCCCTTCTCCGTCAGCGGCAGTGGCAGGCGGCCCCGTGGCGCGAATTCGCCGGTCAGCACTTCGGCCAGCGCATGGCCCGACATGGTGCCGAGTTGCCCGGCATGCAGCACGCAAGGCAGCTTGGTCCCGCGCGCGTCGGGGTCGAGCGGCTGCGAGCCGAGGCTGATCAGGACGATGTTCGGATTGACCGCATGGAGCGAATCAAGGAGCGTTTGTTCCGCTTCTCCCACACGCTCGCAGTCGCCGAGCGTGACGATCACCGTGCCCACCCGCCGCGCGGCATTGCAGGCCATGCCGATTGCCATGTGATCGGCGTCGAGCAGTCCGGCAGGTCTGGCATCGGCGCGGACCGCCAGGCCGGGGACGAAACTGTGCGCGAGGCCCAGTGCGTCGAACCCGTCGAGCAGGTTGGCGGCGTCGCCCTCCGCTCCGCCAGTCGGAAGCGCCCGGTCGGTTGCGGCATGCCCGACAACGAGGATTTCGCCCGACGCGATATCGAGCGGCAACAGCGCGGGATCGTTGCGCAGCAGGACGATCGCGTGGCGCGCAGTGTCCAGCGCGACCGTTCGCGCGTGATCCGCCGACCAGTCGGTGGCAGGGGCGATATCGCGCAGATCGGCGCGGAACAGGCCCAGATCGTATTTCGCGCCGAGTGCCTTGCGCACCGCGTCGTCGAGCTGGCGCATGCCGACCCGCCCGTCGCCCACCGCTTTCACGATGCTGTCCACTGCCAGCATTTGGTAAGGCGTTTCACCGGCCTCCTGTCCCGCAGCCCGGCCGATCGCGACCCATTCGGCCAGGTCGATCCCGTCGAAGCTGGCGGGGCCGCCGATCGGCAGGTCGCCATCCGCAGTCTCCTCGCGGTCACGCACCCCCTGCGCGAGTAGACCCAGCGCGATGCTCGCCGGGGGCGATTCGCGCAGCACGCCGGCCACCAGCCGGAGCTTGTCGGTCAGTATGTCGGGATCGCGCCGCTCGATCCAGCCGGGCGCGTCGGTGCGCAGGCAAGCCAGCACGCCGTCGCCATCCTGCCCCTCGAATTGCAGGCCGCGCACGGTGGCCGCGGCCAGGGCGCGCGCCAGATGTACTGAAGTGCCCCAGCTTTCAGCCAGTTCCTCCGTTTCGGTATCGCTCGTCAGGGCGACCTGGGGCCCCATGAGCCAGTTCATCCCGTGCGCTCGCGCTTCCCCCGCCACGATCTCGGCTGCGCTTTCCACGATGTGCGGCGACCATGTCGCGGCCAGTGCAAGCGGGGCGGGCATGGTGACCGAGGTGCCGCGGCCGGGAACATTGGCCATCAGCAGCGGAATGCCGAGCCGCGTTTCCTCGACGGCCAGGCGTTGCAAGGCAGCCAGCTGGTCTGCGGCGCCCGAACCGAGAAGCCCGCCTACACGGCCCTGCAACATTTCTGCGCGCAGCGGGGCACCTTCGCTATCGCCGCCGGCTTCCGGAATGGGCAACAGGACAAGCTGCCCGGCCTTCTCCGCCACCGACATGATGGCGAGCAGGTCTTCGACGAAACGCTCGCGTTCGGCGGCGTGATCGGGCGGATGGCGGACCATTTGGGCGGTAGCGTGGTCCTTAGAGGTAAACATCCGGTGTGGATGCACCGATTGGTCAGGGGCTGTTGCCGAACTGCACCGCAAGGCGGATTTACAGATATAAAAATATCTTTATATCCTCTTCGTAATGCGAACCGAACACCTCTTCCGCGCCCTTGCCGATCCGACCCGGCTCAGGATCATGCGCCTGCTTGGCTCGATGGAGCTGGCAGTGGGTGAAGTCGCGCAGGTGCTGGGGCAGAGCCAACCGCGCGTGTCGCGGCACATCGGCATCCTGTGCGACGCGGGTCTGGCCGAACGACGGCGCGAAGGCAGCTGGGTATTCCTGCGCGCCTGCGCCGATTCGAGCGAGGCGCCGCCGTTTTCCGCGGCTATCGGCGATCTGCTGGTCGATGCGGAGGCTGCCGACGCCGCCTTTGCGGAACAGTGCGAACAGGACCGGCGCAAGCTGGCCGCGATCCGCCAGCACCGGGAAAGCGAGGCACAGGCCTATTTCTCGGCGCATGCGGACGATTGGGACGAATTGCGCCGGCTGCATTCCTCGGACGAGGCCGTGGAGGCCGAACTGGCGCGTGCGCTGGGGCCCGAACCGCTCGGGCGCCTGCTGGACATCGGCACCGGCACGGGGCGCATGGCCGAACTGTTTGCCGAGCGGGCAGAGCGGATCGTTGCACTCGACAAGAGCCTGGCGATGCTGCGGGTCGCACGCGCCAAGCTGCAGCACCTCCCGACCGAGCGAGTGGAACTGGTGCAGGGCGACTTCGGGGCGCTGCCATTTGCCGCGGCGAGTTTCGACAGCGTGCTGTTCCACCAGGTGCTGCATTTCGCGCAGATGCCCGGTGCCGCGCTGGCGGAGGCCGCCCGCGTGCTGCGTCCGGGCGGACGGATCGCAATCGTCGATTTCGCAGCGCATCAGCGCGAGGAACTGCGCAATCGCCATGCGCATGCCCGGCTGGGGTTCGACGATGCACAGATGATGGGCCTGCTCAGCGATGCCGGGTTCGACCCGGCCGCGCCGACGGCACTGGAAGATGGAGAACTGGTGGTGAAGATCTGGATCGCGCCGCGGCGCGTCGATGACCGGAAGGCGGCGTCATGAGCCCGACGATGGACCAGATGCGCGAAGCTCAGCGCGCACTCGAAGCGCCGCTGTTTTCAGGGCTCCCGGGCGATATCGACGTCAGCTTCGAATTCTTCCCGCCCAAGAATGCGGCCATGAACGAGACGCTGTGGCAAAGCGTCGAGACGCTGGCCCCGCTCGGGCCGCGTTTTGCCAGCGTCACATATGGCGCGGGCGGGTCGACCCGCGAGCGGACGCACCAGCAGGTCGTCCGCATCCAGAACGAAGCGCGCATTCCTGCTGCCGCGCACCTGACCTGCGTCGAGGCGACCCGCGAAGAGGTCGACGAGGTGGCGCGCCATTACTGGGATGAGGGCATCCGCCATATCGTGGCCCTGCGCGGCGACGCGCCCGACGGGCAATCGCAATATGCGCCGCATCCGGGCGGCTATGCCAACGCAGTCGAGCTGATCGCGGGACTGAAGAGGGTCGCCGATTTCGAGATATCGGTCGCCGCCTATCCCGAGGTCCATCCCGATTCGCCCGATCGCCAGGCCGATCTGGACAATCTCAAGGCCAAGTTCGACGCCGGGGCGACCCGGGCGATCACGCAGTTCTTCTTCGATCCGCAATGTTTCTTCGACTTTCGCGACCGGGCCGCAGCGGCGGGAATTGACGGCGAGATCGTGCCCGGGATCATGCCCGTGCTCAGCTTCGCGGCGGTGCGCCGGATTTCGGGGCTGTGCGGCACAGCCATCCCGCCGTGGATGGAAGGTCTGTTCGACGGGCTCGACGATCGCCCCGCCGCGCGCCAGCTCGTCAGCGCGACCATCGCGGCCGAACTGTGTCGCCGGCTATATGCGGGCGGGGTACGGCAATTCCATTTCTACACTCTCAACCGCGCCGAACTGAGCTATGCAATCTGCCATATGCTCGGGCTGCGCGCAAAGGCAGGCCCATGACCAAGCGCGAAGAATTCGAAGCCGCCGCAGCCCAGCGGATCCTGATCAAGGACGGCCCCTACGGTACCGCGATCCAGCAGGCCGGGCTAACGCCCGAAGACTATGCCGCGGGCACCGATCTCGCGCAGGAGCAGAAGGGCAATAACGACCTCGTCAATCTGACGCAGCCGCAGGTGATCCGCCGGATTTGTGACAGCTACATCGATGCGGGCGCGCATATCCTCGCCACCAACACCTTCAACGCCAATCGCATCAGCCAGGCCGATTACGGCGCCGAACACCTGGTCCATGAGATCAATGTCGCCGCGGCGCGGATCATCCGTGAAGCGGTCGATGCGCGGAACGACGGCATTCCGCGGTTCGTGGCGGGCGCTGTCGGGCCGACCAACAAGACGCTGTCGCTTTCGCCCGATGTCGAAGACCCAGGGTTTCGCGAAGTGACATTCGACGAAATCGTCGCCGTCTATGTCGAACAATGCCGCGCGCTTGTCGCGGGCGGGGCCGATTTCATCCTCATCGAGACGGTGTTCGACACGCTCAACTGCAAGGCCGCTATCATGGCGGTGAAGCAGCTGGCGCGCGAACTTGACCGCGACATACCGCTGATGATCTCGCTGACGCTGACCGACCTTTCGGGCCGCAATTTGTCGGGCCATACGGTGGAAGCGTTCTGGTACACCGTGCGCCATGCCAAGCCGCTGACGATCGGCCTCAACTGCAGCTTCGGTGCCGAACAGTTGCGTCCGCATGTGCAATTGCTGTCCGATATCGCCGATACTTGGCTGATGGCCTATCCCAATGCCGGCCTGCCCAACGATCTCGGCGAGTATGACGAACAGCCGGAAACGACTGCGTCGCTGACGCAGGTCTGGGCGCAGAATGGCCGGATCAACGCGCTGGGCGGCTGCTGCGGCTCGACGCCCGCGCATATCGCCGCGATGGCCAAGGCGGTCGAAAACTGCGCGCCGCGTGTGCTGCCCAAGCCTGACCCGGACATGCATCTGGCGGGGCTCGAACCGTTCACGATCGCGGCATGAGCGGCGGGGGCCTCCATGGGGCGGTAATCCGCGAGGCGGGGGCAGCGGACGTGCGCGCGCTCGCGCTGGTGTCGGATGCCACTTTCCTCGAGACCTTCGCCGGGATGATCAGCGGCGAGGCGCTCGTCGCGCATTGCGCGGCCAAGCATGCACCCGATCATCTCGCCGGGCTGCTGGCTGCTGGTGCCCGTGCCTGGCTTGCCGAAATCGACCGGGCGCCGATCGGCTACGCGCTGCTCACCCGGCCCGAACTCGATGCCGCGCAGGACGGCGATATCGAACTCAAGAAGATCTACCTGCTGTCGCGCTTCCACGGCAGCAGTATCGCCGCCGCGCTGTTCGATGCCGTATTGCGCGGGGCGCAGAGCCATCGCCGGCTGCTGCTGGGCGTGAAAGACGACAACCACCGCGCCATCGCCTTCTATACCAAACAGGGTTTCCGGCAGATCGCCACCCGCCGCTTCGATGTCGGCGGAACCCTCTATGACGATGTCGTGCTGGCGCGCGACCTCGACCGGAACTGAATTCATGAGCAATCTGACCACCGCCCGCTTCGTCAATATCGGCGAGCGCACCAATGTGACCGGCTCGGCGCGGTTCAAGAAGCTGATCATGGCGGACGATTACGACACCGCGGTCGAAGTCGCGCGCCAGCAGGTCGAGAACGGTGCGCAGGTAATCGACGTCAACATGGACGAAGGCCTGCTCGATGCCGAGCATGCCATGACCACTTTCCTCAAGCTGATCGCGGCCGAACCCGACATCGCGCGTGTCCCGGTGATGATCGACAGTTCCAAATGGGAGGTCATCGAGGCCGGCCTCAAATGCGTTTCGGGCAAGCCGATCGTCAATTCGATCAGCATGAAGGAAGGCGAGGACGCCTTTCTCGATCATGCGCGCAAATGCATGGATTACGGCGCCGCGGTGGTGGTCATGGCGTTCGACGAGACCGGGCAGGCGGACACCAAGGAGCGCAAGGTCGAAATCTGCAAGCGTGCCTATGCATTGCTGACCGGGATCGGCTTCCCGCCCGAGGATATCATCTTCGACCCCAATATCTTCGCGGTGGCGACGGGGATCGAGGAACACGATCGCTATGGTCTCGATTTCATCGAGGCGGTGGCGGAGATCAAGGCGGCATGTCCGCAGGCGAAGACCAGCGGCGGTCTGTCCAACCTCAGCTTCAGCTTCCGCGGCAATGAAACCGTGCGCCGCGCGATGCATTCGATCTTCCTCTATCACACGATCCCCGCGGGGCTCGACATGGCGATCGTCAACGCCGGCCAGCTCGACGTCTACGACCAGATCGATCCGCAGCTGCGCGAAGCCTGCGAAGACGTGATCCTGATGCGGCGGCCGGATGCCACCGAGCGGTTGATCGACCTTGCCGAAAGCTACAAGGGCAAGAGTGCGGCCGACGAAAAGGCCGCCGAGGAATGGCGCGGCTGGGACGTGCGCCGCCGGCTCGAACACGCGCTGGTCAAGGGCATCGACGCGCATGTCGTGGCCGACACCGAAGAGGCGCGCCAGCAGTTCGACCGCCCGATCGAGGTCATTGAAGGCCCGCTGATGGATGGCATGAACGTTGTCGGCGACCTGTTCGGCAGCGGCAAGATGTTCCTGCCGCAGGTGGTCAAGTCCGCGCGCGTCATGAAAAAGGCGGTCGCCCACCTGATCCCCTACATCGAGGCGCAGAAGGAAGCGGGCGCCCGCGCGAAGGGCAAGATCGTGATGGCCACCGTGAAGGGCGACGTCCACGACATCGGCAAGAACATCGTCGGGGTGGTGCTGCAATGCAATGGCTACGAGGTGATCGACCTCGGGGTCATGGTGCCGTGGTCGAAAATCCTCGAAGCCGCGAACGAGAACGATGCCGACATCATCGGCCTGTCGGGCCTGATCACGCCCTCGCTCGATGAAATGGTCACCGTTGCCGAAGAGATGAAAACCGCCGGGATGACCATGCCGCTGCTGATCGGCGGGGCGACGACCAGCAAGGTCCATACCGCGCTGCGGATCGACCCTGCCTATGACGGGCCGGTTATCCACGTGCTCGATGCCAGCCGGGCGGTGGGCGTCGCCAGCCGCCTGCTGTCCGACACGCAGCGCGATGAATTCGTCGACCGGACCGCGGCGGAATATGTCCAGGTCCGCGACACGCGCGCTGGCAAGGGGCAGAGCGAACTGATGCCGCTGGCCGATGCGCGCGCGAACGGTTTCGTAGCCAGCATGGCCGAAAAGCCCGCCGCGCCGCTGCAGCCCGGGCTGCATGTGTTCGATGGCTGGGACCTCGCGGAACTTCGCGAATATATCGACTGGACCCCGTTCTTCCGGGCGTGGGAACTGCACGGCACCTATCCCAAGATCCTCGATGACGAGGTCGTCGGCGAAAGCGCCCGCAGCCTCAAGGCGGATGCCGACGCCATGCTCGACCGGATCGTCGCCGAACAATGGTTCACCGCGCGCGGAGTGGCGGGGCTGTGGCCCTGCACCCGTGACGGCGACGATGTCGTGATCGCCGATCCGGCGGGCGCATCGCCTACGGTGATGGCGTTCCTGCGCCAGCAGGTGAAGAAATCGCGCAGCCGCCCCAATATGTGCCTGGCCGATTTCATCGATCCGGCGGGCGACTGGCTGGGCGGCTTCGCCGTGGGCATCCACGGGATCGAGGAACATTCGCAACGCTTCCTCGCCGACAAGGACGATTATTCGGACATCCTGCTCAAGGCGCTGGCGGACCGCTTTGCCGAGGCCTTTGCCGAACGGCTGCACCAGCACGTGCGCACCGATCTGTGGGGCTACGCGCCGCAGGAACAGCTGACCAATATCGCGCTGATCAAGGAAGAATACCGCGGCATCCGTCCCGCGCCCGGCTACCCCGCCTGTCCCGACCACAGCCTCAAGCCGATCCTGTTCGACCTGCTCGACGCCGAAGCCAACACCGGGATCACGCTGACCGAAAGCTTCGCCATGTATCCCACCGCTGCAGTGAGCGGGTTCTATTTCGGCCACCCGCAGGCGGAGTATTTCGGCGTGGCGCGTGTCGGACGCGACCAGCTCGAGGATTATGCCACGCGTCGCAATGTGGATATTGCCACTGCCGAACGCTGGCTGCGCCCGAACCTGGATTGACCGGGCGGCGCTTATCGCGCAGGGCACTCACGTCGGCTGCGGAAGCGATTCTGCGGCAGGCGCGCACGGGAGAGTTCGGGTGGCGGCGTCCATCCGGCGCCGAAGGAGCAACCGCCCCGGAAACTCTCAGGCTAAACGGACCGTGCGCTCCATCGGCACTCTGGAAAGCGCCGCGCGCCTGCGCGTGGCCACCGAAGGGGTAAGCGCAGCCATCCGTGCGCCAGTCTCTCAGGTTTCCCGACAGAGGGGGCATGGGTTTTCGGCGCACCGCGAAGGGGCGCCCCCATGCTTGCGAAGGACGGGACTTGAGCGACGACACCGAAGACACGATTGCCGAAACCGAAACGCTGCCGCTCGATGCGTGGCATCGCCGCAAGGGCGCGCGGATGGTGCCCTTTGCGGGGTACCACATGCCGATCCAGTACGAAGGCATCGTCACCGAACACAACTGGACCCGCAGCCAGGCGGGCCTGTTCGATGTCAGCCATATGGGCCAGCTCATGGTCACCGGCGACAAGGCTGCGGCCGAGCTCGAGAAACTGCTCCCCGGGGCGATCGCTTCGCTCAAGCCGGGCAAGGTGCGCTATTCGCTGCTGCTCGACGATGACGGCGGTATCCTCGACGATCTCATGGTCACCAATGCCACGCCGTGGATCGAAGGCGACGAGGAAGCCGGCACCGAGGGACGCTGGGGCGAACCGGCCTATTACCTCATCGTCAACGGTGCGATGAAATGGGACGATATCGCCCATCTGCGCGAGCATCTCGACGATGATGTCACGCTGACGCATATGGACGAACACGCGCTGATCGCGCTGCAAGGCCCCAGCGCGGCGACCGCGCTCAACCGCGTGATGCGCAACGTCATCGACGACATGGTCTTCATGGAAAGCGTGGTCCATGACTTCGGCGAATGGCCGCTGCGCATCACCCGCGCCGGCTATACCGGCGAAGACGGGTTCGAAATCTCGCTGCCGGCCGAATTCGCGGAAAGCTTTGCCGACCGCCTGTGCGCCGAAATCGAAGTGCGTCCCGTCGGCTTGGGGGCACGCGACAGCCTGCGGCTCGAAGCGGGCCTGCCGCTCTATGGCCACGACATCACCACCGAAACCGATCCGGTGTCCGCCGATCTCGGCTTTGCGCTGACCAAGCGGCGGCGCGAGGAAGGCGGCTGGATGGGCCATGCGCCGGTAATGCAGGCGTTCGCCGAGGGACCCGCGCAGAAACGCGTCGGCCTCGCCATCGACGGCCGGATGCCCGCCCGCGAAGGCGCGCTGGTCTATTCGGGTGATACGCAGGTCGGCCGCATCACCAGCGGCGGCTTCTCGCCCACGCTCGAACGGCCCATCGCCATGGGCTATGTCGACACCGCGCTTGCCGCCGAAGGCACCGAACTCGAAGTCGAGGTGCGGAAGAAGAGGCTCCCCGCCACGGTCGCCTCGCTCCCCTTCGTCCCCCATCGCTACCACAGAGGGAAATGATCGAAATGGCCCGCTATTTTACCGATGAACATGAATGGATCGACGTCGAGGGCGACACCGCCACCGTCGGGATCACCGATTTCGCACAAGGCCAACTGGGCGACATCGTCTTTGTCGAGCTGCCCGATGTCGGCAGCGTGATCGACAAGGGCAAGGACGCTGCCGTGGTCGAAAGCGTCAAGGCGGCGAGCGACGTCTACGCGCCGATCAGCGGCGAGATCATGGAAACCAACGAGGCGCTGGAAGACGACCCGGCGCTGGTGAACACCTCGCCCGAAGAAGACGGCTGGTTCTTCAAGATGACCATCGGCGACAAGTCGCAGTTCGACGGTCTGATGGACCAGGCCGCTTACAAGAGCTTCTGCGACGGGCTTTGATTTTCTGACGCCCTGCGGGGCCTGAAGGAACCAAGATGCGTTACCTACCCCTGACCGATACCGACCGTTCGGACATGCTTGATACGATCGGCGCGCCCGATATCGATGCGCTGTTCGCCGATGTACCCGAGGCAGCGCGGCTTTCCGGCCCGATCGAAGGCCTGCCGATGCACGCCAGCGAAATGGCGGTCGAAAAGCATATGCGACGGCTGAGCAAGAAGAATCTTGCCGCATCCGACGCGGCGTTCTTTCTCGGGGCAGGGGCGTACAAGCACCATATCCCGGCCAGCGTCGATCACATCATCCAGCGCGGCGAGTTCCTGACCGCCTATACGCCCTACCAGCCCGAAATCGCGCAGGGCACGCTCCAGATGCTGTTCGAATTCCAGACGCAGGTCGCGCGGCTCTATGGCTGCGCGGTCGCCAATGCGTCGATGTACGACGGCTCGACCGCGTGCTGGGAAGCGGTGGCCATGGCGGGCCGGGTCGCCCGTGGGAAGAAGCGCAAGGTCGTGCTCTCGGGCGCGCTGCACCCGCACTATGCCGAAGTGGTGCGGACGATGGCCAAGTTCACCGACGACGAGATCGCCGGTGCGCCGCCCAGCCTGACCGCCAGGCCCGACGACGACGGGCTGATTGCGCGGATCGACGGGGACACCAGCTGCGTCGTGGTGCAATATCCCGATATCCTCGGCCGCCTGCCCGACCTCGCGAAAATCGCCGAGGCCGCGCATGACAAGGGCGCGCTGCTGATCGCGGTCAACACCGAACCCGTGGCGCTGGGCGCGATCGCATCGCCGGGTGAGCTGGGGGCGGATATCGTCGTCGGCGAAGGCCAGTCGATCGGCGTCGGCCTGCAATTCGGCGGCCCCTATCTCGGCCTGTTCGCCGTACGCGATGAAAAGCACGTACGCATGATGCCGGGCCGCCTGTGCGGCGAGACGGTCGATGCCGGGGGCAAGCGCGGCTTCGTGCTGACGCTGTCGACGCGCGAACAGCATATCCGCCGCGAAAAGGCGACCTCGAACATCTGCACCAATTCGGGTCTCTGCGCGCTGGCGTTCAATGTCCATATGACGCTGCTCGGCGAGAAAGGGCTGCGCCGGCTGGCGATGGAGAACCACCGGCTCGCCTGCTTTGCCGCCGACCGCTTGGCTAAGGTGCCGGGCGTGAAGCTGCTCAACGACGCGTTCTTCAATGAATTCACGCTGCTGCTCGATGGCGGTGCGCGCAGCATCGTGCGTGAACTGACGCAGCAGGATATCCTCGCGGGCGTATCGCTCGCACGGCTGTTCCCCGGCCATGATGCGCTGTCCAACGGGCTGCTCGTCGCGGTTACCGAAACCACTACCGAGGAGGACGTGGAAACGCTCGCCTCCGCACTCGAGGAGGTGCTGGCATGAACGCTCCCAACGCTTCGGGCTGGAAGCCCGGCACCCCCGTCGAAGGACACAACGCGATGAGCGGCCCCGACACCGCCACCGGCAACCGTGCACTGATGCTCGAGGAACCGCTGCTGTTCGAGATCGGCCATGCCGAAACCACCGGGGTGGACCTGCCCGAACCGCAGGCGGGCGCCAATCGCCTCGGCGGGTTCGACCGCAAGGATCCGATCGGCTTGCCCGGCCTGTCCGAGCCTGAGACCGTGCGCCACTACACGCGCCTGAGCCGGCAGAACTACGCAATCGATCTCGGGCTGTTCCCGCTCGGTTCGTGCACGATGAAGCATAATCCGCGGCTCAACGAAAAGGTCGCGCGCATGCCCGGCTTCGCCGATGTCCATCCGCTGCAGCCGGTCGATACGGTGCGCGGCGCGCTGGAAGTGATCAACGAACTGGCGCACTGGCTGATCGAGCTTACCGGCATGCAGGGCGTTGCCATGAGCCCCAAGGCCGGGGCGCATGGTGAGTTATGCGGCATCCTGTGCATCCGCGCCGCGCTCGAAGCGCGCGGCGATGCGCGCGAGGTCATCCTCGTCCCCGAAAGCGCGCATGGCACCAACCCAGCCACCGCGGCCTTCGCCGGCTACCGGGTCGAAGACATTCCGGCCAATTCAGACGGGAGGGTCGATCTCGAAGCGCTGAAAGCACGCCTCGGCCCCGATGTCGCGGGGGTGATGATCACCAATCCCAACACCTGCGGCCTGTTCGAACGCGACATGAAGGCGATTTCCGACGCGGTCCACGAGGCCGGCGGCTTCGTCTATTGCGACGGCGCGAATTTCAACGCCATCGTCGGCAAGGTGCGCCCCGGCGACCTCGGCGTCGACGCGATGCATATCAACCTGCACAAGACCTTCTCCACCCCGCATGGCGGCGGCGGCCCGGGTTCGGGCCCGGTCGTGCTGTCCGAAGCGCTCTGCCCCTATGGCCCGCTGCCATTTACCGCGCGGACCAGGGATGGCGTGGTCCACCTGGTCGAGGAAGAAAACGCCGCCGAATTCGACCACACCAAGGCCTTCGGCCGGATGACTGCGTTCCACGGTCAGATGGGCATGTTCACCCGCGCGCTGGCCTATATCCTCAGCCACGGTGCCGATGGCCTCAAGCAAGTGTCCGAAGACGCCGTGCTCAATGCCAATTACATCCTGCGCAGCCTCGAAGACGTGCTCGATGCACCCTTCGGCCACAGCGGGCCGTGCATGCATGAAGCGCTGTTCAGCGACAAAGGCTTCGCCGACGATGTCTCGACGCTCGATCTGGCCAAGGCCCTGATCGACGAGGGCTATCACCCGATGACGATGTATTTCCCGCTGGTGGTGCACGGCGCGATGCTGGTCGAACCGACCGAGACCGAAAGCAAGGCGGCGCTCGACCAGTTCATCCTCGCGCTGCGCAGCGTGGCCGAGCGGGCGATTGCGGGCGACGAGACACTCAAGGCCGCGCCCTATTACGCGCCGCGCCAGCGGCTCGACGAAACGCAGGCCGCGCGCAAGCCCGTGCTGGCCTGGAACGACGCCAATCTGACCTGATCCGGCATGCTGTCTGCCGACCCGGCCGGGGTGCACCAGCGCCTCGCCGGGTCGGACCTGCGGTCCGGTGCCCGCGCTAGCGTTCGGGCGGTACCTCGGGTTTGGGTTTGACCGTGATCGTGATCTGCGACAGCGAGATGATCGCGACCCAGAAGCCCAGCACCGACAGGGCGGATGCGCCCATGACCGTGAAGGCTGCGCCCTTCAGCCCGTTCCAGCCCATCGCCACTTCGAGCAGCGAGAGCCCGATCACGGTCGGGATCGCGCGGATCAAAAAGGCGGTGCCCGCGCGGCCCGCGCTGACCAGTAGGGATTCGAGGCTGGCCCCGACCAGCTCTATCGCCCCGGCAATCGCCAGGATCACCATCGTCCAGAACACCCGGAATTCGGGGCCCGCGATCAATGCCAGCGCCGGCCGCCCCAGGAACAGCGTGCCGAGCACGGCCAGGACGCCGGCGATCAGCGCGATATTTGCCATTCGCCGGGCCATGGCGTGGGCCGTTTCCTTGGCGTGAACCAGTTCGGGATAGATCGCCTTGGACACGGTTTGCGCAAGGCTGACGAGCGCCTGCCCCAGCTGGCTCGCGACGCGATAGCCGCCCGCGGCGGTTTCGCCCCCGATGGCGCCGATCAGCAGGATCAGCACCTGCTTGGATCCGACATTGAGGCTGCCCGACAGATTGGTCGACCAGACGAAGCGCCAGGCACCTGGGTGCGCCCGCGGAATATGGCGCAGGCTGATCCGCGACAGGTTGATGCGTTCCAGCCGTCCGGCGGCAATCCACAGCGCAGCGGCGACCGCTACTTCCGCCGCCGCCCAGGCGAGGATGAAGCCGGTCACCGTCGGCATGGCAATGGCGGCTGCTGCGGCACCTGCCGCCCGGACCACCGGCTGCACCGCTTCGGCGGCGGTCGTGCGGGCATAGGCAAACCGCAGGCGCAGCAGGCCGGTCGGCGTGGTCCTGATGGCGAGCAGCGAAACGACGCAATAGCCGAAGGCGACGGGCAGCAGCTCGTCGGGCAGCGGGAGCCACAGCGGCGCGGTTCCGACCAGCACGGCGGCCAGCACCAGACCGAGCGCAATCGACAGCAAGTCGAGCGCGATGGCGAAACCGGTCGCATCGGCCGGCCCGTCGCCATCGGCGCCCCACCGCACGACGAATTGCCAGGTCTGGAAGTTGGCTATGCCGGTGACCGTCTGGCCCAGCGCAAGGATGATTGCGAAATAGCCGAAATTGTCGAGTCCGAGCGTGCGCGTGGCGAGCGCGAGGTAGACGAGGCTCAGCAGGGCGTTGAGACCGCGCCCCGTCAGGAGCCAGCCGATATTGCGCAGCAGACGATTCATCGTGCGGCCGGCGTCAGGCGGCCGCGAGCCGCTTCGCCAGCAGCTTTTCGGTAACCTGGAACGTGCGCTCGTTGTCGACGTCGATGGCGCAGTGGCCATGGCTCATCTCGATCGGCACCATCGAGAACCCGAAGCGGCGCGAAACCTGCGCGAAGAGTTTTTCCTTCGTTCCCCAGCCGAGGAAGAAGCGGATCAGGTTGATCACGCCGAACGCCTTGGCAATCCGGCGCGGGAATTTCACGAACTGCCCGCCGCCGCGCATGATTTCGGCTGCCGCGAGCGCCTGCGGGGTACCGATCCAATAGGCATTGCAGTTCGAATATCCGCCATCGGAAAATTCGTAGAACCGCGACTGGCCCTGCGGATCGGCGGCACGGACGTCTTCCTTATGCGCCAGTGCAGCCGCAGCGCCTGCCTTGCTGGCAATTGCCTTATCGGCAAACTCGGTGAAGTCCTCGGGCAGCCACAGGCAGTTGTCCGCGGTGGTGATCAGCAGCGGATAGTCCGCACCCTCGGCCCCGGCAAAAACGCTGTCGACCAGATTGAATGCGCCGGGCTTGAACACCAGCCGGCCCTCGGCCTGGAGCTTGGCGATCGAGGGAATGGCGGCAATCTCGTCCGCCTCATGCGCCACGACGCGGATTTCGCCGATGCGCGGGCTGGCGGCGACATTCATCACCACCCGCTCGATCATCGGCATGCCGCCGACGGGAACGACGCATTTCTGCGCGACACCAGCGCGCTCGGCGAGCGGGTCGAGCACGCCCGAACGCTTGCCTGCCATGATGAGCGCGGTGACCTTGCCATTGTTGTCGTGTGTCATGGGCGCGCAAATAGGGCCGAATGGCGCGGTTGTCACTGCCGCGCGCTTAAGGCACGGGGTTGGCGTGCGAATTATCTTCTCTCGCAAGGGGTTCGACAGCGCTTCGGGCGGCGGCGCGTCGCCGATCGTGGAGAGTCGGCCGGTCAGCCTGCCGATCCCGGCCGGTACCGCCTCGCGCACGACCTATGGCGATCTCGGGCTGGGCGAACATGCCGCGCGTGCCAGCCGGGGGCGGGTCGATGCGGGCACGCTGTGCCACCACGACCCGATGTTCCTCGCCGATGGCACCTGCCTGTTCGGCCAATGCGGTGCGGCGCAGACGCATCTGGCGAACCGGGGCGTGGGGCCGGGGGACGTGTTCCTGTTCTTCGGCCTCTTCCGCGAGGAAGGCGGCGATCTCCACCACCGGATTTTCGGCTATCTCGAAGTCGCGGAGATCGTCGATCTTACACGTGGCGCACCCGACTATCTGGTCGAGCGCGGCCATCCGCATGCGCTGGCGCTCCATGCGCGCAACGACGTGATCTATGCAGGCCCCGGCGTGGAAGCCCGGCAAGCGAGCGATGCGCTGCGTCTCACCGTGCCCGGGGGGCCGCCTTCGCTATGGCAGCGCCCCGCATGGTTGAAGCGCGGGGGGCTGAGCTATCACGACCGCGCCGACCGCTGGCTGCGTGGCGGACGGCTCAAGAGCGTGGCGCGTGGGCAGGAATTCGTGGCCGATATCGGCCGCCGCACGGCCCCGCGCGAATGGCTCGCGCGGGTGCTGGAGGAGATCAGAGCGTTTTGATGATCGCGCTGAAATCGAGCCCCGCATTGTCCTCGGCGAATTGCTCGTAAAGCTCCTTCGCGTGGCGACCCAGCGGGGTCGAGGCATCGGCGGTCTCGGCGGCTTCCATCGCCAGCTTGAGATCTTTGAGCATCAGTCCGGTGGCGAAGCCGCCCTGGTAATCCTTGTCCGCCGGGCTTTCGACGCCGACGCCGGGCAGGGGTGTGTAGGCATTCAAGGACCAGCAATAGCCCGAGGACTGCGAACTGATCTCGTAGAACTTCTGCGGATCGAGCCCGAGCTTCTCGGCCATCTTCATTGCCTCGGCGGTGCCGATCATCGAGATGGCGAGCAGCATGTTGTTGCAGATCTTGGCGGTCTGGCCGGCGCCTGCGTCGCCCGCGTGGATCATGGCCTTGCCCATGGCCTCCAGCACCTCCTCGGCGCGGGCGAAGGCCTTTTCGGTGCCACCGACCATGAAGGTCAGCGTGCCGCCATTCGCGGCCGCGATCCCGCCCGAAACGGGGGCGTCGACCATGTCGTAACCGGCGGCCTCGGCCTTGGCGATAACCTCCTTGGCGGTGGCGACATCGATGGTCGAGCAGTCGAGCAGCACCGCGCCTGCGGGCGCCTTGCCGATCACGCTGCTTTCGTAAACCGACTTCACGATCCCGCCATTGGGCAGCATTGAAACCACCGCATTGACGTCTTGCACGGCCTCGGAAGCATCGGTGAAGGGCGTGCAACCGTTGTCCTTGGCTGTCGCGAGTGCTCCTTCCGAAAGGTCGAAGGCATTCACGGCATGCCCGGCCTTCACGAGGTTGGCGGCCATCCCGCCACCCATATTGCCAAGGCCGATGAAGGCGATTTTCATGTTCTCTCTCTCTCCGCGTATTCTTTTCTCGTGACAGGAGGGATTATTTCCCCTTCCACTTGCCCTCGCGCTTCTCGACGAAGGCGGCCATGCCCTCAGCCTTGTCCTCGCTCGCGGCGAGGATCTGGAAGATGCGCCGTTCGATGATCAGGCCCTGGTCGAGGCTGGTTTCGAAGGCCGCATTGACCATTTCCTTGTTTGCGATCGCGGCCATCGGCGGCATGCTGGCGATCTGCGCCGCGGTCTTCAGCGCTTCGTCGAGCAGCGTGTCATGCGGCACGACGCGCGCGACCAGATTGCTGCGCTCGGCTTCCGCGGCATCCATCATCCGGCCGGTCAGACACATCTCCATCGCCTTCGACTTGCCGACCGCCCTGGTCAGACGCTGCGATCCGCCCATGCCCGGCGCGACGCCCAGCTTGATCTCGGGCTGGCCGAACTTGGCGTTTTCGCTTGCGATGATGAAATCGGCCATCATGGCGAGCTCGCAGCCGCCACCCAGCGCGAAGCCGTTGACCGCCGCGATCCACGGCTTGCGCGTCTTCTTGACGATCTCGCTGGTCCAGGGGCTGAAGAAATCCTCGAGGTAGAAATCGGCCGCGGCCTTCTCGCTCATTTCCTTGATGTCCGCGCCTGCGGCAAAGGCCTTGTCGCCCGAACCGGTCAGGACTGCACAAAGCTGGCTCTTGTCCGCTTCATAGGCGGCGAAGGCCTCGGTCAATTCCGCAAGGATCGTGCTGTTGAGCGCGTTGAGCGCCTTGGGACGGTTGAGCGTGATCAGCGTGACCGCGTCACGTTTTTCGACGGTGATGGTTTCGTAAGCCAATGTTCTCTCCACGTCGCTCCTGCGAAGTCAGGAGCCTAGATGACTTGTCGGCCGCGCGGAACCGCAACGGCGTATGGGCCCCTGCCTGCGCAGGGGCGACGGATATCACCGTTCGAACGGCGTCCATTCCTCGCCCTGGGGGAGCGGGGCGAAGATGCTGTCGATCAGTTCTTCGCTGACGTCCTCGGGCGCAGCGGGGTCCCATTGCGGGTCGTTCGTCTTGTCGACGATCACCGCGCGCACGCCCTCGGCGAAATCGGGCCGGGTCAGCACGCGGCTGGCGATGCGATATTCCATGCGCATGTTGTCGGCGAAGCTGCCGAGCTGTTCGCTCTCGCTCAGCTGGCGCAGCGCGACCTTGCAGGTCTGCGGGCTCTTGCCGCGTAGCGTGGCGAGCTCCTTCGCCGCCCATTCGCTGTCGTCTGCCTCGAGGCTGCGGAGGATGTCCTCATAGCGATCCGAGGCGAAGTGTTTCTTGATCAGCGCGGCATTCTCTTCCAGCCGCGCGGGCGGCGGGGTGGTGGAAAGTTCGGACAGGATCCCGCCGATCCGGTCGGGATGTTCGATAATCCGGGCCTTGGCTTCGGCGAGTTTCTCAGCCGGCAGGTAATGCGTGGCGATACCCGCCCAGACGCATTCCGCACCGTCGAGCCGCGCACCGGTCAGCGCGAGGAACTGGCCGAGCCGCCCGCCCAGCCGCGACAGGTGCCAGCCGCCACCCACGTCGGGGAACAGGCCGATGCCGCTTTCGGGCATGGCAAAGCGCGTGTTCTCGGTCGCGACGCGATATTTGCACGGCAGCGCGATACCGACGCCGCCACCCATGGTGATGCCATCCATGAATGCGACGATCGGCTTGCCGTATTCGAACATCTGGTGGTTGAGCCGGTATTCGTCGTGGAAGAATTCGCGGCCGCTCTTCCCGCCATCGTTGAGCGCGGAATGGCGCAGGAGATTGATGTCGCCCCCCGCGCAGAAGCCGCGCCCTTCGGCGTGGTCGAGGATGACGGCCTCGACCGCGTCATCTTCGGCCCAGCCTGCCAGCGCGGCGCTTATGCCATGGCACATGTCGAGCGTCAGGGCATGCAGCGCCTTGGGGCGGTTGAGCGAGATATGGCCGGTGCGGCCATGCGCGTGGATGTTGAGGTTCTCAGTCATGGGGTCTTCTCATTCTGCCGCCGGTCGCGGTCACTGGCGCAGCAAATCGCGGCCCACGATCATGCGCATGACCTGGTTGGTGCCTTCGAGGATCGAATGCACGCGCAGATCGCGCCAGAAGCGTTCGATCGGATATTCCCTGAGATAGCCATAGCCGCCGAACAGCTGCAGCGCATCGTTGACGATCTTGCTGCCATTGTCGGTCGCGAGCCGTTTGGCCATCGCGGAAAAACGCGACTTGTCGGGTGCGTTGTCGGTCACCTTGGCCGCTGCGAGATACAGCAGCGCGCGGGCCGCTTCGAGGTCGGTCGCCATGTCGGCAAGCATGAACTGCGTGTTCTGGAAATCCGCAATGGGTGTGTCGAACTGCTTGCGGTCCTTGGTGTAGGCCACCGCTTCGTCGAGGCAGCGCTGCGCCCCGCCCAGCGAACAGGCCCCGATGTTGAGCCGGCCGCCGTCGAGGCCCATCATCGCAAAGCGGAACCCCTCGCCCTCGTCGCCAACCCGATTGGCAACCGGCACGCGCGCATCCTCGAAAATGACCTGCGCGGTGGGGGAGGCGTTCCAGCCGAGCTTCTTCTCCGGCTTGCCGAAGGAAACGCCCGGCGTGTCCTTGTCGATGACGAGGCAGGTGATGCCCTTGGTCTTGTGTTCTCCCGTGCGGACCATGGTGACGTAGACATCGTTGACGCCCCCGCCCGAAATGAACTGCTTGGTCCCGTTGAGAACGTAGTGATCGCCGTCTCGCACGGCGTTGGCCTTGAGGCCTGCGGCATCCGAACCGCTGCCCGGTTCGGTCAGGCAGTAGCTGGCGATCTTGTCCATGCTGACGAGGTCGGGAAGATAACGGTCCTTCACGTCCTGGCTGCCGAAGCTGTCGATCATCCAGCTGGCCATGTTGTGAATCGAGATGAAGGCGCTGGTGGTGGGGCAGCCATAGGCCATCGCCTCCATGATCAGCGCAGCCTCCAGCCGGCCGAGCCCGATCCCGCCGCTTTCTTCCGAAACGTAGATCGCGCCGAAACCGAGTTCGGCCGTGCTCTTGATCACGTCGCGCGGGAAATGCGATTTCTCGTCCCATTCGCCGGCATGCGGAGTGATGTTGTCGGCGGTAAAGCGCTGCGCCACTTCCTGAATCGCGAGCTGCTCTTCGGTAAGCTGAAATTGTCCTGTCATGGCGGGTGACCTAGCGGTGGTGGGGGGAGGTGAAAAGGGCTGCGGCGGTCAGCCTTCGATGATTGCTTCGGCCTCGATCTCGACTTTCCATTCCGGTCGGCAGAGCCATGCCACGCCTGCCATCGTTGCGGCGGGGCGGGCCTCGCCGAAGAACCGCGCGTGGACTTCGCCGACCGCCTGCTGGTCGGCTGGATCGGTCAAGAGCATCCGCGTGCGCACGACATCCTTCGCGCTGCCGCCAAGGTCTTCGACGGCGCGCAGGATCAGCGTGAAGCAGCGTTCGGCCTGAGCCGCGGCATCGCCCGGTGTCGAGGTGCCGTCATCCTCGATCGGGCCGGTGCCGGCGACCAGGATGCGATCGCCTTGGCGCACCGCGCGGGCGAAGCCGAACTGCGCTTCGAAGGGCGATCCGCTGGAGGTGTGACGGCGCTTCACCCGCAGGTGATCTCGGTGATCTGCCGCGTCTTGTCATAGCGCACGTTCACGCGGTCGGTGCGGTAGTCCATCGTCCAGGCCGAGTTCGGCGGCCCCCAGCGGAGCACCTCGGCGCCGCTTTCGGCAAGGATGGCTGCGCCGGTCCGCTCGGTCGCCTGCTGGCCGACATGGGCCTGTGCCGGTTCGGCATTGCAGCTGCCGCGCATCGCATCGCCGGGATTCGACGGGGAGGGCGCGGGTTCGGAATATCCCGCGCAGGCGGCCAGCGGCAGCGCCAGGACGGGAAGGGCCAGGATACGCATGGGCAACACTCCTATTCGCATTTCTTGAGCGGCATGGGCTCGAACTGGTCGTCGCCAACCGCCGCCGGGGTCAGCCTGCGCCCGTCGTCGGACAGCGTGAAGCGGCGCGCCATCTCCCATGTCTCGCCTTCACCTTCCATCGCCAGCGAAACGACGATGTCCTGTGGGCCTGCGACTTCGATCCGTGTCACTTCGCCGAACGATTCGTAGAACTGCATGGTCTCGGGCCCGATCTCGACGCGCAGATCGGAAGCCGGATCGCAGCTGCCCTCGACATAATCCCACACGCCCCGGAACGCGGCGGGAATGGTTTCGGCAGTGACGGGGCCCGGCGGTCCGGCGCCGTCACCAATCCCGCCATCGGGTTCGACCGGCATCATCGTTTCGGCCGGCTCGGGCGCAGCCGCCTCGTCCGGCCCGTCCGAACAGGCGGCAGCCAGCAGTGCCAGCGGCAGGGCGGCGGTAAGCAGTGATCGTTTCATCGTGTCTCTCTCCCTACCGCCTGCCGCGGCATTCAACCCATCGTGGGGATGACGAAGGCGTTCGATCCGTCGCCGCCACCATCGGGCCAGCGCTGGGTGACCTTCTTGGCCTTGGTCCAGAACTTCAGGCCTTCCTGGCCGTACTGGTCGGTGTCGCCGAAGCCCGAACGCTTCCACCCGCCGAAGCTGTGATAGCTGACGGGGACGGGAATCGGAACGTTGATCCCGACCATGCCGACATTCACGCGGTGGGCGAATTCGCGCGCCGCATGGCCGTTGCGCGTGAAGATGGCGACGCCATTGCCATATTGGTGCTCGCTCGGCAGCCACAGTGCATGCTCGAAATCGTCAGCGCGCACGATCTGCAGGACGGGTCCGAAAATCTCCTCGCGGTAGCTTTCCATCTCGGGGGTCACGCTGTCGAGCAGCGTCGGGCCGACGAAAAAGCCCTTCTCGTGGCCCTGCAGCGTAAACCCGCGGCCATCGATGACGACTTCGGCGCCTTCCTGTTCGGCAGTGTCGATCCACTGTTCGATCCGCGCCTTGTGCTCGGGCGTGACGACGGGGCCGTAATGCGCGTCGGGATCGGTCGAGACGCCGATGCGCAGCGCATTGATCGCGGGGATCAGCTTTTCGCGCAGCCTCTCGGCGGTGTCTTCGCCCACGGGCACGGCCACTGGCAGCGCCATGCAGCGTTCACCCGCGGAGCCGAAGGCGGCCCCCGCGAGATCGCCCACCACCTGGTCGAGATCGGCATCGGGCATGACGATGCCGTGGTTCTTCGCTCCGCCCATCGCCTGGACGCGCTTGCCCGCAGCGACGCCGCGCTTGTAGACGTAATGCGCGATATCGCTCGACCCGACGAAGCTGACCGCGGCGATATCCTCGTGATCGAGGATCGCATCGACCATTTCCTTGTCGCCGTGGACCACCTGCAGCAGCCCCTCGGGCGCGCCGGCTTCGACGAACAGTTCGGCCAGCCGGATCGGCACGCTGGGATCGCGTTCGGACGGCTTGAGGATGAAGGCGTTGCCCACCGCGATCGCCATGCCGAACATCCACATCGGGATCATGGCGGGGAAGTTGAACGGGGTGATGCCCGCGCCGATGCCCAGCGGCTGGCGCATCGAATAGACATCGATGCCGGGGCCAGCGCCTTGCGAATATTCGCCCTTCAGCGCTTGCGGGATGCCGCAGGCATATTCGATGACCTCGAGCCCTCGCTGCACATCGCCATGCGCATCGTCCACGACCTTGCCGTGTTCGCTGGCGAGCAGTTCGGCCAGTTCCTGCTTGTTGGCTTCGACCAGCCGTTTGAATTCGAACATTACCCGCGCGCGGCGCTGCGGGTTGGTGGCCGCCCATTCGGGCTGGACCTTCTTGGCGGCGGCGACCGCGCGGTCGAGCAAGGCGGCGTCGCCCAGCGGAACCTCGGCCTGGACTTCGCCCGTCGAGGGGTTCCAGATCTGGTGGGTGCGAGCCGCGGGAGCGCTCGCTCCGCCGACGATGAAATGGTCAAGCTGACGCATGAAAGTTCCTCTCTTTTCTTTGCAACGGCCCATACGCGCGCAAGGTCCGAAAGCAACCGGTATCGGGTGAAACCTTTGCCGCGCGCGGCTAGCCGACCGCCGCCATCATCTGCGCGCACAGGATCGCGCCATAGGTCCCCAGCGCATAGCCCAGCACCGCCAGCAGCACGCCGACCGGGGCCAGCGCGGGGTGAAACGCCGCCGCCACCACCGGCGCTGACGCGGCACCGCCGATATTCGCCTTGCTGCCCACCGCGACGAAGAAGAACGGCGCCTTGATGATCTTCGCCACGCTCAGCAGCAGGATGACGTGGAACAGCATCCAGATGAAGCCGATCGCCATGAAGGCGGGCGCATCGGCGATCTTGGTCACGTCCATCCGCGTGCCGATCACCGCCACCAGCAGGAAGATGAACAGGACGCCGAACTTGCTCGCGCCGATACCTTCCAGCTCGCGTGCGCGGGTGAAGCTGGCGGCGAGACCCGCAGTGGTGGCGATGACCACAACCCAGAAGAATTCGCTCGCCAGCGTGGCGTCCTCGCCCTGCATCGCGGCGAACCAGCCGCCCAGCCAGCCGCCGAGCAGATGCGCGAGCCCGACGATGGCGAAGGTCACCCCGAACAGCAGGACATAGTGATTGGCCTTGGCGACGCGTTCGATGCTTGCAGTGTAATCGGCCATCGTGTCGCGCAGCCGGGCAATCGACGAACTGTCCGCGCCCAGCCATTTGTCGACGCGCTCGTGCGCGCCCGCGCCATAGAGCAGGAACACCATCCAGATCTCGGCGACGATGATGTCGACCGCCAGCAGCGCGGCGAAGCCTTCGAGCGGGCAGCCATAGACCTCTAGCATGGCGGTCTGGTTGGCGCCGCCGCCGATCCAGCTTCCCGCCAGCGTCGCCAGCCCGCGCCAGGCGGCGGTGTCGCCCGAACCGATGATCGAAGGTTCGAACTGCGCCACGATCCACAGCGCCAGCGGCCCGCCGAGGACGATGCCGACCGTGGCGGTTAGGAACATGACGATCGCCTTGTTGCCGAGGCCGAGGATCCCCTTGATGTCGATCGACAGTGTCATCAGGAACAGCGCGGCGGGCAGGAAATAATCCTTCGCTACCGGCCACAGATTGCTTTCGGACACATCGATCAGCCCGAAAGTCGTCATTAGGCTGGGGACGAGATAGCAGACCAGGATGATCGGCACGAAGACGTAGAAGCGCTGCCAGCCGGGCCGGTCGCGCGTGGCGAATACAAAGCCGAGCACCAGGGCAAGCAGCCCGAGAATAATCCTGTCGTCGCTGATCATGTGATGCGGCAGCCCTTGTTCTGGAGATGCAGTGTCTAGCCGGCGAAGCGGCCGGTTTCGAAGAAGTCGGAGATCGCCTGTCGCGGCGCCGCGACATCGAGGTCGCGCGCCGTCAGCCACTCCGCGTCGAAGATGGTGTCGGCATACCGCGCGCCGTCGTCGCACAGGATCGACACGATCGAGCCCGTTTCGCCGCGCGCGGCCATTTCGGCGGCGATGCGCGCGCAGGCCCACACATTGGTCCCGGTCGAACCCCCGCAGCGCCGCCCCAGGCGCGCGCTGACTTCATGGGCGGCGGCGAACGAGGCGGCGTCTGCCACCACTTCCATCCGGTCGACGATATCGGGCAGGAAACTGGGTTCGACCCGCTGCCGGCCGATGCCTTCGATGCATCCGGCCGAATGATCGACGCGCGCTACGCTGCGCTCGGCCCAGTGGCGGTGAAACACCGATCCCGCGGGATCGGCGACGCAGACGCCGGTGTCATGGCGATTGTAGCGCGCAAAGCGGCCGATGGTGGCGGAGGTGCCGCCCGTTCCCGCACCGCAGACGATCCAGCGCGGTACCGGATGCGGCTCGCGCGCCATCTGCGCGAAAATCGATTCGGCGATATTGTTGTTGCTGCGCCAGTCGGTCGCGCGTTCGGCATAGGTGAACTGGTCGATATAATGGCCGCCCAATTCGTCGGCGAGCGACTGCGCCGCTGCGTAGACTTCGCCCGGCGCGCCGACGAAATGGCATTCGCCGCCGTAGAATGCGATGGCATCGATCTTGGCCTGCGCGGTGCTGCGCGGCACCACGGCGATGAACCGCAGCCCCAGCATGCGCGCGAAATAGGCTTCGGAAACTGCGGTCGATCCGCTCGATGCCTCGACCACTGGGGTGTTCTCGCAGATCCAGCCGTTGCACAGGCCATAGAGAAACAGCGATCGCGCCAACCGGTGCTTGAGACTGCCGGTCGGATGGCTCGATTCGTCCTTCAGATAGATCGCGATATCAGGCAGCGCGGGGACCGGCAGCGGGATCAGATGCGTGTCGGCCGAACGGTTGAAGTCGGCCTCTATCCGGCCGATCGCCCAGTTCACCCATGCGCGCTTGTTCGTCATGCGGGCCTTGTAGGGCGTGCTGCCCGCGGGGGAAGGGCGCGCACGCCGTTTTCCGCCGTGGCCGCCGGTTTGTATTGACCGCCACGCGCGTTCCGTGGCAAGCGCCGCGCCGCCTCGCGGGTGTAGCTCAATGGTAGAGCAGCAGCTTCCCAAGCTGACGACGAGGGTTCGATTCCCTTCACCCGCTCCACCGTCACGTTCGGCATCTATCGCGGTGGCATCCTTATGGCGCCGTCGAGCCGGAACTGGTGCGCGTTGATATAGCTGTTGCGGGCGATCTCGCAGATTAGCGAGGCGAATTCCTCGGGATGGCCGAGCCGCTTGGGGAAGGGCACGCTGGCGTTGAGCTGGTCCCACATCTGCGGGTTGCGATCCTTCATCCCGAGCATCAGCGGGGTGGCGAAGATACCGGGCATCACCGAATTGATCCGGATGCCGAGGTCCATCAGGTCGCGCGCCATCGGCAGCACCAGCCCGTTAACCCCGGCCTTGCAACTGCCGTAGATGGTCTGGCCGATCTGCCCGTCCTGCGCCGCGACGCTGGCGGTCAGCGTGATGCAGCCGCGTTCGCCATCCTCGTTGACCGGCTGGGCATTGGCCATGCCCAGCGCGGACAGGCTGGCCACGCGGTAGGACGAGACGAGAATACCCTCGGCCCCGAAGGCGTAGTCCTCGGTCGACAGCCGCTTGTAGCAATTGTTCTGCTTGTCCCAGCCGAGCGTCTTGCCGCGCCGGCTGGTCATCGCGCAGTGGACGGTTACCCGTTCCTGCCCATGCGCGGCGCGCGCTGCGGCAAACCCGTCGACGACCGATTGCTCGTCGGTGATATCGACACGGGCGAAGGTCCCGCCGATGGCCAGCGCATGCGCTTCGCCGGCTTCCTCGTTGACGTCGAAGATAGTGACCTTGAGGCCGAGGTCGGCCAGCGCCTGCGCGCTCGCCTTGCCCAGGCCCGAAGCGCCGCCCGTGACAACGGCTGCCATACCCTGCGTGAGTTCCATGTCTGCTCTCCCCCTGTGTTTCGTTGCGGCGCGTGCTATCGCAAGCCGCGAAGCTTAGGAAGGGGGAGGGCACCGCGCCGTGACACCGCTGCTGTTTGCCATGGTCGCCAGCTTTCTGGCGGCGACCGGCGCGCGCGACCAGATCCTCGTCGCACGGCTGGCGGGCAGTCTCGGCGCTTCGCCCGCGCTCCTCGCCGCGGCGCTTGCCAGTTCCGCGCTGACTGCAGGCATTGCCGCGTGGTTCGGCGCGCAACTGGCGCAGACGATGTCGGTGAACGCCGCGACCATGTTCGTGGCCATCGCGCTGTTGCTGGCCAGTTTCGAATGCGGCTGGCCCAACCGCGAGAAAACGCCCCGCGAACCGACCCGTTCGCTGGGGGCGATCGCCATCGTCCTGTTCGTCCGGCAATTGACCGATGCCTCGCGGTTCCTGGTCGCGGCCTTTGCGGTGGTTTTCGCATCCTGGCCGCTCGCCGGGATGGGCGGCGCGCTGGGCGGCGGCGCTGCGGTAGCAGTGGGCTGGATGCTGGGGGCGCAGCTGGACGAGCGGCTGCCGCTGCGCGGTATCCGGATCGCGCTGGCCATCATCCTGTTCGTCCTGGCGGCGATCACGGGATTGAGCGCCCGCGGGATAATCGGATGAAACGATTAGTCTGGTCGGCTATAATCGAGAAACCCTACAGCATCTCGCGTGTTGGTATAGTGAACATCCCAATCGGGTCGATATCATCTCAGCAAAAGGGGTAAATCTTATGGCCGAAGCAGGCGACAATTCGAAAGCCGGTCTCGTCAGCGCACTCAACGGGGCGCTTGCCGACACCGTGGCACTCTATTTCAAGACCAAGAACTTCCACTGGCATGTGGCGGGCCCGCGGTTCCGCGATCTCCACGTGCTGTTCGACGAGCAGGCCGCGCAGCTGGTCGGCACGGTCGACGATCTGGGCGAGCGCGTGCGCAAGAACGATGAATACACGCTCACGTCGATCGGCAGTGTTGCCAAGGCGACCCGTATCAAGGACCAGGACGATGTGTCGCTGACCGCCGATGCGATGGTCAAGGAACTGCGCGACGACAACAAGACGCTGCACGGGCGTCTGCTCGAAGTGAAGGAAGCCGCCGAAGAAGCGGGCGACAACGCCACCAGCGGTGTCGTCGACGACTGGATCGACGAGTGCGAGGAGCGTGTCTGGTTCCTCAACCAGACGAGCAAGTAACCGCGCCAACGTTGACCCGGCAACGGGCACATGATCGGGCCGCCTTTCCTGTTGGGGAAGGGCGGCCTTGGTGTATCAGGGGGTCATGAACACTCCCACGATCATCGAAGGGCGCAGCGACGCCGCCATTGCCGACTGGATTGCAGCGCGCCTGAGCGAGACGATGGAAGCGCAAGGTGGCCCCGTGACGATCACCGTGCCAGGCGGATCGACCCCGTTCCCGATCATGGCCGCGCTGCTGAAACACGATCTCGACTGGACGCGGCTGGTCGTCTGGCCGGGTGATGACCGCGTGGTTCCCGAAGACCACGCTGCGTCCAACACCGGCAAGCTGCGCGACCTGTTCGAACCGGCAGGTGCCGAAGTGGTCACGCTGACTGAGATGGAAGCCGTGCCGCATTTCGCGCTCGCATGGCTGGGGATGGGCACCGACGGGCACATCGCCTCGCTGTTCCCCAACACCGATCCACAGGTGGACGATCCGCGGCAAGTCGTCCGGCTGACGCCCGATCCGCTGCCGCCCGAAGCACCGTTCGACCGGATCAGCCTGACGCTGCCGGCACTGCTTGCCAGCGATGCGCTGGTGTTCGTCATACGCGGCGACGACAAACGCGAAATTCTTAACCAAGCTATTGCAGGAACACATGATTTTCCGGTTGCGCGGCTGCTGCGCGCGGCTACACAGCCGGTCACATGCTTTACCTGATCCCCAAGCCGTTGCACCGGCAGGCGCTGAAAATCGGGCACCGTCTGCGCCACCACTGGCGCCGGGTCAGCGGACGGACGGGAGTGGGGGTGAGCATCGTTGCCCGCGATCTCAACGGGCGGGTGCTGCTGGTGCGCCACAGTTACGGGCCCGAGGGGTGGTACTTCCCCGGCGGCGGCAAGCGGCGCAGCGAGACGCCCGAACAGGCGGCCTTGCGCGAGATAAAAGAGGAAACCGGCTGCACGGTGTCGGGCCTGGTGGGGGTCGGGATCATCGACGAGGAGCTTGCCGGTGCGCCTCATCGCGCGCATGTTTTCGACGGAGTGGTCGATGCCGTGCCGCAGCCCGACGGGCGCGAGATCGTCGAGGCGCGTTTCTTCCCGACGCATTCGCTGCCCGAACCGCTGAGCAAGCGGACCCGGGCGCGCTTCGCGCTGTGGCAGGCGCGCAGCTGCTAGAGCAGCGATAGCTGCGCGTCGGGACGGGCAGACTGCGTCTCGCCGCCCTGCTGCTCGAGCTTGGACAAGGTCAGCCCCATCAGCCGGATCGGCATGGGCAGCGGCAGAACCTCTTCCAGCAGCGCGCGCGCAAGCGCTGCGAACTGGGCCTTCTCGGCAATTGCGACATCGACCGTTTTCGCCCGGCTGAAGATCTGGAAATCGGTGTATTTCAGCTTGAGCGTGACCGTCCGGCCGCGGGCCTCCGCGCGTTCGATCGAGGTCCACACGATGTCGATGATGTCCTCCAGCGTTTCGCGCAGTTCGCCGCCCGACGACAGGTCGCGGCTGAAGGTCCGTTCGCCGCCCACCGACTTGCGGATGCGGCTGGAGCGCACTGGGCGCAGGTCGATCCCCCGCGCCGCGCGAAACAGATATTCGGCAAAGCTGCCGAAATGCGCGCGGAGCCAGGCGATATCCCTGGCGGCCAGATCGCCGCCGGTCTCGATACCCAGCCGGGCCATCTTTTCCGCGCCCTTCGGACCCACGCCGTGGAACCGTCGGATCGGCAGCTCGGCCACGAAGCGCGCGCCTTCGCCGGGCCGGATCACGCACAGCCCGTCGGGCTTGTTCTGATCGCTGGCGATCTTGGCGAGGAATTTGTTGTAGCTCACCCCGGCACTCGCGGTCAGCCGGGTCTTGGCGCGGATTTCCTGCCGGATTAGCTCGGCAATGCGCGTCGCGCTGCCGATGCCGAGCTTGTCCTCGGTCACGTCGAGATAGGCTTCGTCGAGGCTGAGCGGTTCGACCAGGTCGGTGTGGTGGCGGAAGATCGCGCGGATCTGCTGGCTGACCTCGCGTTAGACGTCGAAGCGGCTCTTGCAGAAGATCAGGTCGGGGCACAGCCGTTTGGCGGTGACGCTGGGCATCGCGCTGCGCACGCCGAACCGGCGCGCTTCGTAACTGGCGGCAGCGACCACGCCGCGGCCGCTGGAACCGCCCACTGCTACCGGCTTGCCGCGCAATTCGGGATTGTCGCGCTGTTCGACGCTGGCGAAAAACGCATCCATGTCGACATGGATGATCTTGCGCAGACCGTCGGCCTCGCCCGCTGTGTCATCCGTACCCGCTTCGCCTTCGCTCATGCGCGATTAGATAGCCCTGCGGGTTGCAAAGCGGAACCTTGTCCGCCACCTGACATTTTGTGCAGATGCGAAGCGATCCCCTTGCCGGCGGCGAACGCCCGATAGCCGGGGCGGCCCCGGTAAAACGCATCGGCGAGCGTGAACTTATCGCGATGATGGCCTTACTGATGGCCTGCAATGCCTTCGGCATCGATGCGATCCTCCCCGCGCTAGACGATCTCGCCCTGTCATTGGGCGCCGTGGGCAACGATCGCCAGTTCATCGTCGGTGTCTATTTGCTCGCTGCCGGGATCGGGACGCTGATTCCGGGGGCCTTCGCCGACCGCTTCGGTCGCCGGCCGGTGCTGTTTACCGCGCTGGGCTTCTACATCGTGCTGTCGCTCGGCTGCGCGCTGGTCACCGATTTTACCTCCATGATCGTGCTGCGTGCGCTGCAGGGTTTCTTTGCAGCAGGCATCATCGCGCTGCCGCCGGCCATCATCCGCGACCGCGTGGGCGGCGACAAGATGGCGCGGATGATGAGCCTGATCTTCGTCATCTTCCTGCTGGTCCCCGCCGTGGCGCCCAGCATCGGGCAGGGCGTGCTCCTGCTGCTGGGCGACTGGCGCTGGATCTTCGTGACGATGGCGGTCTTCGGGTCGCTGATGTCCGTCTGGGTCTATGTCCGCCTGCCCGAAACGCTGCATGAAAGCGACCGGCAGCGGATCGATATCGCGGTCATCGCGCGCAACATGCGCAGCGCTGTCACGTTGCGCTCGACCATGGGCTACACCCTGGCAAGTGCACTGGTGTTCGGCGGGTTGTTCGGCTTCATCAATTCCTCGCAGCAGCTCATCGGCGAGGCTTTCGGAGCGGGCGACATGTTCCCGCTGCTGTTCGCGCTGTGCGCGGGGTGCATGGCGCTGGCGAATTGGTCGAACAGCCGCATCGTCGAACGGCTTGGCGCGCGCCGCGTCAGCCATACCGCGCTGTTCGTGTTCATCTTCGTCGCCGGGCTGCAATTGTGGTTCGCCTATCAGCCGAACGAAAGCCTGTGGACCTTCATCCCGCTGATGGCGGCGAACATGACCCTGCTCGGTTTTATCGGGGCCAATTTCGGTTCGATCGCGATGCAGCCGTTCCGGCACATTGCGGGCGCCGCTTCGAGTGCGCAGAGCTTCCTGCGCATGACCACGGGGGCGTTGCTCGGCGCGGGTATCGGCTATGCCTATGACGGCACCGCGCGTCCGCTGGCGCTGGCGCTGCTGGTTACGGCGACGGTCAGCCTTCTGCTGGTGCTCTATTCTGAACGCGGTGCGCTGTTCGGGCCGCCCGATCCGGATGTCGAGGAAACCTAGGCTTCGCTGGCCAGCCTGCGCCACGCAAGCTCGGCATATTCACACAGCAAGGGGCGGGTGTCGCGCGGGTCGATGATGTCCTCGACATTGAAGCGTTCGGCGCTGCGGAAGGGCGAGGTCACTTGGTCGAGCCGCGCGCGAATTGCGGCGAGTTCGGCTTCCGGGTCGCCGGCGGCTTCGAGTTCGGACTTGTAGGCCACTTCCAGACCGCCCGCGATCGGCAGGCTGCCCCAGTCACCCGACGGCCAACAGAACCGGTACTGGTAGGTCTCGGCATTCGACATGGCGCTGCCCGCAATCCCGTAGGCGCGGCGCAGGACGACCGAGGCGAGCGGGACGCTGGCCTTGTAGACCGCGTTCATTGCCTGCACCCCGTAACGGATCGTCCCCGCCATTTCGGCTTCGCGCCCGATCATGAAGCCGGGATTGTCGACCAGATGGACGATCGGCAGGCGGAACTGGTCCGCCAGCTTGACGAAGCGCTCGACCTTCTCGCTCGATTTCGCATCCCATGAGCCGCCGAGATAGGACGGGTCGCTGGCAAGCACCGCCACCGGCCAGCCGTCGAGCCGGGCGAGCGCGGTGATGCAGGCGCGGCCCCACATGCGGCCGATTTCGAACACGGTGCCCTGGTCGAACACCATCTCCATGCAGCGACGCATCGAATAGACCGCCTTGGGATCGCGCGGGACGAGGTCCAGCAGCGCCTCTTCGCGCCGGTGGACCGGATCGGTGCAATTGGACCGGCGGGCGAGCTGGCCGACATGTTCGGGCATGAACGCCAGGAAATGCCGTGCGCGCGCGAAAGCCTCGGCCTCGCTGGCAACCTCGTCGTCGACCACGCCGTTGCGCGTATGGATGGCGCTGCCGCCGAGGTCTTCCTTGGCCTGCTGGTGGTCGGCCGAACCCTTGTAGCCTTCGCCGAGCCCATCGACCACCGCAGGGCCCGCGGCAAAGATCTGGCTGAGGCCCTTGACCATGACCGAATAATGGCTCGCTACCACGCGCGCCGCACCAAGGCCCGCGGTGGGTCCGAGAGCAAGCGCGACCACGGGCACGGTGTCGAGATTGGTCACCACGTCGCCCCAGCCGGGGACCGCGGGGATATAGGTCGCGCCGATCTGTTCGAGCGTCTTGACCGATCCGCCGCCGCCAGTGCCGTCGATCATGCGGATGATCGGCAGCTTGAGCTCATGCGCCATTTTCTCGGCCTGCACCATCTTGCGGCTGATCCCGGCATCCGCCGCGCCGCCGCGAATGGTGAAATCATCGGCGGTGGCAACCACCGGGCGGCCGTTGATCTGCGCCTTGCCGAACAGGAAGGGGGCAGGAAGGACGGCTTCGAGATTGCCGTCTTCGTCGTAGCTGCCCTTGCCCGCGATCTTGCCGATTTCGCGGAAGGTGCCGTCGTCGCACAGCGCGGCGAGCCGGGCGCGGGCATCCATCTTGCCCCGGCCATGCTGGCGAGCGACCTTGTCGGGTCCGCCCATCTGCTCGGCCAACGCCTCGCGCCGGCGCAGTTCCTCGAGTTCAGCTTCCCAGCTCAAAACCACTCCCGTCATGCTGAACTTGTTTCAGCATCCATTCTTCGGCTTCGTGCGAAGATGCATGCGGCGAAATGGACCCTGAAACAAGTTCAGGGTGACGCAAGGAGACTATTCCTCTGCAGGCACTACCAAACACAGCACGGCCTCGACCTGCACCTGTCCGCCGGTTGCGGCCGAAAGCTCGGTCACGGTGCCGTCGAACGGCGCGGTCAGCGCGTGTTCCATCTTCATCGCCTCGAGCACCATCAGCCGCTGTCCCGCAGTCACCCGGTCGCCCTCGGCCACATCGACCGCGATGACCTTGCCTGGCATCGGAGCGAGGATAGCACCGCTACCGGCCGCCGCCGCGCCGCTGCCGCGGCTTTCCAGCGCGAACTCGAAACCCTGACCATCGGCAAAGACCACCGTGCGCGCATCTTCGACGAAACCTGTGGCATGCGCGGCGCCGCGTTCGCCGATGACGTCGACCGTGCGGCTTTCGCCCTTGTGGAACAGGGTCGCGGCGACCCGCGGATCCGCATTGAGCCGGAAACCGATCGGGCGGGGGGCGTTCTCCTCGATCGCGTCGAGGACCGTAAAGTCGGCGGCAGCCTGCCAGATCGCATCATCGGGCGCATCGTCGCCGACCAGCCGGTCGAGCTTGCGTTCGATGAATCCGGTGTCGAGCTGGGCTTCGACGAAATCGTCTTCCAGCAGGGCGTTGGCGAGGAAGGCGGCGTTGGTCTTCACCGGCCAGACCTCGACGCTTTCGGCGATATCGGCCAGGGCCTCGATCGCGTCCGCCCGGGTCTTTTCCCACACGACGAGCTTGGCGACCATGGGATCGTAATGCGGTGAGATCATGTCGCCTTCGGCCACCCCGGTCTCGATGCGCCCTTCGCTACCAAGATCGAAATGGTCGAGCGGGCCGGTCGAGGGCAGGAATCCGCTGCTCGGGTCCTCGGCATAGAGCCGGGCCTCGATCGCATGGCCGGTGATGGCAAGGTCTTCCTGCTGGAGCGGGATCGGTTCGCCGGCAGCCACGCGCAACTGCCATTCGACCAAGTCGACCCCGGTGATTTCCTCGGTCACCGGATGCTCGACCTGAAGGCGGGTGTTCATCTCCATGAAGAAGATGCGATCGGCGCGCAGGCCTTCGCTGGCATCGGCGATAAATTCGATCGTGCCCGCGCCCTCGTAATCGACCGCCTTGGCGGCGCGCACGGCGGCGGCGCAGATTTCCTCGCGCGTCGCCTCGTCCATGCCAGGCGCAGGGGCTTCCTCGATCACCTTCTGGTGGCGGCGCTGGAGGCTGCAATCGCGCTCGAACAGGTGGACGACATTGCCGTGACTGTCGCCGAACACCTGCACCTCGATATGGCGGGGCGAGGTGATCCACTTTTCCAGCAGCACTTCGTCGTTGGAGAAGCTGGCCTTCGCCTCGCGGCGGCAACTCTGCAGGTCCGCTTCGAATTCTTCGGCCTTGTCGACCTTGCGCATGCCCTTGCCGCCGCCGCCCGCAACCGCCTTGATCAGCACGGGGTAACCGATGGCGTCGGCTTCCTTCTTCAGCCGTTCGGCCGACTGGTCTGCGCCCAGATAGCCGGGCGTAACCGGGACGCCCGCTTCCATCATCAGCGTCTTGGCAGCATCCTTGAGCCCCATCGCCTCGATGCTCGACGGCTTAGGACCCACCCAGATCAGCCCGGCATCAATCACGGCCTGCGCGAAACCGGCATTTTCGGACAGGAAGCCGTAGCCCGGGTGGATGGCTTCCGCCCCAGTCTGCTTGGCCGCAGCGATGATCTTTTCGCCGACAAGATAGCTTTCGGCGGCGGGTGAGGGGCCGATATGCACCGCCTCATCGGCTTGTCGCACATGCAGCGCGCGGGCGTCGGCGTCCGAATAGACCGCGACCGTGGCAATACCCATGGCGCGCGCGGTGCGGATGATGCGGCAGGCGATTTCGCCGCGATTGGCGATGAGGAGCTTTGCAATCATGCGGCGGGGACTAGCTTCCGCCGGGGGAAAAGGAAACTCCCGTCGCTGCCGATTGACACGGACGAGCGGTGGCCTCTACCAGCCGGCCAGCGGCTTGAAGTCGTGCCGGCTCCAGGTGATCGGCTCCGCGGGCGGGGGCGGGCGGTTGCGGACCGCTTCGAAGAACGCGGCGACCATGTGCCAGGTCTTTTCGGGGGCCGAAACGCGCGTGCGAGTATCCCACGCCAGCTGGCCCCGGTTCAGGACCTTGCGGCCGATCGCGCCGTAGATCCGCGCGGCGGACAGCACCGCCCAGCGCTGGCGGAAGCGCAATTGCCGCGCGCCGAGCTTGGCCGCCGCCTCGTGCTTCTCCATCAGGGCGATCAGGCGCGGCATCAGGCTGGCGAGGCGAAAGCGGTTTTCGGGCAGGGCGTGTTCGCCCTGTTGCCAGCCCATTTCCTCGAGCCATTTTTGCGGCAGGTAACAGCGATCGGCTTCTGCATCTTCGACGATGTCGCGCGCGATATTGGCCATCTGGAAAGCAAGGCCGAGGTCGCAGGCCCGGTCCAGCGTTTCGCCATCGTCGGGATGCACCCCCATGATCCGCGCCATCATGATGCCGACCGCACCCGCGACATGGTAGCAATATCGCAGCATGTCCGCTTCGGTGTTCGGGGTCCAGCGCGTCGCATCGAGCGCGAAGCCGGCGATCACGTCATTGGCTTCGGCCAGTGTCAGGCCGCATTCGTCGGCGACCAGGCCGAACGCGTCGAAAGCGGCATCGGCGGTGGGCTGTTCCTCGAATGCGCGCTTGGTCAGCACGCGCAGGGCCTGCACGCGGTCTTCCGCATCCTTCATGTTGCCCTGGTCGCCCAGTGGCCCGCCCTTGTCCTGATTGTCCGCGATGTCGTCGCACCGGCGGCACCAGGCGTACAGCAGCCAGCTGCGTTCGCGGGTTGCCTTGTCGAACAGTTTCGAAGCTGCGGCAAAGCTGTGCGAACCCTGTTCGATCGATTCGAGCGATTTGTCGACAAGGATTGCGCGATCGCGGCCGCCGCCCGCGCGGGTCGGGGTGGGCCGCAGGTACCGCGACTGGACCAGGGTGCGGGGTTTGCTCAGAGGTCGTCGGCCTTCATCTGGAAGATCGGCGTATGCGGTTCATAGGCTGCCATTCTGCCAAGCAATCCGTCCAGTGTATCGTCGTGCACGAGGATGTTCTGGTGCACTGGGCGGACGAAACCGACTTCCGCCATCTTGCGGTTGAAGGCGATCAGCTCGTCGTAAAAGCCGAAGGCATTGAGCAGGCCGACCGGGTTGTCGTGATAGCCAAGCTGCGCCCAGCTCATCGCCTCCCACAATTCGTCCATCGTCCCGACGCCGCCGGGGATCGTGATGAAGCCGTCCGACAGGTCGGTGAACCGCTGCTTGCGCTCGTGCATGCCGCCCACGGTGTAAAGTTCGGTGCAATCGTGATTGGCGACTTCCGAACTGGCCAGTGCCTCGGGAATGACGCCAATCACTTCGCCGCCGGCCTCCAGCGCACCGCGCGCGGTGGCGCCCATCAGGCCGAGGCGGCCGCCGCCATAGACCACGCCAATACCGCGTTCGGCGAGGCGCTTGCCCACATCGTAGGCGAGCTGGAGATAGCGCGGATCATCGGGCGAGGCGGAGCCGCAATAGATGGCGAGACGGTTCATCCCGCGCGTCATACTGCCAAATCTTCCAGCATCAATCCGGCAGTTGCCTTGGCGCTGCCGACCACCCCCGGAATTCCCGCCCCGGGATGCGTGCCCGCACCGACAAGGTAGAAATTGTCGAGCACATCGTCGCGATTGTGCCCGCGGAACCACGCGCTTTGCGTCAGCACCGGCTCGAGGCTGAAGGCGCTGCCCATATGAGCGTTGAGGTCGGCGGCGAAATCGCGCGGGGCGTAATGGAACTTGGTCACGATCCGCGAATGGATGTCGGGGATCAGGCGCCGGCCGAGTTCGTCGAGAATGCGCTGCTCGAGCACCGGTCCCATTTCCTCCCAGTCGACGGCCAGCTTGCCCATATGGGCCACCGGCACCAGCGCATAGAAAGTGCTCATCCCCTCGGGCGCCATGCTGTCGTCACTGACGCTGGGGTGGTGCAGATAGATCGAGAAATCCTCGGGCAGGACGCCGTGATCGTAAATGTCCTCGAGCAGGCCTTTGTAGCGCGGACCGAACAGGATCATGTGATGCGGAATACCCGGCCAGCTTCCCTCGATGCCGAAGTGGACGACGAACAGGCTGGGGCTGAAGCTCTTGCGCGACAGGCTCTTGGCGTAATCCTTGCCGCGCTTCGATCCGGCCAGCAGGTCCTTGTAGCTGTGCATGATGTCGGCATTGCTCGCGATCGCGTCGAACCGCTGGCGCCAGCCGGACTGCGTCTCGATCTCGGTCACCTGCTTGCCCAGCGTGTGCACCTGCGCCACCGGATCGCCCAGCCGCACGGTGCCGCCGATGCGCTCGAAATGCGCGACCATGCCGGCGATCAGGCGATTGGTGCCGCCCTTGGCCCACCATACGCCGCCGTCCTTTTCGAGCTTGTGGATCAGCGCATAGATGCTGCTGGTCTTCATCGGATTGCCGCCGACCAGCAGCGTATGGAAGCTCAGCGCCTCGCGCAGCTTTTCGTTTTCGACATAGCTCGACACCATCGAATAGACGCTGCGCCATGCCTGCTGCTTGGCCAGTGCGGGAGCCGCCTTGAGCATGGACTTGAAATCGAGGAACGGCACATGGCCAAGCTTGACGTAGCCTTCCTCGTAGACCGCTTCGGAATATTCGAGGAACCGCTGGTAGCCGGCGACATCGGCGGGATTGAGCTGGGCTATCTCGCGGAACAGCTGTTCCTCGTCGTTCGAATAATCGAACTGCGTGCCGTCGGGCCAGGCGAGCCTGTAGAAGGGCATGACCGGCATCAGCTCGACATCCCGAGCGATGTCGTGACCGGTCAGCGCCCACAATTCCTTGAGGCAATCGGGATCGGTGATGACGGTCGGGCCCGCATCGAAGGTGAAACCGTCGCGCTCCCAGTAATAGGCCCGCCCTCCGGGCTTGTCGCGCGCTTCGACGACGGTCGTGGTGATGCCTGCCGATTGCAGGCGAATGGCGAGCGCAAGGCCGCCGAAGCCTGCACCGACGACGCAGGCCGTGCGGCCGGTGGGGGCGGGGACGAACGGCTCGGTGCTGTCGCTCGGGGTAACGGGAATGGCAGTTTCGGTGTTCATTGCGACCTCTCATGGACCAGCGGGCTGCCCTTGCCAAGCAAGGCGCGAATGGCGGCAAGGACAGATACGGGCGGCTTGCCCGAGAGGATGCGCAGCTTGTCGGCCGTGCTCGAATTTCCAGCGTAGAATCGTTCGATCAGGGGTTCGCGCAGGCGATAGAACCGCTCGAACACCCGGTAGCGTTCCTCCGGCTCGGCAGCGTCGAACAGCATCCTGCCGAGGCTGCGATAGAACCGCGTCGCCTGCCAGTGCCGCTGCGCCCGGTCTTCGAACAGCGCGGCAAGCTGGTCGCCCGGCAGCCGCGCGTGGCGGGCCAGGGCGAGGGCATTGGCCACGGCGAAGGGCAGGGTGTAGCTGGTCAGCGGGTGAACGAAGCCGCCGCGCGCGCCCGACCGAACTACGCCCGCACCTCCGAGCGCCGCCCGGTAGGCTGCGATATCGCCTCCGGTAATAACCGGCAACACGCCGGTTTCGCCGCCGAGCCGATCGCCGTGCCAGCCCATCGCCGTACAATAGCGGTCGATGCGCGCCTCCAGCGCCGCGCGATCGAGCGCGGGTTCGTCGGCGTAATAGGTGTCCTCGACGAACAGCTCGTTCGGGCCTAGCGGCAGGGTGTAGACGAAGCGGTAGGCCCCGTGCTGGGCCACGCGCGTATCCATGACGATGGGATCGGCGACGCCATGCGCGGTCCGTGTTCGCAAATGCCGTCCCACGAAGACCTGCCACCCGCCGCGCAGCTGGGCCGAGGGGGTGAAATCGCGGCAATCGATCACGCAGCGCGCGGCGATGTGCTCACCGCTGGCCAGCGTGACGCCGCCGGCAGCCAGTTTTGCCGCGCGTGCCTGCGTGCGGATGGCGGCTGCGGGCAGTTCGCTGCGCAGCGCAGCATCGAAATCCCGGCTGGCGAGCGAACGATAGGGCGAAGACAAGTGGCGCGTATGGCCCGGAAAGGCGACATCGTAGCCGCCGGACCACTCGGTCGTGGCAAAGCCAGCCATGAGCTGCGTCCCGGGAGCGTCGAGATCGCTGGCGAACCAGCTCCAGCGGTGGTTGCCGCCCAGGCTGTCGCCCGCTTCGAAGATCGCTACGTTCAGCTCGGGATGGGCGCGGCGCACTGCCAGCGCGGCCAATCCGCCCGCCAGGCCGCCGCCGACCACGGCCATATCGATCATGCGCCCGTCCATCGCCCGTGGGCTTAGAAGCGAAGCGGCCCAGCGGCAATCGCTTTGGAATTCCTGCCGGGCAGGGTTACGGGAACGTCACACTCCCGTGCGAGTTGAACGGCAAAGACATATATCGAGGGAATCCGCATGAAGTTACTGCTCGCCGCAACCGGATCGCTGGCGCTCGCCTGCGCCGCACCCGCAATGGCCCAGAATGTCGAGGCATTGCCCGACGGAGCTGACGGCGAAGCGACCGTATTCGATGGCAACTGGTTCTCGATCGGTGCGGGCGCGGTCTATTCCGCCAGCTACGATGGGTCGGACGACTATGTCGTATCGCCGATCCCTATCGTACAGGGCAAGATCGGCGGTGTGCGCATCAGCCCCCGGGCGGGTGGTGCCGCGCTCGATTTCGTCAATGACGACAGCGATGGCGCCAAGATTTCGGCCGGCGTTGCTGCGCGGCTCAACCGCAACCGCGCCTCGCAGATCGAGGATCCCGTGGTGCTGTCCTATGGCGAACTCGACACCGCCTTCGAAGTCGGTCCCTCGGTGGGGATCAGCCTTCCCGGCCTGCTCAATCCCTATGACAGCCTGAGCTTCAACATCGAGACGCTGTTCGATGTCGCCGGCGCGCATGACGGTACGCTGGTCAGCCCGGGCGTGACCTATTTCACACCCGTCAGCCGCGGCGCGGCGATCTCGCTGTCGGTCAGTGGTTCGTATGTCGACGACGATTATGCCGATTATTACTATTCGGTGCCGGCCGGCGGCGCATTGCCGGCCTACCAGGCGGATGGCGGCTGGGACCGGGTGGGTGTCAACCTGCTCACCGGGGTCGATCTCGACGGCAATCTTGCCAACGGCGGGCTCGCGCTCATCGCCATGGGCGGATATTCGCGGATGCTAGGCGATGGCAAGCGTACGCCGTTCACCTCCATTCGCGGTGATGCAGACCAGTGGATGGGCGCACTCGGGATCGGCTATACCTTCTAGCGCCGCTTTTGCTTGATACGCCGGCCGCTGGCGGGCATCCCCTTGGGCAACCAAGGGGATAGAGAATGAAGATTGCCGCATTCATCGCGCTGGCGGGGGCGATGTGCGCCGCGCCGGCGCTGGCCGATACCACTGTCATTCACGCGGGCGCGCTTGTCGTCGATGCCGAAAGCCAGCCGCGTGGGCCATCCACGATAACGGTTACCGACGGAAAGATCGTCAGCGTTGCCGACGGCTTCACTGCAGCCCCTGCACAGGCGGTCACGGTCGATCTGAAAGACAAGACCGTGGTACCCGGAATGGTCGACCTGCATGTCCACCTGACCGGCGATCCGGGCGGCGATTTCTGGAAGGGCGCAGTCGAACCCGATGAATGGGATGTCGTCGTCGGCGCCAAGAATGCGCGCCTGACGGCGCTTGCCGGGTTCACGACCGTGCGCGAAGCGGGCAGTGGCCCCGCCAGCGCCTTCTCGCTGCGCCGCGGAACCGCGGAAGGTTTCATCGACGGCCCGCGCATCGTGGCAGCCGGCCCCTCGCTCGCGATCGTGGGCGGGCACGGCGATGTCAGCGGCTTCCGCCCCGAAGTCAACGAACTGCTCGACAGCGGGTTCACCTGCACCGGGGCGGTCGAATGCGCCGAAAAAGTCCGGCTCGCGAGCCAGAACGGCGCCGATATCATCAAGATTACCGCCACGGGCGGCGTGCTCAGCCAGCAAGGCCGTGGGCTCGAAGCGCATTTCACCAGCGCCGAGATGCAGAGCATTGCGGATACTGCGCATTCGCTCGGTCTGAAGGTCATGGCGCATGCGCATGGCGCGCGCGGGATCGAGGCCGCGGCGCGTGCCGGCATCGATTCGATCGAGCACGGGACCTATCTGGACGAGGCGGCCGCCCGTGCGATGAAGGACAACGGTACCGTGCTGGTGCCCACGCTGATGGCGTTCAAGGGCGTTACCGAACGGCTTGGACAGGGCGTTTACACACCGGTCGTCGAGGACAAGATCCGCGATGTGGCCGAAACCGCGCGCGTCTTCATGGGCAAGGCGCTGCGCTGGGGCGTGCCAATCGCTTTCGGGACCGATGCCGGCGTTTTCGGTCACGGCCGCAATGCGGGCGAATTCGCGCTGATGGTCGAACAGGGCATGAGCCACCGGGATGCTTTCGCGGCGGCGACTACCCGCGCCGCACGCGTGCTGGGACTGGAAAACGAGATCGGCCGGATCGCGCCCGGCTATTCGGCGGATCTGATTGCGGTCGAAGCCAACCCGCTCGACGATACGTCGACGCTGGAGAATGTCGATTGGGTGATGGTGCGCGGCCGCGTGATCGATTGACCGCAGCATTGCCCGCGCCATGCGGGACAGGGCACTGCATGGCGCCGGTCGAGCGACATATGCCTTCGATCGTATGGCGTGCTTGTGCGCTCGGGCAAATGCCTGTCCTATCGCTGCACTACAATTATCAGGGGAACCTCCATGAAACTCGTCCGTTACGCCCTCGCTTCGGGTGCCGCCCTTTCGCTTGTTCTGGCAGCGAACCCGGCCACCGCCCGCGACCACCATGCAGCAACCGATGCTGCGAGCGAAATCAGCGAACACGACAAGCTCTTCGCGCTGTTCGCGGATGCCGATGAACGCAGCCTCAAGCTCAATCCGGTCGGCGCGCTGTTTCGCGGCGACATGCGCTACGCGGACCGACTGGGCGATTACCTGACCGACGAGCATCTTGCCGCAAGCAAGGCGGACAATGCCGTAAACCTCGCGAAGCTGGCCGAAATCGACCGCAGCAAGCTGTCGCCCACCGACCAGCTCGCCTACGATGTCTTTGCCTACAACCAGCAGCGTGAGCGGGAGGGCTATGCCCCCGCGATCCTCGCGGCGAGCGAAGTGCGTCCGGTGAACCATTTCTCAGGCTTCCATACGTTCTATCCCAACTTCGCCAGCGGGCAGAGCGCCGCCCCCTTCAAGACGGTCGAGGACTACGAGAACAACCTCAAGCGGCACGAGGATTACATCGCCATCACCGACCGCGCGATCGGCAAGTTCCGCGAAGGCATGGAAACCGGCGTGTACGAAACCAAGCTGACGATCGGCAACGTCGTCAGCCAGCTCGACACGCAGTTGGCGATGCCGGTCGAGGAATCGCCCTTCTTCATGCCGGTGAAGAACTTCCCCGAGGAATTTTCCGCCGAAGAGAAGGCGCGGCTGACGGCTGAATACACCGCGGCCACCGAGGAAATCTACGCGGCGCACGAGCGGATGCGAGATTTCCTGCGCGACGAATACATGGCCGTGGCACGCGACAGCGTGGGACTGTCCCAGATGAAGGGCGGCGCGGAGTTGTACAGGCATATGGTGGAAGGCACGACGACGCTTCCGCTCGAGCCCGATTACCTGCACGAACTGGGCCTGTCCGAAGTGGCGCGGATCAAGAATGGCCTCGAGCAGATCAAGCAGGAAGTCGGCTTCGAGGGGACGCTCAACGAGTTCTTCGACTACGTGCGCACCGACGAGCAGTTCAAGCCGGAGAGCCGCGAGGCGTTGACGCAGAGCTATTATGATATCGGCGAACAGGTCGATGAGAAGATCGGCGAATATTTCTCGCTGGTCCCCAAGACCCCGCTCGAGATCAAGCCCTACGAGGAGTATCGCGAGAAGTTCGAAGCGGGTGGTTCGTACAATTCGGGCGCGCCGGACGGTTCGCGGCCGGGGACATTCTATTTCAACGCCTATGACCTGCCCAGCCGCCTGACGACGGGCAATGTGACGCTTTACCTGCACGAAGGCGCACCGGGGCACCATTTCCAGATCAGCCTCGCGCAGGAAAACACCGATCTTCCGGCATTCATGCGCTTCGGCGGCAACACGGCCTATGTCGAAGGCTGGGCGCTCTATTCGGAGACGCTGGGCTATGAGATGGGCTTCTTCGACGATCCATGGAACCGTTACGGTACGCTGCAGGACGAGCAATTGCGCGCGATGCGGCTGGTGGTCGATACCGGGCTGCATTCCAAGGGGTGGACGCGCGAGCAGGCGATCGACTTCATGCTCGAGAATTCGGGCATGACGCGCACCGAAGTGGTCGCCGAGGTCGAGCGCTATATCGCCATTCCCTCGCAGGCGCTGGCGTACAAGGTCGGGGCCATCAAGATCCAGGAACTGCGCAAGCGCGCCGAAGATCAGCTGGGCGAGGATTTCGACATCCGCGAATTCCACGCCGAGGTGCTCGACACGGGCAGCCTGCCGATGCCGGTGCTGGAGAACAAGATCGACCGCTGGATCGCTTCCAAGGCAAGCTGACCGATCGGCGCGGGCGGGGATTTGCCCCCCGCTCGCGCTGGTTAGCGCAGCCGCGGCACGCTAATCCCGTTCGTGCATGACACGAGCGAGAGGGGAATAGGGCGATGGACTGGTTGCGCCGGGCCGACTGGCTCACCCATGAGCGCGTGCGCGGTTACGCCTTGCTGCTGGCGCTGGCGAGCCTGGGGCTTGTCGCCATATCCTTCTGGCGCGCTATGCCGCCGGGGACGACTGACTTCCTGGCTTTCTGGGGCGCGGGGCAGGTCACCGCCGCTGGCGAACCTGCAGCCGCCTACGATCTGGCGGCGCAGCAGCAGGTCCAGACCTCGACGGGAAGCCCGGGATGGTTCGCTTTCGTCAATCCGCCACCGTTTCTGTTCGCGCTCGTGCCACTCGGGCTATTGCCGCTGCCGATCGCATGGATTGTCTGGGTGGCTTCGACA
>PVBE010631951.1_pt1 | contig 46154 bp, 34 predicted proteins | sample 1631181 | NCBI WGS metagenome assembly PVBE01 (sample SAMN08397723, study PRJNA350692) | Marine metagenome, whole genome shotgun sequencing project. | isolation source: water | place: Pacific Ocean | collected 2012-04
GGTGGTATTGCTCATTGGGTTGATGCTTGCGGCGGTGTTGTTCCCGTGGGACATGGTGTGGTATCAAGTACAGGCCTATCTCAAGATGGGCGATGTTGGTGCATTGGCTCAGGGGCGATATGCCGACATCAGTTTTCGGGCCGCGCACAAAGCATCCATTCTCGAAGCGCAGAATATTCCACTTAGCGAGATCGGATGGCGAATCATCGGCGCCTCGTGGTTGGCGGTCTTTGCCATCATCGGGTTCCTACTGTTGTGTATTGCCTCGCCAGCAGCAATTGTGCTGGCACCCTTGGCGGCCGTTGCATTCTTCTCCATTCCAGGGGGGCTTCGATTCACCACATGGGGAACCGTTCCCGCCGCAATGGGTGTGGCCTTCTGTGTGTTTGTTGCCTTGCGTTGGCTTACCGATACTTCTTCGGACCGCTTGTGGCGAAGGCCAGCGCTGGCCGTGGTGGGCGTATTGGCATGCGCCGCTTTGGCATGGCCGAGTATCGCCCACGCGCTGGCGTTCAAGGTGGGCACGATCTTTTCCAAGCCAGAAATTGAAGCGTTTGAGGCCATCAATGCGAACTCCGAGCAAGACGATCTGGTGCTGGCGTGGTGGGACTACGGAACGGGCGTGTGGTACTACGCAGACCGTGATGTACTTGTGCACCCTGCCTATGTGTCGGATGATGCCGTCGCAATCAGTCGAATTCTGACGTCGGATTCACAGCTGGAAGCAGCTCGCTTGTCACTCTCTTTGGCGGCGGCCAATGAGCGTGGATTGCGACCGGCCTTTCACGCAGCACTGGACGAAGCGGGCTTTGGACAGGACACCGATGCGGCATCGGCCATCGCAGCGATCACTGCGGGAGAAGCGGGCGATACCAGCATCACCAACAACGTGCTGATCTACATGCCACTTCAGGAAGTGTCGATCCTTCAGCCCATCGCATCATTCAGTCGCAATCGCCTTCATCAAAGGGATACGCCTGCTGCCCCTTTGGTACTAGGAATGTTTCGCGACATGCAATCTGCGGGAAATGGCTGGCTCGTGACACAGCAGGGCGGTATCGGGATTGAAGCAAAAACGGGGCAGCCTGGCATTGTGGGTGCTGGCGGACGCATTACGCCTGTTCGTCTGGCGAGTGTCACCAGTGTGAACATCACGGACGATGGTGTGACTCAACTAGGACAAGGCGGAGGCGGGACGAGTGGCCCTTGGGTTATCGCCTCCAAAGGAGGCATGACAACATCGACTACCAAGCCTGACCCAACATCACAGTTGCACCTCTTGATTTTCCCCCAAGCCGCCACCATGATCATCGCTAATGATGCAGCGATGGCGACCAATGCGATTCGGATGGGCGTGCTTGGTCTGATTGATGAGTCGCTCTTTGAGCAGTTGTATGTCAGCCCGCATGCTCGCGTCTTCCGGGTGCGATCCACTACACAGCCCGCGATCGAAGGCACAGCACCATGATGTGTTCGAGGCGCGTTGTTGGGAGCATCGTGGCCATTTGCATTGCCGTTATTTTTGGCATCGCACTTCGATGGCAGTGGGTAGCCATTGCGGAGGTCTCTCAGGACTATCAGTGGAACGGTGCGGTGCAGCCCACGACCCCCGATGCACTTTGGCATGCGGTGTCGATCAAGCATCATGGTGTTGAGGCCATCGATCACATTCCGTGGCTTCCAGCACTACCGGACCTCGATGGCATGGTGCACGTGCTGGGCGTTGCAGCCTTGCAATTGCTTCCCATTTCACTGGATCAACTCATGCTGTGGGGGCCGATGCTTCTGGGCAGCCTTTTGGCGGTGCCATTGGTATTGATTGGTCGTCAGATGGGATCTACTGCGATGGGGTTCGGCGCCGCCTTGCTTGCTGTGGCGGCGCCAGCCTACTACCAACGAACGATGGCCGGTTCATGGGACCACGACATGCTGTCGGTGACTGCAATGGCTTTGATTATCTGGGCGGGCATGGCGTCTGTGTCTCGTCCTACCACGCTGCGGTTGAGTGTGTTGTCACTGCTGATCATGGTGTTCCCGTTTGTCTACGCGCGCGGTCTTGCGATACTGGGACTGGCTGTTTTTGTCATGGCCGTCGTAGAACTCATTCGCCGAAGAGGCAATGGTGTCGCGTGGAGATTCACGGCAATTATTGCGATGGCTGCGGCGGTCTCCCCACTTTCAATGGGCAACTGGTTGGGCCAGCACCCCGTGTTGTGGCTCTTGGTGGTGTGTGGACTGATCGTGGCCGTGGCGGTCGTGAATCATCGCCGGGTTCCGGTGTGGCTGGTCATCACTGGCTTGGGCGCTGCTGTGGTCGTGGGAGTGGCGATCCTGCCATGGAATATTGTGATGGCGCAACTGGAGTTGTATCTGGGGATCCCACGCGGAGACGGTCGCCTGGCCAGCGGGGCGATTGCTGCGATTGACCACGACCTCATTCATGGACGGTCCATTCTGGAGATGCAACCGGCCTCGCTCCCGCTGCTGGGACGCCAAATATTGGGCCTGTGGCCGCTCTCGCTCGTGGCCTTCATCGGGTGGTTGGCGGCGTGTCGAAAGTATCCCCGTGCGTGGATGATGGCCTCGCTGGTGCTGTTTGGTTTGTTCTCCATTGTTGGTGGCATTCGATTTGCTCAGTGGGGGGTGGTTCCTGCAGCCATCGGGCTCTCATGGTTGGTTTTCCAAGTGGCCGCACGATGTGTTGGTTCACAGCCTATGAACAGAACGCATGTCCTACGAACCACACTGGCGATGGTGATGCTGTTAGTCGTTCTGCTCCCATCGGTTGTCGCGGCGCTGACATTCCCTGGCCGAACAGTTTTGACGCGAGGTGAAATTGCGGGGCTGAAGAGTCTGAAGCAGCACTCCTCGCCTGAAGACATTGTGGCGACGTGGTGGGACTGGGGAACGGCCGTTGCGCTCTACGCTGACAGGCATGCGCTCCTGCACCCGGGCCGAATGACCGATGACGTCCTGCTCATCAGTCGCATGCTTGCATCAGACTCCCCTACAGAAGCAGCATCACTCGCTCGCGCGCTCGCAGGAACCATTGGCGATGGCAGAAGACCTGCGGTGCACGCGATGCTCGATCACGTGGGCGGCGAAGATTCACCAGCGAGGGTTGGCGCATTGATCAGTTCCGCACGAGCAGGATCGCTCGAAGTGGTTCCGGTCAGTCGTGATGTGTGGATGTACCTGCCCATTGAGACAGCGGCCTATGTCGACCCGATCGCAGAGTATGGCCAAGCAGCGAGTGTGTCCTCATCCCCACTGAGAACCGTGCTCGGTGAGGGCATGGTTGAGATGGCCGATGGTCGATGGATGCACCCCAAACTTAAACTCATTGTCGATCCGCACGGCGGACATACATATTTACAATTGCCCGACGGCCGCGAACAAGAGGTGCAATTCCAAACCGTCACGGTGGTCACCGTGGACCAAGATGGCCGCACGCACGCACCGACGCGTCCGGGAAGCGGCGAATTGCGCGTGCGATTGACAGACACCGGTGTGCTAGCTGCTGACGACTCCCCTCATGATGCACGGTCTCTGCATCTCATTTTGCTTCCACAGGCGAAGACCATGCTGCTAGCAAATGACTCTGCGGTACGTACCAATGCAGTGCAAATGGGTGTTTTGGGCCAGTACGATTCCGACTTGTTTGAGCAAGTGCACGCGGCCCCTCGCGTGAGGGTGTATCGGGTTCGTCAAGCAGATGAAATGGAGCGCGGCCCATGACAGTGATGTGGAACTGGAAGGTCGTGCAGGCGGGCGCACTTCGACTCGATGGCGGCAGCATGTTCGGTGTGGTGCCTCGTGGCCTGTGGTCGAAGCTGAGCGTGCCAGATGAGCGCAATCGCATTGGGCTGCAAACAAACTGTCTGGTGCTCGAGCGTGGCGGCCGCACGGTGCTCGTCGAAACCGGGTGCGGTGATAAATGGTCAGACAAAGAACGCAGTATTTTCGCGATCGAGCAGCGGACCATTGTTGATGCCATTGATGAGGTGAATGTGGCTTCAGACGAAATAGATGACGTCTTGGTGACGCACCTGCACTTCGATCACGCGGGCGGCCTGACGCAGCTTGGAAAAGACAATCAGCTCAATCGCACATTTAAAAACGCGACGGTACATGTGCAGGGTGTGGAATGGGATGATGCGTTGGCGGGCAAGTCGACGATGAGTGGCACGTATCTGCGGTCGCATCTTGATCCAATCGCAGAGCATGTCAACCTACTTTCGGGCGAACAATGTGTCATGCCCGGCATTCGGGTGTGGCCCGTGCCAGGGCATACGTGGGGACAGCAAGCAGTTCTGGTTGACACACCGGACGGTGTCGTGTGCTTCCCCGGTGATGTCATGCCCACGCGGCATCACGTTGGTCCGCCATACAGCATGGGCTACGACATGTTGCCTTACCAGAACATGCTCACCAAGCGATCGGTATTGGAACGCGCCGCCGACGAGTCATGGACAGTGGTGCTCGACCACGAACCCGATACTCCCGTCGTGCAGGTGCATGCTGTGGGCGATTGGTTTGAGCTTGATGTGCTGGACCGATAGGTCTTAGACGCTTGGCAGGAACTTGGTTGGTTCCTCAATGAGTCCAACTACTGTGTTGAGGAATCGGGCACACTTGGCCCCATCCACTATGCGGTGGTCACAGGACATGCTTAATGGAAGTACCTTGCCAGCATAGAAGGCGCCATTATTGGTCAAGACACGCTCCTTGGCACGACCGACGCCCAAAATGGCGACTTCTGGATAGTTGATAATAGGGGTGGCAAACATACCGCCATAACTCCCCACATTGGAGATTGTGAATGTGCCACCGGAGAGTAATTCGCGGTCAATCGTGCGGTCGCGGCATCCACGAGCCAACTCTCTGATGCGTTGTCCGAGTTGTACTACGCTGAGTTCGTCGGCGTTGTGGATGACGGGCACCATAAGGCCGTGGTCGGTGTCGACAGCGCATCCGATGTTGATTACGCTTCGGATCTGGATTTCCTCGATAAAGTCATCGACGGTTGCGTTGATCATCGGATGAAGTTTGAGCGCTTTGCAGATGGCGGCCATAACGAATGGAAGCAGGCTCAGTTGCTGGCCTAGCAATTCTTCGAATGCCTCGCGGCGGCGATCAAGTTCAGTGACGTCGGCTTCGTCGACTACAGTGAAGTGCACGGCCGTTTGAACCGAGTGATGTAGTGCTTGGGCGATCTTTCGCCGTACGCCTTGGATGGGAATACGCTGAGCGACGCCTTCGATGGGCGTGGTCACGCGAGTGGCGATGGGCATGTCGATTGTTTCGGCGGCTGGCTGCAAGACGGCTGCGGGTTGGGCAATCACCTCCGCTGGCGATGCGTGTGCTTGCACGTCGGATGCCTTGACACGTCCTCCGCGACCTGTTGCTGGAACACGGTTGATGTCCACCTTCAAGTCACGCGCGATGCGACGTACGGCGGGAGTGGCAAGGGCCTTGCTCGCTGCGGTGGTCGTTGTTGTTGTTACAGGACTCCGCTGGAATCCTGCCGGGACCGACAGTGTTTCGCTGACATTGCCAACAACGGTTCCGGCATCCTCGGAGGTCGCTTGGGTAGCAGCAACAGGGTCTGGGGCGTGGATTGGTTTGGGAGTGGAGGTGACGGCCTGTCCATAGCTGACGAGTTTTTTGCCAACAAGAATGATGTCACCAACATTGCCATGGAGTTCACTGATGGTGCCACTCCAGGGGCTGGGCACCTCAACGAGTGCTTTGTCGGTCTCCATTTCAGCGAGGGTTTGGTGTTCTTCGACGGTATCACCTGCAGCGACTCGCCACTTGACCAACTCAGCCTCGGCGACACCTTCGCCCAGATCTGGAAGAATGAAATAGGAACGATCGTCTGGTTGTTTGGTAGCCATGTGGCGTGTCTCTTGGGCTCAGTATGCCGCAGTTTCGGCGATCGCCTGGCCGATACGCTGGGCATCGGGCAGGTATTCGAGTTCGAGTTTGTAATACGGCATGATCGTGTCAAATCCAGCAACACGTTGCACTGGCGCTTCGAGGTAGAGGAAGCAATCCTCCATGATGCGAGCGGCGAGTTCAGCGCCAACGCCACAATTTCGAGGTGCCTCATGGCAGATGACCGCACGCCCCGTTTTCTCGACAGACTTGGCGATGGGCGCAAAGTCCATCGGGTTGATGGTTCGCAGATCGATCAGTTCGATGTCACGGCCTGACTCTGCAATGGCATTCATACACTGAACGACTGTGGCGCCCCATGACACCATCGTCATTTCTTCTCCCTCGCGGACGATGCGAGACTCACCAATGGGCACGGTGTATTCATCTTCAGGGACTTCCTCACGGAATGCTCGATAGATGCGTTTGGGTTCGAAGAAGATCACCGGATCTGGGTCTCTCAGGGCGCTGGTGAGCAAGCCCTTGGCATCGTAGGGCGAGGAGGGCATGACGACTTTGATGCCCGGGTGGTGCGAGTAGATCGCTTCGGGGCTGTCGCTGTGGAGTTCGGGTGCGTGGATCCCACCGCCTACTGGCACACGAATGGTCAGTGGGACGGTTAAGCCGGCTCGTGTGCGTGTTCGCATGCGAGCGGCGTGTGTGCAGATCTGATCATAGGCCGGCCCAAGAAAGCCTTCGAATTGAATTTCCGGAACGGGGCGAAGTCCAGCCATGGCCAGACCGATGGCCGTACCGATGATGCCCGACTCCGCCAACGGCGTGTCAACCACACGATCCGAGCCGAACTGTTCGTGGAGCCCCTCGGTCACACGAAACACGCCCCCATTGGCGCCAACATCCTCGCCCATGAGGAGGATGCGGTCGTCGCGTGTCATTTCCTGCGCGAGTGCCTGATTGATTGCCTGAACCATTGTGAGATTAGCCATTGGTATCTTCCTCGCTTCAGGAGCGGGGGTGCTCCGGATTGCGACCGAGACTACTGGTCCGCATGGTCTGTTGTTGTTGTGCGAGGTCACGTGGTGTTTCGGCGAAGAGCCACTTGAACATGTCCTCGGTCGTCGGAGGCTCAATACTCTCGGCCCGTTCGACGATTTCGGCAACTGTTTTGACGCAAGTGGCTTCAAGTTCTTCTTGCTTGGCTTGGTCCCAGAGGTCTCGCTGCTCAAGCCATTTTCGAAGTCGAATCATTGGTTCGCGAGCTTCCCACATTGCGACCTCATCGGCATCACGGTATCGACGAGCGTCGTCGGCCGTGGTGTGATCCCCAAGCCGATACGTGATCGCTTCAATGAATGTTGGGCGATTCTCGGTTCGCGCTCGATGGGCTGCATCTCGGATGACCTTGACCATTGCAAAGAGGTCATTGCCATCGACCTGCACGCTGTGCATGCCGTAGGCCAACCCACGCTGGGCGATCGTGGGGGCCGAACACTGAATGTGAGTCGGTACCGAGATGGCCCATGAGTTGTTTTGGCACACGAAGACTACAGGCAGATCAAGATTGGCTGCGAAGTTCATGGCCTCATGGAAGTCACCTTCGCTGGTCGCACCGTCACCAAAGAACGTACAGGCGATTCCACCATCATCGCGATATTTCGAGGCCCAGGCCAAGCCGGCTGCATGAAGCATCTGCGTCCCAATTGGGATAGCCAGCGGGGTACAACGCTGCGGGATGTTGTTGCCCCGCTCGTCACCCATCCAGTGGAGAAGGACTTTTTCCGGCTCCACACCACGCCAGAACAACCCAGCATTCTCCCGATAGCAAGTGACAAGCCAATCGGTGTCTTCCAAGGCGTAGGCACCGCCGAGCGAGGTTGCTTCTTGTCCGCGATTTTCGGGATATGTGCCCATGCGACCCGACCGCTGCAACTTGAACGCAATGTGATCGAACTGACGACACATGGCCATGTGTCGGTACATAGCGATCACATCCTCGTCAGGAATAAGTCCCTCTCCGAGGTTTTCGTCAAAGACGGCATGTTCATCGAGAATCGAGACGTACTCAATGGTCGTCTCGAAGGCGCACTCAACTGGCATGTGCGGGCTCCTTTGGGTCGCATGAAGCGAAACGGCAACGGGCCTGAGTCATCGCCGAAGCATAGGTCGACGGATGGGAGGCTGCGTCATTGAGAATGTCGAGCATGGTGTGTTCAATAGCGTCGTTGCGGTGGTCGAGTTCTTCTCGGCTCATGCCCAGCCACAGTCCGGCTAGCCAGATGAGCCCACCAGCATTAGCGACGAAGTCGGGTGCATAGAGGACGCCATGATCTCGCAATAGAGCGGCATCATGGGCGGGGTCGACCAGAATATTGTTGGCGGCGCCACAAATGATGGCTGTCTTGAGGCGTGGAATTATGTTGCCATCGATGATGGCGCCAAGCGCACAAGGCGCGAGGATATCGCACTGTGTTTCGATAATCGAACGAGGGTCAACGGATGTAGCATCAAATGTGTCGACGGCTTGCTGCATGCGATCATCGCGGATGTCAGCAACAAGCAGGGACGCGCCTGCTTCGTGGAGCAGTCGGCACAGATCCATGCCGACGTGTCCGAGTCCTTGCACTGCAACAGTGAGGCCAGAGAAATTGACTTCTCGATCGAGGTGTTGAAGGCATGCTCTCATGCTGTTGAACGTGCCTTGTGCGGTGAAGGGCGATGGGTCGCCTCCATGGGATACGGTCTCACCCCCCATGACATGGTTCGTTTCACAGGCCATCCAGTCGATGAATCGAGGGTCAAGCCCCACGTCTTCAGCTGCGATGTAGTCGCCATTGAATGTGTCTACAAAGCGACCCATGGCCCTAGCCTCGGCTTCGGTGGCGCCGAAGTTTGGCTCTGGAAGCAGAATGACGCTCTTGGCACCCCCCATGGGCAGCCCGGCGCAGGCAGCTTTGCACGACATGCCTTCTGAGAGTCGCATGACGTCGTAGAGCGCTTCTTCCTCGGTCGCATAACACCAGCGACGAGTGCCACCAAGCGCTGGCCCGAGTTTGGTCGAATGAATGGCAATGATGGCGCGCAGGCCGGACTCAGCGTCGCGATGAAAGCACACACGCTCGTGCCCGAGTTCGGTCATTCGTCCAAAGGTGTCCATGGTGGCCTACGCTCCTCCCCGCATGAAAGGTACGGTATCGCAGTGAGTTTCTTCAGATATTCTGTCCAAAGAGTTGTTGAAACTCAACAGCCAGTGATCCGCTATGGAACTGTTGAATCATTTCTTGGTCGGCCTTCCAGCCGTTTCCACGCGCCTCATCGACCGGAGTTTTCTCTGGAACAATGTACTCACTGTGGGGCATAGACTGCAATTCACTCCATGCGGCGTCGGCACAGCGTTGCATCGTGTCATCAGTATTGACCCGCAGCGATCGAATTTCGTGGTGGATCTCCTGAGCACCCATTGCCATGCAGTGATCGACGAGGGCCCGGTCATGTTCTAGCGAAGTGCCGTCTAGGCCATTTCGGATGTCCCGATCATGCTTTGATAGAACACTTGAGAGTGCATGCAGCCAAATGACGCACCAACTGAGTCGTCGCTGCACCATCTGCCGCGTAATAAGTTGTTCTTCATGTTCTTTGAATGCCATCTTCACTTGATGACTGAACTCGCGAGTCAACGCCTCAACTTCATCGGCATGTACACGAAGCGATTCGTGCATCATCGAAATCGACGGTGCTGGTGGTCGCACACCAAGAAACAGTTGCATGCCGATTTTCACCGCATCACCCATGTGCTTCATCGGGGCGTTCTTGACACCGATCATCCACTCACCAAGTTGCTTGGACCCGTAGGCGAAGATGAAGGAGTGCATCACTTCATTGGCACCTTCAACGATGGTGTTGATGCGGGAGTCTCGCCACAATCGTTCAACGACACTTTCGGTCATGTAACCTTCGCCACCCATGATTTGCAATGCGTTGTCGCAGGTGCGGAACCCAAATTCCGAGCAGAAGACCTTACAGATGGCCGTTTCGAGCATGATGTCTTCGTCGCCGCGGTCGACCACACCAGTGGTCATGTAGAGCATTGCGTCCATTGCGTAGCAGTGGGACGCCATGGTGGCGAGTCGGTCTCGGACAAGATCAAACTCACCGATGGGGCGATCGAACTGATACCGAAGTTGTGCCCACTTGAGTGCCTGCTTGTAGGCCGACCAGCCAGCACCGACCATGCCCGCCGAAAGCGTGCAGCGACCATAGTTCAAGCAGGTCAGGGCGACCTTGAGGCCTTGACCTTCCTTGTGCAGCCGGTTGGCGCGGGGGACGCGGACATTGGTAAATCGAATACGGGCTTGCCAAGTGCCACGGATACCACACTTGGATCGATTTCGGCTGTAGATGTCGACGCCTTCCATATCCGGTGTGACGATCAGCGCGGTGACCCTGTCTTTTTCTTTGCCTGTTCGTGGGTCTGCGATTCGCTGTCTGGCCATGACTGTAAACATCCCAGAGAGCGCCGCGGATGTTGCCCACTTCTTTTCACCGTTGAGGATGTAGTACTCGCCATCCTCTGAGACCTCACACCGTGATTCCTGTGCACCGGCATCGCAGCCGACATTAGGTTCAGATAGGCAGAAGGCACTGAGCATGTCTCGGGAGATTCGTGGAAGCCAGTACTTCTTTTGTTCTTCGGTTCCAAAGAGGCTGATGGCGCCACAGCCAATTGACTGGTGCGCAGACACCATGACCGCCGTGGATCCACACGAGCGGCCGATCCGCTCGAGTACGCGGTTGTATGACGTGACTCCAAAGCCTCCACCGCCATATTCCTGGCGAACGATCATGCCCATCACACCTATCTCAAAGAGTCGTTTGATGCACCAGTGCGGGATCTCTTGGTCACGATCGATCTCGAAGGAGGGATGTTCGTTGCGGAAATAGTCGTCGAGTTCGGCGAGCATCTGATCGCATCGCGCAACCTCATCGGCTGAGATGTCCGGAAACGGGAAAATGAGCTCTTCTCGGTAGTTTCCCCAGAAGAGATTCTTGATGAATCCCATTGTGGTCGGATCGGGGCCAAGCATTTCCTCGGCATCCCGGATTTGCTTGCGGTCCTTCTCGGAGACATTTTTTAGGCTGTCAGCAAGTGATTGCTTGGACATAAAATAGGTTCCTGTCTGGGATTGGTCAGCCGTTTAAGTTGAGAAACTCACGAAGTTTAGTGGTGGTATGTTCGGTGTTGCGCAGCGATACAAGGCCTTCTCGCTCTTGGCCAAGTCCAGCAGCAAGCCCGTACTTAACGCCGGTGGAAACGCAATGGGCGACGACACCGGAAGCTTCATCGGAGCGATGGGCGTGGCGCACATGATCGACGGCTGCGAGGATGGATTCTTCGTTGTCACATGAACTGACCGAGTGGGGGAGGTCTTCAATCTCAATCGTGTCGGCGATCATGCGGGCGGCTTGATCGAGTTCATCGGGACGGTCGACGATGATATCAGCCAGTCCTTCGGGAAGCTTATCGCTCTTGAAGGGTGTGCCAGTTGCGATGGCCGTCACGCTGATCGATGGCATGACACGTGCGGGCAGAAGTTGCGTACCGCCCCATGCCGGAACCAGGCCGAGCCCCGCTTCGGGAAGTCCCACTGGGTACGGTTTGTCTTTGGCATTGATTCGGCTGACAACGATGCCGTGACAGTGCAGGGCAAGTTCCAGCCCGCCGCCAAGTGCGGCGCCGTCGATGGCGGCGATGACCGGGAAGGGCAAGTTCGAGAGCCTAGCGAAGGTCCGCTGTCCGTCGGCGAGATAGAGATCGAGCATCTCATCATCCAGACTGTTGATCTCCTTGAGATCGGCCCCAGCGACCCACACACGGCTGCACGAACTGCGAATGATCACCATTGATGGCGGATCATTGATCAGCGTGTCAATGGCTTGATTAAGTCTCGCAAGCAAACTGCGATCGAACACAACAACTGGCTGGTGGGGCGCGTCGAGCCACAATGTCGCCACGCCTTGGCTGTCGCGTTCTACGGTCAGCGGCTGGGTGGAGGCGGTTGTTGTCATGGGTCAGGTCCTGTGTGCTCTGTTTGGGTGCGAGGGCAACCACATCGTCCGAGGCGTGCATCCGCGTTGAGTCATGCTTCGACGGCTGGCACCGGCGATTTTTGGGCGAAGCCATAATGTAGACCAAGTGGTCCGAATTTATGGCAAGACTCCATGGTAGCAGAAAGTGCCCTTTTTTGCGACTCAGAGGTGGGTATGTGGACGACCCGTTGGAATCAGAAAAGGCGTATTAGAAGTAGGTTACGGCACAAATCAAGATCATCACCCCCTCGATCCCGAGTGAATCATGCGTCTTTGGGGCCAAAGAGCGGGCGCAGCCGTGATTGGGCTTCGTCGCCAGCAATCACTTGGGCCGACAGTCTCGCGCCCCGGCTCAGCATCTCATTGTCAATTGAGCCATCGAGTTCATTGACCCACTGTTTGGTGACGGCGATGGCGTCGCGCCCACCCTTGGCAAGGTCCCGTGCCATCGTCATGACGACATCATCAAGTTCCTCGCGAGGCACGACTCGGTCGACGAGTCCCATGGCCAGTGCGGTAGTGCCATCATGCGTCCCCCCGCGAAGCAACATCGCTCGCGCGGGACCAGCGCCAATCTTTCGGATCAGCCACGGTGCTACGACCGCCGGGCACACGCCAAGGGTCACTTCTGGATATCCAAGTTTCGCGGTTTTATGTGTGACAGCTAGATCTGTCACAGCTGCAAGGCCACACCCTCCGCCGATTGCAGCACCGTGCACGCGTGCAATGGTCGGTACAGGAAGCCGCCGCAACCGTCCTGTGGCCATCGCCAGCGCGTGCAGCATGTCGCCCATTGCGGGGGCATCGTCCAAAACGCCTTTGAGGTCCATCCCCGCGCAGAAGGACTTCCCTATTCCGCCAAGGATGACCACTCGCAATGTGGCATCGGATTCGAGCACATCAAGTGTGTCGTGGAGCGCCGCGATGAGGTCGGGCGAGAGGGCGTTACGCTTCTCGGGTCGGTTCAGTTCGACCAGCGCGATACCGTCAGTGCGTTGAAGTTCAATAAGTGCCATTGGCGGTCAGGATAAACCAGAACGCCCTGCGAGATCGGTTACGCCCAAGGCGTGCCTAGAAGGTCTCGAAGTGCTTGGCCTGGGCTTTCATGGCGAAGCAGGGACTCACCGATTAGGAATCTCCGTACGCCGTGCCGGCTCAGACGCTCGATATCGTCAGGGGTCTTGATACCCGATTCACACACGAGTATGTCGCGGTGCTCCTCGATCAGTTCGAGCATTCGCAGGGTGTGCGAGAGGTCGGTAGTCATCGTGTCAAGATTGCGGTTGTTGATGCCCAGTAGCATGTAGCCAGGATGAGGGAATCCAATGTGCTGGCGTACTTGGAGCAGCCGCTCGACGCCATGAACTTCCACCAAGGCCGTCATATCCAATTCGTGGGACAAAATCATCATGTCCAGCAGTTGCCCCTCAGACAGGCACTCGCTGATGAGTAAAATGGCGTCTGCGCCCCCTGCGCGGGCCTCCCAGATTTGCCAAGGGTCGATCAGGAAGTCTTTGCGGAGCACCGGGATTCTGACGCGAGATCGGATTGCGGCGATGGTGTCGAGCGATCCACCGAAGAATCGCTCATCGGTCAGGCATGAGATCGCAACGGCGCCCGCGCTTTCGTACTGTAGGGCGATGTCCACCGGGTCGAAATCCGATCGGATCTCCCCGGCCGACGGGCTGCGCCGTTTGACCTCGGCGATCACATTGATGCCGCCGGGTCCATTTCCACTGGCCACAGCGGAGAAGAAGTTGCGGGCGGGGGGCGAATCGGCGACCTGTTGCTTGAGTTCATCAAGCGACAGGATGCGTCGACGCGCATCAACTTCTTCGCGTTTGTGGGCGACGATGTCTTGGAGTGTCGGTGGAGTGGTCATAGCGTTGAATGAAGCCGCGTGGGCTTCAGGCGCGACTATACAACCGCCTCCGCCAGAGGGAAGCGCCGAGTGGCCTATTGCCGGTGGGTGGCTGTGGTTGGTGATCGGTGGTGCGGCTGCTGTCGTTTTCGCAGGCACTCCGTGGCGCAAGCTTGGCCGGGGCCCCATTCGTCCATGGAGATTTCGACCCATCACGGGCATTACGACTTTTCTGCTGGCACTTCTCAGCGGAATGATCGTCTCGGTGGCTGCGGCAAAATGGCAGGCGATCAACTTGGCCGACGCGAGCATTGTGGATCTCTTGCCGGTGATGCTCATGGCGTGGGCGGCACAGTTATCGGTTGTGGCGTGCCTTCCGTTGATTCGCAATTGGATCGAACTTTCGGACATGGGCACAGATCGTCGCATGCCCCGACGTGGTGCGGTGTGCCCCGATCGGCGCCCATCACGTCTGTACGCGGCTTGTGTCGGGGTCATTGGGCTGCTGTTGTTCTGGCCGATGACGCATGCTGTGGCGCGCATTGGGGCGATGGCGCACGAGTGGTTCACCGGAGAAGCGCCCTCGCAGATTGCTCATGGCACGCTGCAGCAACTCATCGATGCCCCCCCCGATGCTGGCGCGTGGGCGGCGGCCATCAGTATCGCCATTCTGCCTAGCGTCGTGGAAGAAGTGCTGTATCGGGGACTGTTGCAAGAGTCGCTTCGGCGGGCTCGCCTGCTTCATCGCGGTACGCACTGGCACGCCGTCATTTTGACGAGCCTGATCTTTACGGCCATGCACGTGGGCGCCGTTGACAATCACGCGCTCATGGCGCTATTTGTCTTATCACTGGGCTTTGGCTGGGCCTACGCCCGCACCGGCCGCCTCACAGCGTCTATCACTATGCACGTCGGATTCAATGCCGGCAACATCGTGCTGGCTGTGCCATGGATCTAACCTTAGAGGTCTGGGGTATCCTCTGGGCATATGCCAGAACGACAACGCATCCTCACAGGCGACACACCTACTGGCAATCTTCACATCGGCCACTGGGTCGGGTCTGTCAAGCGGCGGGTGGAGTTGCAAGCGAAGCATGACTGCTTCTTTTTGATTGCCAATCTGCATGCGTATACGACGCGGGCCGACCGGCCAGCGGACATTCATGCAGACTGCATTGAGGTCACTCGCGATGCACTGGCCATGGGCGTGGATCCATCCAAAGCGGCTATTTTTCTGCAGAGTGAGACACCGGCACTGTCGGAGTTGACGTACCTGTTCGCTATGTTGCTTCCGTTCAACCGCGTGATGCGCAATCCAACCCTCAAGGATGAACTGCAGATCAAGGGGCTGGCGGACAACTATTCATTCGGTTTTCCGCTCTACACGGTGGGCCAGACGGCTGACATTCTCGCCTTCCGTGCCCACAGTGTTCCGGTGGGTGAAGATCAGGTTCCGCACTTGGAACTCACACGCGAAGTGGCCAGGCGATTCAACAAGATGTACTGCGGTGTTCCCGATAAGGCTCCAGACGAGGAACACGAACAACTCGGCGGCGTATTTCCAGTGCCAGTGGCCGATGTTGGCGACGTAGGTAGGCTCATCGGGACAGATGGCGTCAACAAAATGAGCAAGTCGCTGGGAAATGCCATCCACCTCACCGACACTCCTAAACAGGTCAAGAAGAAGATTGGCAAGATCTATACGGGCCAGGACAGTCGCCAGCCCAACGATCCAGGCATTGTCGATCCGGAGAAGAACCCTTTATTCCAGTACCTGAACGTGTTTGTGGAGTGCGAGGCGACCAAAGTCGACATCCGCGATCGGTATGAGCGGGGCGACAATATTGGCGATGGCGAAGTCAAAATGCTCGTGGCTGATGCGATCAATGCGTTGCTTGACCCAATGCGTGAACGGCGTACGGGCTACGAAGACGACGCTGTAGTGCTCGATATCCTCCGTGAGGGCACCGCCAGAGCCAACCTCGCTACCGAACAAACCCTTCAAATGGTCAAAGACGCCGCAGGAACCGGCTTCTTCTCCCGCACCCTCCATTTCACCTAAATCTCCCATAGGCTCTTTACGGTTCTAATTTTTAGAATCCCATAACCACATATTTTCCAACCGGTTACAGGGCTCCTCTGCTGTCGAGAAGAAACCCAAAGTGAAAGATCGTATCTCTTTGTGTGAGAGAGACTTACACTAGATTGGGCAATGAGCCAGGTTCATTTCCTCAATGGAGTCCGGCTCTGCAAGTGCGTGTGTGGTGGGGGCTGCTTGGTGAGCCACTCCGGCGGTGATTGCTGCTGATGTTGCCCCTTGACCGATAGCACTTTCTGGCATGGACGCCCCCGAAAGAGATTGTTGCCCCTACGTAGACGCCGGACACGCGTGTTGTGGCGATCGATTCCGCTTGGATCGTTTCGGCGAGGCCTTGGATACGTGTTTCTCGGACGCACACCGGCAATGCAACGCCCATGCCCAGTTACAAGTGCAGTTCGGAGCCGCCGGACCTCCACCGACACCTGTCGTCATCACCGTCTCGGCTATTTGCGTCGCGGTTACCAACGCTCATGCCCACCGACTTCGACCAACCGGTTCGTGACTTCCTCACGTGGCTGCGAGTCGAGGGCGGCTTGTCCCCCGCGACACTTGACGCGTACGAACGTGATCTCCGCGATCTGATTGGCGATCTCGCGGATGCGGGCATTGCCACCCCTGATGCAGTGGGGCCCCGCGACCTAGCTGCGCATGTGCAGTCCCTTCATCGCGAACGGGGCATGCAGCCCAGCAGTATCGCCCGGCACCTCTCAACAATTCGCATGTTCTTCAAGTGGATGGAGTCAGAGCGTCGCATTGATCGCACGCCGGCAGGACCGCTCGTGCCACCCACGCAGTGGAAACGGTTACCAGGCGTTTTGTCTCCCAACAAGATGCGGACACTTATTCAGGCGGCGTCGCCTGATACTGGCGGACGACTCTGGCAGCGAGATCGGGCGATGGTGGAAATCATGTACGGGGGCGGCCTTCGCGCCAGTGAAGTGTGCACCCTATCGCTCTGTGATTGGAAGCGAGAACTTCGCGTGCTTCTTGTGACCGGAAAGGGCGACAAACAGCGATTGGTGCCGCTTGGTGAAGCAGCTATTAACGCGATCAACGAATATGGCCAACACCTTCGACCGACGCTTGCGCGGTTTGATGATGGTCGCGACCAATCACGACTACTGCTTTCCAATACCGGCCGCCCTCTGGAGCGAGTTGCTATCTGGCAGATCATTCGCCGACTGGCGGTACGAGCGGAACTTGGTGATGTGCACCCGCACATGCTTCGACACAGTTTCGCTACACACATGCTCGCTGGCGGTGCAGACCTGCGGGTTGTACAAGAATTACTTGGACACTCCAATATCGCCACAACGCAGATTTACACACATATCGACCGCTCTCAACTGCGGGATGTTGTCAACGCCTATCTTCCGCGATCAGCCTGACAGTCGCCACGCTGCGAATACCGGGCTACACTAAACGGCATGTTGATGGGCACCATTCTGGCTACCGCGATAATCGCCCATGGCTCCCCGGGCAACACCGCAGTTGACTACCGACTTGCTGGCATCGAACCAGTGGTCACACCGCCAGACTTTCGGTTGCTGATGGACGAGTTGGGGCTGACCGATCAGGATGCCGACACGGCGTCGATGCTCATGGATGACTACGCCGATTCCATGCGTAGTGTGCTTGTAGAACTTGGGCAACAGAGAGCTGACGATCGTCAGCGACTCGATTCGGCCATCGACGGGCGTATTCGCATTTCCCCAGAAGAATTACGGGGTATCCGCTTATCACTTCGTACAGCAGTACAGGCATCATGGACCGTTGCAGATGGGAAACTCGCGGAACTCGTTGAGTGGGCCACACTGATTTCTCCATTGACTCCCGAGGCGCAGCGCGATGCCATCGCGCAGTTTCATCGCCGGGTATTCCTCCGTGAGTCCAGCAATGACGCGCTTGTGGACCTTGCGAGGCTGATCGAAGCGGGTCAGACAGAAGAACTGGATGGTCTGCCGCCAGAACAACTGGACGAAGCCCTCCAACAGTGGAAAATCGCCGCGGCACACTTTGCTAAGGAGGACGCACTGGCGGTACGTCAGCGACGACTTGCTGACGATGTGGCCTCGCTTCAGCGGCAAACATCTGTTCGTGAGCAACTTGGCAAGCAAGCGGCCCAGGGTTGGCTTGACCGCATGCGGGTACACGATGCTGGCATGGATGCGATTGCGGTGATTGTTGCCCAAACCAAGGGCTCTGAGGCGGCTGCCACGTGGCGACGGCGTGTCAGACAAGCGTGCTTTCCAGATGTCAGCGGAAATATCGACGCCGAAGTTGCCGCGAGATGGGTTATCGCCAATGGTTCCCAGACACAGCAGGATGACGCAGCACGTTGTCTCGCTCAGGCCCAAGACTCTCTGGAGTCACTTCGCGTAGAAGCTGTTCGATTGCTCCGAGAGGGCCGTGCCATTGGCGTTGATTTGGCGCATGAGGCTGCCGCGGGCATAGAAAAGGCATCGCAGCTTCGGATGCAGTATCTCCGAAACAGCGGGGAACGATCGCTGCTTGCTCAGGAAGTTCTTGACTGTGTTCAGCGCGGCTTGACCGAAGGTCAACGCGCGGCCATTCGGCGTGTGCTTATAGCCGATCAGTGATTGGGCGGTACTCAACCGTCGTCCATCGATTCCACCGGGTACCACCGATCCAAAACCTGCTTCCAGTCTCGTGCTGAATGCACGGCGATAAAGGCCTTGCGAACATCCTGAGACTGTTCGTGGTGCACTGAGAAACGAATGCCGAATTTCCTCATCATGCGTGACGCGCCACCCTCGCCATGCAAACTCATGCACAATCGGAAGTGGTCAATGAGCGCATGACGCTGCTGTGTTTGGGTTGGCGCTTTCGGCGACTCGCCTGCCATGAGTTGCCTTGCTTGGCGAAAGATCCACGGGTTGCCAATGCAGCCGCGGGCTACGCTCACGCCCTGCACGCCAGTATCACGAAGCATGCGGAAGATGTCAGCGACTTCGAAGATGTCGCCGCTTCCAAAGATGACACGATCGTCGAACCGGTTCGTGAGATCCACAAGGAAAGGCCATTTGGATGGCCCGTTGTATTTCTGTTCCACGGTGCGACCGTGGACGGTTGCCCAGGCATAGCCCATCTGATATGCACCATCAAATATGCGTTCAAAGTTGGAAGCCATCTCCGGCGTGTCGTCCCAAGCGCGTCGCATCTTGACCGTGCATGGCATGGTTTTGGGCACCGCGTCACGAACAGCGCGAAGCACATCGAGTGCTTCATTTGGTGCTGTTAAAAAGTGCCCGCCTCGTTTGCGTTTACGGACTTTCTTGACCGGGCAGGCGAGGTTGACGTCGATGACGTCATGCCCAAGTGATACGAGTATCTCAGCCCCGCGTGCCATTTCTTCTGGATCGGTACCCATCACCTGCCCGGCGATGGGGTGGTCCTCCAAACCCGCCAGACGATTCTCGGCGACATCGCCTAGCCCACACTCTTCGCGGAGTAATTCTGGGTCTTCTTTGGCGCGGCCCTTGCCTCCGCTGATGAGCGTGCGATCGAGCAAGGCTTCGGTGACGCAGAATGGACAGCCGTGCCGCCTGGCAATCAGTCGCATGGCGCCATCGGAATAGCCCGCGAGGCCCGCCTGAAAGAACGGTGCATCGAACCTGGGAACCGTCGCGGGAATGCGGGGATCAACCACGACCGATGCGGCGAAGGCTTGGATATCTCGATCAATGGCGATCGAGGGCCTCTCGATGGGTGGGGCGGGTGTGGACATGGGCGACTGGCCATTGTCGCCCCCAAGGCGGTCCAAAGCAATGCCCTGCTAGGATGGCCAGTCATGCGATATGTCTTGATGCTGTCTGCGTTGCTTCTGGCTGGGTGCCACACCCCGGATTTTGATCCATCGCGGGCGCGAGGGGCTTATCCATATGAACTGCACTCGACCGACACAATTCCAGTGGAGGTCTTTCGAGATGGGACGGACATCACCGTGGTCAACTCGACTGCTCGAAGTTGGCAAGCGGCAACCATGTGGATCAATCAGCGTTTCAGTGCCCCGATGCCATCACTTCGGGCTGGGCAGTCGATCACAATGAGCCTCAATAATTTCTACGATGACTTGGGCGTTACGTATCCAGCGGGCGGGCTCTTTGCCACACGCCGTCGAATGCCAGTTCGGCTTGTAGAGATTCAGATGCAAGACGAGGCGCCACTGATCGGGCTGATCGCTATTCGCCAGACCGATTCACAGTAGGTCAGCGCCGCGTCCATGTTTCAAAGGTCATCGCGTGGGCATGTGATTCATCTGCGTCATGGAGTTCTTCGCAGGTGAGTTCCCACAAGGAGCCATCTAGCTGGGGAAAGTTGGTGTCACCATCAACCATTGCGTGAACGCGAGTGCGATGCACAATATCGGCTTGGTCTAGAAACAACCGGTACACTTCGCCACCACCAATCACCATGATGCATGCGCTACATTTGGTGGCCGCCATGACATCGTCTGGCGAGTGCAGCACGTCTGCGCCATTGGCGAGATAGCCCTCGCTACGGGTTAATACGATGTTACGTCGCCCAGGAAGTGGTCGACCAATGGACTCCCAAGTCCGCCGGCCCATGACGATGGGGTGGCCCATGGTCAGCGACTTGAACCGGCGTAAATCAGCGGGAAGATGCCACGGCATGTCCCCGTCGCGACCGATGATGTTGTTGTCGCTCGTGGCGACGACCAGTGCGATGCGAGGTGGGCTCGAAGTCATATCACACCGCCACAGGCGCGCTGATCCGTGGGTGCGGGTCGTATTGCTGCACCCTGATGTCGTCAACGGTAAATGCAGATACGTCGCGGATTGAATCAGTAAGCGATAGGGTTGGAAGTGGTCGCGGATCACGGCCAAGTTGCAAATCAACCTGATCGAGGTGATTGAGGTAGATGTGCGCGTCACCGAAAGTGTGCACAAAGTCCCCTGGTTCCAAGTCGGTGACTTGGGCGATCATTGCAGTGAGCAAGGCGTACGACGCAATATTGAACGGGACGCCCAGAAAGAGGTCGGCGCTTCGTTGGTACAACTGGCACGATAGGCGACCATCAGCAATGTGGAACTGAAAGAGTGCATGGCAGGGCGCCAGCGCCATCTTGTCAATTTGACCGACGTTCCAAGCTGAAACAATCAGCCTTCGGCTGCACGGATCCGTGTGAATAGACTCAATGAGGCGTTCGATCTGATCGTGGGTGCGACCGTCGGGATCTTCCCAACTCCGCCACTGCGCGCCATAGACCGGTCCCAAGTCACCTCGCTCGTCGGCCCATTCGTCCCAGATTGATACGCCTTGCTTGTTGAGCCAGTTGACATTGGTGTCACCACGCAGAAACCAAAGCAGTTCCGCGACGATTGACTTTAGGTGCACCTTCTTGGTTGTGACGAGCGGGAAGCCATCGGCTAGATCAAATCGAATCTGTCGCCCAAATACACTGAGCGTTCCTGTGCCCGTGCGATCATCACGCTGTACGCCATTGTTGCGGACATCTCGGAGCAATTCAAGGTACTGGTGCATTGGCTCCACTGTAACGTTCGAAAGTGTTTTGCGAGCGTGAAAATCATGCGTGTCTGCCGACTTCTTCAGGTCAAGATGGCAGCTTTCACCAGTGCGCGTGTGGCCGGATGTATCGGAGCATCAAGCACCTCATCGGCCTTGCCCTCTTCAACGATTTGACCATCCAACATGACCGCAAGCCGGTCGCATACGCATCTGGCGACAGCCAGATCGTGCGTGATAAAGAGCATCGCCAAGCCTCGGTCTTGTTGGAGATCAGCCAGCAAGTTGAGGATTCGTGCCTGCACCGACACATCCAACGCGGAGGTGGGCTCATCGCAGATCAGGAGGTCGGGGTCAGTGGCCAGCGCTCGGGCAATGCAGATACGCTGCTTTTGACCACCGGAGAATTCATGTGGCCATCGATTGGCATCGCTAGCGTCCAGTCCGCACTGTTCAAGCAGACTTTTCGCGAGAGCCGCCGCCTCGTTCTGAGACGCCAGCCCATGCACGATTATTGGTTCGGCCACAAGATCGCCAACCCGCATTCGACCGTTGAGCGAACCGCCCGGATCTTGAAAGACCATCTGCATGTGCCGGCGATGTCGACGCAACTTGGTGTATCGCAGTGATGCCAGATTCACCCCGTTGACTTGGACGATTCCCGAGTGGGCTGGCACCAGCCGCAGGGCGGCGCGGGCCAGCGTCGTCTTGCCGCAGCCAGAACCACCCACGATTCCAAGAGTGTCACCTCGATTGAGAGACAAGCTGACGCCCCGGACAATGGGTTGAAGACGGCCGCTCCGAGCTTCAGGAAGTTCAACATGGAGATCGCAGATTTCCAGTACTGATGTCATTGCGTGGCGGGGATTTGCTGACCAAGGATGACTCGCACCTCAAGAAATACAGCCGCTCTGTCGCATGCAGATCGCCAGAGGCGGATCGGAACTTCTACGCCTGGCGCGATGGAGGACACCGTGCTGCGTAATTGACTGACGCTATTGACCGGCCGCTCATTAATCGTCAAGAGGAGGTCGCCTTCGATTAAACCAGCATGTTCAGCGGCCCCGTCGGGCACGAGGCTATCCACTAGGACGCCCCCGGGTGGAGCGTCGCGGGCTTCGAGGTAGTCTCGCAGCGGCGAGTTGTATCCAAGTAGCTCCGTTCCTTGCGCAAGGTGAATTCCGCTGAGTGAGATCGTTCGGCTGTCTGGCGAAAGCCGTAGTTCAAGTTCGCCATCAGGGATCACAAGAGTTTGTGTCGGTTCTTTGCCATTGACCATTGTGATGATGTCACCGGGACACAGTCCCGTAGCGGCGGCGGGAGAATCTGGGGCGACTGTCGCAACCAAAAGGCCCTCGCCATTTTTTCGCACGTGCATCATCGCCGAGATGGGACTCGAACGATCGAGCACCGTAACGCCGAGAAATCCTCGCGCCACCGACCCTTCCTCGATGAGTTGGGGAACCACAGATTCAATGAGCCGCATTGGAATGGCAAGTGCTACGCCAGTGAACCGATCTTCTCCCCACGTGGCGCCAGTGTCGGCGGCGATTGCGGTGCTCATGCCAACGACATGTCCACGGTGGTCGGTGATGGGACCACCGCTGCTTCCTGGATTGATTGGTGCATCGATCTGAATGAAGTCTTCGTAGCCAATGCGACCGATTGGTCCTTGTCCTTGGATGTCACGGCCAAGCCCAGATACAACACCGCTGGTGACAGAGAATCGAAAGTCAAGCGGCGAACCAAATGCGAACACCAAATCGCCTGGCTGTAAATCGTCCTGTGCTGTGGTGGTCGCGGGAATTGTGCGTTCAGGCGAGATGTGGAGGACGGCAATATCGGTAGCCGGATCACCGGCAACGACGCGAGCGAGGCGTCGCTCGCCACTTCGAAGCTGTACGTCAATTCGGCGGGCGCCCTGAACAACATGCCATGCGGTTACGATGTGCCCTGTGTCATCCCAAATCCATCCACTCCCCGTTGCCGTTTTCACGGGAAGCGCGCCGCGACGATCGCGTTGCGGCGATTGTGCTTCAATGTGCACGATTGACGGTTGGACGAAGGTTGCCAGATCGCGCTGTGCACGGCTCATCGCTGCGAGCAGTTGAGAGTCACTTCCGGGCATGGTGATGCGACCGGCTGCTTCCTGTACACGTACTTGAGTGCGACTGAACTCCAGTTCACGCTGGCTCCAACGGATCGCCAGCAGCAATACGACAACCGTTGCAAGCAGAACAGCCACTGGCAGCAGCAGGGCAACGGATCGTGCGGATGTGCGGGGCATGGAGTCGGGCGGTTAATCGCGTTGGGTGCAATTGTCTTCCAGCATCGTGTATGGATGTTCGCCTAGGTCGGCGGCGGCCACCATCGTTTTCCATCGCTGCGCGGCGGCCTGTAATGCCGATGCCATATCGGCAACGGGTTTGGCAAATGCTGGCTGCCAGTCGGTCAGGCCCAGAATGTCCTGCGTGACGACGATCTGGCCATGGCAAGCGGGTCCTGCACCGCAGCCGATGACAGGGACACTTGTTCGTTGCACGATTTCTGTGGCGACTTCGGCGGGCGTGGCTTCAACCAAGAGCATGCAAGCGCCAGCCTCTTCCATTCGGACCGCGTCTTCGATGATTCGAGCGGCGTCTAGGCGAGTGCGACCAGCGGCGCGGTACCCACCATCGTGTTTGGCGCGTTGGGGTCGCGACCCGATGTGTGCGCACACGGGAATGCCCGCGCGATCCATTTGTGAAACCAAGCCAGTGAACGTGCCGTCGACTTCGAGTTTGACCGCATCGGCCGTCCCTTCGGTGAGGAAGCGTCCAGCGTTGCGGATGCCCTCCGCTTCGTCGCACTGGTAGGAGAGGAAGGGCATGTCGCCCATGACAAATGTGTTGGGGGCACCGCGCTTGACCGCAGCAGTGATGGTGAGCAAGAAGTCCAGTGGTGCGTGGATGGTTCCTGGAAGTCCGAGCACCATTTCGGCGGCGGTGTCGCCAACGAGCAGCAGCGGAATACCCGCACGCTCGAGGTGTTTCGCTGTCGTGGCGTCGTATGCCGTCAAGCATGCGAATCGTTCGCCTTTGGCGGCCATCCGCACAAGTGTGCGAATGGTCACGGGCGTGGGTTGCGGAGATGCCATGGCTGCAGTATCGCCCCATAGCCTCACTCTGACAACCCATAATTGACCGCGGGCAGATTTATCTCCTTATGTTGCAAAGAGATAAATCTACTGGTGTTGGATTGTTTAGAAGGGGAGGCTCATTTTGCGGCCTTTGGGGGGATCGGGGAGACCCCCAGCACTGGACAGTTGCGTGTCAGTCAAGACCTTGCGAAGTTTTTCGATTCGCTTGAGTGCCGCTTCGCGGCGAGCAAAAGACTTGTTGTCTACCGTCTGTCGCACTCGCTGACCTTCTACGAAAGCTTCTTCCGATGCGCCGTCAGCGGGCGGTGCCGTCGTGATGACAGCAATGATGGTCTCAGTGTCATTCCACCAGGCTTCACGGTGACTCAGCCGCATCTCGGCGATGGTGGCGCGTTGATCGTCGGAGAGATCGGTCGTTGACATTGCGTTTTCGTATAACTGTTCGAATTGATCCTCTCCAGCCAGCGCGGGGAAGGCGCCTTTGGCCCACGCCTGCTGGAGGGCATACCGATCGTTGACCTGTTCGAGTATCGAGTCAATGGTTGCTTGCGTGAGGTCCGTAAGCTTTTTCCTTTTGGCTGTTACGAGCTGTTGCGATTTCTCAACCTCCATGGCGGCGGCCATGTCGATCTGGATGGCTCCGCCGTCCGCTGGGTCACCGCCCCCGAGCATTGCTTGCATTCCTTCTTCAACTTTCTGTTGAAGGTCTTGCAATTCAAGCAGCGACCTAGTGGCCGGTGTGTGCCAGTTCTCAAGAAGGGCTCGCGAGGCAAGGCGGTCGGACTCTGACAGATCGGCGGATTCAATGACTTCAAGCAGGTCTACTCTCCACCGATCGTCGGGAATGCCAATCATGTCAAGACTCATTGAGAGTATTCCACCCCCACGTTGTGACAACTGCCGTTCCCGTGCCATTCGCCACATCGAGATCGTTTCACGATCATCCGTTAGGGATTGCACATCTTCAAAGAAGGTTGCGTCGAGTTCAGAGAGACCTTCAACCGAGATGGGCTGCATCATCATCATTCCCAAACGCGTCATCGTGGCCTGATTTGGGGCCTTGCCGGTTTGCATGTCTTTGGCCAGTTCCTCTTTTATTTTATCGCGTTCCGCAACACGTTCTTGCTGTATTCCTAGTCTCGCATCTTCGTGAGTTTGATAGATGGCATTGAGTGAGACAGTCTGCGAGTCATCAAGTTGCAAGTCGCGAGCAAGGCCCTTTACGGTGGTTGTAGGAATTCCCGGAATTGTTTTGAGGTCACCGCCGATTCCAGAGAATGGGTCGTCTGTTGATGACACAGAAGAGCTAATAATGACGCTGCCGCCACCATCATCGCCAGTGTCCGCGGTGCTGCCCATCATGACCACACTTGTCGAACTTTCGGTCAACGGTGGCGGATCAGGGTCAACCATGCTGTGTGCGAGGTTGCCATTGATGGTCTTGCGATGTTCTTCCGGAATCATCACCATGATGGCATCGATGGATTCTTTTTGGCGGTTGTTCCAATCGTCGCGAGCCTTGGCACCAAACTCAGGCTGGCCGAGTTTGATTTCCATGGACCCATCGGCCGCGGTCATCATGTGCTGGCGCTGGAGATCGCGGTCCTTCCATCGGGCCTCAAGTAGCGATAGAGCTAGCGGCGTGGCATCTTCTTGCCACTGCAATACGATTTCATTCAGTTCCACTGTTTGGGAGTCACTCAAATCGTAAGTGCGTGCAACTTTGGCTGTTCGTGGAACCCGATCGCGTACGGAATAGAGATTGGCGACATCTTTAAGCATTCCCAGCCGTTGATCGGCGGGGATCTCTCCGGAGAGATCATTAAGACCTTTGAGGATGTGCGTTTGAATGTGCTCCATGGGACCGCTGGTGATTCGCTGGCCATTTTGCTTGGCTTCTTGAAACACCTCGATGAGGCGATTCATCTCCTCGGGGCTCGGGGGGTTCTCGAGATCGAATTTGCTCTGCGCTTCAGACAGTTCACTGACGGACTCGGAGAAAATCTTCATCGCTCGTACGTTGGCGTCACTCCACTGCTCAAGCAAGGTGGTATACCGATCCTCCCACGGATCGAGTGTTGCCTCAACGTTTTTTCGCTGGGCGTCAGTCAGGATTGACCACTGAATACCGTCACGTGGTTCGATGTCAGGTGCTCCGAGACCAAACAGCACACCACTGGTGGCCCGCGCGCGGTCGCGTTGCCGCCATTGCTGCAAACGATCCAACTCATATTTCTGAGATTCACCAATCGTTGTGGCAATAGCCTCAAACATCACATCGTCGACGCCAGCAATTTGTCGGTGGATGGCCTGCCCCCGCGACAACCTGCGACTGGTGTCTTCTGGGTCACCCATTCCCAGGCCCATGTTCCCATTGGAATCTTCTATAAAGGGTTCGATCTTCTCATCTCTGAGTGTTTTCCAACTGGAGAGGTAGGCGTCGTGGGCCGCGGCAATGTGCTCCCACTGCGCCTCCGAAGGGCTCATTGGCTCCAACCGCTCCTTGAGTGTTGCCCAGCTCATAGGCTTTGGAAAGGAGTTACCAAAGCTTTGCGCCCAAACTGAAGTGGTGACGATCAGAAGGCAGATGAGGCCGAATAGCCGGTGCCGCATGGCGTGATCTCCAATGTCCTCACAGGGGTGAATTCTAGGAACAATTTGGCATGATTTCAGATTGACGGCCTGTTGTCCACCACGGCCTGTGATCTGACCAAGACGACGGTGAGAGTGCCGCAAAATCGGTATCCTTCTCCCATGAACAGAGTTGCCGCTCGCCCAACCGCCTTTATCGAAATTCCCCCTGCCAACATGGAGCGTATGCCAGCCATGACCGATGACCACTCGGCCACCTTTGTCCGTGACGCCGCCTCACAGTTTGGAGATCGGTTCGGCTGCCTCACATTTACTGGTGAGAATGTGCGACGGCGTTTGTCGCCCTCAACCCTGTCGCGACTTGAACGCACGATGCGGTATGGCGATCCGATCGATCGAGCCATTGCCGATCAGGTCGCGGCGGCCATGAAGGAATGGGCGATCGAGAATGGCTGCACGCACTACTGCCACTGGTTTCAGCCCCTCACGGGGTCAACCGCTGAGAAGCACGACTCATTCTTGAACCTAGATGACAATGGTCAGCCAATAGTTGAGTTTGATGGCAACAGTTTGATTCGAAGCGAGCCCGATGCAAGTTCATTCCCGAGTGGTGGTATTCGTGATACATGGGAAGCTCGCGGTTATACCGCATGGGATCCAACGAGCCCAGCTTTCATTGTGCGAAATGGTGGCGAGCGAACTCTGTGCATTCCCACTTGCTTTGTGTCGTGGACCGGAGAGTCGCTCGATCAGAAGACGCCACTACTTCGCAGCGAAGAAGCACTGAGCAACCAGGCGATGCGCATCTTGCGGATCTTTGGAACCGCCGATGGTGTGACACGTGTGGTCACAACGCTTGGGTGCGAGCAAGAGTATTTTTTGGTCGATGATGAATTGGCGTCGATGCGGCCGGATCTTGTGTTGTGTGGCCGTACGATCATCGGGGCGCACTCTCCCAAGGGCCACCAACTCGATGACCACTACTTCGGGTCGATCCCTCATGATGTGCAGGCCTATATGGCCGCGGTGGAAGAACGCCTGTTTGAACTGGGCATTCCCGCTAAGACGCGGCACAATGAAGTAGCGCCGCGGCAATTTGAACTCGCGCCGCTCTTTGAACGCGCCAACGTGGCTGCAGATCACCAGATGCTGACCATGAGCGTGCTGAAGAAGATTGCCCGGCAGTATGGCATGCGGTGCTTGTTGCACGAGAAGCCCTTCGCTGGACTCAACGGGACAGGAAAACACAACAACTGGGCGATGAGTACGGATACCGGGCACAATTTGCTCAATCCGAAGAAACAGGGCGTACAGAGCCTGCAGTTCCTTACTTTCGTGTGCGCGGTCGTGCGTGCATTGGACTTACACGCAGACATTCTTCGCGCGAGCGTTGCCAGTGCCGGAAATGACCATCGCCTCGGTGCCAATGAGGCGCCACCTGCAATCTTGAGTATCTACACGGGCGATGAACTCAACAGCGTGCTGGAGAGCTTAGCCCAGGGCTGCACGGGGGACTTGGCGCCCAACACCAATATTGATCTCGGGGCCGCTGCGATTCCTGCGGTGGAACGACATCCTAGCGATCGGAATCGAACAAGCCCGTTTGCGTTTGTCGGAAATCGATTTGAATTCCGGTCGATTGGTGGGACCGCGACGGTTGCATGGCCCAATGTGGTGCTCAACACGATTGTGGCTGAGTCAATCGATTGGATTGCGACGCAGATAGAGTCGCACATCAATAAGAACGGCTCTGTTGAAGCGGCCACGGTGGATGTCCTCAGCAACGTACTTGGCGATCACAGCCGCGTCATTTTCAATGGCGACAATTACTCATCTCAGTGGCACGACGAAGCGGCCAAACGAGGGCTTCCAAACCTTCGCGGAACAGCGGACGCACTCCCCGCGTTTCGTGGCGATGGTGTCGGGAGGATGTTCGAGAAGTACGGCGTGATGAGTCCAGCCGAACTGGAAGCTCGTGTCGATGTACTCTTCGAGACCTATATCCAAGTCATGCTCATCGAGGCTCGGACCTATGTGCTCATGGCCGAGACCATGGTGCTGCCTGCAGCAATGCGATATCAGACCGAACTGGCCAACACCGTTTCGTCAACCGAGGCTGCTGGTCTAGACTGCCCCGTGACTGGTGGTCGTTTGCACGATTTGGTGCAGTTCGTCACGCAACTTGAGGATGCACTGGGAGCTGCTCGTGATGTCATGGCAAAGCAGGATGCCATCGCCAAGGAAGGCGACTCGGTCGACACACAAGCGAGGTCGATTCAGGATCACCTCATTCCAACCCTCGAAGCCATCCGAACAGCTTGCGACGCTATCGAATCCGTCTCCCCAGCCGACTCGTGGCCCATGCCCACCTATACCGACCTCCTTTTCGGCAACGACTAGCCGCATTTTGAGAAGTAGGGCTTATGGAGTTCGGCTCCCTTGGGCGGCGACAGCGGCTTGGGCAGCGGCGATGGCGGCGGTGTCACCTAGGTAGCGGCGGTCTAGCACGTTCATGTTGTCGTCGAACTCATAGACCATCGGGACACCTGTTGGAATATTCAGCGATGTGATGTCGTCGTCGGAGATGCCGTCGAGGTGCTTCACCAACGCCCGAAGAGAGTTGCCGTGGGCGGCGATGATCAGGCGCTGGCCTGCCGCGATGCGCGGTCGGAGGACCTCATTCCAATATGGAATGATGCGATCAACGGTGTCCTTGAGACACTCGCCTACGGGCAAATTATCCCGGGGGATATCTGCATATCGCGGATCATTGCCTGGCCACATCGGGTCATCGCGGCTCACCGGTGGGGGAGGCGTATCAAAACTCCTTCGCCAGATGTGTACTTGTTCCTCGCCATGCAGAGCTGCCGTTTCGGCTTTGTTGAGTCCCTGAAGCGCACCATAATGTCGCTCGTTGAGCTGCCACGCGCGAGTCACAGGGATCCAGCATTGGTCCGTCGCGTGTAGCACAAACCAAAGCGTACGAATCGCACGCTTGAGTACACTGGTCCATGCGGCATCGAAAACGAACCCTTCGTTCCGAAGCAGTTCCCCAGCGGCGCGGGCTTCAGACTCCCCCTTGTCGGAGAGATCCTGATCCACCCACCCGGTAAACCGGTTTTCAAGATTCCACTGGCTTTGGCCATGACGAATAAAGACGAGCGTTGGCATCGCGTCATTCTATCGCCAAGACCCACTAGGACAGATCCACGATCACTGGAGCATGATCCGAGATGGCCAGCCCGGCCTCCCGGTGCACCCATGGGCTCGCACATTGGGCGGCGGCTTGGGCGTTGGCCAGCAAATAGTCAATTCTCCATCCCCGATCTAATTGGCGAGCCTGCCCGCGATTGGACCACCATGTGTACGGACCGTCGATATCGCCAACATTTTCGCGGATCAGATCACACCAGCCTGACTCGACGATGTCATCCATCCAAGCCCGCTCATGTGGGAGAAACCCACTGGTGCCTTGGTTGGACTTCCAGTGAAAGATGTCCCGTTCACTTCTGGCGATGTTGAGATCGCCTCCCACGACAACAGGTCTTCGGCGCCGTTTGAGTGTCTCTAACCACGGAGAGAACCGCTTCATCCAAGCAGCCTTCTTCTTTGAAGCTTCATCGCTTGACGAACCGCTCGGCAAATATGTGCTGACGAGATCAACGCCGTTGATATCAACCCGCAAAACACGTCCCTCAGGGTCAGCCTCGCCTCCAATGCCATAGTTGAGCACCTTCATAGGTACTCGCGAGAAAACAGCCGTTCCCGCATAGCCAGGCCTTTGGGCGGGGTTCCATGCGGCCTCCCATTGTGAAAAGGGGAATTTGTCGCTTTCAATCTGGTCTGGGCGACACCGAATCTCCTGCAACATCACCACATCAGGGTCGATGGCATCGATCCATTGAGAGATCCCCTTGCGGATCGCCGCTCGCAGCCCGTTGACATTCCAGCTGAGCACTCTCATGGAGTGGGAATGCTACCGCTGCGCTGCCGTACACTGCGGTGTTCAGGAGGAACTACCAGTGCTTCAACTCTGTCTCATCGCTGCGATTGGCCTTATCCCAGTCCCCCCTGAGGCGAGAATCGCCCCTCAGGTGACCGTGGAACATGGCATCACGAGAGTCGACCCGTACCCGTGGATGCGAGATCGCAACAACCCGGAGGTCATCGACCATCTACATGCTGAGAACACGTATGCGAAGGACATGACCGCACACCTGCAACCACTTCGAGACCAGTTGTACGACGAGTTTTTGGGGAGGTTGGTCGAGGATGATTCGAGCGTTCCATGGGTGGGGGAGGATGGCTGGACATACTGGTCTGAGACGGCCAAGGGCAAGGACTATCCGATCTTGCTTCGCAAGAGAGGCGATGTAGATCAAGTCGTCCTCGATGAGAATGAACTCGCCCGTGGTCATGAGTACCTCAGTGTTACCAATATCGCGGTCAACCCCAGCGGCTCGTTGGTTGCGTGGCTTCAGGACACCACCGGAGCTGAGCACGCCACGCTTATGATTCGTGACATTGCAAGCGGGGCACAGATCGATGAAGCCATTGAAGAAGTCGCCGCGTTCGACCTGGCGTGGATTGATGACACGACGATCTACTACCTTCGCTACGACCATGCCAATCGTCCCGATCGTGTGTATCGCCACACGATCGGCACTCCTATTTCAGATGATGTCTTGGTCGCTCACGAGCCCGATGAGCGGTTTTGGATCGGCGTCAATCGTCTTTCGGATGGGTCGGGTGTCATCATCCCAATGGGCTCGACATTGACGAGCGAAGTGCGGTTCATTGCGGCCGCAGACCCCACAAGCGAATCCATCCCCGTGCTCGGAAGAGTAGACGGAACCGAGTACGACGTCGATCATCAGGGCGATCGCTTTCTCGTGCGAATCAACGACGCTGGCGACAACTTTCGTCTTGTTGAAGTGAAGGACGATTCATTGGGGGTCGTTGGCCGCGAGTTGGTGCCCCATGATCCAGATGTGTACCTCACCGGAGTGACGGCATTTCAGGATGCGGTCATACTCAGCGAGCGACGAGGAGGATACACAGCCCTTGAATTCATGGACCCAGAAACACTGGAGCGACGGGTGCTGCCTCTTCCCGAGCGTGTATCGACCATCGGCTTGAGTGGCGACAACGAAGTGTTTAACGCGCCGTTTGTTCGGATCAGTTACATGTCGCCTGTGACACCGACCCAGACGGTTGATATCGACATCGACGATATGGAGTGGCATGTTCGTAAGCAGCGAGAGGTCCCGGGGTGGGACCCGTCCAAGTACGAGGTAACGCGGATCATGATTCCTGCGCGAGATGGCACGATGATCCCCGTTTCAGTGACACATCTCGCAGGCATGCCTCTTGATAGCTCGAGTCCGATGTTGCTGTACGGGTATGGAGCCTACGGATCGTCTATGGATCCATACTTCTCGACGACGCGTCCATCACTGATCGATCGGGGCGTGGTATACGCGGTGGCGCACGTGCGCGGCGGCGGCGAGATGGGACGTCACTGGTACGACAGTGGCAAGTTCCACGATAAGCCCAACACATTTACAGATTTCATAGATGTGGCGGAGGGGCTTATCGAGCGAGGCTGGGTTGATCCCAACCGAATTGCCATCGAGGGCGGTTCAGCAGGTGGCCTGCTCATCGGTGCGGTACTAAATATGCGGCCGGACTTGTGGCGGGTCGCCAATGCTGGTGTTCCGTTTGTGGATGTTGTCAACACAATGCTCGATCCGACGATTCCACTGACCGTCGGTGAGTATGAAGAGTGGGGTAACCCAAGCGACGAGGCCTACTACAAGACCATGCTTTCATATTCGCCATACGACAATGTGGGGGCCAAGCCGTATCCGGCCATTCTGGTGACGGCCGGCCTGAACGACCCGCGCGTGCAGTACTGGGAGCCCACCAAGTGGGTGGCTCGCCTTCGTGACTACTCAACCTCCAATTCGCCGATTCTGCAGCGAACCAATATGGGTGCGGGGCATGGGGGTGCCAGCGGTCGGTACGGACGCTATCGCGAGATTGCGTGGGAAAACGCGTTCCTGCTTGATCAACTCGATGCGACTGAGGTCGTGACATCAGATTGAGGGCGCCCTACGTGGCTAGTGCTCTTTGACGTGGGCCTGACCAAATCCAAATTTGGCTCGCAGGCCTTCGACGACAACGTAGAGCGTTGGCACGATCAAGAGTGTCATGAAGGTTGCGACCAGAATGCCGCCGAAGACTGTCGTTCCGATAGATCGATTGCTCATCGCCCCAGCCCCTTGAGCAATGACCAGCGGAATGACGCCGATGCCGAATGACAATGCGGTCATGAGAATCGGCCGAAGACGCAATCGCGCCGCGGTCACGGCTGAGTCGACGATGCCACCACCAGCATCACGGTGTTGTTTGGCAAACTCGACCAACAGAATGGAGTTCTTCGCCGCCAAACCAATCAGCATGACCAGCCCAATCTGGGCATACACATCCAGTGGATAGCCCCGCAGCATGAGGTAGCCCAGCGCCCCAAGAATCCCTGGCGGGACGGCCATGAGGATGAGTATGGGAAGTGTCCAACTCTCGTACTGGGCGGCAAGGAACAAGAAGACCGCGATGAGGGCTAGCGCGAACACAAAGGGGGCAAGGTTGCCCGCCTTGATCTCCTGATAGGTGAGGCCAGTCCACTCGTATCCAATGCCATCTGGGAGCACTTCGTCACAGACCCGCTCCATCACTTTGATCGCCGTGCCACTGCTGTATCCAGGTGCAGAACTACCGTTGATCGGGACGGTGTCATAGATGTTGTAGTGCGGCACGTTGTTGGGGCCGGTCATATTGCTCACACTGGCAAAGGAGCCAAGTGGGACCATCGTGCCATCGCGTGTTGGGATGCGAACCTTCAGGGCATCTTCGGGCCGCATGCGATACTCGGCATCCGCTTGAATCATGACTTGGTAGACGCGACCGAATCGGTTGAAGTCGTTGATGTAGTAGGAGCCGAGTGCAGCCTGGAGCGAGGTGAAGATGGAGCCAACATCAACATTCGATGCCTCGGCCATTTCGCGATCAATATCGAGCCACAGTTGCGGCACATCATTTCGGAATGTGGTGTACACCTTAGACAGGAAGGGCTGTTTATTGGCGGCAAAAACCACCTTCATGGCAGCTTCGCTGAGGGCATCGACTCCAAGGTTGTTCAGGTCCTGAATCTGGATCGCAAAGCCACCGACGCTGCCTAGGCCCTGAATAGCTGGCGGGTTCACTGCAAAGACCTGTGCATCTGGAATGACCGCCAGTTCTCTATTGAGCTTTGCAGAAATATCGGCGGCGCTTTGTCCTGGACCGGTGCGCTCATCCCAAGGCTTGAGAATCGTCACCATAAATCCAGAGTTGATCTGGCTGATGCCCGAAATGAAGTCATATCCCGCGATCTCGATGACATCGACGATTTCTGGAATCGTTTTGCAGACCTCATAGACTTCGTGTTCGGCTTGCAATGTTCGTTCAAGCGAGGCGCCTGAGGGTAATTGAATGGCAACGAACAAATAGCCCTGATCTTCATCTGGGACGAAAGATGTGGGCGTGAACCACAGCAGGCCAAAGGTGCAAGTCAGAATGGCGCCAAGCAGGATGATGGCAAGCCACGCGACACGACTAAAACCATGCACGATGCTGGTGTAGATTTGCGTGGTTTTGTCAATGACGGCATTAAATGGACGGAAGATTGTGAAGATGAAGCCTTCATTCTTCTTGGGCGTCAGAATCAAGGCGCACATCGCAGGCGTCATCGTGAGCGACACCACGCTCGAGAGGATGACCGAGAATGCAATGGTCAGCGCAAACTGGTTATACAGCTGTCCAGTGATTCCTGGCATCAAGGCAGCAGGAATGAAGACCGCGAGCAGCACCAGCGTCGTCGCCACGATCGGACCACGAACTTCGCGCATTGACTTTGATGTGATTTCCGACACGGGCGTGCCCGGGGGAGATTCCTCCATGCCACGCTCGACGTTTTCAACAACCACAATGGCATCATCGACGACCAAGCCCACTGCAAGGACGAGCCCAAGCAATGTCAGCATGTTGATGCTGAAACCAAAGGCCATCATGATGGCGAAGGCGCCAATGATGGACACCGGGATTGCGATCACCGGAATGAGTGTGGCGCGGAAGGATTGTAGGAACATGAAGATCACGGCGATGACGAGGGCCACAGCTTCCAGAATGGTCAAAATCAGATCGCCAATGGCTGCGTTGATGAAGTCAGTCGCGTCATATGAAATCTTCCAGGTCATCCCCTCAGGAAGATTCCGCTCAAGTTCCTTCATCGTCTGTTCAACGCCTTGTGCCACGGAGAGCGCATTGGCGTCAGCCAGTTGGAAGATGCCAAGTTGTGCGGCTGGGTGACCGTTCTGCATACTGTCGGCGGTGTAGGTGGCGGCGCCGAGTTCAATGCGAGCGATGTTCTCTAGGCGAATCACTTGCGCTGGAGAGGCCTTCAGGACGATGTCGCCAAACTGTTCTGCAGTGACGAGTCGGCCAAGCGTGTTCAGTTGCAGGGTAAATGATGGGCTGCCGTCCACAGGCGGCATACCGATTGATCCGGCTGCCACCTGTTGATTCTGGTTGGTAATGGCATTGATGATGTCAGTGGTTGAGATGCGATTGGTCGCCATCAGATCGATGTTGAGCCAGATCCGCATGGCGTACTGACGCAGACCAAAGTTATTGACACTGCCCACACCTGCGACACGTTTCAGAGGATCTGAAATGTGAATGTCCGCGTAGTTGGACAGGTAGGCGCTGTCATATCGACCGTCTGGTGACAATAGGGAGACCACCGCAGTCATCTGGGTGGACTGCTTGGAAACCGTGATACCGGCCCGCTGTACTTCTTGTGGGAGTCGTGCTTCGGCTTGCTGTACCCGATTTTGCACATCGACGGCACCAATGTTCTGGTCGTAGCCAACCTCAAAGGTGACTTCAATGTTGCATGTGCCATTGTTGGTGCTGGAAGAAGACATGTAGATCATGCCTTCGACACCATTCACCTGTTCCTCAATGAGGCGGGTGATGACGTTGGAAACAGTATCAGCCGAGGCGCCGCTGTAATTTGCAGCCACCGTGACTTGCGGTGGAGCGACCTGTGGATACTGGGCGATGGGAAGCACCCACATGCTGACGCCGCCGGCGAGCATGATGACCAGTGAGATGACCGTCGCAAAGATCGGCCGTTTGATGAAGAAGTCAATCATCAGTTGGTCTTCTTGCCATCACTGCTTGGAGGCATTTCACCCGGAGCTAGTGGGGGCGGAGCCTCCTTCACCTTGGTGCCGTTAGCGCGGATTTTGACCGTGCCAGTCTTGATAACTCGCTCGCCTTCACGTAGTCCCGAAGCAATCACTGCTGTTCCATTTTGGCGGTGGCTCACTTCAACCTTGGTTTCCTTCACTGTGTTGTCAGATCCGACCACCCAGACGTAGGTATCTGAGGCGCGTTGCACGATGGCCTCGGTGGGGATCGTGATGGTGTCCTTGAGGACATCCATGGTGACGGTGGCTTCGCAATATTGCCCAGGCAGCAATTGGGAGTCGTCATTTGGCACTTCCGTCCACATGCGAATCAGACTTGTGTTGGGGTTGGCCATGTTGTCGATAAAAGTGATGTCGCCATCTTGTTTCCAGCCACTCTCACGGGGGATGGTGATCTCCGCCTTCAGTGGCATGTCTTTGGTCCACTTGGCGAGATACTCAGGAAACTCATTGGCTGATGGAGCAAAGTTCACACGAATGGGATTAGCCGACATGATGTTGCACAGCAATGAGGCGTCACTGCCGGGCTGGATCAATGTTCCCGGATCGATGGAGGTTGCCCCAATGCGACCCGCAATAGGGGCGCGAATCTCGGTGTAGGACAAATTCAGTTCGGCTTGCACGACCTGAGCTGCTGCAGATTCCACTGACGCGTCGGCAATCGCGAGATTGGCGAGGTATTGATCAAACTCTTCTGCCGCGATAGCGCCGGTCGAAACCAATGGTGCGTTGCGGCCAACAATGATCTTGGCGAGCGAATGTTGCGCCTTTGCCTCGCTCAGTGCGGCTTCGGCCGCAAGGAGCGCGGCTTCATAGGGTGCTTGTTCGATGACGAAGAGCAATTGGCCCTCTTCGACAAAGGCACCTTGTTTAAAATTGCGGCTCTCAAGCCAACCTTCCACGCGGCCAATGATTCGAACCTGCCACGGTGAACTCGCCAGTGCTGGGTAGGTGCGTTTGACGGGGAAGTCCTGAATCGTGGCGGTGGCGAAGCGCACCGCCACGGCCGGGGGTTCGGTCGCAGCTTTTGGGCTTGAGTCTGTACATCCGGCAACCACGCCGACAAGACTCGCCATGCTGAGCACGTGCATCCACTGGATCATGTTGGCGCATCCTTGGTGTTTTTCACAGTTTCTGGGAGGACTTCCGCAGTCCATCCGCCACCAAGGGCGCGATAGACGAAGACGAGTGACTGGGCTGCGAGGCCTTGAGATTGGGCCAGTGAGTCCTCAGCCGTGAGCAAGGTCTGTTGAGCAGTGAGCACGGAGAACAGATCTGTGACGCCATGCTCATATTGTTGTCGAGTGAGCCGGTAGGCCTGGCGAGCTTGCCCAACAGCGGCATACCAATCTGTGCGTTGCTGCACTGCACAGATGAAGACGATGAGGCTGCTCTCGACCTCCCCGATGGCGCCTATGACGGTCTGTTCATACGAGAGCAGTGCCTGTCGGGTGATTGACTCCTGGCGATCGACCAACGATTGGAATCGACCACCATTGAAGAGATTCCATGAGAAGGCGGGGCCAGCGGCATACGCGCGGCTGCTCCAATCAAACAGATCGCTGAAACTGATTGAGGTAAATCCAAACTGTCCAGTGAGGCTGAGTTTTGGATAGAGCTCTGCTTTGGCTTCGCCAATACGGGCTGTCGCTGCTGCGAGCGTCCGCTCGGCGGCTCGGATATCAGGTCTTCGGCGGATGAGATCGGCTGGGATGCCAACAGCAACTTCGCCGGGCGGCACGGGAATCTCGCCCACAGCGGGCAGCGCCTCCGCAAGTGTCCCTGGAGTCACCCCGAGCAGCACCGCCAAAGCGGCAGTTTGCTGTGAAAGCAGTGCCGTCATCTCCGGCACGAGCGCCTCATCAGATGCCAGCGTGGCCGCCGCTTGGGAGACTGCCGCTTCTGTGGTGGTGCCAGCCCGATACTGCTGTTCGAGCAACTCGACAAACCGTCTTTGGGCACCCAGATTGGCTTGCAGAGCATTGAGTCGAGCCTGCGTGGTACGGATGTCGATATATGTCGTGGCTACTTCAGCTCGCACTGTGACCATCGCGTAGCGCCAGTCTTCAATGATTGCCTGCAAGTCACCTTGTGAGGCTTCAATGGCTCGAGCGATGCGTCCAAAGAGATCAATCTCCCAACTCGCATCCAATCCAAGAACCCAGTCGTTGTTGGCACCTGCATCAGCGAATCCCGGAACACTCAAGTCACCTGACGGCGTTCGTTCACGGCTATAGGATGCCATCGCATTGATGTCAGGGAAGCGGTCAGCAGACGCCACCCCATACATCGCTTGATATTGCACGATCTGCTCCGCCGCGATGCGGAGATCGAAGTTCGCTACGCTCGCCCGCGCCATCAGATCATCCAGCACGGGATCGTGGAAGAGCCGCCACCAAGTGGTGGGTTCCGCCGGCGGAGTAGTCTGCTCTGGATCAGCCCATGCGTATCGATCTGGGATCGACGTCACGGGGGGTTCGTAGTTCGGACCGACCTTGCACGCAGAAAGCGACAAGAGACCACCGCACATAATCATTCTGACCGGATGCATGAGTTGCATGGGAACACAATGAAGCCAATGCTGCAAGGTGTTCACGCTATGAATTCGTCGATAGGTCAGTGACCGCAGAGCCGGTCGGCGAGCTCTTCCCCGGCGGGCACTTCGATGGGCGGTTCACCAGCAACAAAGAGCCTCGCATCGGCCCCGATTAATACGACCGAATCGTCGATGCAGCGAAGGTACGATCCTTCACGAAGTCCGATGACAGTGAGATCGTTCATCTCGTGGTATTCCCGAATTCGGTCGTCACGAGTTTCGCCAAAGTGCTGCAGGAAAGCATCATCTGGTTGTTCCACCCATGTCGATCCCGAAAAGTAGTGCGCGTTGATCTGGAAGGGAACCAATCCCAGCGTCGCAAATGATGGCGGGTGAATGATCGGCATGTCATTGGTCGTCTGCATAGTTGGGCACGCAATATTTGTGCCGGCGCTCACTCCCATATAAGGGATGTCGTCATCCAGTATCCGCAGCCGAATCGCCTGCATGGCATCGGTTCGGTGGAGTTCCCAGGTGAGTCGAAATGTGTTGCCGCCGCCAACCGAAATTGCTTGGGCCTGTGCGATCGCTTGCAGCGGATCATCAAACGTGTGCAAGCCAACGAGGTCGTAGCCAGCATCGAGCCCGCGCTCCCGCATCAGTTCGAGGTATCGGTCGTGATCATCCAAAGCCCACGGCACAAAGAGCACCTGTGACACATCACCAAAGTGACGACGCATCTCCTGAACATAGAGCGCTCGGCGCTCATCCGTCCGCACCCCGCCGCTACCGAGCAGTGCCCGCATAGTTAGGAGGGTAGGAGATGATCAGAACTCGCGTCGAGCGCCGAGGCTGTTTTGCAGGACATCAATGTTTCCAATCCGAATTATGCCAGCACCATTGGGCCCAGCAATCGCGACGATTTGCCCGGCATCAACCCTCAGCGACACACTCCGAAGGACTTCATGGTCGCCATATGACTTGTGTAGAGACACAATTCGAAGCATCATCAAATACTAACAGGCCATCAATTCCGTTACGGTGGTGGCATGCCCGAACCAGCCCGATGTACATGGTGCGGGACCGATCCCCAGTATGTTGCCTACCACGATCAGGAGTGGGGCGTTCCGGTTTGTGACGACGTGGCCTTGTTTCAGAAACTGATGCTCGACGCCTTTCAGTCAGGGCTATCTTGGCTGGTCGTGCTTCGAAAACGTGATGTGATGATCAAGAAGTTGCAACTGGACTTCCCCGACACACTCGCGCGTTGGATGCCTGCGCGGGTGGAACGTGTGTTGACCGATCCGGGCATCATCCGAAACCGGACAAAAGTAGAAGCGTGCATTAACAACGCGCGGTTATTTTGTGACCTGCGAGATGCGGGTCGGTCATTCTCAGATCTTCTCTGGGCGCATGTCGATGGCGAGCCGATCGTGAATCACTGGAAGCATGATGACCAAGTTCCAGCGCGTACACCCCAAGGTGATGCGATGGCCAAGGAACTCAAATCACTGGGTTTCAAGTGGACCGGCCCGACCGTGTGCTACGCCTTCATGCAGGCGGTTGGAATGGTCAATGATCACTTGGCGGGCTGTCCCTGGCACGCGATGTGTGGCGAGCGGGAATGAGATTCAATTCAGGGCATCCTTCTGATTGAGCCACCAAAGGTGACCCCCGTGTATTGTTTGACGCATGTCAACTACTGGGCCCATCCTTGCAAGCATCTCCGCCACGCTCATCGTGTGCATGTCGGCCTGTAAACCCGCCCTGACTCAGGAGTATGAAACGCTGCTCCCAGGCGGCGACACACGGGGTCGCGCGTTGTTCGGTGTTGTCTGGTGCGATACGCCCGAGGTCATCATGCTCGAGACGACGGGCATGTCCCCCGATGTACCGATGGAAGTGGCAGAGGAGCGATTCAATACGTATCTCAATACGGGTTATGTACCCATCGGCGAGTCTGCATCTCGCAGCAGCGGGCAGGGCCCCGAGTCGGTCATGCGTTTGGCGCAGGATCATGGTGCTGCCATCGCCGTGGCAGAAGTGAATGACCCTCCGCCGACAACCAAGAGTGTGCAGGGAAGTCGCCCAACGCTGTACACCGAGTCTGTGCGCGTCACAGGCACTCGGAACTTCACTGGTGATATCACGACCATTGGCTGGGAACCAGCCATGGTGGACGTATGGGTCGATCCGTATCACATTGACGCTCGATTGTGGGCGAAGCGTTCGTGGCCTCCGGTACTGGGCGTCTATTTCAGCCATGAGATGCGCGCCTTCGGCGGCTGGGCGAGCACTGCCTCCCGGCCGATGATGAGAGAGAAGCGCGATCAATGGATGCTGCGACATCCAGGTGAGCCAGTTCCGGCGATGGGCGCTCAGATCAGCCGCGTACTCTCAGATACGACGGCGAAAGCCATTGGGCTTAGTTCAAACGACCGACTGCTCGCTGTAGACGATCATCAGATACAAGATGAGATGGCTGGCCGATTGCTGCTCAACGAATATGCGGGACGTGTCGCGCAAATCACCGTGATGCGACAGCGTCCGACTGTTGACAAGTTGTTTGCAGATGGGTGGCACATTTCCAAGCCGGACAATCCGCTATTTGAGCAAGCCAAGTACATGCCGTGGCACAAAATGACTCGGCGGGTGCAACTCAACGTGTTTAGCCCCGGAAAGGAGTCACTCCAATAATCTGGGCCATCACCATTCATGGAGGCAAACTGGAAGGCCCAGCGATGCGATATGTCGCCCAAACGCCCGTTGCCGCCATGCGATTCTTGGGTTTCTGATTCCTCTGCCCATATCATGGGTGTCTCCCCAAGGCCTCTATGAACACACCCAACCCCAGCACCAACACCCCAGCGCCATCAGTTGCCGGCCATCCGTCCAAGTCCGATCTCTTTGTCGGACGCGATCTGGCATGGCTGGACTTTAATGAGCGGGTGCTCGCCCAAGCGCAGGATGATCGGAAGCGTCTCTTTGACCGGCTTCGGTTTTTGGGCATTTGTGAAAGCAATCTCGATGAGTTCTTCATGAAGCGGGTCGCCTTGCTGCGTCGGCGAATCGAACTGGGACTTGAGAAACCAACGCATGATGGTTTGTCCGTGCAGCAGCAAATCGATGCAACTCGCAAGAAGGTGCAGCAGTTGCAGTCGCAACAAGAACGGCTTTGGACAGAAGCCCTTGAGCCAGCACTTCGCGGTGAAGGTATTCGCATCACCGCGATCGAAGACCTCCCCGCCCGCCTGCAATCGCGCGTCGACAAATGGTTCCACAAGAGCGTCTTTCCGCTGCTGACGCCATTGGCCGTCGACCCAGGCCACCCCTTCCCATTTATTTCCAACTTGTCGCGTAATTTCGGTGTCATGTTGGCAGAACCCGGCGAAGACAAGACACGATTCGCTCGCGTCAAGGTTCCAGATCTCATCCCATCGTGGATCCGTGTTTCTTCGACTGGACCAGTTGGTGATATTCGGGGCGAAACACCATGCCGTGTGGTCCGCGTTGCAGAGATCGTGCGCCGCAATCTTGAGTCCATCTTTCCCGGGCTTCGTATTCTCGATGTGCTCGAGTTCCGCGTTACACGTGGTATCGGCCTTGAAGAGGGTGAAGACGATGATGTGGAGGATCTCGCCGAATGGGTGCGTGCCTCGCTCCGCCACCGCCGACTCGCCGAGGCTGTCCGTTTGGAAACACCCCCTGATCCGTCCCCAGCCCTGGTGCAATTACTGCTTGAGGAACTCGAACTCGATCCGTCAGCGCATCATCAGCGAAGCGGGCCACTTGAATGGGGCGGCGTACTGGATCTAACCCGCTTTGATCGTCCGGATCTGGCCGCGCCACGATGGCGACCCATTGTGCCGACAAAATTGGCCGATCCGCATGAACCAATCTTCGACGCTATTGCTCGAGAAGATGTGTTTGTCAACCATCCGTACGACTCCTTTCGCGCATCAGTCGAGCGGTTTATTGCCGAGTCGGCCGACGATCCCGATGTCGTGGTGATCAAGCAGTGCTTGTACCGAACGGAGCCAGACTCTCCCTTTATTCGCAGTTTGCTTCGTGCCGCAGAGGCGGGGAAGCAGGTTACCTGTCTGGTTGAACTCCGCGCCCGATTCGATGAAGATCGAAACTTACAACTCACGCGGACGCTTGAAAAACACGGCGTTCACGTTGCATATGGCGTTGTTGGACTCAAGACGCATGCAAAATGTTCACTGGTCATTCGCCGGGAGAGGGACGGCTATCGCGCGTATGCACACATCGGTACGGGGAATTACCACCCCAGTACTGCCAACTTCTACACCGATTGCGGATTGCTCACGTGCCGCGAATCCATTACGGACGATCTCGTGCAGTTCTTCAACTACCTCACTGGTTGTTCACACCACCGCGAGTATGAACAACTTCTTGTGGCACCCATCACGCTTCGAAAGCGGATGATTGAATATATTGAAGATGAAATCGCCGCGGCAAAGCAAGGTCGCCCAGCGCGAATCATCGCCAAGATGAATCAACTTGAAGATACGGTGATGATGAATGCACTCATCCGTGCATCCCAAGCAGGCGTGCCCGTTGACCTGTTCATTCGCGGCTTCTGTTGTCTGCGTGCTGGCGTCCCTGGATACACCGAGAATATTCGCATTACCTCCATCATCGGTGAGTTTCTTGAGCATGCTCGCATCTTTCACTTTGCCGCCGGGTCAGCAGACCCACTCAAGGGTGTTTGGTGTATTGGGTCGGCTGACTGGATGAACCGCAATCTCACACAGCGGGTTGAGGTCGTTACGCCTATCGAAGACCACTCGGCAAAAAAGCGACTCAACACGATCATGAATGTACAGGCTGCCGACCGGCGTGACGCGTGGACCATGAACGCAGACGGCACATGGGTTCGCAAAGTGCCTGATGAGACATTGGCTGCTGACGATGGGCCTGCTTCTGAGGGCACGTTTGCCACCATGCGTCGGCGGGCGATGCGAGCAGAAGTAGAAGCGGCCAAAGACACACGCGCCCGAAGTACGACAATCAGCGAGTTGCCCACGTCAGCGAGTGACCAAGATGCCCCATCAATTGGTGGGGTCGAACGGCTCGCAGGTATGGCGCTGCTAGAGTCACCATGGCGGACTGCGGCGGAAATCGGTCGGCGTATTGGGCTGTCCCCGTCACTACTTCGGGCGACTGGTCGTCGGTTGGTCGAGGCCGGGCACGTTGAAATATTCCACATCGGTCGCCAGATCGTATGGATGCCGACACATCATCTAGCCGAGGCGATTGGCGGCCCACTATCAGTTCTTCAAGGCGGCGACGACCGCCCGCGAGCATGGTTGGCCGCTCGTATTGCACGGTGGGTGCGGAGGACGGGTGAACGCGCGGAACGACGGGACGCGCAGCCATTTGATGTTGTGCAGGAAGTTGCAGATGTTGGGCCGGTGGGCTGGGCGATTCGCATGGATCGCCGATCGGCGGGCAAGTGGTTGAAGCAGGTTGCCGCCGAGCGTGTTGATCGCGTGGAAGTCGTCGCTATCGATACACAGTCGCTCTCTGCAGTCCGCAAGGCCAAATCGAGCCTTCCACCGGATGTCCGCCGTCGGATCGGTGTGCACACGCTTGCCAGTGTGCTTAGGAAAACGAATATCGATGATGGCAAGGAGCAATGAGATGAAGCGATTGCTGCTAATGCGACACGCCAAGCCAGCGAATCCCCAGGATGTTCTGGATCATGACCGACCACTCAATGATCAAGGATTGAGTGAGGCGCCGCGGGTGGGCCAGTGGCTCATCAAGCAGGGGATTCGGCCTGATGAGGTCATTGCATCGACAGCGCTTCGCGCGTGCATGACCGCGCAACTTGTGGCGGATCAGTTTGAGAATCCGCCCCACGTGCAGACCAGTCGATCGTTGTATATGCCATGCGTTGACGACATCGTTGAAGCGGTTTCAGTGGCGCACGGGCCAACGGTTTTAGTGGTGTGCCACAACCCGGGCATTTCAGAAGCCGCGGCGGTACTTGGTGGATCGCCCGTGTCAATGTCACCGGCCTCGCTGGCGGTCATCGACTTTGGTGTGGCAGCGTGGTCAGATCTACTCGTTGATGCCAGTGGTGACCACCACGCTATCTGGCACGTGCGAGATCTCCCCACCCAATAGTGGGGTTCTAAACACTGTAGTAGTCGCGATACCAGTCGACGAAGGCACCAACACCTTCTTCAACGGATGTATCTGGTTGGTAACCGAGATCGCGTGAGAGATCACCACTGTCAGCCCATGTTGCTTCGATGTCACCAGGCTGCATGGGCAGCAGGTTCTTCTCGGCTTTGATGCCGAGTTTTTGCTCAAGCACTTCGATGTAGTGCATCAGTTCAACGGGCTTTCCATTTCCGATGTTGTAGATGCGCCAGGGCGCATTGCTCACGGCGGGGTCGGGTGTATCAGTGTCGAATGTGGGGTCGGCCTGGGCTGGTGCATCGAGCACCTGGACGACGCCCTGCACAATGTCTTCGACATAGGTGAAGTCTCGGCGGTGCTTGCCGAAGTTAAAGACATCGATGGGGCGACCTTCGAGCATGGCCTTGGCGAATTTAAAGAGCGCCATGTCTGGACGGCCCCATGGACCATAGACGGTGAAGAAGCGAAGTCCCGTACATGGGATATTGAAGAGCGATGCGTAGGAGTGGGCCATCAGTTCATTGGCGCGTTTGGTGGCCGCGTAGAGCGTGATGGGATGGTCACCGCCTCGGTGTTCGGAAAACGGCATGGCCGTATCGCTTCCGAAGGCCGACGAGGTCGAGGCGAAGACGAGGTGTTCGATGTCGTTATGTCGGCAGCCTTCGAGAATGTTGGTGAAGCCGACAATGTTGGCGTTGATGTAGGCGTGCGGGTTTTCCAGCGAGTACCGCACGCCAGCCTGGGCTGCGAGGTGGACCACGCGATCGAAGCGGTGATCGGCAAACAGGCGTTCCATTGCGTCGCGATCCTCGAGGTCAGCCTTGACGAACGTAAAGCGATCTGCATCGGTCCGATCCATGATGCGATCAAGCCGCGCCTGCTTGAGCGTCGGGTCGTAGTAGTCGTTGAGATTATCCAGTCCGACCACACGATCACCGCGATCA
>PVBE011772482.1_pt1 | contig 46151 bp, 27 predicted proteins | sample 1631181 | NCBI WGS metagenome assembly PVBE01 (sample SAMN08397723, study PRJNA350692) | Marine metagenome, whole genome shotgun sequencing project. | isolation source: water | place: Pacific Ocean | collected 2012-04
AACCGCGGCTTGCAGTTCCTGGACCTCATCCAAGAGGGGAACATCGGGCTGATGAAGGCGGTGGAGAAGTTTGAGTACCGCCGGGGCTACAAGTTCTCGACCTACGCCACCTGGTGGATCCGGCAGGCCATCACCCGCGCCATCGCGGACCAGGCGCGCACCATCCGTATCCCGGTGCACATGATCGAGACCATCAACAAGCTGATCCGAACCAGCCGCTACCTGGTACAGGAGCTGGGCCGCGAGCCGAACCCGGAGGAGATCGCCGAGAAGATGGAGCTCCCCCTGGACAAGGTGCGCAAGGTCCTCTCGACCCTCACGCCCCGTGAGGAGAAGGTGCTGCGTATGCGCTTCGGTATCGGCGAGAAGTCTGATCACACGCTCGAGGAGGTGGGCCAGGACTTCGAGGTCACCCGGGAGCGTATTCGACAGATCGAGGCCAAGGCTCTGCGCAAGCTGCGCCACCCCTCGAGGTCGCGACGCCTCAAGAGCTTCATCGAAAGCTGAGGGCCTTCGTTGACAATTCGTCGACGACATACTATTGCCATTCAGGTGATGGTGGGTGACTAGGTGTCAGTGGCTTTGGGGCCCATAGCTCAGCGGTTAGAGCCACCGGCTCATAACCGGTCGGTCCCTGGTTCGAATCCAGGTGGGCCCACGAACGAAGGAGCAACAAACCCACTGCCATTGGAGGCAATGTGCGAGAGCAACTGAAGCTGTTAGAAAACCTGCAGCAGGTGGATGCCGACCTGCACGAAAAAGAACAAGCGCTCTCCTCCCTCCCTGCCAAGCTCCAGTCCCTCAAAACTGACGTCAGCCGAGTCGAGGTGATGCTGCAGAAAGAGCAGCTACAGCTTGAGGACAGCCAGCGTCTGCGGGCAGAACTGGAAGGCGGGATCAAGACGAACCAGGATCAGCTCAACAAGTCCAAGGGCAAGTTGACTCAAGTGCGGACCTCCAAGGAGTACATGGCGACTCAGCGAGAGATGGAGTCCACGCGCAAGAGCAACCAGGAGCGCGAGGACGAGCTGCTCAAGCTGATGGAGGCCATCCAGGCCAGCGAAAAATCCATCGGGGTTCACACGGAGGAGCTCGACGCCCTCAAGGGCCACGTCCGGGAAGAGGAGGCAGAGACTCAGGAGAAGATCTCGGCGCTCCAGCTGGAGGTGGACAAGCTGAAGAGCGAACGGGACGGGATGGCCAAGGGCATCCGCCGCGACGTGCTGGCAAAGTACGACGTGATCCGCAACCGCCGGGGCAACGCCGTTGTTCCGGCCCGCAGGGGCGTGTGTACGGGCTGCCACATGAAGCTGCCGCCGCAGCTGTTTAACATCATGCAGCGCGAAAACAGCATCGAGTACTGCCCGAGCTGTCGCCGGATCGTCTACTTCGAGTCGGAGCAGCCGCAGTAGGGCTGGCGAGGGGGGATATTCAAACGCTCGCCGCAGCCTAGCGGCGGATGGCGGCCCCCGGCTCGAGCTGGGGACCGCCCTGACCAGAAGACTGGTCTACTTTTCCACGATACGTCCCTGGGCCTTGCCGTAGACGGCGGGCACGTCGGGGATCTTGTTGGAGTTGGTATCCGTGAAGTTGGACAGGTAGGAGAGCAGCGCCTGCCAGGCCTTGATCTCCTGGCCGTTCTTGTCCTTGACCACCCGGGTCTTCATGTCGGTGATGGTGGTCTTGCAGTCCTTGCCCTTGGGGGTCACCTTGAGCACGCCGCTGGTGGCGGTGGACAGGGTGCCTAGCAGGGTGCCCACGTAGTAGTTGGTGGCCACCTTGTAGCACTTGGCGTCGCTGACCTCGGTCATGCTCCCCGGCTTGCCGACCTTGAGGCTGGTCACCGTCTTGAACAGCTTACCCTTGCTGTCGTAGGTCACCTGGGCGCCGGAGATCTGCAGATAGTAGTCGTTGGTCTTGTAGATGTGCTTGCCGAGGTAGAGCAGCTCCATGCCCTCCTTGAGTTCCTTGCCGGTGAGGTAGAAGGTCACCATCGGGTAGCCCGGCTTCTTGTCCATGCCGATGCCCAGGGGCAGGGCGCGGTAGACGTCGGCGAACCACAGCTTGCCGGTGCTGCCCTTGAGCACCTCGTCGCGGATCACGCCGCCGGATTCGATGGCCACGTCCACCGGCTCCAGGGGGTTGGCCACGGTGAGCACGGCGCGGTAGGAGTCGGCGACGATGTTGCCGAGGATGGTCTCCTTGTAGGCGGGGAAGGTCAGGTCGAAGGCGGTCTCGGCCACGGGGGAGCTATAGGTCAGCGCGCTGCCCGCCGCCTTGAGTACGCCGTTGAGGCCCTGGATGTAGGCCTTGATCGCGGTCTGGGTCGCCGTGTCGCCGGCGATCTTGTCGTCCAGAGGCACCAGGGTGTACTTGTCGACGGTGACGGTCTTGCCCTGCACCGTCAGCTCCAGCTTGCCGAGGTACGCGCTGTAGGCGCCGGCCTGGACGATGAGCGTCTCCTTGTTGGTGGACTTGTTCTTCACCCGCAGGGGCTTGTCCAGCTGGGTGTGGGTGTGGCCGCTGACGATGACGTCGATGCCGGCCACGTCGTAGGCCATCTGCCAGTCGTCGCCGGCCTTGCCGCCGTCGGTCACGCCGCTATGCGACAGGGCCACCACCAGGTCGACCTTGTCGGTCTCGCGCAGCTCCTTGACCATCTTGGTGGCCACGGTCTTGGCCGCGTCGAAGGTCACCGGCGCGGCCGCCGGCGCCACGCCAGCCGCGCTCTTGCCGAGGATGCCGAAGAAGCCGACCTTGAGGCCGTTGGACAGCTCCTTGACGAACTTGCTTTTGATCCCGCCGGCCTTGGCCACCTTTTCCAGGTTGTCGTCGCCGGTGTCCTTGGCGTCGAACTTGATGTTGGAGCAGAGCAGCGGCACCTTGAAGCCCTTCTTGCCCGCGGCGGTGAGGATCTGCGCCAGGCCGTCGGAGGTCCAGTCAAACTCATGGTTGCCGAGGGCGATGGCGTCGTAGCCCATCTTCTGCATCAACATCATGGTCGGCACCTCGGTGGTGTTGAGCCAGGTGAAGAGTGAGCCCATGAGGAAGTCGCCGCCGTCGAGGGTCAGCACCGGGGTCTTGCCGGCGTCTTTTTTCTCCTTGGCGATGGCGGTAGCAAGCCGCGCGAAGCCGCCGATGGTCTTGTCGTCGCCGGTCTTCTCCGGCGTGTAGTCGGCGTTGGGGGCCCAGCCTTGCAGGTGGTCGTGCAGGTCGTTTGTGTGCAGAATGATGACCTTCTTTTTGGGCAGCGGCTTGGCGTCGGGCTTGATCGCGTCGCCGCCCGCCTCCTTGGTGCCGCCGTCCTTGTCCACGACCTTGCTGTCCCCGTTGGGTTCGACGTCGTCGTCCGAGCAGGCCAGACCCAGGGTCAGCGCCAGGGTCAGCCCGAGGGCCACGAGCAGGTTGCTGTTGGAGATACGTCTTTGCATCGCCATTTTCCTCCGTTGTTAGTGTCTAAATTGATTATATTCAGGACCGGCGAGCGTACCACAGGCAGGGCAGAGAAGCAGAAATTATGGTATGAAGCCTGTAGGTATGCTGTCTGCTTCATTCGTCGCGTCGGAGCCGATCCATGCACCATGATCTGTCCCGACTGGATGAGATCCTGGCCCGCTATCCCAGGGGCGAGTCCTCCCTTGTGATGGTGCTGCAGGACATTCAGTCCGAGTATAATTATCTCCCCTGCGAAGCTCTCGAGCGCGTGGCGGTCGAGCTGGAGGTGCCCCGGACCCGGGTCTTCTCGGTGGGCACCTTTTACAAGGTCTTCAGCCTCGAGCCCCAGGGCCGCACGGTGGTGCAGGTGTGCAAGGGCACCGCCTGCCATGTGCGCGGCGCCCAGCTCATCGAGGACGAGCTGTGCCGGCTGCTGGACGTGCCGGTGGACGGCACCACAGAGGACCTCAAGTTCACGGTCAAGACGGTCAACTGCGTGGGCGCCTGCGCCATGGCGCCGGTGGTGATCACGGGCAAGACCTTCCACTCCGACGTCAAGCCGGCCCGGGTCAAGGGGCTGCTGCGCAAGGCCGACCGGGCGGCAGAGCGGGGCGAGGGCCAGGCGGACGACTACCAGCTGGAGGCCCCCTGGGAGGGGCGCTTCGCCTCGCCGGCCGAGCTGTTGGCCCGGGTGGAGCGCATGACCAACGTGCGGGCGACGCTGCCGGTGCAGGTGCGGGTCTGCGGCGGGCTGGGCTGCCTGGCGGCCGGATCGCGCGACGTGCACCGGGCCCTGGAGGAGGAGGCCGACGCGGCGGGGCTCAACATCGCCGTGGAGCTGAGCCGCTGCACCGATCCCGAGCACCAGCACCTGGTCTCGCTCACGGGCTGTCAGGGGTTGTGTCAGCGGGGGCCGCTGGTCCACGTTCTGCCCCAGGACATCCTCTTTACGCGGGCCCGGCCCGAGGACGCCGCCGGCATGGTGCAGGCCATGGCGGCGGGGCAGCCTCTGGAGCAGGCCCTGGACCCCGAGCGGCTGCTGCGCCAGCACCCCTTCCCCCGGGGCGACGATCTGATGGCGCTGTCCAGCTGCGGCAGGGTGCACCCCGAGAGCCTGGGCGACTATCTCTCCATGGGTGGGTTCGCGGCTCTGGCCCGGGCCCTGGAGCGCAAGACTCCCGAGGACGTGTTGGCCGCGGTGGCCGACTCGGGCCTGCGCGGGCGCGGCGGAGCCGGCTTCCCCACGGGGCGTAAGTGGCGCTCGGCCGTGGCCGCCGCGGAGAAGGCGGGCCGGCCGCCCTATGTGCTGTGCAACGGCGACGAGGGCGACCCCGGCGCGTTCATGGACCGCCTGATCATGGAGGGCTCGCCCTTCCAGGTGCTGGAGGGGATGATCATCGGCGCCCACGCCCTGGGCGGCCGCGCCGGTTACATCTATACACGGCACGAGTACCCGCTGGCGGTGGAGCGGCTGGGCAAGGCCATCGCGGACTGCCGCGCCGCCGGGCTGCTGGGCGACGACATCCTCGGCAGCGGGCTGCGCTTCGACGTGCAGATCTCCCGCGGCGGCGGAGCCTTCGTCTGCGGCGAGTCAACGGCGTTGATGCGGAGCATCGAGGGCAAGGTGGGCGAGCCGCGGGCCAAGTACGTGCGCTCGGTGGAGCGCGGCCTCGACGACAGCCCCACGGTGCTCAACAACGTGGAGACCTGGGCTCTGATCCCGGGCATCGTCGACCGCGGCGCCGAGGCGTTCCGCGCCGTGGGCACGGAGGGCTCACCGGGCACCAAGGCGTTTTCGCTCTGCGGCCAGGTGAAGCACACCGGCCTGGTGGAGGTCGCCATGGGCACCTCCCTGCGGGAGCTGATCTTCGACATCGGCGGCGGCATGCCCCAGGGGAGCCAGTTCAAGGCTGTACAGACCGGCGGGCCGTCTGGGGGCTGTCTGCCCGAGGACCGGCTGGACCTGCCCATCGACTTCGACGCCCTCACCGAGGCCGGCTCCATGATGGGCTCCGGCGGCATGATCGTGATGGACGACCACACCTGCATGGTGGACATCGCGCGCTACTTCGTGGCCTTCCTCGAGGGGGAGTCCTGCGGCAAGTGCCCGCCCTGCAGGCTGGGGCTGACCCAGCTCTCCGGGCTGCTACGCAAGGTGAGCCGCGGCGAGGCCGAGCCTGCCGACCTCGACGCCATCGAGGACGTGGCCCGGGGCACCGCCGAGAGCGCGCTGTGCGGGCTGGGCACCAGCGCGCCGAACCCGGTGCTCTCCACCCTGCGTTACTTTCGCGACGAGTACGAGGCCCACCTGCAGGGGCGCTGCCCCGCCGGGGTCTGCAAGGAGCTGATCCGCTACGAGATCACCGACGCCTGCACCGGCTGCCTGCTCTGCGTCAAGCCCTGCCCGGTGGACGCCATCACCGGCGAGAAGAAGGAGGTCCACGTGCTGGACCAACAGCTGTGCACCCGCTGCGGCATCTGCCGTTCGCTGTGCCAGCACGACGCCATCAGGATCACCTCCGGAGGTGATCGATGAGCCCGGCCAGGGAGACGTCCATCACCATCACCCTCGACGGGCGGACCGTGCGCGCGGCGGCCGGAGCCCACGCCCTCGACGTGGCCCGGGCGGCCGGCGTCGAGATCCCGACGCTGTGCCACCACCCGGACCTGGAGCCGGTGGGGGCCTGCCGCCTCTGCATGGTGGAGGTGACCCACCCCGACTGGCGGGGCTGGAGCGGGCTGATGGCCGCCTGCCTCTACCCTGTGTCGGACGGCATGCAGATCTCCACCCGCAGCGAGCGGGTTTTGGAGGCGCGGCGGCGGCTGCTGGCGCTGCTGGCGGCGCGCTGCCCGAGCTCCGACGTGATCCAGGAGCTGGCCCGGGCCCACGGCGCCAGCACCGACCGGCTGGCCAGCGACGCGGACGCCGACAGCTGCATCCTCTGCGGGCTCTGCACGCGCGCCTGCGAGACCTACGCCACGTCGGCCATCACGACCCACGGCCGCGGCACCGACAAGGCGGTGGGCACATTCTTCGGCGCCGCCCCCGAGGACTGCGTGGGCTGCGGCGCCTGCGCCATGATCTGCCCCACGGGGCACATCGAGGCGCAGCGCGAGCAGCGGGCATACCATATATGGGGCCGGGAGTTCCCTCTGGCCAGCTGCCGGGTGGTGCACAACATGTGCGTCGGCTGCGGCGCCTGCGAGGAGGCCTGCCCCTTCGATGTGCCGCGGGTGATGGTCATCCGCGGCGGCGCCCGGGTGGCGGCCATCCCGGAGCAGCACTGCCGGGGCTGCGGCGCCTGCGTCGGGGCCTGCCCCAGCGGCGCGGTGAAGAGCCGCGAGGCGGTGGGCCAGCAGCCGGCCGGCGCGGCCACGGTCATCGCCTGCACGCGCTCCGGGCTGTCGCCCAAACAGCTGCCCGAGGGTGTGGAGCTCATCGCCTTCGACTGCACGGGGAGGGTCACCCCGGCCATGATCCTGGACCGCCTGGCCAGGGGTTCCAGCGGGGTGTTGGTGCTGGGCCGCCACCAGGAGATCTGCCGCCACCGCGGCGCCGAGGACCCGGCGCGAGCCAGGGTGGAGCGCACGGCGCTGCTGGCGGAGCTGATGGGGCTGCGCGGCGAGCGGGTACGGTTCGAGATCCCCGCGCCCGGGGCCAGCGGGCCGGGCGAGGCCGTGGCTCGCTTCGCCGCGGACATGGCCGAGCTACCGGCTTTGGCTGCCCATGACGACGCCGGGACCCAGGACGAGGGCCTGGACAGCGCGCTGACGCTGGCGGCCCGGGTGGACGCCCGTGAGGCTCGGCGGCCCGACGGCCCCGTGCTGCTGGCCGGCGCCCTGCCCTGCCTCGAGCTGCTGGGCGGCGACCTGTTCCGCCCCGTGGAGCTGGCCGGCGTGCTGGCCACGGCGAGCAGCGTCCTCGGCCGCCTGACGGGGGCCGAGGTGAGCCCGTACTTCGGGCGGTCGGGCGACACCGCGGCACAGCAGATTGAGACCCTGACCGGCGCCGGGCGTGTCTTCTCCATGGACCCCGAGGAGGCGGGCACCCTGCGGGAGGCGGGCCTGAACGTGACCCTGGTGGACGACCTGCTGCAAGCGGAGGCAGAGTCCGTGGGCGGGGCGGGCTGCAAGGTGGCCTGCCTGGGGTCCGCGGGCGGCGAGCTGCTGGAGGCCCTGGGCCACGAGCCGGTGGACCTCGGCGCCGATCCCCTGCCGGACGAGTTCTCCATGTCTCCGCGGCACCGCATGATGGCCGAGCTGCTGCTGCAGCGCGCGGAGGCCCAGGGGGCCGAGAGGCTGCTCGTCCCCTCACCTGCCGCCCTGGCGCGCTGGGCCATCATCTGTCGCCACGGCACCTGGCGGGCCAGCGCCGTGACGCCGGTGCTCGGCGTCCAGCTGGCGGCCGCAGCAACCTGTGAGATGACCCGATGAGCGCTCGACACCGTATTGAGGACCACCCGATCCTGCCGCCCCTGCCCGAGGCCTCGGTGCGCTTCACCTTCAACGGCGTGGAGCTGCCGGCGCGGCCCGGCGAGATGATCAGCTCGGCGCTCTACGCGGCAGGCATCTCCGTCTTCGGACATCACCACCGGGACGGCGGGGCCCAGGGCATCTTCTGTGTCAACGGCCAGTGCTCCCAGTGCACCGTGCTGGTGGACGGGCGCCCGCTCAAGTCGTGCATGACCGCCGTGGCCGAGGGCATGGCGGTGACCAGCCTCGACGGTCACGCCACGCTCCCCGATGACGACGATCCCGGCGCCCTCGGCAGGCCGGGCGAGCACCAGACCCGTGTGCTGATCCTCGGCGGCGGGCCAGCCGGGCTCTGCGCGGCCATGGAGCTGGGCCGCCTGGGCGTGGAGGTGCTGGTCATCGACGACAAGCCGGAGCTGGGCGGCAAGCTGACCCTGCAGACCCACCAGTTCTTCGGCTCGGTGGCCGAGTGTTGGGCCGGCACCCGCGGGGTGGACATCGCCCAGATCCTCTCCGACGAGGTGGCGCTGCTGCCGTCGGTCACGATCTGGCTCGAGGCCACCGCGGTGGGGGTCTTCGCCGACGGCAAGGTGGGGGTGGTCACGCCTGACGGCTACCGGCTGGTGGCCGCCGAGGCGCTGCTCCACTCCCTGGGCGCGCGGGAAAAGAGCCTCAGCTTCCCCGGCTGCGATCTGCCCGGCGTGTTCGGCGCCGGCGCGTTCCAGACCCTGGTCAACCGCGACCTGATCCGCTCGTCCAGGAAGCTCTTCGTGCTCGGCGGCGGCAACGTGGGGCTCATCGGCGCCTACCACGCCCTGCAGGCGGGCATCGACGTTGTGGGCCTGGTGGAGGCCCTGCCCGAGGTGGGCGGCTACAAGGTGCACGCGGACAAGATCCGGCGACTGGGCGTGCCGATCTGGACGCGCCACACCGTGGCCCGGGCTCACCCCGACCAGGGGAGCGAGCGCCTGGGCCGCGTGACCATCGCCGAGATCGACGACCGCTTCCAGCCCGTGGCCGGCAGCGAGCGCACCTTCGAGGTGGACACCCTGCTCATCGCCGTGGGCCTCAACCCCTGTGACGAGCTGCTGCTCAAGTCCCGGGACCTGGGGCTCAAGGTCTACGCCGCCGGGGACAGCGCCGAGATCGCCGAGGCCTCGGCCGCCATCTTCAGCGGCCGCATCACCGGCCGGCAGATCGCCCGTGACCTGGGCGTGCCGGTACAGATCCCCGAGGGCTGGGACGACCTGACCGCCATCCTGCGCAGCCGGCCGGGGCCCACTGCGCCGCCACAGGTGGACGACCTGCCGCTGCCGGTGTACCCGGTGATCCGCTGCGTGCAGGAGATCCCGTGCGATCCTTGCCGCGAGGCCTGCCCCGAAGGGCTCATCGCCATCGAGGGGTCGATCATGGGCCTGCCGCGCTTCGTGCAGGACGGCAAGCCGAAGGACCCCTGCCTCGGCTGTGGCCGCTGTGTCTCGGTCTGCCCGGGCCTGGCGATCAACCTGGTCCACGGCGACTACGACCCCACGGGAAAGACGGCTCTGCTCATGCTGCCCTTCGAGCTGTCCCTGGACTCGCTGCCTCTGGGTCGCGAGGTGGACACCGTGGACATGGACGGCGCGCCCGTGGGCCAGGGCACCGTGGTGGCCGTGCGCCAGCGGCCCGAGCAGGACCGCCGCCACCTGGTGATGCTGGAGGTGCCCGCGGAGGACCGGCTGACCGTGGCGGGCTTCACCACGCGCGGCCCGTCGGTGACGGTGGAGACGCCGCCGCCCGAGGACGAGGAGGACCCCATGGTCTGTCGCTGCGAGCGGGTGCCGCGCAGCGCCATCGTGGCCGAGATCAGGGCCGGCGTGCGCGACATGAACCAACTCAAGGCCCTGGCCCGGGTGAGCATGGGCGGCTGCGGCGGCAAGACCTGCACAGAGCTGGTCCAGCGCATCTTCCGCCAGGAGGGCGTGGACCCGGGCGAGGTCGCCCCCGGCACGGTGCGCCCGCTGGTGGCCGAGGCGCCCCTGGGCGTCTTCGCCACGGGGGAAAAAGACGATGACTAGCAAGACCTACGACGCCATCGTGGTGGGCGGCGGCTCCGTGGGCGTCCCCAGCGGCTACTACCTGGCCCGGCGGGGGTTGAAGGTGTTGGTGCTGGACCGCCGCCCGGCCGTGGGCCAGGGTGACAACAAGGCGGCCATCGGCGGCGTGCGCGCCACCCACTCGGACCCGGCCAAGATCCTGCTCGGCACCCGCACCCTCGACGTTGTGAGCACCTGGAAGGAGGAGCACGGCGACGAGGTCGGCTGGAAGCCGGGCGGCTACTGCTTCCCCGTCTACAGCGAGGAGTTGAAGGAGGCCCTCTGTGGGCTGTTCCCGATGCAGCACCGCTTCGGCCTGGCCAACGACTGGATCGACGCCGACGCCGTGGATCAGCTCGTGCCGGGCATCGAGCGGCGCCAGCTGCTCGGCGGAACCTACTCGCCCGGCGACGGCCAGGTCTCGCCGCTGTTGTTACCGGTGGCCATGTGGCGCCACGCCCTGGACATGGGCGCCGAGTTCCGCTTCCGCGAGCGGGTCACCGGGTACCTGCAAGACGGCGGCGCGATCAAGGGCGTGACCACCGACAAGGGCACCTACCACGCCCCGCGCGTGGTGGTGGCCACGGGCGCTGACGCCGCCGACGACGGTCAGCTCCTCGGCGTGGACATCCCGGTGCAGCCGGACAGCCACGAGGCGGGGATCACAGCCCCGGTGGAGCAGTTCATCAAGCCCCTGGTGGTGGACATGCGGCCCGGCGTCGAGGGGCGCACGGCCAACTTCTACTTCGGCCAGAACCACGAGGGCCAGATCATCTTCTGCTACACGCCCTGCGAGCTGTTCGTCGGCACCAACCGCGAAAACCTCTCGGAGTTTTTACCGGTGCTGGCCGGGCGCATGATCAGCCTGGTGCCGCGGCTCAAGCACCTGCTGGTGCGCCGCATCTGGCGCGGCTGCTACCCCATGACCCCCGACGGCGTGCCGATCCTCGGCAACGTGCCCGGCGTGGACGGGCTGACCCTGGCCGTGGGCATGTGCGGCCAGGGCTTCATGCTCGGCGTCGGCGTGGGTCAGGAGGTGGCGTCGCTGGCCGTGGACGGCAGCTACGAGCTGCCGCTGGAGGCCTCCGACGCCGTGCGCTTCGACCGCGACTTCTACGCGGGTAAAAAGGAAGCGCTCAAGTAGCACCTACCGGATGAACCACTGGATGAAGTCGCCGGTGTTGGACTCGGCGTGCACGCACTTTTTGGTCCCGAGCCGGGCCTGGCCCTGCTCGTCGTTGGGCACGTAGAGCCCCGGTCCCCAGCCGAAGCAGGCCGGGTCGTCGGGCCAGCAGTTACTGTTGTTGCGGTAGGCCCAGGCCGGGCCGTAGGCGTCGTCCTCGTTTTTGCAGCCGCAGCCGTCGTAGTCCGAGATGCTGAAGTAGACGGCGGTGTTCTGCATCGTGTTGGAGGTGTTGGCCTTGGCCTTGAGGGTGCCGGCGGTCATCTTGAACACCCGCGTGGAGTCGGTGCGGCAGGCCAGTTTCTGGGGCATCCAGTCCTTGACCGTCTTGGCGCCGTTGCCCACCTTGCCGTAGACGCCGTAGAGGCCCTGCTTGTCGAGGAACATCATGTCGGTGAACTTGAGCAGGTAGTAGGCCTTGGACTTGAAGTCGCGGTGGCGGTTTTGCACCGTACCAAAGGTGGTGGTGTCCCAGAGGTAGGCCTTGTTCTTGCCGGTCCAGGTCTTGGTGTTGTCGTCGGCGGTGGTGGCGATGAGGGTCCAGCCGCCGCCGCCGGTGGTCATGTCGCAGTAGACCGAGATTGGCGCGGCGCCCCCTGGCGGGGTGACACTGTAGACGCCGCTCTTGGAGGTGGCGTCGGCGGCCAGGATGGCGGCGCAGGAGGTGGCGACGCTGACGCACTTGCCGGCCTTGCAGCTCTGCTTGGCCGCGCAGGCCACGCCGCAGCCACCGCAGTTGGACTTGTCGGAGAGGGCGTCCACGCACTTGGACCCGCAGCAGGTGAAGGTGGCGCCGCTACAGCTTGTGCCGCAGGCGCTACAGTTGTTGGCGTCGTTGGCAGTGTTGACGCACTTGCCCGAGCAGAGGGTGAGGCCGGCGGAGCAGACCACGGCGCACTTGCCCTTGACGCACTGCTCGCCCGCCTTGCATGCCGTACCGCAGGCGCCGCAGTGGCCCTTGTCGCTCTGGGTATTGACGCAGGCGCCGCTGCAGTCGGTGAAGGGCAACGGGCACCAGAGCACGCACTTGCCCTTGACGCAGACATGACCGGTGTTGCACGAGGTGCCGCAGCTGCCGCAGTTGGAGGGATCCTTGTCCAGGTCCGCGCAGATGCCCGAGCAGACGTACATGCCGCCGGGGCAGACCAGGCCGCAGGCGCCCTTGACGCACTGCTCGCCCGCCTTGCACGCCTTGGCGCAGCCGCCGCAGTTGGCGTGGTCCTTTTGGGTGTCCACGCAGGCGCCGCTGCAGTTGGTCAGGGTGCCGGCGCAGGGGAACGGCTTGCAGGCGCCGGCCTGGCAGCTCTGGCCGGTGGTGCAGGCCGCCTTGCACGCCCCGCAGTGGTCGAAGCTGCTCTTGAAATCGACGCAGCTGCCGCCGCAGTTTTTGTACGGCGAGGGGCACCAGAGCGAGCACGTGCCGGCGACGCAGGCCTCGCTGGTCTTGCAGGCCGTGGCGCAGCCACCGCAGTGCTTCTCGTCGGTCTTTGTGTCCACGCAGACGCCGCTGCAGTCGGACAGCGGCGTGGGGCACCAGAGGGCGCACGTGCCGGCGCTGCAGACCTCGTTGGCCTTGCAGGCCTTGTCGCAGCCGCCGCAGTTCTTCTCGTCTGTCTTTGGATCGACGCAGGCCTGCTTGCACTGGACGGTGCCCGCGCCGCAGGAGGTGACGCACTTGCCCTTGTCACAGACCAGCCCTGTGCCGCAGGCCTTGCCGCAGCCGCCACAGTTCTTCGGGTCGCTGGCCGTGACCACGCAGCGATCCTTGCACAGGGTCGCTCCGCCGCCACAGGTCAGGCCGGTGTCAGGTGTCGTCACGTCCACGCTGCCGGCGTCCACGGCGCTGTCCGCGCCCGCCGGTGGGGTCTCGTCGTCACAGGCCGCGAGCAAAAGGGCCCCGGTGATTGCCAGCGCCAGCAGTCCGCTGAATGTGTACGCGCGCATCGCTGCCTCCCTGATGGTGTGAGCCTCCCATTGTAACATCAGCCCGGTCGGGCGCGGCTCACCAGTGCCAGCCCTCGCCGCGGGGCTCGATCTTGCCCCGGTTGAGGTAGACCAGCAGCCGCGTGCCATCGGTGACGGTGGTGTCGACGCGCTTGCGCCAGCGCTTCGGGTCGCCGTCGAGCCAGCGGCGAACGCGGCGGTGAACGTCCCGCTGGTCGGCCGGCACCTGCAGGGGCTGGCGCGGCACCAGCACCGTCACCAGGCGGAACCAGCGCAGGGTCGCGGGCGTGACCTTCTTCAGGTCGGCGAGCTGGCAGACCTCCACGGCGTTGCCGGTGTCCTCGATCAGCCACTGGCGCACCGCCTCGGCGGGCCGATCCCAGGGTGGCGCGGCGGGATCCGGCACAAAGAAATTGGGCACCACCGCCAGGTCGATGAGGCGTTTTTGGCGGAAGGCGCTCATCTCCAGGCGGGCGCGCAGGGTGGTGATGGGGCGGATCATGCCGGAGCAGAAGACCCGCGAGCTGGCGCCGATGCCCTCGGCGGGCCCGCAGCGGGCCAGCACCGGCCCGAACCAGGATTGCTGGGTGGCGAAGACCAACAGCGCCGCGCAGATGGCGGGCATGGCCCAGGTCCGGCGGGTCAGGGCCCTGACCTGGCACAGCCCCACGCCGATGATCACCGCGGCCGCTGGCAGCGCGGGTAGAAAGTAGCGGTCCCAGGTGACGAAGGGGGCCAGCAGCAGCATGGCGCCCCAGAACCAGGCGCCGCTGATGGCCAGCACCCGGCGGCGGCCGCGGGCCAGCAGCCCCGCGTAGCCGGCGGCCATCAGCAGCGCCAGCACCGGGCCGAGGGAGCTCTGAGGGATGCGCTCCAGGTAGTAGGTGAAGCGCGCCGGGTCGGGGGCGCCCACCTCGGGCTTCTCCAGGATCACCAGCTCCGGCCGCGCCATCTCGAAGGCGTAGATCAGGTCGTTGAGGTGCGGAACGCCCCACAGGGCGAAGACGCCGGCGGCCACGACCACCGCCGCGGCCACGTTGCGCAGCACGCGCAGCCGTTGGCCCGGGCGGCGCAGGGCCACCAGCAAAAGGCAGATGGCTGGCGGCCCGACGAAGATGGGCAGCGAGTACTTGGTGAGCATACCGAGCCCGACCACCAGCCCGAGCAGCAGCGCGTCCCGCAGCCGCCCGAAGCCCTCGGCCCGCAGCAGCATCAGCAGGCACCACGCGGTCATGGCCGCCAGGGGCATGTCCAGCCAGAGCAGGCGGGAGAAGCCCATGGCCATGGGCATGGCCGCCAGGGCCGCGGCCGACAGCAGGCCCGCCGCCGGGGACCACAGCCGCTCGCCCAGGCGGAAGGTGAAAAAGAGCAGCAGGGCCATCCAGAACAGGCTCGACATCCGCGCCATCGCCGAGTCCGGGCCGCCCAGCTGAGAGAGCACCGCGGGGACGATGCCCAGCGGCGATCGCTGCCGGTTGCCCCAGATCGACTTGGCAGCGGCGCCCAGGTCCCCGGCGCACACCTCGGCGGCCGTGGTCACGGCCCACTGAAAGTAGTCCTGGGCGTCCGGGACCATATAGTAGCGGTCGCGGCTGATGACCAGGGCCGAGCTGATCAGGTGGGCTGCCACCAGCAGGCCGAGCAGCAGCAGGTGCCGGCGGCGGGACTGAAAGGGTGAGCCGATTTCGTCGGCCACGCCGCCATGGTCATCCGGGGCAGTCGACGAAGTTGAGAGTTGAGAGTTGAGAGTTGAGAGCGATGCTGTTCGTCCGTCTCCGCCTGCTCCCTGGCCCATGTTGCCCGAACGACTCAACGGCCACATCCTGCTTTTGCTGGCAACCTGTTTATATGGCCGCGCAATGGCGCCATCTTACCCTGAACTCTGAACTCTGAACTCTGAACCCATCGCCCTTGCCGGTGAACGTGGAACATCGACGACAGTCTAGCCTACGCTACCTATGGACCTTGATCCGCAGGTCTCCCGAGGTATCCTCCGACGCGGCCACAGCCAGGCCGATGGTCACCGCCGCCAGGGCGGCGGCAACGCCCCAGATGATCCACTTTGTCTTGGAGGTCTTCTTCTTTCCCGCTGGCTTGCGGGTCTGGGCCTCGACGTACTGCCGCAGGACGAGGCTGTCGGCGGGCTTGCCCTCGAACCCCTGGGGGGCGTAGCTGCCCCGCCGCACCGAGAAGAGGCGCGCCGACAGCTGCTTCGGCTTGACCTTCAGCAGCAGCAGGTAGTCCACGCCGAGGATCCGCCCCAGGGCGGCCAGGTCCCGGGTGGAAGGCTGCCCCGGGCCGCGCACGCGATCGCCCAGGCGTACCAGGTCCTTGCCCGTGTCCCCCACCGGCAGGGCGCCGGGGTTGGGCCGCCCGGTGAGGTAGGCCGCGATGCCGGGCTGCCGGGCCCAGCCGCCCACCAGCGGGTCCAGCTCCCTGGTCACGCGCTCGGCCACCTCCCAGCCCCGGGCGTCGAGGTTGAAGACGGCCAGGTTCCCCTTGCCCGCCATGGCGGCAGCGGGGAAGAGCAGCGTCAGCAGCGCCGCGGTGCATTTGACCAGGCGTCGGCTCATGCTACCCCGGCGGCCACCCCATGGGCCGCCCGCCCAGGATGTGCACGTGGATGTGGAACACCGTTTGCCCGGCGTCGCGGTTGGTGTTGATCACCGTGCGGAAGCCCGGGCCGGTGAGGCCGCGCTCCCGGGCCACCTGCGTCCCGACCAGCAACAGGTGCCCCAGCAGCTGCTCGTCGTCGGCCGTGGCGTCGGCCAGGGTGGAGATGTGCCGGTTGGGCACCACGAGGATGTGCTCCGGCGCCTGGGGCACGATGTCGGCAAAGGCCGTGGCGCGGTCATCCCGGTGGACGATGTCGCCGGGTACCTCGCCGCGGACTATCTTGCAGAAGAGGCAGTCGTCCATGGGGAGCAGTGTAGCTTGGATGGGGGGAGGAAAACTAGGAACTAGGAACCAGGAACCAGGAATGTTGAATGGGGAGGTGGTGCGGGCGTGGAGGGCGGCGCCGCTTTGCGGCTCGGCTGTGTTGGGATTGAATAAAAAATACAAAACAAGGAATTCAAAATGAAAAAGGGGGAGGTGGTGCGGGCGTGGGGGGGCGGCGCCGCTGCGAGGCTCGGCTGGAGTGGGATTGAATAAAAAATACAGAACAAGAAATTCAAAATGGAAAATGGGGAGGTGGTGCGGGCGTGGGGGGGCGGCGCCGCTGCGCGGCTCGATGACGGTTGGTGCCAGAGCTGCGCCCACTGGATTCTGTGATGGAGTCGGTGGTGAATTATGGAGGTAAGAGATTGCCATTGAAACCGTGTGCGGTGAAATCACCAGGATCGAGGCCGACGCCATCGTCAACGCAGCCATCGCGGCGCTGTGCGGCGGCGGTGGCGTGGACGGTGCGATCCATCGCGCTGCGGGTCCGGGTCTGCTGGCAGAATGCCGCGAGCACGGGCGTTGCCCTGCCGGCGCTGCGGTCATTACGGCTGGTTACGACCTACCGGCCCGGCACGTGATCCACTGTGTGGGCCCGGTATGGCAGGGCGGCCAGGAAGGCGAGGATGATTTGCTCGAGAGCTGCCACGAATGCGCCCTGGCGTTGGCTCGGGATCATGGGGCCCATAGCGTGAGCTTTCCGGCCATCAGCTGCGGCGTCTATCGTTTCCCCATCGCAAGAGCAGCTCGCATCGCTGTGAGCACCACCCGCAACTTCATGGCCGCCAACTACCACCATCCAAGGTGACATTCGTCTGTTTCGGAGAAAAGGAAAGGCGTGAATTTCAAAAGGCCCTCGACAACCTCAAGTCCTGATGTAAGGCGTGTCCCCAGCCGAGGCCCGCTCTCCACAGCCAGCACCTCCCGCCTCCTCCAACCACAGTCCACGCGTATCCCGCCGGCACGTCCCACCCATTCACCATCCCTGGTTCCTGGTTCCTAGAGCGTTCTCTTTTTAGGTTGATCAACCTCTACACATGTAGCGCGGGGGCTTCGGTGCTCGGCTCCTTCGGACCCTCCGCGTGCGCCGAAGCCTGTCCCCCGCGTCCGGGCCAGGCGGGGGACAGGCTTGTGGTTCACCGCGGAGCCTTTGCAAAAGGCGAGCACCACAAGTCCTCGCCCTCCCGCAGCACCAGGAGCAACGCAGTTGCGCCGACGGTATCGCGATCCGCAGTAGGCCGAATGCGCTTGTTTCAGGGCCAGGTCCAGGCTGGACAACGTCGACCTGCCTGCGCGACCAACCGAGGTGATGTTCGTCTTTTTTGGGAAAAGGAAACACGTGAGTATCAAAAGGCCCTGGACAGCCTCGCAGCCAGGTATACAGCGCGCCCCGTGCCACGGTCCGCTCTCCATCGCCAGCACCTCCCGCCGCCTCCAACCACAGCACACGCGCATCCCGCCGGCACATCCCTCCTCCAACTACAGCCCACACGTCTCCTCCTCCAACCACAGCCCGCGCGAACCACCGCCGGCACGTCCCCTCCTGCGGCCACAGTCCACGCGTACCCCGCCGGCATGTCCCGCCCATTCTCCGTTCCTGGTTCCTCGTTCCTAGTTCCTAGTTTTTCAGGCGCCGCCCCAGCCACTGTCCGCTCTCCACAGCCAGCACGTCCCGCCCATTTCTCATTTTGAATTGCTTGTTTTTTATTTTCTATTCCCCCTCACCCCCTCTCCCCCTCACCCCCTCTCCCTCTCACTTCCTCCCCCGCACCCAGCCCCTGGTGATAGACCGTCTGCGTCGGATACGCCATCTCCAACCCTGCCTCCTGGAACTGCTCCAGGATGGAGAAGCTGACCTCGGACTTGGTGCCCCAGATGTCGGCCCCGCCCTTGATGAAGTAGCGCACGTAGATGTTCATGGCGAAGTCGCCGAAGGTGTTGAACGAGACGCGCCGGTCCTGCTCCAGGTCCGGGTTGTCGTCGATGATCTTGTTGAGGATCGCCACCGCTTCACGCATCTTCGCCAGCGGCGTGTCGTAGGTCAGGCCGAGGTCCACGTCCACCCGGCGCGACGGCTCCATGCTGACGTTCTCCACCGGCCGGTCGGCGAAGGTGGCGTTGGGGATGGTGACGATGCGGCCGGCGCGGGTCTCCAGGCGCGTGGAGCGCAGCCCGATCTCCTTGATCACGCCGTCGTAGCCCACCACCTTGACCCGGTCGTTGATGATGAACGGCCGGTCGACGAAGATGGTCACGCCGCCGAAGATGTTGGAGACCGTGTCCTTGGCGGCCATGGCCAGGGCGAGGCCGCCGATGCCGAGGCCGGCCAGCAGCGCGCCGACGTTGTAGCCGGCGTTGTTCAGCGCGACGATGATGCCCAGGCTCCAGACGGCCAGCCGGGTGCTCTTGCGCAGCAGGGGCAAGAGCTGATCGTCCAGGTCGGTCTCGGTCTTTGCGGCCAGCGGAACGAGGTACTCCTCGAACATGGCGTCCAGCAGGCGCGCGATGAGCCAGGTGACGCAGATGACCACCAGAAACTGCGAGCCGTGCTTGATGTAGTGGTCCACCGCATCGGGCAGGGTGAGGCGGCTGATGCCGTACCAGATTCCGACCACGGTCAGCGCGATGACCGCGGGCTCCTCCACCATGTCGATGATGATGTCGTCCAGCCGCGTCTTGGTCTTGGCGGTGAACCGACGCACCACGTTGGAGGTGATCCAGTAGACCAGCTTGCCGACGACGAGGTTCAGGACGATGATCAGCAGGGTCAGGCCCCACTGGCCGATCGTGTTGCCGTAGAAGGTCCTCTCGAAAATGTCCAATCGATGCTCCTTGCGGGATTTGCCGGACGGACAGTCTCATTCGTGGTGGTCGAGGGAGTCAACCGTGAAGAGGCGTTGACCCCGACAGTGTGGCAGGATATATGAATCTGCTACTTGAAGCGGGGTGCGAAGGATGACCATGAAAATAAACACCTGGATGGCGCTCATTGCGCTGGCCGCGCTGCTGGCCGCCTGCTCGGACGACGAGATGAAGAAGCAGGCCGACATGACCACCACGGCGGACAAGGCCGTCACCACGGACTCCAGCCCGGACACGACGGTCGCCGACGACCAGGCCGCGCCGGACCAGGCTTCGGCCGACCAGACCCTGGACCTGCCGCCGGCGGACAAGGGCGCAGGGGACGGCGGCGCCGCCTGCGGCAAGATCACCGTCACCGGTTGCTGCGACGGCACCACCCTCAAGTACTGCGAAAAGGGCGTGCTCAAGACCATGGACTGCTCCAAGAGCCCCAAGTGCGGCTGGGACACGTCCTTCTCCTACTACGATTGCGGCACCTCGGGCGCCTCGGATCCCAGCGGCAAGTTCCCCAAGTCCTGCTCCGCCACGCCACCCGACCTGGGCCCGACCCCCGACGCCGGCGCCACCGACGCCAAGGCGTCTGACAGCGGCGGCTCCACCGCCTGCGGTGGCGTGTCCTACGAGGGGTGCTGCAACGGCAGCGTCCTCTGGTACTGCGACAGCGGCACGCTCAAGTCCCTCAGCTGCAGCAAGAGCCCCAAGTGTGGCTGGGACTCCTCGGGCAAGTACTACGACTGCGGCACCTCGGGCGGCGCCGATCCCGCGGGCAAGCACCCCAAGGCCTGCAAGAGCGTGCCCGACTTCGGCCTGCCGCCGGACACCGGCGCCACCGACGCCAAGGCACCCGACAGCGGCGGGTCCACCGGCTGCGGCTCGGTGAGCTACGAGGGCTGCTGCGACGGCACCACCCTCAAGTATTGCGACAGCGGCAAGCTGGAGACCCTGGACTGCACCAAGAGCCCCAAGTGCGGCTGGGACTCCTCGGGCAAGTACTACGACTGCGGCACCTCGGGCGGCGCCGATCCCGCGGGCAAGCACCCCAAGGCCTGCAAGAGCGGCTCGTCCGACGCCGGCGTCAAGGACAGCGGCCCTGCCCCCGACGCCAAGGCAGGCGACGCCAAGGTGGCCGACAGCAAAACGCCGGCCGACAGCGCCGTCACCACCGGGGGCGTGGTGATCACCGAGATGCTGATCAACCCCAAGGCCAAGGCCGACAGCAAGGCCGAGTGGTTCGAGCTGTACAACGGCGGCAGCACCTCCGTGAGCCTCAAGGGCTGGAGCATCACCGACCAGCCGGGCTCGTCCCAGAACAAACACACCATCACCGCCGCCCTGGTGATCAAGCCAGGCGCCTACGTCGTGCTCGGCAAGTTCTACGACAAGACGACCAACGGCGGCGTGACGGTCAACTACGCCTACGGCAAGAGCGTCTGGGATCTGGGCAACGGCGGCGACGAAATCTACCTCTACGACGCCTCCAAGAAGCTGGTGGACAAGGTGGCCTACACCAAGAGCTGGACCATCCCCAACGGCGCCAGCCTCTCGCTCAAGAGCCCCGCCCTGGACAACAGCCTCTCCAAGAACTGGTGCGCCGAAAAGACCAAGTGGTGCTCCACCTGCGACATGGGCACCCCCGGCAAGAAGGCCGGCTGCAAGTAGCCCTTCAGAGCGGAGAGCGCTCTAAACCCTCAACAACGTCTTCTTCGCCGTGGTCACACGGTAGACGTCCGCCACGTCCCGGATGAGGACGTCGTGGTATCCGGCCGCGGTCAGGTTGTTCCACAGCTCGTCCTTGGTCTGGAACGAGGGGGCCACCTCACCCCGGGCCGAAAAGAGCCCGATGCGGCCGCCGGGGTTGAGGCGGAGGTAGGTGTGGGCCAGCAGCTCGGTGCGCTGGGCCGGCCGCAGGTGGGCCAGCATGAACGAGCTGATCACCGCGTCGAAGGTCTCGCCCTCCTCCAGAGCGTCGGGGAAGACCCCCCGCCGAAGCTCCAGGTTGTCCAGGCGTAGGCGGGCCAGCTTGCGCTCGAAGCGCGAGGCCATCTCCTCGCTCGGGTCCACGGCCACGACCCGGCGGGCCCGCAGGGCGGCGTGCAACGAGCCCAGCCCGGTACCGCTGCCGATGTCGAGCACCTGGTCCCCCGCCTGCACCACCGCGTCGATCATCTCGCGCAGGTGTCGCATGTAGGCGGGGTCGAGCTTGACCGAGCGGTCGTAGAACCTGGACCAGAGTTTGTACAGCACCTCGACGCGGCCTGTGAAGCTGCCCTGCAGGCCGCGGCTCATGTCCGTGGCCTTCATGTACAGGACCCGTATGGGCTTCCAGATCGTGGACAGGGTGCTAGCCCTCCGGTGTGGTTGTCACAGCCTGTTGTCGATGTGGGCCTTGCGCCGCACTTCAGCCAGCCAGGCCAGGGTGGCCTTCTCCATCTTGCGCCCGTAGATCTCCTGACGCAGCTTGCGCTTGATCTGCCCCAGGGGCACTGCCTGGGACTCCTTGCGGTCCACCAGCAGGATCACGTGGAAGCCGCGGTCCGTACGCAGCGGCTTGGAGATCTCGCCCTTCTTCATGGTGAAGACTTTGTTCTCCACGTTGGAGGGCAGCGTGCCCCGGCCGAAGTACTTGAGGTCGCCGCCGTCCGTCTTGGTCACCGGGTCCTGGGAGTGCTTGGTGGCCAGCTTGGCGAAGTCTTCGCCCTTTTGGGCCCGCTGGGCCAGCGCGGCGATGAACGCCCTCCGCTCCTTGATCTTGGCCAGGCTGGCACCCTCGGGCACGAGGATGAAGATGTGCCGCGCCCGCACCTTGGTCTCCACGCCGAGCTTGCGCATGTTCTTCTGGTAGAGCGCGCGGATCTCGTCGGCGGTCACCGAAACGCGGCTGCGCACCTGCACGTTGATCACCCGCATCCGCAGCAGCTGCGGCTTGAGGATCGTCTGCTTGTAGGCGGTGATGGTCTTGCCCTCCTGGGCCAGGGCCTTCTCCAGGTCCTTGCGCGTGAGGTTGTTGCGCCGCATGACGTCCTTGACCGCGCGCTCCAGGTCGGCGTCGGAGATGGTCAGCTTGAGCTTGCGCGCCTCCTGGTAGATCAACTTTTCGTCCACCATGTTCTTCAGCATCTGCCGGCGCAGCTTGTCCAGCTGCTGGGCCCGGGCCGTCTTGTCCGGGATGCGACGCACCTGGGGCATCATCGGCTTCAGGCGCTCGTTGAGCTCGCTGAGCAGGACGATCTGGCGGTTGACCACGGCCACGATGCGCTCGATGGTCCGGGCGCTGGCCACGTCGCCCGCGAGGAGCACCAGCGCCAGCGCAAGGGGGAGGGATCGTAAGAATGTCGGTCTCATGTTCATTATTCTACTCAACCCGGGCGGGCCAACCAACATTCCGTCGGCTCAGTGCCCGTGGGGCAGCGGCTTGGCGGGCCCCGGCTTGATCTTGACCTTGGAGAGGTTCTCGTCCAGCACCTTGACCTTGGCCTTCTTGTGCAGCTCCTCGACGTACTTTTTCAGCGCCAGCTTCTGCTTGACGTTGTAGAGGCGGGTGCGGATCGGCCCCTTCTCCAGGTCCAGGGGTCGGTTGCGCGGCTGGCGATAGCCGGTGAGCATGATCAGGGCCCAGCCCTTGTCGAGCTTGATCGGCCCGGCTACGTCGAACATGCGCGGCAGGCCCGCGGCACCGCCGGCCAGCTCGAAGGCGGCGTCCAACAGGGGCTTGGGGTGGTTCTTGCTGTCCTTGCGAAAGTAGCCCAGGTCGCCGCGGCGGTTGCGCGTGGCCTGATCCACGCTGTGCACCGTCACCAGCTCGGCGAAACGCTTGGGGCTCTTCGGCTTCTTTTTGACCTGCGCCAGCACCTTCTTCACCTCGGCCTCGGTCTTCATCAACAGCAAGCTGACCCGCGCCTGGGCCGGCTGCTTGTAGAGCCGGATGTTCTTCTGGTAGTGGTCGGCGATCTCCTTGTCGGTGATGTCCTGCATCTTGACCAGCTCCTTGCGGAGCTTGAGCATCATGGCGTTGATCATCGCCTTCTTCACCTCGCGGATCACCTTGGGGTCGCGATCCAGCTTCCGCTTCTTCGCCTCCTGGGCCATGACCTCGAAGCGGATCATGCTCATCAGGAAGCGCTTGCGCTGCTCCAGGGAGGTGAAGCGCAGACGGACGAAGGGGTTCTGCTTGTTGATCTCGTCGGTGAGCCGCCCCACGGTGATGGCGGTGTCGCCCACCCGGGCCACCACCTGCTTGCGGATCGGATCGGTCTCGACCTTGCCCTGGGGCGCCGCCGGCTGGGCCGCGCCGCCGCCTTTTTTGCCTTGCTGTTTCGGCGGGCAGCCGATGAGGGCCAGCGCCGCCAGCGCCATGATCGCGGTATATCTGTTGATGGTCATTTCCGCAGCAATTTAACTGTTGTCGTCCCCCAGCACCAGCCCTGAAATAAATGCGTCACTTGAGGGCCAACAGGTCGCGCAGGATCTGCTTGGTCGCTGACAGCGGCGCCTGCCTCTCCTCCTCGCCGAGCCGGCGGATCAGGCGGTCCTCGGGGGTGAGCTTGAACCGCGCGCGCTTGCCGCTGATCAGGCCCACGATCTGGTCCGTGGTCAACGGCGTGCCGTCGTCGAGGGTCAACGACAGGCGCGTCTCGGTCAGGTCCAGCACGGCCGCGCCGAGGTCGGCGGCCAGGCCCTTGACCACCATCAGCAGCCCGAGGGCGTCCACCTCGTCCGGGCGCGGGCCGTAGCGGTCCAGGATCTCGGCCAGCACGTCGCCCACGGCGTCCTCGTCGTGGGCCGCCTGGCTCAGGCGCCGGTAGAGGTCCAGGCGCTGGCCGGTGTCCTCCACGTACTCGTCGGGGATGAAGGCCGCGATGCAGGTGTTGAGCTCGGGATCGGTCTCCCTGGTGATCGGCTCTCCACGCAACTCGGCCACCGACTCCTCGAGGATGCGGGCGTAGGTCTCGAAGCCCACCGCCGCGATCTGGCCGTGCTGCCGCCCGCCGAGCAGGTCCCCTGCCCCGCGGATCTCCAGGTCGTGGGAGGCGACGTTGAAGCCGCTGCCCAGCTCGGTGAAGCGCTGCAGGGCGGCCAGGCGCTGGCGCGCGTCGCCGGTCATGCGCTCGAAGCCCGGCACGAGCAGGTGGCAGAACGCCCGCTGGCGGCTGCGGCCGATGCGGCCCCGTAGCTGGTAGAGCTGCCCCAGGCCGAAGCAGTCGGCGCGGTTGATGAACATGGTGTTGGCCCGGGGGATGTCGAGGCCGGACTCGATGATGGCCGTGCAGACCAGCACGTCGGTGCGCCCCGAGACGAAGTCCAGCATCACCCGCTCGAGGCGGCGGGCGTCCATCTGCCCGTGCCCCACCGCCACCCTCGCGTCGGGCACCAGGTCCGAGATGCGCTCGGCCCACTGGCCGATGGTCTCCACGCGGTTGTGCACGAAGAAGACCTGGCCGCCGCGGTCCAGCTCCTTGACGATGCCCCGGGCCACCATGTCGTCGTCGTAGCGGGCGACGAAGGTGCGGATGGCCAGGCGGTCCACCGGCGGCGTGGTGATCACCGAGAACTCGCGCATGCCGACCATGCCCATATGCAGCGTGCGCGGGATCGGCGTGGCGGTGAGCGTCAGCACGTCCACCTGGGTGCGCATCCGCTTGAGCTTCTCCTTGTGCGCCACGCCGAAGCGCTGCTCCTCGTCGATGATCAGCAGGCCGAGCTTCTTGAAGCGCACGTCCGCCGACAGCAGGCGGTGGGTGCCGATGACCACGTCCACGTCGCCGGCAGCCATGGCGGCCAGCACCTTGCGCAGATCGGCCGTCTTGCGGAAGCGGCTCACCGACTCCACCCGCACGGGGAACTGGCCCATGCGGTCGGCGAAGCTGCGGGCGTGCTGCTCCACCAGCACAGTGGTGGGCGCCAGCAGCGCCACCTGCTTGCCGTCCAGGGCCGCCAAAAAGGCCGCGCGCAGGGCCACCTCGGTCTTGCCGAAGCCCACGTCGCCGCAGACCAGGCGGTCCATGGGCCGCGGCGAGGTCATGTCGCCGAGCACGTCGGCGATGGCCTGCTCCTGGTCCGGCGTCTCGGTGAAGGGGAAGGTGGCCTCGAACTCGGTAAACATCGTGTCGCCGGAGGGGTAGGCGTGCCCCGACAGGGCCGCGCGCTGTGCGTAGAGCTGCAGCAGCTCCTCGGCCAGCTTGCGCACCTCCACCTTGACCTTCTTCTTCTTCTTGATCCAGGTGCTGCCGCCGAGGCGGTCGAGGCGCGGCTCCTTGCCCTCGGCGCCGACGTACTTCTGCACCTGGTTCATGCGGTAGACCGGCAGGTAGAGCTTGTCCTTGCCGGCGAACTCCAGGTTGAGGAAGTCGGCCGGCACGCCGCGGAGGTCCAGCTTCACCAGCCCGTGGTAGCGCGCCACGCCGTGGTCGGCGTGCACAACGCAGTCCCCCTCGCGCAGGTCACGCAGGTCGCCGAGGCCGGGGCCGGCGAAGGCCCGCGGGCGGTGCTTGCGCACCTTGGGCCCGAAGATCTCCGCCTCGGAGAGCACCGTCAGGCTGCCTGGCAGGTGGAAGCCGCGGCCCAGGTGCCCGGCGCGGACGCGCACGCGGGCGTCCTCGGGCGTGCCGTCGAGCAGGCAGGGCGCGCCGAGGGTCGGCTCCAGCTCGGTGACCACGTTGTAGCCGCGCAGCAGCGAGTCCAGCCGCTCGGCGTGGCCCGGCCCGCCGGCCACCAGCACCACCGGGCGCTGCTCCTCCTGCCAGGCTCGCAGGCGCTTGGCCAGGGCGCCGAGGATCGCCTCGCCCTTGGCGCTGCGGGCGCGGGTGACCTCGGCGGCGATGTGGTTGGTGTCCGTCATGGTGGCGGTCACCGAGCGGTCCTCGTCGGCGGCGGCCCCGGGCAGCGGCGAGACCTGCACCACGCGGTGCGCGGCCACCTGCCCCGTGAGCTCGTCGGCGTCGAGGTAGAACGACGCCGGCGGAAAGCAGATGCGCCCCTGCTCCATGCGGGCGGCGTGAGCCTCGGCGGCGCGGGCGTCCTCGTCGGCCAGGGTCTGGCGTACCTCCTCCGGCTGGACCACGGCCCAGACGCCGTCGTCGGGCAGGTAGCCGGCCAGGGAGCCGAGCTCCTCGTGGAAGGCAGGGGTCAGCGCCTCGATGCCGAAGAACTCCCGGCCCCCGCCCAGCTCCTCCAGCAGGTGGCGGGTCCGCCGGGAGGGGTGGTTGACCGCGTCGGCCATGTCCAGGATGGTCTGGCGCAGGTCCACCTCGCCCGAGGGGATGGTCTCCCGCACGGGGTAGATGAAGACCTCCTCGACGGCGCGCAGTGTGCGCTGGGAGGCGGGGTCGAAGAGGCGAATCGACTCCACCCAGTCACCGAAGAACTCCAGCCGCGCGGGGTAGCGGTTCAGCGGCGGGAAGAGGTCGACGATGCCGCCGCGCACGGAGAAGGTGCCCGGATCCTCCACCACCTGGGCGCGGTTGAAGCCGCAGGAAAGCAGGCGGGCGACCAGGTCGTCGCGGTCCAGCTCCTCCTCCTCGCCGATGAGGTCGCACAGATCGGCCAGGGCCAGGGCGGGGATCACACGGCAGCGCGCCGACGCGGCCGAGGTGACCAGCACCTTGCCGCCGTAGCCCTGGCTGATGCGGAAGAGCACCCCCATGCGCTGCATCATGCCCGACCGGTCGAATGAGATCTCGGTGTAGGGCGAGGTCTCGACGTGGGGCAGGTGCATCACCTGGCCCAGGGCCATGGCCGGGTGGTCCTCGCCGCCGCCGAGGAAGAAGGTCAGGTCCCGGGCCAGCTCCCGCGCCCGCTCCTCGTCGGCGGTGATCACCACCAGCGGCGACTCCCCCGAGCAGCGCAGGTTCGCCAGGCGGGCCAGGGTCAGCGCCAGATAGCTGCCGCTGCAGCCCTGGAGCTTGACGCGGCGCTGGCCGCCGTCGAGGAGCTTGAGGATCTGTTCGTGAGGCATCGGCAATTTCCGGCTGGTTAATTAACCACAGAGCGCAGGTCGAGCACAGAGGTGTTATTCAGGTTTTTCTTTGGGGGGGGCGAAGGGGAAGAGCTAACAGCTAACAGCCAATAGCCGCACCGAAGGCGGCAAAAGGCCGCCTACGGAGTGGCCGGAGAGGGGTTCTGCGACTGGGCCGGGTCGATGATGAGGAACTCCACGCGCCGGTTGAGCGCGCGCCCGCGGCGCCGGCGGTTGCTGGCGATGGGGCGGGTCTCGCCGTAGCCCTCGGAGGTCAGGCGGGTGGTCGCCACGCCGTTATCGACCAAGAAGCGCATGACGCTGGCCGCGCGGCGCTTGGACAGGCCCATGTTGAAGTTGTCGTTGCCGCGGTTGTCGGTGTGGCCCTCGATGCGGACCTTTTTGACCCACTTGTTCTTATTCAGGGTGTCGGCCACCAGCCGCAGCACCGGGAAGCTGCGCGGCAGGATGCGGTCCTTGCCCGTGGCGAAGTAGACTGGCGGCACGGTGATCTTGCCGTGCTTGATCTGCACGGGGCCCTTGGCCTTGTCCGGGCAGCCGTCGTCGTCCTTGACGCCGTTGAAGATCTCCGGGACGTTGGGGCACTTGTCCTTGGCGTCGGTGATGCCGTCCTTGTCGTTGTCCGGATCGGGGCAACCGTCCACGTCCTCGAAGCCGTCCTTGTCCTCGGGATCCGTGGGGCACTTGTCGTCCTTGTCGAGGATGCCGTCCTTGTCGTTGTCCGGATCGGGGCAGCCGTCCTCGTCCTCGAAGCCGTCCTTGTCCTCGGGGTTGGCGGGGCACTTGTCGATCTTGTCCGGGATGCCGTCCTTGTCGTTGTCACCGTCGGGGCAGCCGTCCGCGTCCTCCACGCCGTCCTTGTCCTCCGGATCCATGGGGCACTTGTCGTCCTTGTCGAGGATGCCGTCCTTGTCGTTGTCCAGATCGGGGCAGCCGTCCTTGTCCTCGAAGCCGTCCTTGTCCTCCGGATCCATGGGGCACTTGTCGTCCTTGTCCAGGATGCCGTCGTTGTCGTTGTCCGTGTCGGGGCAGCCGTCCTGGTCCTCAAAGTTGTCCTTGTCCTCGGGGTCGTTGGGGCACTTGTCGTGCGGGTTGAGGATGCCGTCCTTGTCCGGATCCAGATCCTGGGGCGGCGGCGGTGGCGGCGCCTTCTTCTCCTTGCCGTACTGGTAGCCCACGCCCCAGAACACGCGGAACTCGGGCGCGCCCACGCCGCGGGTGATGCCCGCGCCGGCGCCGGCGGTGACGATGATGCCGAAGGGCAGGTAGCCGCGCAGGCCGCCGAGGGCCTCCACGGGCACCTCCTCGATGTCCTGCTCGAAGACCGAGGCCGAGACGAAGCCGTCGATGATCAGGTCGATCTTCTCGCGCCACAGGGCGATACGGAAACCGAGCGAGCCGAAGATCTCGTCATCGATGGTGACCTGCTGGCTGGCGGAGAAGCCGAAGCTCTGATCGAAGCGCAGGCGGTAGCCGGCGTTGAGCGACATATCGAAGTAGTTGGTGTCGATGGAGAAGATGAAGCGCGGCGAGAAGCTGACGCCGTCGTTGCCGAGGAAGTTCTCCTTGCTGCCCGAGGGCACGGAAAACGGCAGCGACAGCGCCAGGGTGGCCGACGCCTTGGTGTGTATTCGCACCTTGGGGATGATGCGGATGTCGCCGATGCCGCCGGCGACGCTGGACAGGTCGCCCTTGCGGTCCAGCACGCGCAGGTCGTTGGAGTCCTGGGCCATGGTCACCGGGATGGCGACACCCAGCTCGAGCCTGTTCCAAAAGCCCATGGCGATGCAGAGATCGGCGTTTAGCTGGTAGCGGATCAGGTCGTTGGTGGTGTCGCCGGACTTGGAGTCGATCATGCGCAGCGGCTTGTGCGCGTAGTTCATCACCAGCTGCACCGAGGGCACCAGGTGCGGCAAGACGAAGCCGCTCTCGGTCTGGAAGTAGTTGACCGTCGCCGCCGCCGGCTTGAAGTTCATCACCGGGAACTGGATCGGGTCCGCCGCCCGGGCCGCCGGCGACGCGCACAGCACCGCCAGCGAGGCCGCGACGACCGCGCCCTTGCCCGACGCTCTCTTTACGTATCGCGAGCTACGCCGAAGACGCCTCCGGAAGATGAACACGCCCATGAGCAGCAGCAGCCCCCAGCCGATGTGGCCGTCGCTACTCACCGAGCAGCCGCCGCCGCCGAAGAGGCCGGCGTCCTCGGAGCGGTCGTCAGACGGATCGAACGGGTCGTGGTCCGTCTTGGCCTTCTCCGAGCCGTCGTTCTCGCCGCCCTTGTCGGTGTCCTTGTCCTTGGGATCGGTCTCGCCGGTGTCCTTCTTGCCGTTGGTGTTGAGATCCTCGCCCTCCCACTTCTGCTTTTTGCCGTCCTTCTTCTTCGGGTCCACCTTCTTCTCGTCGTAGTCCCACCCGTCGATCCAGCCGTCGGGCAGGCCGTCGCCGTCGCTGTCCACCTTGTTCGGGTCGGTCTCCGTCTTCGGGTCGTAGAGGCCGTCGCCGCTGTGGTCCTCGTCGCCGTCCTTGATGCCGTCGCCGTCGGTGTCCTTGTTCAGCGGGTTGGTGGTGTTGGCCTTGTCGATCTTCGTGCCGTCGGCCTTGACCCCCGACTCGATGCCGTCGGTCAGGCCGTCGCCGTCGCTGTCCTTTTTGGCCGGGTTGGTCTCGGTCGCCTTGCCGTCGTTGTCGGTGTCCACCTTGCCGTTGAGGTTCTTGTCCTCCTCGGAGTCGGACAGCCCGTCGCCGTCGGTGTCCTTCTTGGTCGGGTCGGTCTTGGTGGCGCCGGGGATCGGCGTGCCGTCGTGTGAGACGCCCTTTTCGATGCCGTCGGACAGGCCGTCGTTGTCGGTGTCCTTTTTGGTCGGGTCGCTCTCGCCCACGTCGACCTTGCCGTTCTTGTTGACGTCCTCCTCCGAGTCGGAAAGGCCGTCGCCGTCGCTGTCCTTTTTGGTCGGGTCGGTGATGCTGGCGCCGGTTATCTTGGTGCCGTCGGTCTTGTAGCCAAGCTCCAGGCCGTCTTCCAGGCCATCGCCGTCGGTGCCCTTCTTGGTCGGGTCGGTCTCCCCGCTGTCCAGCGTGCCGTTTTTGTTCTTGTCCTCCACGCCGTCCTTGAGCCCGTCGCCGTCGGTGTCGGCCTTCTTCGGGTCGGTCTCGCCGCTGTCCACCACGCCGTCCTTGTCCTTGTCTTCAGCGCCGTCCTTGATGCCGTCGCCGTCGGTGTCGTCCTTGAGCGGATCGGTCTCGGTCTTCGGATCGTACTTGCCGTCCTTGTTGGCGTCCTCGACGCCGTCGTCCAGGCCGTCGCCGTCGGTGTCCTTCTTGTTCGGGTCGGTCTCACCGCTGTCCTGCTTGCCGTTCTTGTTGGCGTCCTCCACGCCGTCCTTGAGGCCGTCGCCGTCGGTGTCGGCCTTGGTCGGATCGGTCTTGTTGTCGCCGAAGAGCTCGGTCTTGTCGTCCAGCCCGTCACCGTCGGTGTCCTTGTTGCCGGGGTTCGTGCCTCCCTTGCACTCGTCCAGCAGGGTCAGGCCGTCACCGTCGGTGTCGCTGGTGCCGTCGTCGACGCAGGCGATGGTGTAGGTGATGCTCTCCTTGGCATAGACCCAGGTGTCGATGTAGGTCGCGTCGCCAGGGCTGGTGGTCGCGTCGAAGTTCCCCCAGCAGTGGGAGTTGGTGCTCAACGTGTCCACGGTGGAGGTGGTGCAGTTGGCCGCGTCGGACCACTTGCCGCTGCTGAGGCCGTTGGGCAGCGCGGACTCGGGCACGATGCGCAGCTTGCCCGAGGCCTTGTTGATGCGCACGTCGTTCCAGTACATCTGCGTCGCCCCCGGTGTGGTGGAGGGCTTGGGCGGGTCCACGCTGAAGATGCGCAGGCCCGGGTTGGACGTCTCGATGTCGCGCCCGGTGAAGTGGAACTCGCCGATGTGCACCGACAGCTCCGCGTTGTAGGTGCCCTTGGGCACGGCCTTGCCGTTGTTGTCCTTGCCGTCCCACTCCACGGTGTTCTTGCCGGACTTGGTGCTGCCGACCAGCAGCACGTCCCCCTTGCCGGGGTTGTACTTGCCGTCCTTGTCGATGTCGATGGTCAGGTGGTAGGTGCCCTCCACGTCGGAGTTGAAGGTGAAGGCCGCCTTGAGCGACGCCACCGCGCACTTGCAGTGGGTGGAGGTCGTGATCCCCTCGAACTTGAAGTTGCTCAGCGTCGGCTTCTTGCCGCCGCCCTTGGCCACCTCGGGCACGTTGAAGTAGATCTTGTACTTCGGCAGCGGCCCGGGCCAGACGACCTTGGACTCGTACTCCGAAAACGACGAGTCCGGCTTCGGCAGGCCGATGTCGTTGGCCGTGACGCTGAAGTAGAAGCCGGCCAGGCCGTTGAACTTCATCAGCCAGGTGGTGTCGGTGGTCTTGCCCGTGGGCACCAGTACGTAGAAGGCCGCGTTGCTGGAGTGTGTCTTGGCGAAATCGTGCGCGTTGACCAGCCAGGTCAGCGCGTGCACGCGCCCGTAGCCCCCCGGAGGCGAGGCTGGCTTCACCGGCGTGGTCTTGTTCGGCGTCACCGTGATGTCGAAGGGATCGACGACCTGGTCGTAGGTACCGGACTTGAAGTCGGTGCGCGTATTGTCGAACTGCACGGTGTAGAGGCCCTTGTCGCCGGTGACGACCTGCAGCGGCTTGGTGATCACCGAGGGCGGCAGCTGGTTCGGCTTGTCGAGGAAGCCGGCCGAGCCCGGCGCGATGGAGAATGGAGACCCGGTTACCTGTTTGCCCTTGGGGTCCTTGACGGTGACATTCACCGGGGCGGTGAGGGTCGAGGAGTCGTTGCCCACGGCGATGTTGATCACCTCGCCCGCCTTCTCGATATCCACAAAGATAATCGTGGCCTCTACCAGGTCCTGGTTGGCGCCCAGCTGGGCCGTGCCCTCGGCTCGCGCCGTGCCGGCGTACAGTAGCGTTCCCATCAATACCGCACACAGGATGCCAGTTCTGCTTCGCATCGGTGTCACCTCTTTTTGCGTAGTAGTATCCAGATATCATTCAGCATGTTGGCCATAAAGTCCAACCCCAGGCGGGTGCGTGCTATCCTCTGTTGATGCTCGGGCCTCGAAATGTCGCCTTTATATTTGGAATCATGGCCCTTTCCATCGGCGGCAGCGGCGCCGCAGGCCAGACGCCGGACAGCACGCGGGCGCTGCTCAAGGGAGTCCGCAAGATCGAGCGCAAGATCCACCGGCTTCGCCTGCTGAGCGCCGCGCGGCTGCGTAAGGCGGTGGTACCCGGTGCCCGGCTACGCGCGGTGATGCAGCAGGGGCTGGCGCGACAGTACCCGCCGGAGCGTGTAGCCAGCGAGGAGGCGGCCCTCAAGCGCCTCGGGCTGCTACCGGCCGCGGCCAGCCTGCAGAAGGAGCTCGCCGCCCTGGGACAGGCCAGCGGCGCCGTGGCCTACTTCGACCCTCGCGGGCGCAGGCTCTATCTGCAAGACAGCGCCAGCCCGGCGGACCACGGCGCGGCGCTGGCCAAGGAGGTCTGCCACGCCCAGCAGGACCGGCGCTTCCGCATCAGGCGATTCCTGACCCCGATCAAGCACGACCGCGACCGCAGCCTGGCCCGGCGGGCCCTGGTGGGCGGAGACTGCGCCGCCGTGATGCTGGCCTACTCCCTGGCCCCATCCCGCCGCGACCTGAAGTCGGTGTCCCGCGACTTCGCCAGGCTGCTCAGGAAGCGCGCGCTGCACCCCGACAGCGGCTGGCTCAAGGACGCGCCGCCGCTGATCCGCGAGGCGGCGCTCTTCCCGGCCGTCCACGGCCTGCTCTTCGTCCAGCGGGTCCGGGTCCGGCACCCCTGGGGCGTGGTCAACCGGCTCTACAGCCGCCCGCCTCGCAGCACCGAGCAGGTGCTCCACCCGCGCAAGTACTGGCGCCGGGAGCGGCCCGTGCGGGTCACCGCGCGCAAGCTGCCGTCCCTGGCCGACCGTGCGCTGGTGACCCGGGACGTGCTCGGTGAGCTGGTGCTGTCGGTCTACCTGCGCCAGGGCCTGTCCGAGGCCGGCGCGCGCCGGGCGGCCGAGGGCTGGGGCGGCGACACCCTGGTGCTGTTCCAGCCGCCTGCCGCCGGGGCGGCCGCGGAGCTGATCCACCTCACCACGTGGGACAGCGAGGCCGACGCCGTGGAGTTCGCCAACGCCCAGCGCCACGTGCTGCGGGCCCGCACGTTCAAGGCCGCCGGCAACCAGGGCAACGTCTGGACGTTCTCCGAGAGCGCCACCAGCCAGTGGTCGGTGCAGCGCTTCCAGCGCCATGTGCTGCTGCTGGGAGGGTTTGCGCCGGAGCTACGTGAGAAGCTGCAGACCGAGGTCTGGGAGCGCTGGAGGATCAGGGGACGTCGGGTGCGACCGAAGTAGGACTGCGCCTCGCCGTCTGGAGCGGCCCCTGGCGGCTGATCACCGCCCCGCCTTGCCCCGCTTGCCGATCCACCTGCTCATGGTGGCGAACATCGCCTCGGGGTCGATGGGCTTGGCGACGTGATCGTTCATGCCGCAGTCCAGGCAGCGCTGCCGCTCCTCTGCCATGACGTGGGCCGTCAGGCCGAGGATCGGCAGGTCCCTGAAGCGCTCGTCGCGTCGAATGACCCGGGTCGCCTCCAGGCCATCCATTTCGGGCATCTGGACGTCCATCAGGACAGCGTCGTAGGTCACCCCCCCGTTGAGCACGCGCTCCACCGCCTGCCGGCCGTCGTACGCCATCTCCACCTCGATCCCCGCGCTCTGCAGCAGCTCGTTGGAGATCTCCAGGTTGATCTCGTTGTCATCCACCACCAGCACGAGGGCTCCCTTGAGGGACAGCTCCACCGAAGACGGCTCGGTGGCCGGCGCCAGCGCCTCCTCTCCGGGTCCGAGCAGCTCCAGCAAGGTGGTGAGAATCCTCGACGGGCTGAAAGGCTTGATCAGGAACCGACGCACGCCGGCTGCCTCTGCCTCCTTGCGAATGGCCTCTCTTCCGAAGGCGGTGACCATCACCACGCAGGTGCTCGTTGTCTCCCCGCTGGACCGGATCTTTTTTACGGCCTCGATGCCGCTGATGCCCGGCATCTGCCAGTCCATCAGCACCAGCGAGAAAGGCTCCCGGGGATGGGCGCCGCGGAGGCACTCCAGGGCGGCCTCGCCCGAGGCGACGGTGGCCACCTCCATGCCGAAGCCGCGGAGGATCCGGGAGAGGCCATGGCGAACCGTCGCGCAGTCGTCCGCGACGAGGACGCGCGTGCCCTCGAGCGTGGCCATGCGCTCTGTGGACGGGGAGAGAGCCTCCTGGCCCCGGCCCAGGGGGCAGGTGAAGGCGAACGTGCTCCCCTCTCCCGCTTCGCTCGTGCCCCAGATCTTGCCGCCCATCAGCTCCACCACGCGCTTGCAGATGGACAGCCCGAGCCCCGTGCCGCCGTACTTGCGGGTGGTCGAGCCGTCCGCCTGCGTGAACGGGAGGAAGAGCTTGGCGAGCTGCTCCTGGGACATGCCGATCCCCGTATCTCGCACCTCGAACTTCAAGTTGATCTCTTCCGCGCTCTGCTGTTCCACGTCGATGGAGAGCACGATCTCGCCCTGCGCGGTAAACTTGATGGCGTTGCTGAGCAGGTTGCCGAGGACCTGAGCCAGCCGCAGGGGATCACCGATCAGCCGTGAGGGCGTCATCATAGATGAACTCCAGCCCCTTGTTGTGGCACTCCTGCTCCACCAGCGAGGAGAGGTCCTCGAGCACGTCCTCCAAAGCAAACTCGGTGCGCTCGATCTCCAGCCGGCCCGCCTCGATCTTCGAGACGTCGAGCACGTCGTTGATCACGCCGAGGAGGGTCTTGGTCGAGCCGAGGATCTTCTCCAGGTAGCCGCGCTGTTTATCGCTCGGCTGCGCCCTCATGGCGAGGTGGGCCATGCCGATCACGCCGTTGATCGGCGTGCGGATCTCATGGCTCATGGTGGCCAGGAACGTGCTCTTGGCCTGGTTGGCGGTCTCGGCCTCCTCCAGGGCTGCTTTGAGCTCCGTCGTGCGGAGGTGGAGGTCCTCGTTCTTCTGGCGCAGCTGCAGCGTCCGCTCGGCGACGCGCTGCTCCATCTCGTCGTACAGCCGCGCGTTCTCGATGGAGATGGCGACCTGGGTCGTCAGCAGGCTGAGGATCTCGACGCGCTCGGGGGTGAAGGCCCCGTGGGTCAGGTTGTTTTCGAGATAGAGCAGACCGAGCAGCTGCTTCTGCCGCAACAGGGGAAGGCAGAGGACGGACTGGATCTTGTTTTGCTTCAGGTAGCGATCGAGGACGAACCGTCCCTCCTGCCAGGCGTCGCCGAGGAGCACCGGCTGACGGGTCCGCGCGACGGTGTTGATTATTCGCCGGGGCAGGGTCGGGTAGGTCTCGAGGTGGGCCGGCAGCCCGGTGGCCTGGCCGTCCTTGATGGCGTCCTGGTCCACGAGGGCGTCGACGTGCACTCGCAGCCCGCTGCGTTCCTCGAGGATCAAGACCCCTCGCTGGGCGCCGGCGTTTTCGATGACGATGGCCATCAGCTTGTCCAGGAGGTGCTCGAGGACGATCTCGCCGGAGATGGTCTGACAGGCCTTGACCACGCTGATGACGTCGAGGCCCGACACCGTGTCCGCGCTCGCTCGCTTGCCCCCGCCGACCCACTCCGGGTGCTCCTGTGCCAGCTCCCGCGCCTTCCAACTGGCGCCCCAGAGACCGTAACCGTAGTGGGCCGCGGCCCAGCGGTCGCGCGCCTCGTCCTCCCGGCCCATTTCGAGGCACAGGGTCGCGGCGCGTTCATTGGCCAGGGCTTCCTGGGGGAGGAAGCGGTGCCGGCGCGCCTGCTCCGTCGACCGGTCGTACAGCTCCATGGCGCGGTCGACCTCGCCCTCGAGCCGCGCCAGCTCCGCCTCGACCAGGGTGTGCATGTGCTCCCAGTTCTCCGGGCAGGCGTCGGCCCAGAGGCCCAGGCGCGCCTGGTTCTTGCGCACGCGCTCCAGCCGCTCGGCGCGTTCGTTTTCGTCGACGTCGTGGCAGCATGCGATCTCGCAAAGCGAGGTGTAGAGGTTATGGTAGGCGGTGGCGGCGTTGCCGAAGATGTTGGCGATCCGCTCCTCCGCCAGCGCCGCGCTCTCCAGGCCTGCGGCCGGTTCCCCGCCGAGGTAGAGGACCTGGGTCTTGAGGATGTGGAAATAGCAGAGCCCCATCCAGCTCTGGTTCTCCTCGCCGAGGGCCAGAAACGCGGCCTCGCTCATGTCGGCCGTGTCGAAGCTCAGCCTGTGGGGCGTCTCACCCGCGAGGTTGGCCAGGATCAGGCGGAAGCCCATGCAGCAGTCGATGCATAGCTGGTTCTTGGTCCGCTCCAAAAAGTCGAGGTGAATGTCCATCTCCCGTGAGACCTCGTCGCACGCTCGCCCGAGGAGCATCGGGTAGAGCAGCGAGTAGATCACGGTGTAGCCGGCGAAGGTCAGCTCTCCGCCGTCGAGGCCGGCTTGAAACCCTTCCTCGTCCAGCGGCAGCGCCTCGGGGAGGTGGGTCGTCCAGGGGAGCACCCAGTTGGCCCAGATGAAGCTGCTGGCGCAGGCGAGGTCTCTCCGCCCGAAGCGCTGGGCCATCTGCAACCCGAGCTTGCCGAAGGCCTCACCGGCCTGGAACTGGTCGTGCAGCCCGCTGAGGAGGTGCCCGAAACAGGAGTACATGTTGGACGCGTCGGGTGTCGCGCCATGGATCAATGACAGGTTCACCGCCTTGAGGATCACCAGGCTGTAGAGCTGCGGGCCGTCGTAGTAAGCGGGCGCCATGCCGATTCGCAGCAGCCTGGCGGCCACGCGCGCCCGGGGGTCGGACATCTCGGATTCGGTGAGGAGCGAGGCGATCTCTCTGTCGCCCAGGTTACGGGTGACCTCGTCCATGGAGGCCTCCACGGCGGCGTCGATGTCATTGCGGGGCAAGGTCTGCCCCACGAGCGCGAGGCCGGCGCGCACGCCCTCGAGCGCCTCCTGATAGCGAGCGCGCATGATGAACTGGGTCACCAGGAGGCAATGGACCTCCGCCTTCTCCAGATCGCTCAGTCCGTGCGCCATGACCTCGTTGGCCAGAAGCTCCGCGGCTTCATAGTCTCCCCGCAGGTAGTCGACCTCGATGAGCTCCCTGGACAGGGAGAGGGCGAGCTCCCGCTGCCGCTCCCAGCCGTCGTCGGGCAACAGGCCCAGCCCTGCCCGCAGGTACGCACAGGCGGCGTCGTATGCAGTGGCCGATTTCGCCTTCCGCGCGGCCTGCAGGTTCAGCTCGGCCAGCTCCAGCCGCTCGGTGGGCTCCATCAGCTCGGTGCCCAGGTTGAGGTGTGCCAGGATGCCGAAGAGCCTGTTGGCCAGCTCATCGCCGGCGTCGCCCAGCATCATGCGGCCGATCCGCAGGTGCAACGTTCCGCGCTCGTCCGGTTTGCTCAGGGTATAGGCCGCCTGCTGGACCCGGTCGTGGGCGAACTTGTACTCCCGGGGTAGCAGCCTCTCATCAACCACCTCGGGGCTGGAGGTCGCCAGCAGGAATCCCTCCTGAATGGAGGGAAGCAGCGCCTCGAATGCATCGCCGGCGGAGCACTGGTCGACGGCTGCCAGGGTGTCGAGGCTGAAGGCGCTGCCAATGCAGGCCGCCCGGCAGACGAGGAGCCGCGTGGCCTCGGGCAGCTGACCGAGCCGACCGATGGTCATGTCGACGACGTTGTCGGTGAGATCGGCCGCCCTGATCTCGGCGTCGTCCCATCGCCAGCGACCGCCCTCACGGTCATAGGCCAGGAGCCCTTTTTGATGGATCGAGTCGAGGAAGGAGCCGACATAGAAGGGGTTGCCCCCGGTCTTGCCCAGGACCAGCTCGGCCAGCGACCGGCTCTCGGACTCCTCTGCCCTGGTGGTGTCCGCGATCAGCTGGGTCAGCTGTCCCAAGGACAGGGCGTCGAGATCGATGCGGGAGATGACCGCCCCGGCCTGCCGGAGCTTGTCGGTGGAGCTCGTCAGCGCGTGCTTTGCGCCGACCTCGTCGGCCCTGAACGCGCCGATAATCAGCAGGCTCTGCGGCTTGCTGTCCTGCATCAGCAGCTCCACGAGCTTGAGGCTCGCCGAGTCGGCCCACTGCAGGTCGTCGAGAAAGAGGGCGATGGGATGCCGCGGGCGTGTAAACACCCTGACAAAGCGCTGGAACACGAGGTTGAAGCGGTTCTCGGCCTCGTTGGCGCCGAGCTTCTGAACCTCCGGCTGCGGTCCGACGATGAGCTGGACCTCGGGGATCACGTCGGTGATGACGCGGCCGTTGGGGCCCAGCGCGTGCAGCAGCTCGGATCGCCAGCGCTCCAGCTGCTCCTCCCCCTCGCCGAGGAGCTGTTGGATCAGGGAGCGGAAGGCGCTGACGAGCGCGGAGTGGGGCATCGTACGCTGGAGCTGGTCGAACTTTCCGGCGATGAAATAACCGCGGCTCTCGGTGACGGGCTTGTGCAGCTCTCGCACCAGAACGGACTTGCCGATGCCGGAGCGTCCCGCGACGAGCATCAGCTCGCAGTTGGTGTCGGCTCGCCCGGCGTGGGTAAAGGCGCCAAGGAGGTTCTCCAGATCTTGCTCGCGCCCGTAGAGCTTCTGGGGAATCTGAAAGCGCTCATAGACGTCTCGCCGGCCCAGCCGGAACGACTCCACGTCGCCGCCGCTGGAGAGCAGCGAGCGAAGCTCCTCCAGGTCGGCCCGGATTCCGTATGTACTCTGGTAGCGCCCCTCGGCGGTCTTCGCCATGAGCTTCATTACCAGCTCGGAGACGGCCCGGGGGACCGAGGCAGAGCGCTCCCGGACGGGGGTCGGGGCCTTGGCCAGGTGGCAATGGACCAACTCCATGGGATCGTCGCTGTCAAAGGGCGGCGCGCCGGTCAGCAGCGCGTAGAGGGTGGCGCCCAGTGAGTAGAAGTCGGTGCGGTAGTCGATGGTGCGGTTCATTCGGCCGGTCTGCTCCGGCGAGATGTACGCCAGTGTGCCCTCCAGCGCGTTTGGATCTCGCAGGGACGGGCTCTCGCGGTGGAGCACGCTGGCGAGCCTGAAGTCGACCAGCTTGACCACGCCGGCCCTGGCGTCGTGTACGAAGCTGGCCGGGCAGATGTTGTTGTGGACGACCTCTCGCTGGTGGACCGCGCCGATGGCGTCCACCATCCCGATGGCGAGCTCCAGGACCTCGGTGACGTCCAACGGTTTTGCAATGACGCGGTCGAGGGAGTCGCCGCCGCAGTCGTCCAGGACCATCCACCAGCGACGGTCGCTCTTCTCCAGCGCCAGGGCCTTGACCACCTCGGGCACGTCCAGGCCGCGGGTGAGATCGAACTCGCGCTTGAACCAGGCGATCTTCTCCGGCGAGGGGTAGGCTGGCTCGAAGATCTTCAGGATGACGGGGTGCTCGTCAGCCGCGCGGACCGCACGATAGACGCTGGATTCCGAACCCTGGGCGAGGCGCTGGGTCATCGAGTAACCAGGCACAGTCATTTGCATTTCTCGACTCCAGGCGCCCCTGGGCAAACGTTATGGGGATCAAAAAGGACGAGTGTGAGGTAGCAGGGTCGGGGAGCGGCGCCACCAAAAACCTGTGAGAGACGGCACCGCGGACGCGGGCAGCCTGGGCTACCTGCCCTCCCGCCGCCGGAGCGCCTCGAGGGCCTCCTGACAGTGGCTCAGCGGGCAGAACGCCAACCGGCCCTGACACCCGAACGGATGCACGCGCTGTGGGCCGGCGCGAGCCCGGCTCAAGGGCCCGCGACCACGTTGATGAACTCGAAGTTGGTGGTGGTGATGGTCGCCTTGCTGGGATCCTGACCGGAGGGCCAGGGCCCCTCGGCCAGAGGGATCTTGCGCAGGTCCGTGCTCAGCTTCTCCATCACGATCTGCCAGTTGGTCTTGCTCGCAGGCAGCGGCGAGCCCGGGGGATTGCCGATGAGCTCGTTGACCCTGTCCGCAGAGATGTTGAGCCTCGCGCTGTGGTAGTCCTCTGCCAGCAGGGTCATGTCCGAAGAGCTGTCCAGCAGGTAGGCCCCGTACTCCCGCAGCGCTCTGAGCACCATCTGCGTGATCGGAGCGAGCTGCTTGTCCTCGTCCAGGGGCTTGCCGTCGTCATTCACCAACCTGGCCTTGAGGCGTATCCGCTGGCCGTTGGCCGGGGCGTTGACGTTGGAGCTGTAAAAGAAGTCCTCCGCGAACGTCGCCGGGTAATAAAAATCCTTGCCCTCCACTGGCTTGCTCGGGTTGAGGTTGCGGCCGCCGGGGAAGGCGATGCTCAGGGCGTGCCGGATCTGGCCGCTGGCGACGTCCTCGGGCAGGATCAGGCCCGCCAGCAGCGGCACGCCCGAGAGGCGGGCGCTGCCGACCCCGGCCTTGTTGGTGCCGAGGCCGTTGACGTTGAAGTAGTCCACGGCGCCTGCCTCCAGCAGCTTCGTGCCGGGCCGCCCACCGCCGAGGCTCTTGCACGGCGCCGTGCGCTGCGTGGTGGCCATCCAAAAATCCCACGACATCTTCTTGTTGAAGTCGAACAGCACCAGGTAGCCCTCGGAGTAGAGGTCGGCGGGGCCGGACGGGCGGATCTTCCCCAGCGGCTGGGGGGCCATCACCGTCCCGGCGGGGCTCTGCTCCATGGCGACCTTGGTCGAGGAGATCTGCTCCGTGCCGTCGTACTGACACAGCGGGATGGCCGCGGTGGACGAGTCGGTGAAGCCGATGGAGATGGAGTCGTCGCCATAGTTCAGAAACAGGAACTCGTCGCCGGAGGCGGATGCCCCCGCCTGCAGGTCGGTGGCGTCGCCCAGCAGGACCCGATAGAACACGAGCAGCTGGTCGTCGCTGGCGGGCAGCACCTTGGCCTCCGCGACGGGCTGGTTCCAGGGGCTGGCGGCCGAAAACAGCGGCAGCGGGAGCCTGAAGGTCCTGCGCACATCTTCAACGCAGCGCCCCTCCCAGCAGACCAGGCCAGCGTCCTCGTCACACAGGGGATCGCAGCGGAAGGGATCGCCGGCTTCGTCCAGGGGCCAGTCACACGCCGCGCCGGCCAGGGCGATCATGCAGAGCACTCCGGTGAGTCCCGCGGTGCCGGGCGCCAGCCGTTGGTTGTGGAAACTCGGTATCATCACCAGAACCTCGCGCTGACGTTGATGGAGAGGCCGCCGGCGGACGGGGCCAGGCCCACCGTGGGCCTCTCCGTCCGGGAAGCAGGCCGGGTCAGCAGGTGATACAGCCCAAAGCCCACCGCCGCGGCCGCCGCCCCCACCAGCACATGACCGGCCACGATCATCTTTTCGGCGCCCTCCACGTCGGCGCGCGCCTGCTGAAACGCGTCGATGGAGGTGGCGGCGCCATAGCGGAGGTGGGCCTCGTCCCCGCGGCTGCTGCCCAGCCCGTAGAGCACCGCCGCCCCCGAGGCCACGGCCAGTCCCGCGCCGACGCTGGCCCACCCGAGGATGGTCTTGAGCTTGCGGCGTCCCCGGTGCGCGGGCACCGGCAGCGCGGCAGGGCGGGAGCTGCTCGCCACCGGCGCCGGCTTCAGCGCCATGAGGCCCACCTCCATGATGCGTTCCCTGCCGGCCGCCATGTGGACCGTCCGTTTGCTGTCAGCGTGGCCGTCGAGGGACAACACCACCTGGTGTCGCCCCACCGCCAGCGCCAGGCGGGTGGCCGGCGTCTTGCCCACGGACCGGCCGTCGATGAGGATCTTTGCGCCGGCAGGGGTCGACGTGACGCTGAGGTGCCCCACCACCTGCTGTTGGATCTCACGGAACAACGCCAGCACCTTCGGTTTGAGCGTCCCCGGCTCCACCGAGATGTCGGGCTGCAAGGTCAACGCTTTTAAAAACGACGCCCTGGCGAGCTGATCACGATCGCGCTCCACGTGGATATAGCCGAGGTAGAGGTGGCACTGGCTCAGCAGCCGCGGCTGACGAGCCTGCTTGATCGCCTTCTGCAGCAGCTCCTCGGCCTTGTTGAAGTCCGCCAGTCCATAGTGCTTGATGCCGGCATTCAGCAGCGCCCCGGGCTGCTCCGTCTGCGCAGACGCCGGCCGCGCGGCCAGCGCCACCAGGGCCAACAGGGCGGTCATCGAGATCAGACGTTTCTCCGTCATCTAGTCGTCGACCTCCAGCAACAGAGGCGTCGTGCGGCCCGCGCGGATATTCACGCTGCGAATGGTGCTCCGTTTACCGGCGCGCTGCAACCTGACTTTGTGCACCCCGGGCTCGAGGTCCTTGACCTGCAACGGTGTCGACCCTCGCTTGCGGCCGTCGACGTAGACCTCGGCCCAGACCACGCGGCCCCGCTGGTTGACGATGCCGACCTTCAGCGTGCCGTGGCGCGGACCGGCGGGCCTGGTCGGTCGAGCTTTGCTGCGACGGGATCTCTTGCGAGCCGGCCTCCTGGGGGCGCGCGCCACGGTCGGTCGGACACTCTCGGGGCCCGCGTCGGGCGCAGCGCGTGGTGCAGCCGCCGCCAGGTCCGCGGCGGGCGGTGCCGCTGGCGGCGGCGGCTCGGCCTCCTCCGGCTCCTGCGGGGCGGAAGGAGCGGGCGCCTCTGCAGCAGACGTGGACGAAACCGCGGAGCGGGACGGGGCTGCCCTGCTGCGGTGATACAGGAAACCGGCCGTGGCGAGCCCGCCGAACATCATCAGCGCGGCCAGCCCCACGAGCGCGATCAACAGCCCTCGGCGCGGCTTCTCGGGCGGCAGAGACTGGCCCGCGCTGAGGCTGAGGGTGGTGACCTGTACCGGCAAGGAAGCGGCGCCGGGATCGCCCGCCACCGGGACCGTGGCCAGGGATGGCGGATGGACCACCCCGGACGCGTCCGGTGAAGGGACCGCGTCCTGCAGCGTCTCCACGGCCTGCAGTCCGCGCGGGCCCAGGGCAGCGCCCGACCAGGGGGCCAGCGCCGCCCGCAGCTGCTCGGTGTCCGCGAACCGCTGGTCGGGCAGCCGGGCCATGGACCGCTCCACCACCTGGATGAAGTCGGCGTCCAGCCCGGGGCAGCGGCGGGCCAGGGGCTCGAAAACGTGCGCGGTGATCTTGACGATCAGGTTGGCGTAGTTGATGCCCTCGAACGGACACACCCCGGCCACCGAGCGGTAGAGCAGCACGCCCAGGGAGTAGATATCGGACCGCCCATCGACGCGCTCGCCGAGGAGGTGCTCGGCGGACATGTAGGCTGGCGTCCCCACCACGTGGTCGGTCTTTGTCAGGTTGGCATTTTCCGTTGGATTCTGCGTGTACTTGGCGACGCCGAAATCCAGCAGCTTGACGATATCCGGGATGCCGGAGATGGAGGTCAGCAGGATATTCTGCGGCTTCAGATCACGGTGGATCACGCCGGCGGCGTGGGCCACGGAGAGGGCTGACAGGATCTGGTCGACGATGAAGGCGATGCGCCGCGGCTCCATGGGCCCTTCCTGGAGGAGCACCTCATCCAGCGAGCGCCCCCGCAGCAGGTCCATGACCATGAAGGCGGGGCCATCCGCGGGCCGCTGAAAATCGATCACCTGCACCAGGTTGGGGTGCTCGATGCTGGCGATGATCTTGGCCTCGCGCTCCAGGCGCAAGAGCGCCTCCTCGACCCGGTCCGGCCGTTCGTGCAGCACCTTGATCGCGACCCTGCGCCCCAGCCTCAGCTGCACCGCCTCATAGACGCCGCCCGCGCCTCCGGAACCGAGCACGGGGCCGAGCTCATACTCCCCGCAAAGGACCGTCCCGGTCCATGGTCCTCTCTTGCCGCTCATGAGCCAAGAAGCCTCCAACCTGATACGTGATTCTACTCTGTACGTGAGAAGCCGACCATGGTGTTGTCTCCCGGCCGGAGCTTCGAGCGGGTCAGACCAGGTAGTCCCCCAGCTTGACCAGGCCGGCGATGTCGAAGATGTCCTCGTCGAACAGGGGCACGCGCACGTAGGGCAGCTCGTGGCCGCAGTGATCCTGGAGGCGTGAGATCTCGGCGGCGTCCACCTCGGCCATGGCCTGGACGCGGCGGTGGGAGTCCAGCACGGCGCTGGCCAGCTCTTGCAGGTGCTCGGGAGAAAGGTCGCCGGCGGCCGGGCCGATGAGGCGCTCCAGGGTAGCCTGATCATCGACTCCCTGGGCCAGGGCGTGCACCTTGTTGATGATGAACCCCGCGGGCTTGCGGCCCGACTCGCGCAGCAGGTCGTGGAAGCCGATGGCCTCGTCGATGGAGCGCGGGTCCGGGCCAGTGATGACGAGGAAGCCCACGTCCTTGCGGTGCATCATGCGGTTTACGGTGTCTGCGCGCTGCTGCATGGTACCGAGCAGGCCGGACAGGTCGGTGAGGAAGCCGGCGATGTCGTCGAGGAACCCCCGCCCGGTGAAATGGGACAGGCGCTTGACCACGTAGGACACACCCTGGCTGAGCACGTTGAGGCTCAACCGCCCGGTCTGCTCATAGGCCTTGATGAACATGGCCACCGCCGGGCTCTGTACCGCGTTGACCATCTTCTGCGGGGCCTCGAGGAAGTCCACGGCGTGGGCCACGGGTGGGGTGTCCAACACCAACAGGTCGTAGGTGCCGGTCTGCCAGATCTGGTGCAGCATCTCCATGGCGGCGTACTCCTGGGAGCCGGCCAGCCGGGTGGAGATCTGTTGGTAGATGTTGCTGCGCAGCACGCGCTCCACGGTGGCGTCGTCTGGGGCGTAGCGCCGCACGAAGGCGTCGAAGGTCTGCTTCGGGTCCAGCATCATGGCGAAGAACTGTCCCGGCGCGAGGCCCGCGGCGGCCTGCTTCTCCGCCGGCACCTCTCGCTGGTTGTGGTCCAGGCCGGCCAGGCCCAGGGCGGTGGCCAGCCGGCGCGCCGGGTCGATGGTCATCACCAGAGTCTGGCGGCGGATGCGAGCGGCCAGCAGCCCGAGGGCGGCGGAGGTGGTGGTCTTGCCCACGCCGCCGGAGCCCACGCAGACCAGGATCTTCTTGGCGGCAACCAGGGTCAGGAGGCTGTACTCGGCGGTCTGCTCGCCCACCGGACCGTTTTTGTCGGTGGCCATCGGCCCTACTCTATGAGAACCAGATCTTCGCCCGCCTCCACATTGGTCCCCTCTTCCACCAGGATCTTCTTCAACACGCCGTCCACGGGTGAGCGGAGCTCGTTTTCCATCTTCATCGCCTCGACCACGATGATCCCCTGCCCCGAGGAGATCTCGTCACCCTCGGCGGCGAGGCACTTGACCACCTGCCCCGGCATGGGGGCCTTGATCGCCACCTTGCCGTCCGCGCCGCGGCCTCCGCCGGTGGCCGTGGCCGCCATGCGCGCCGCCTGCTGCTCGTCCAGCAGCGGCACCGGCACGGCCTGCCCGTCGAGGTGGATCACCGTGTCGGGGCCGCTGCCCTCCACCAGCACGTCGTGGCTGTTGGTGCCGTGCAGGATATGAAGCTCGCCGCCCCGCAGCTGCCGGGCGTCCAGTTCCATGGTCTCGCCGTCAACGTCCAGGGTGTAGCGTGAGCCGTCGGCCTCGACCGAGACGGTGCACTGTTTCTGACCGAGGTCTATGGTGTACTGCGTCTTCATGGCGCGAAGTATAAAAGTCACCGGTCAAAAGTAAAAGCCAAATGGCGCGCGACAAAAGGCGGCGGGCCATTTGTTGACAGGCGATCTCAATAGCTGGTAGGTGCAGGGGATGCGTCGCCTAGCCCCACTGCTGCCCCTGGTCATCATCTGCGGCTGCGCCAGCGTCGACGTGGTGCGCCTGCAGCCGGACCTGCTGCACACGCCCAGGGGTACCGAGCCCCTGGCCGGGATCCAGACCACCTGCCTCGGCTTCTACTTTTTCACGGTGGGGATCCCCGAGGCCGACCTGGACAAGGCGGTCAACGAGCTGCTGCTCAAGGAGGCCAAGAAGCTGGGCGCGGACCGGGTGATCAACCTGCGCTTCCAGGGCACGCCGGGCAACGGCATCTGGTGGCTGACCAAGCTGTTTTGGTTCCGCTCGGCCCAGGCCTCGGGCATCGCCGTGGTGGCCGAGCCCGCCGGGGTCGATGACGGCGGCGGCGGTGACGACGGCGCGAAGCCCCCGATCATCGCGCCACCGAGCCTTGGCCCGCCCGTGATCCGGCCGCCAAAAGAGCAGTAAGGTGCTCTAAACGGCCGGTCTCGATTTGGTGATCACCACGCCATCGCTTTCGTTGCGGCGGGCTTCAGGCTACAGGCTGCAGGCTACAAGGTTAGCTTTCGTCAGCTTGGAGTCATCAGACATGCGCCGCTCTCACAATAGCCCGCTCCGCCCGGG
>PVBE011970424.1_pt1 | contig 46098 bp, 36 predicted proteins | sample 1631181 | NCBI WGS metagenome assembly PVBE01 (sample SAMN08397723, study PRJNA350692) | Marine metagenome, whole genome shotgun sequencing project. | isolation source: water | place: Pacific Ocean | collected 2012-04
CTCGGATCGGTCAGGACCTCCTGGTAGCCGGTCATGGCCGTGTTGAAGACCACCTCGCCCACCACTGTTTTTCGTAATGAGACGGCGACCACCGAGAAGGAGCGTCCGTCTTCCAGAAGCAGGATGGCACCCACGGCCCCGCTTTAGCGCGATCCCCCGGGTTCGGCATGCCACGGCACAGCGATGTCACGCCAGCAGAGCGCGAATCACCCTTCCCTTGGCAGCCTCCAACCCTCCGAGCGCCAACACCGTCGCCCCAAAGTCCTCGGAGCGCATCCGCAGCTCGCCCAGGCTCCCGGTCACCGGATCGATCGGAAGGCCCACACAGTCCGCGTCCCATCCTCCCAGCGACTGCCCGCCCGCGATCCCCGCGCCCAGGAACATGGCGCTGGTGAATGTCCAGTGGTCCTTCCCACCGTTGGCGTTCCCGACCGGGTTGCGCCCCATCTCCGAGAAGACCACCAGGGTCGTGCGCTCACCGAGGCCTCGCGCATCGAGATCGAGCAGGAGATCGTGCAGCTGCTGGAAGAGCAGTTCGAAGTGAATGTCCTGTACCGCCAGGTCCGAGTGCTGGTCCCAGCCCATGTCGTTGAGGCCCAGAAATTCCACGGTGGCGACCCGAGAGAGGCCCTGCTCGAAGGCATCGAGCGGAAGCAGCAGACGCTCCACCAGTGGGGCGAGCTTGTCCCCGGAGATGGACAGGTCCTGGGCCCTCTCCAAGAGCCAGCTGAGGTCGTCCAGCCGCTCGCCATAGTCGCCGCCCTGCTCCTGCGCCCTCGCCAGGACATAGGCGTCTACCTGGGCGGCAGCCGCAGGGTCCAGCCCGGTCGTGGCGAGATCCGAGGCCTCCAGGGCGCTCCCATTCAGCAGCGGTCCCAGCTGGCCGGTCTCACCGATGCGAACGAGCTGCGCCGTGAGTTCATCGGTGAATCCCGGGCCCGACACCAGCACATGAGGCATCAACAAGCCAGAGGCCGAGGCCGCTATGCGCGAACCCCAGTCCTCGCCCTGGTTCGCAGTGAAGACGCGGCGGGTACAGCCCACGTGGCTGATGGACTGCACCTCGAAGCCGTTGAGGAGGCATGCGCGATCGCCGAAGTCCTCGAAGAAGGTGCGAACCGCGGGCCGAAGGGGACTGTCCACGAAGTCCAGCCCGCCGACGGTGGCCAGGGAGGCCCCGACCTCCGGCTCGAAGTTCCCGTCGAAGACCGGCGCGAAGACCTTGGTCTGGTCCCAGCCCCCGTTGCAGAAGACGAAGATGAAGAGCTGTTCGCTGTCTGGGGCCGCCGCCAGCTCCCGGAGGGGGAAACCGAGGGGCAGCAGACCCGCTCCCAGACCGAGGAAGGTGCGGCGGCGCATCAGTACAGCACCACGGCAGGATCCCGAAGCATTGCGGTCATGACCGCGGCCCAAGCCTGATCGGAGCCCGAGCTTTCCTCCACCGCCCACCACAACGCGGTCAGTCCGTCCCGGTCTGCCTCGCCAGCGGTCAACCGCCACGCCCATTCCGACACCTGGTCCTCGAAGGCCGGGTCTTCGGGAGTGGTCTCCGCTCCGGCCACGGTGAAGAAGGTGCCCTTCTCCACGGCGTAGGCGGAGGCGGCCTCCGCCAGCCGCTTCACCACCAGGGACCACGTGAGCGAGGGCTGATCGCTCGCCGTCAGGACGAAGCGACCGTCAACCCCGCCGGCCATGATGCGGTATCCCCAGGTGTCGCTGTGCATCAGCTCAAAGCCCCCGCTGCTCCAGCTGAAGCCCGTGAGGTCCTCGACCATGCTGGAGAGCTGGTCCGCTGCCAGAATGCGTGGATGGGCGTTGGCGTAGGCAGGATCCGCGAGGAGCAGATCCAGAAGAGCCGTCAGACGGAGGCCCTCGGACTCCCATTCCTGGATGAGCTGATCCAGCCTCTCCAGGTCGTCGACTTCCTCCAGCGAGTCACCCCACAAGGCCTCGCTGAAGCCCTGCGCCTGACAGCGGGAGAAGCGCGGATCCGCTGCAATCGCGGCCCCCAGCGATGCGAGCCCATCCACGGGCTGTCCGTACCAGCCACCGGGCACGCCAAGAAACTCTTCGCCGAGCGGCTCACGCTCGGTGTGGTAGGCACCGGTCTCCAGCCCGTTGAAGGTCTCGAACCAGTACCAGCCGAAGAGGCTGGACGCGAGCGGCTCCAGGGTCACGTGGCAGGCGATGCAGCTGGGGTTCTGCTGGATGGCCACACCGGTGCCCTCCTCCACCAGTGAATCCCCCACGTCGAAGCTCACGGGCCGACTGCCGATGTCGTCGCACACGGTCAGCTTCATCACCGCGGCCGCTCGGCCTCGGTTGGCGTTGCTGGGCGTGCTTCGGTAGCGCCAGAAGAGACCGTTGGTGGCCAGCACGCCCGCAGCCGGTCGCCCGTCGGTGTAGTGCCCCACGCTCCAGCTACCCCCCTCTTCGCGCTCGAGAGGCCAGAGCTCCACCAGGGTGTCGTTGGCCATGGTGTAGTCCGCGCGCACAATGTCCGTCCAGGGGAGGTCTTCGACACCGATCCTCGCCATCAGGCGCAGTGGCTCCTCTCCCGCGGAGCGTTCGAAGGCGTGCTCATCCACACCCAGTTCCAGGGCCTGCACGGTGAAGTCGTCCACCATGGTGTGCCAGCGCTCCCCCAGGATCTCGACCAGTCGCTCCTCCACCGCGGGGTCGTGCAACATCTCCTGCCTCAGCTCCCGCAATGCTGCGGGCCGGGCAGCGACCTCATCCAGGTCCTCCGCCGAGGGCACCCGGCCGAGAAGGTCCAGACTGGTGCGTCGCAAGAGCGCCGGCCCTTCGAGCGCGAGCTCCTCCGGCTCTTCCTGGATCGGGTAGCAGTTGCCCTGCAACTCCTCAAATCCTTCGGGACAGTCGACAACAGCACACCCGAGCAGGATCAGCACCATCAGAACACCTGAGCGCGGATCACGGACAGGTCGAGGCAGGTCTCTCCGAGTTCGTCTTCACCGTAGCGAACGACCCCGCAGTTGCAGTCCGAGAGCTCCAAGGTGTACCAGCCTCCGGGGGTATCGCGGGTACGCAGCTCCCCCGAGGCGCAGTCCTGGGTGAGCTCCAGGTCATACCAGATGGTCTGATCGCTGGTGAGACTCCCCAGGCCGCCGTGAACTCGTCGGCTGTCCCCCTCCCGGTCCATCTCGAGCGAAGCTCCGAGCCCCAGACCCGGCCAGCCCTCGGCACCCTCGTCCAGGAAGCTCCCAACCAGCGTCAGGGTTCCGTCCCGAAGCACCTGCTGCCCCCCCATCTCCATGGAGCGGCCGTCAGGGCGCGTGATTCGAAAGTCGCCCCAGAGAAAGAAGTCGTCGTCGCTCAGTTCGTATTCGGACAGACCAAGGTAGAAGTAGCCAGTCTGGCTGGTGCAGCCAGCCAGAGGTACCCGGCCCTCCGGAAACTGGTCGTCCGGAGCCGCTGGACAGCCCTCGTCCCCCGCCCGAACCAGGTCCAGGTAGGGGTCGCGGACCTGCTCGTGGGTGGGAATCTCCATCTCGACGAGGGCCCGGAAGGTCTGACTGGCACCGTGGATGTCCCACTCCGGCTCCAGACCTCCACCGGCCTGCGTGTCCGTCGGGACGACAGGCCTGTCGGAGTCCTCCTGGACAGCTGGAGGGGTGCATCCTATCCACACGACGAGCATCTGCCGAAGCTTAGCCCTTGAAGGCACCGCCCGGTGTGAATAGGCACGCCCTCCTGCCTCGAGGTCTCCATGGCGGATTTGTCCAAGGTCCGGAACATCGGCATCGCCGCTCACGTCGACGCGGGCAAGACCACGCTCACCGAGCGGGTGCTCTTCTACACCGGGGCGAACCACAAGATCGGCGAAGTCCACGATGGGCAAGCCCACATGGACTACATCCCCGAGGAGCAGGTCCACGGCATCACGATCATGGCGGCCGTGACCCGCGCATCCTGGGCGGACCACGTCATCCAGGTGGTGGACACGCCGGGACACGTTGACTTCACCATCGAGGTGGAGCGTTCGATGCGGATCCTGGATGGTGCCGTCATCGTGCTGGACGGCGTCCGTGGCGTCGAGCCACAGACCGAGACGGTGTGGCGACAGCGCACCCGCTTCGAACTCCCAGCCATCTTCTTCATCAACAAGATGGATCGCCCCGGAGCCGACTTCCGCCGGTCGATGGAGAGCATCCGTGAGCGGCTGGGTGGCGAGCCCATCCCCGTCTGCGTGCCCCTCGAGGGCCGGGTGGTCCACCTCATCGACAAGACCAGCATGCGCTTCGAGGGCGACAACGGCGAGCAGGTCGTCTCGGAGCCTGTCGATGAGGCCACGTGGGAGCAGCTGTCCGATCTGCGCGAGACCCTGCTCCTGGCTGTCGCCGAGGTGGACCCCGAGCTGGAGGAGATGGTCCTCATGGAGGAGGATCCCCCGGCCGAACTGATCTGGGCCGCGCTCCGAAAAGCCACGCTGGCTGGCAAGGCCAACCCCTGCTTCGGAGGCAGCGCGCTGCGCAACCAGGGTGTTCAGCCTCTCCTCGACGGGGTGATCGCCTTGCTGCCAGCACCCAAGGACCGCCCTCCCTGCGTGGCGGTGGACGCTGCTGGAGAGGAGCAGCTGGTGGAGATGGAGAACACGGGCCCCTTCTGTGCGCTGGCCTTCAAGGTGCAGATGCTGGAGAGCCGCCGCCATGTGTTCGTCCGCGTGTACCGAGGCACCCTGGAGAAGGGGCAGGTGATCGGCATCCACACTCCCGACGGAATGGTCCAGGAGCGGGTCGCCCGCGTCTTCGACGTGGACGCGAACAAGAAGAGCCGTCTCAACAAGGCCGAAGCCGGACAGATCGTTCTGCTGGCGGGCCTGCGCAAGGCCACGACCGGCGACACGCTCTGCGATCCCGAACATCCACTGCTGCTGGAGCGGATCACCGCGCGCGATCCGGTGCTCGGCCTGGCCATCGAGGCCCAGTCCACCAAGGACGAGGGCAAGCTTCTCGATGCCCTGGACAAGCTCTGCCAGGAAGACCCGACCCTGCGGCTGGACGAGGACCAGGAGACCGGTCAGCGCATCCTTCGCGGTATGGGCGAGCTGCACCTGCAGATCACCTTCGAGCGCCTGCAGCGCGAGTTCAAGCTCGAGGTCCGAGCGGGCAAGCCGGACGTGGTCGTGCGCGAGACCATCGCAGGAAGCGGCAGTGCTGAGAACCTGTTCCACCGCGTCATCGAGCGGGAGGACGACACCCTGGAGATGAAGGGCTGGGCCCGCGTCAGCGTGTCTCCCAGGAGGCGCGGCGAGGGCACCGAGGTGGTGGCCAGGGGCTACCAGGTTCGCGGCGACGATGAGGCCAGGGTGAGCGCTGCCCAGGCCCAGGCCATCCGCGACGGCGCACAGGACGCGGCGGCCACCGGTCCCCTCGAAGGTGCCCAGCTCGAGGACATCAGAGTCCATGTCGAGGCCGTTGGGGTCTACGGCGAGGCGAGCAGCCCGCAGGCCATGCGCGTCGCAGTGGCCGAGGCCACCCGCAAGGCCATCGCCGGTGCCAGCCCCGTCCTGCTACGGCCCATCATGGACACCGAGGTGGTCATCCCCGAGGAGAACCTGGGGAGCGTCCTCGGCGACCTCCAGTCGCGAGGGGCAGTGATCCAGAACACACAGCCCGGAGAGATGTCCAGCATTCGCTGCGACTGCCCCCTGGACAAGCTGCTGGGCTACACCACGGACCTGCGCTCGATGACCCGAGGGCGCGGCCAGTTCACCATGAGCTTCAGCCGCTTCGACAGCGTCTAGCCGCCCGGGCGCGCGCCGTGGTAGATCCGCACCATGCTCGCGCTCCTACTCTTCGCCTGCCCCAGGCCAGCTCCACTTCCCGATCCCCCCAGCCTGGAGGAGCGCATGGCCTACCTGCAGGCCAGCCTGGAGGAGAAGCGAAGCGAGCAGGGCATTCCCGGGATGGCCGTCGGCGTGGTCTACCAGGGCGAGGTGCTGATGGCCCGCGGCTTCGGTGTGACCGACGTACAGAGCGGCGAGGCGGTGACCGAGGACACGCTCTTCGCCGTGGGCTCAACCACCAAGGCCTTCACGACCGCCTTGCTGGCCTCCCGCGTGGAGTCCGGAGAGCTCGATTGGGACGACCCGGTCTCCAAGCACCTTCCCGACTTCGTCCTGTCCACCGGAGAGGAGGCCACCATCCGGGACCTCCTGTCCCACCAGACGGGACTCACACGCATGCCCATGACCTGGGGGGGAGGTCACGACGTCACGGTGCCCGAGCTGGTCGCAGCCACGGGACGCGCCGAGCTCTACGGAGAGTTCCGTGAGTCCTGGCACTACAACAACGTCATGTACGCCATCGCGGGAAGCCTGGTCGGCGACTACCCGCTGGTCCTGGAGAACGAAATCCTGGGTCCACTGGGAATGGACGACAGCCGGCTGGGCCCCACCGAGGGCATGGCCACCGGCTACCGCCTACACGATGGGCAACCGATAGCCGTCGAGACCCGGGATCTGAGTGGCGCCATGGCCCCAGCGGGCGCCTTGACGAGCACCGTAGACGACATGCTGAAGTGGGTGCAGTGGCAGCTCGCACAAGAAGGCGAGGTCCGGACCACCTGGGAGCCCGTGCACGAACTGGGCGGCCAAATCTCGTACGGATTGGGTTGGATGGTCGTCCAGGAAGGCCACCGCACCATCATCGAACACGGCGGCAACATCGAGGCCTTCAGCGCCCATGTCGCCTTGTTGCCCGAGGAAGAACTGGGCATCGTCTGGATGTCCAACGTCATGGCCACCCTCCTCCAGGGGCAGGTCCGAGGACTTGTGGTGGACGCGCTGCTGGGGGATGACTGGTGGATGCCGGTGGGCAGCGGGGATCTCTCCCGGTACCTCGGGGACTACGACGCCGCCTTCATGGGCGAGACCCTGAGCATCGTCGAGAAGGGCGACGGACTGGCCTTGGACGTTCCGAGCCAGGCCGTCCTGGCCCTACGCCCACCGGACGAGGAGGGGCTGTGGGCTCTGAGGATCTCCGACCAGCTGAAGATCGAGTTCCTGGAGGAGGACGGCCAGGTCATCGGTCTGGTGATGCACCAGGGAGGGCTCACGATGACCGCTCCCCGGGAAGGCCACTACTCCACGGAGTCACCCGCCCGATACGCACCCTTCCTGGGCCGCTACCAGTTGGAGGAGGAGGTGACCGAGGTCCTGGTGGTGCACGGACACCTGGCCGTGGACATTCCCAGCCAGCTGCTCTACGGCCTGCACGACCCCAACGACGAGGACCTGTGGGTCTTCATGGAGACCGACAGCATCGCGGTGCGCTTCGATCGCGACGAGAACAACGCCGTGAGCACGCTGGTGTTCCTCCAGGACGGTGAAGAGACGCCAGCCGAGCGCCTGGACGACACCGACATCGACCTGCCTTCACCGGAGGCGATACGCGCCCTGGCTCCTCCGGTCCTCGGTCCCTGCCGGCAGGAGGGCACGGTGGACTTCGTGCACCAGGGCGTCACGGGAAGCTGGGTCACCGTGTGGGCGAACGGCATCTACGCCACCCGCTTGGACGTGGGGTCCGGCACGGATGGGAGCGTGGTCACCCCGGATCAAATCACCGTTCTCAGCGACTTTCAGCCGTCCGCCACGTACACCAGCCCCGAGTTCGTCGACCAGGCCTGGGCCGCACACCCCGGGCACGTCCTCGCCGGGGAACTCAGCGTGGTGGGTCCGGCCGAAGTGGGAGGACGACCGGCCTGGCAGCTCCTTCGTGACACCGGGGAAAATCCGGACGAGACCCTGTACCTGGCTCAGGACAACGGCGACCTGTTGATGCGGGAGCTCGAGCTGGTCAGCCCTCACATCGCCAAGATGCGCTTCGCCCAGAGCCAGACCTTTGGGGACCATCGCGACGGAGTCCCCTGGCACATCGAGATGGAGAACCAGCACACCGGACGCAGCGTCATGGAGACCACATCGCTGATCTGCTCCGACGATCTCGAGATCTCCAGCGAACTCCTACCGGAGCCCGCGACGACGACGGAGCCACCAGCTGAGACTGAGCAGGACGCCGGCGAGAAGGGGGACGACGGGGGCGCTCCATAGCGGCGTCTCGATCAGCTCCTCGACCCGGCGGGCCGCGTCATCGTCCCAGAGCGGCGGTCCGTAGTCTCCCGGAAGGTAGTGCTTTCCGCCGGTGGCCTCAGCCAACGCCGCCAGGAACTCCGGGTCGGGCCGGATGTCCCCCAGCTCGGGATCGCGGTCCGTCACCGCGAAGCTGGTCTCGTCGTTGCCGATCACGCGCCCGCTCCGGCCCGCCTCCGCGTGGACCGTCCATGCACCGCGCTTGTTCACCGGCACCTCGAAGATCACCTCGCCCAGCTCATCGGTGACCCCTTCCAGCTTCAGCACCTCACCCTTGCCCACCACCTTGGCGCGCACAGGAACTCCAGGCTGAGCCTCGAAGCCAACGTCCCGAACGCTCGCAATGATGCGCACGGTCTCCCCAATGCGCACGTTCTCCTTGGCGGTCTCCACCCGCACCCGTTGGCCATCCCGATCCTTCACCAGCCAGCGGATGGAGTTCTTCCAGAAGCGCAGATAGGCCTGGTTGCCATTGCCGTGTGCGGCTTCGGTCATGACCCATCGCCAGCTGCTGTCCCCCATGAGAGCCATGGTGCGACCCTCGCCCACTTCGCGAACAGCCATCACCGGCATGGGCTCACCCGAGGCGGTGACCAGGCTGGGGTGTCGGAGCAGGACCGCGCTGCCGGGTGCCAGACCCAGGCTCAGGTTCAGGCCATCCAGGGCGGGAAGGCGGCCCCACAGCGCCTCGTTGTCGATGGACCGGCCCAGCAGCCGCGTCACCGGGTGCACCCGTCCCTGGTCGGTGAGCTGGGGCGAGAAGGCCTCCAGGTCTACGGACTGCTCCGGGACCAGCCCCAACTCCACGGGCAGGATGTTCGCGATCGGCGTGCTCTCGTACTCGCCCAGGTCGAAGGAGCGGTCTCCGCCCATCATCACGAAGGCCCCACCCCCCTTCACGAACCGCTCGATGTTCCCCAGCAGCCGGGTGCCCTCCGAGCGGAAGAACTCGGCGTAGTCGAAGTTCTGGAAGATGACGAGATCGAAGGAATCCAGCTCCTCGTCGAAGAGGGTCATGTAGGGGAAGGCGATGAGCGACAGCTCGTGGTCGCCGTACTCCGTCACCGTGTCCGCGTTGGTGCGGAGGATGAAGAAGCTGACCAGGTCGACGCTGGGGTCCTGCTTGAGGAAGAGGCGCAGGAACTTCTCGTCGAAGCTGGGCGAACCACAGACCTGCAGGACCCTGAGTCGGTCGCGCACCACGCGCACCGCTACCGGCATGGAGTTGTTGCCCGGCACCGCGTCCCCTTCGAGCTCCGCGATCTGCACCTCGTAGATGGTGCGACCGGGTCGGGTCCTGAGAACCGGGAAGGAGACCTGGCCGTGGCCCGTCTCATCCAGCTGAACGCTGCGGGCGGTGAGCAGCTCTCCGTCAGCGCGCAGGTAGACCTGCACCGCGCGGCCCTCGTAGCCTGTCCCCTGCAGCTCGGCGGTGATGTCGAAGCTGCTGTGGATGAAGGCGAAGCCGCCGCTGTTCACCGAGGTGACCGCCAGGTCGGTGACCTCGCCGGGACGCCCGACCTGGTACAGGGTGAGCGGACCGGGAAGCTCGGGAGCCGGCAGCTGGCCCTGCAGGAAGAGCCGTCGCATGCCGCCGCGATCGATGCCGTCGGTGACGATGGCCACCCCCGCCAGGCGCTCACCAGCGTAGCGATCCGACAGGGCGCTCAGCGCCGCACCGAGATCGGTGCTGGGCTGGTCGTAGCCCAGCTCCCCACCCACGTTCAGGGTGTCGCTGAAGCGGTAGATGTCCACCCGGTCACCGTCCAGCTCGGACAGCGCGTCCTCGACGCCCGAAGAGCGCGGGTCGCCATCCTCGAGGACAGACATGGAGCTGCTGTCGTCGATCAACACGGCGAAGCGCGGCGCCTCCAGGCGGCCATTGGCTTCGACCCAGACCGGCCCCGCCGCGGCAAAGAGCACCACCACCAGAGCCAGGGCCAGCAAGGCGAGCTCCGGCACGACGGAGGGCACCTTGCGCCCGCTGCGCCAGGCCACCAGGAAGACCACCACGCAGGCCACGACGGCCGCGCCCATGAGCTCAGGCCCGGTGGTGAAGATCAGCCGACCCTCCGCCCCCAGAGGGGCGCCCAGCAGGACTTCGATCAGAGCCGCCCCTCGCGGATGAGCTCATCGACGTGAGCCTGATCCTTCTTGTAGTTGCTGGTCAGCGCGTAGAGCACCAGGTTGACGCTCAGCTTGAAGGCCTCCCTGCGCTGGGCTTCACCTTGCGGAATGACCGGGTAGCGAGGGAGACCGTCACTACCGACCTCCAGCGCCCCGCTCAGGTCGTTCCGGCAGTACACGACCGGCCAGATCTCTCCCAGCTGGATGCCTTCGAGGCTGCGGTGGGTGTTCACCCGACCCACGGGGTGATGGATGAAGAAGAAGGACCGGTAGAGGCTGTGATCGGCATCCAGGGGATGCAGGGGCCGGGTCGGGAAGAGACGTTCCAGCATGCGCCGAACGCTGCTGTCGAAGGGGTTGCTCTGCTGCTGTCCGGAGGTGTCGTCGATGAACAGGAAGCCCCCGTAGCTGATGTAGCGGGCCAGCTGCTGTACCTGCTCCTCGGTGAACTCCGGGAGCTCACCGCTGCCGCAGATCACGGCAAAGGGATGGTTGAAGAGCTCCGGGTCCTCAGGGGCGATCTGCACCACACGATCCGACACTTCGACGGAGCTCACGCTCTCGATCTTGTACAGCATGCGTCGCCAGGCGGAGGGCCGGCTGACCGTGCCCCGCTCCATCACGACCTCGCAGACATCCACCTTGGATGCATCCCCCAGCGCAAAGGCAGCGCCAGGGGTGAGCAGGCCAGCGGCGCCGGCTGCCAGCAGCTGTCGACGGTTCATACACGACTCCGGGTAGCCAGAAGGGCTTGCAGAAGAAGAGCCAGCACGCCCAGGCCCAGCGAGGCTCGGCCCAGGTCCATGCTGTTCTCGAGCAGCTTGGGGTCCACCGCGGCCTCGGCCTCGGCCAGGGTGTCGTAGACCCTCAGGTCCGACTCCCCCACCGGCGTGTTGACCGCCACCTGGGCCAGGGGGGGCTCGCCCTCGATCCCGATGGTCCAGGCCCCCGGCCGATCCGGCACGAAGCCGATCTCCAAGAGCTCGCCTCGCACGAGCTCGGCCTGAACGGGGGCGCCGTCCGGGTTCCAGAGGGAAGGCTCCAGATCCGCCATCGGCAGCTCGACGACCACGCGCTCACCGACGACCGCGTCAGAGCGCAGGGCTCCTCCGCCCGCAGCGCCCCCCAGGTAGCCCACCACCCGCTGGATGAAGGGCATGTAGGTCGCCTGCGCTGGCGCGTTGGACTTCCAGTCCATGTCGATGGTCGAGGTCCACAACAGCACGCGTCCAGACCCGGCGCGGCGCTCCACCAGGGCCGGGTTCCCGTCCTGAAAGCGCAGCAGGGTGACCGGTCTCTCGTCCGTCCCGTCCCCTTCCTGGTAGGGCTCCAGGGTGAAGGCACGGGCCGCCCCCATTCTCGTGAAGCCCATCCGCCCTTGCCGGTTGAAGGGGCGGAAGAGCGGGTGCTCGGTGTCCGGCGCCGCCAGGGGCATGCGCCCGTCGACGTCCATCGCCACGAGAGGCGTGGCCCTGCGTAGCGGCGCGGGCAGGATGTCCCGAAGCGGGCCGTTCATGCGCGCGGGGGTGACGTTCTCTCCCAAGCTGATGAAGAGGCTGCCTCCACCGCGCACGAAGTCCACCAGCGAGGCGGCCCAGGGCCCCGGGTCGGCGACGTTGCACAGGAAGACCACCTGGTGCACTTCCGGATCCAGACGACGCAGCCCGGCGGGGCTCACCACCTCGGGAACCACACCCGCACGCTGACCGGCCCAGGGGGCCAGGGCGCGCTCGAGAAAGTAGACCTCGGAGCGAATGGGCGTGACCCCGGGGTCACCGTCCACCACGAGCACCCGCGAAGCGCCCACCCGGGGGAGGTGGAAGTAGCGTCGGTCGTCCAGGTCCAGGTTCTCGTCGTGAACCCTCGCCTCGGCCACACCGCCGGGGACGGTCTGCGGCACGGTGAAGCGAAGCTCGGTGACGCCAGCCTCCTCGAGCGCTCCGAAGGCCGTGATCTCGTCGCCGTCCGGCAGCGTCACCGTGACCGGTACCTCCACCGCATCCTCGCCGTAGGAGGCCAGCTGGACCGTGATGCTCCCGCCCTCCAGGCCATCGCCGTAGACCCCGCTCAGGGGAGTCAGGTTGGAGATCTCGGCGGGACGCACCGGCATGGGGATCACAGCGCTCCCGCGCTCCACGAGCATGCGCAGCTCGCTCGACGCAGCCGCCACCGTCCCCGGGCCGGCCTCGTCGGTGTAGACGAGCACCTCGCCGACTTCGCCTCCGAGCAGCCGCCGGGACTCCAACAGCGCACCGTGCAGGTCGGTGTCGCCGTAGCCCGCCTGGAGCGCCCTCAGCGCCGCACGGACCCTCTCGTGGTCGTCCGTGAGCTCGGGGGTGATGCGGGTGGCGGGAGACCCCGCGCTCACCAGCCCCACCAGTGTGCCCCCGGGCAGGTCGTCCAGCAGGGACTCGGCCCGTTCCCGCGCCTTGGCAGCGAGGGTGCTGCCACCCTTCCGCCAGGCCATCGACATGGAGGTATCCACCACCAGCACCACGGCCCCGGTACCCCCAAACTCGGGGGCGTCCCCCGGCCAGGTCAGCCGAGGCCGACCGGCGGCAAGCACCAGCAGCAGCACCGCCAGCGCGCGCAGCAGGAGCAAGACCCGGTCGCGGATTCGACGCCGCTTCTCGAGGCGCTTCACCAGTCGCTTCAGCAGCAACATGGCGCCGTACTCCTGCTTCCGAGAAGGCTTTTGGCGGGCCATGTGGGCCAGGATCGGCCCCGCGACCAGGACGCCCAGCGCCAGGGCAAGCGGTGCCAGCAGGCTGAAGCTCAAGCCGGCGTCCTCACGGCAGAGCCCCGACGACCCGGCGCAGGAGCCGGTCCAGAGGCGCATCCGTCCAGGCCGGGTAGTAGCGAGCGCCATGCTGCAGGAGTCCACCGCGGACCTCCGCCATCCAGGCGTCACGGACCTGAACGAACTCCGCGCGTGCTCCAGCCGGGTCCAGAGGCAGGACTTCGCCGCCCTCCGGGCTGTAGAAGAGGGCCGGATCCTCGAAGTCGAGCTCCAGCTCGCGCCGATCGAGCAGGTGCAGGGCCGCCACGTCCGTCCGGCGACGCGTCAGCGCACTGAGCTGACTCACCCATTGGTCGGTCTCCTCCATGAAGTCCGAGATCAGCAGCACCAGGCTTCTCCGACGGGCCTGACCTCCCACCAGGTTCATCGCCCGGCCCAGCTCCGCACGCCCTCCGGGACGCAGGTCCGCCAGCGCCCCAAAGATACGTGCCAGGTGCGTCTCGCCTCCGCGAGCGGGAAAGAAGACCGGCTCGTCCCCCAGCACGACCAGCCCGACAGGCTCACGATTCCGCGCGAGAAACCAGGCCAGGCAGGCCGTGGCGCAGAGCGCATAGCCCAGCTTCGAGCCTTCGAGGGGCGGCCGCCCGTGACGCCCCAGGTGACCGGTCCCCGTGTCTCCGCTCGCGTCCAGGACCAGCGTGCAGGCCAGCTCGGTCTCCAGCTGGTAGCGCTTGACCACCAGCCGGTCGCTCCGAGCCAGCACCTTCCAGTCGATGTCCCGAGGCGCGTCTCCGGGGGCGTAGTCCTTGTAGTCCGCGAACTCGATGTCCGAGCCCACCTTGCGGCTCTTGTGAACCCCCAGCAACATGCCGTCCACCACCCGGCGGGCCACCAGCTGCAGCTGGCGGATCCGGGCGAGTACGTCGGCGTCCCAGAGGGCTTGGGTCACCCGGCGACCCCGCGGATCAGGTCATCCAGGACGCTCTGTACGCTCAATCCCTCGGCCTCGGCCTGGAAGTTGAGCAGGGTGCGGTGTCCAAGCACGGCGGGGGAGATGGCGAGCACGTCCTCCACGCTGGGAACCTCGTGACCTCGTAGGGCCGCACGCACCTTGGCGCCCAGCACGAGGAACTGAGAGGCCCGGGGTCCCGCACCCCACTGCACCCATCGGCGCGTCATCTCCGGGGCGTCGGGTCCGGGTCGGGTAGCGCGAGCCAACTGCACCGCCACGCGCTCGACCTCGGGGCTGGACGGCAGGCGGCGGCAGAGGGCCTGCAGGGCCAGCAGTCGCTCGCGATCGACCACCGCCTCGACCACGGGGATCTCCCCGGTGGTGGTGCGCTGGACGATCTCGATCTCCTCCTCCTCGGAGGGGTAGTCGACGTGGATGCTGAGCATGAAGCGGTCGAGTTGGGCCTCGGGCAGAGGGTAGGTGCCCTCCTGCTCGATGGGGTTCTGGGTCGCGAAGACCTGGAAGGGTGGCTCCAGAGGCCAGGTCTGCCCGCCAGCGCTCACCTCCCGCTCCTGCATGGCCTGCAAGAGCGCTGCCTGGGTCTTGGGAGGGGTGCGGTTGATCTCGTCGGCCAGCAGCATGTTGGTGAACACCGGGCCGCGCAAGAAGCGCAGCGAGCGCTGCCCAGTCGCCTGGTCCTGCTCCAGGACTTCGGTGCCCGTGATGTCACCGGGCATGAGATCCGGGGTGAACTGGATGCGCTTGAAGCTCAGGCCCAGGGCCTGGGCGGTGGTGCTGACCAGCAGGGTCTTGGCAAGGCCGGGGACCCCGATGAAGAGGCAATGCCCCTGGGCGAACAGTGCGATGAGCATCCGTTCGATCACCAATTGTTGTCCAACGATGACCTTGCTGATCTGGCCGAGCAGACGCTTGCGCGTCGCTGCCAGCTCCTCGAAGAGAGCGATGTCGTCCATTTTGTCCTTCAGCTCAGGTGTCGAGGTAGAGCAGCACCCGCACCTTGTTCGCGTGCACTCGGGCCAGATCCTCCTGGCCAACGAGCGTGTACAGCTCGGCCAGGGCTCGCTGCGCCTCGACATCGAAGGGGTTGATCTCCACGCTGGCGCGGTATTCCGCCAGCGCTTTCTGGTCTCGGCCCTCACTCCTGTAGAGATCGCCGAGTGCTTTTCGGTTCACAGCGACCTCGGGGTAGTCCCGAGCGCTTTCCTCCAGGACCTGGATGGCCGCCACGACGTCACCCATCGCAACCTGGGCTCGGGCGGTGCCCAGCGCAACGTGCGGGGGGAGAGGACCGTCTTCGGGACGGGCCTGGCCGTAGTAGATGAGTGCGGCCTCCCAGTGCTCCTGAGCCGCCATGAGGTCGCCCAGACGGGCGCGATTCGCCAGGTCCTTGCGGCGGCTGAGCACCGGGTCGTAGTCGAAGTCACCGCCCTCGCCCCCCAGGACCGTCGGCATGGAAGCCACCTGGTAGCCCACCAGGTCCTGAGCTCGAAGCCAGCCCTTCCACTCTTCCTCGAAGCTGTCGAAGTCCATGCCCGCCACCTTGGCGACGGCGTCCTTCGAGTCACTCCCCTCCCCGACCAGGCGGATCACCCGAGCCAGGGCCTCACGGTCCGTGCGGACCTGCAGGTACTCCATCATGGAGCTCACCTGCGCGTAGGCCAGGCTGGCCATCTCGGCCGATGGCAAGAAGGCCATGGAGGGGTGCATCTGCTCGAAGGTCACGAACTCCCCGGTGTCCAGCGCACCAGCGAGCAGCCCCTGCTTGCCCGTCTCCAGCACGAAGGCGTCCTCGCTCCAGAGCATGTCCGTGCTCTTGGCGATGCCCTCCTGAAGCCAGATCGGAGCACGCTCCTGGGAGTGGTAGCTGACCACCAGGTGAATCCACTCGTGCACGATGGTGTCGCGCCAACCGTAGCCACGCCCCAGGGCCCTGGGACTGCTCACGATCAGGCGGTTGTACTTGGAGATGGCCACCACCCCCGTGGTCGCGACCGCCTCCTGGGGCAGTCCGGAGGCCGTGATGAAGCTGGCCGTGTCCGGGTAGATCTCCACACGCACCGGGAAGGGCAGGTCCCCGCCCAGACGAGGCGCGATGCGTTCGCGGCCCAGGTTGATGGCCTCCACAGCGTCGTCCACCAGGATGCGCTCGATGCCCGGGTGGTGCAGGACGATGACCTCGCCGACCCGTGTCTCCACCATGCCGGCGGTGACCTCGGCGGTACCCAGGTACAGCACCCGCTGCCCGGCCAGGCCCGCCCGCTGCTCCGGTTCCAGCTCGCTCTCGCGCTGGGCCACGTCGGAGATGAAGGTGGCCGCCTCGCTGAAGCGACCCTCGTGAAAGGCCAGTTGGGCCTCCAGCATCAGGGTCTGGATGTCGTCTGGCTTGTCTTCGCGAGCCTCGATGACCTCCTGCTGAGCGCAGACCAGATCCGCGCGATGCAGACAGGCCAGCCCGTCCTCGGCGGGGCCAGCCCAGGCTGCTCCCAGCAGGCTACTGACGAACCAGTTCTTCATAGTACCTGGCCTTCAAGGCTTCGTATTCGGGTGGAACATCCCCCTGCATGCCCTCCATCAGGGCCTGACGGTATTCCTCGGGGGTGGGGAAATCGTTGGGGTCGGGCATGTCCATGTAGGGCTTCGGGTTCTCCCCCGTGACCCCTCCGCCACCTTCCTCTCCAGAGCCCTGGCCACCGCCCTGGCCGCCGGCCCCCCCCATGGCGTCCGACATCTCGGACATGCCCGCAGCGGCCTGGGCCAGAGCCTCCAGCGCCAGGAGGATGCGGTCCGCAGCGGCCTCTTCCGCCATCTGGGCGTCATAGGCCCAGCCGTCTTCCAGAGCCGTGCCCGCTCGTCCCATCTCGCGGACGCCCGCGTCGATGTTCTCCTCCAGACCGGGAGCGCCCATCGGCAGCATCGACGCCACCCGGGCGGCGGGCTCCTGGGTGGCCCGGGTGTCGGACTCCAGCTCCGTCTGCTCCGGAAGCTGCTCGCGGACGGCTTCGCGCATCTCCGGACTGGACAGGTTCACGTCGCGGTTGAGCTCCGCGAGCAATTCGTAGGCATCCTCCACAGCGCGCTCGGCGTCCTGCATGTCGCGGATCGCGCTCGCACGCTGAGGCTGCTGACCACGGTTCTTTCGATGGCGATCCTCGGAGGCCATGGTGCTGGTGGCCAGCGACATGTTCAGGCCCGCCGTGTTGGCCTCCTGGAGAGCTCCTGGAAGATCACGTGCCGCCGCCGCCGCCAACAGACGCTCGGCGTATTCCACGGAGCGGCGAGCCTGCTCGGCTTCCCGGCCACGCGCACCGCTCCCCACCACCGAGTCACGGCTGGCGGAGGCTTCCTCGACAGCCCGCCGGGCATGGTCCTCGATCTCCTCCCAGCGCGAATCCAGCGCCACGCCCCCGGTACCCTCGGCCTCCCGCGCCTCCTGGGTGGCGGTGGCCAGGGCCCGCTCCTCGCGCTCGATCCGCTCGAGCTCCTCGATGAGCTCCTGGAGCATGTTCCGTTCGTCTTCGGTGGCCTCCTCCTGCTGCTGCTGCATCGCTCGCAGCGCGTTGGCCAGCCGGGTGGTCTCCTCGGCGTACCAGCCGGCAACCACCCGGGCGCGCTCCATGTCCCCCTGCTCCAGCAGCTGGTGCAGGTACTCGCTCATGTGGTCCAGGTCTTCGCTCCAGCGCCCGACCAGCTCGCTCATCCTGCCCCCGTCGAAGTCCAGACCCGCCTGCCGCAGCGCCTCGTTGGTCTGGTCCAGCTCGTCCAGTCGACGGCTCAGCTCGGGGGCCTCGGCGCCGCCTGCGGCACGGGCCGCGAAGGTGTTCGAGCGCTTCTCCAGGTCCTCCGCCCGAGCGCGGAGCTCGACCAGGGCCCGGTAGCGCACGATGCGATCGAGCATCAGGACGTAGGTCTCCAGCAGGGCGACGACCTGTTCGTGCTTCTCGGCGAGGATCTGCTGGTCCCGTGGATCCACCGGCTCGGTGCTGCCCGCTTCGCCCAGTTGTTGGGAGTAGAGCAACAGGCTGGTGCCCTCCCGCTGGACCTCTTCGATGATGCGCCCCTCCAGGCTGGACTGGGAGAAGCCATCCCAGAACTCCTCGATGAGTCCCTCCAGCGGGTCGAAGCGCCTCGAGGCCTCCTGGGACCAACGCAACATGCCGCCTCGGTCCTGCGCCACAGGCTGGTCATCCGTCACGAAGGGCGCCAGCACGTCCACCAACGCATCCCGAAGCTCCCGTCGGAACTGCTGTTGCCGCAGCCTCTCCTGTTCTTCACCGAGCACCTTCATGCGCAGTCGCCGCGAGCGGCCTTCCTTGCTCCCGTTCGCCTCGTCGTTGTCCCAGCCCACGACGATGAGGGAGACCTCGGCCCCGGGAGACAAGCCCAGGTCCGCCGGAGTCATGTCCAGGACACCCTGCGCCTGCCGATGGCCGGGCAGCTCCTGCAGGAGCTTGCGGGTCCTGCCCACCTCGAGCTCCACCTTCAGCACCCCGTAGTCGTCCCGTACAGCCCAGCTCACGGGAATGGGGTCGTCCACCCCCACCTCGAAGCGGTCCGCGGGAGCGTCCACGTCCACCACCGGGGCGGTGTCCGGCTCGACCAGGATGGGGAAGTCGGGGCTGCGAGCGGCCTCCGCCCCCCGCTGAAGCAGGAAGCGGTAGAGCCCGTCCTCCGCGCCCACGTCGAAGGAGCCTTCGAGCAGACGACCCTCGCGGACCGTGCCCGCCTGGGGAGGAAGCTCGTCGACCTGCAGCGAGGCGACGTCGAAGCGATCGACCGTCTTGGCCCTGACCACCACCGTGGTGCCGGGGGGCGCGTGCGCCTCGCCCGTGGAGTTCGGCACCTCCAGCGGGGGCAGCCCGGTGTACTCCGGGTAGTGGTAGGTCAGGCTGAGGTCCCCCAACAGGACCGTGATGACCGGTGCCTCGGGGTCATCTGCCGCCGCCTGGACAGGAGGCACCGCCGAGCCCGCGAGCCACCGAAGGGTGTCGAGGGGACCCATCGGGGCGAAGACCCCCGCGCACAGGAGCACCATGCCGAGCATGGCTGGGGGCAGCAGGAAGCGACCAAAGCGAGCGGGGTGGACCTGTCGAGTGGACACGGTCGACACCTCGGCCAGGCTCTTCCTCGCCGCGAGCGCCAGCAGGTCTTCGGACTCCTGAGGGCGAGGGCCGTCCTGGCGGCTGATCACCGTCAACAGCCGGCCGCGAAGCTCCGGGAGCAGGCCCTCGAGGCGCAAGGCCTGGGCCTGGGCACCCGCGCGCCTCCAGCCTCGAAGCACCCAGACCAGCCCGCCCAGCAGCACGAAAGCCAGCGGCGTGAGGGTGCTCCAGCGGGTGGCGATGCGGTCCACCCCCATGGCTGCGCAGGCCATGGCGGCGAGCAGGGCCACCAGCGAACCCGCGAAGAGAAGGAGTCCCGTCCTCACCGCGCTGACGAGGCGCTGCCGCCGACTGAGCCCCTTCAGGGTGCTGACGATGGACTCGAGGTCGGATCTCACGAAGCTTCAGATTCCTGATCTAGGTCGGAGGTTCCAAGGTCGAGGTTCGTGCCGCTCCCCGACGTCCACCACCAATCCAACGTAGCCGCTGCTCGGTTCTTTCACCACGGCCACGGCTTCCACGTCGTAGAGCGCCTGGAGGCGCAGCGAACGATCCCGTACGCCGCGGCTGGACCAGCGGTGATCCTGCAAGCCCACCAACCAGTAGATGCAGCCCTGGCGCGCTCTCAGAGCCTGGGTCTCCCCGGCGTCCAGGAGGTTGAAGTGGGAGAGTTGCTCGCCTTCCGGGATCACCCGCGAGTCCTCGCACACCACGGCGCAGCCCTGGACCTGCTCCCAGGACCACAGGGGAAGCTCCTCCGACAGGCTCGCCTCGAAGTGCTCCTCGCTGGCGTAGTAGCGCGCTCGGACATCGGCCAGGTCCACCATCAGGACGACGCCTGCCAGGCCCAGCAGCCCACCACCCAGCCGCGCGTTCCTCTCCAGCGGGAGCGCGAACAGCACAGCCAGGGCCGCATGGGCGCTGAGGAGATGCCGGAAGCCGTAGTCATCGAAGGTGGCGGACGCGAGGTGAAGAGTGAGGACGAGCAGCAGCAGGGTGGCCGCAAGGCGGCGCGAAGCCCACAGGGCTGCGACCACCGCCACGGCGACAAAGACTAATGAGACAGGACGACCGAAGGGCGCGAAGTAGTCCATCAAGCCCCAGTTCGTGGCGAAGGCCATGGCTCTCTGGCCGCTGCCCGGGGGATGCCCCGGCAGCAGGACGTACCAGGCGCTGAAGGCGCCGAGGAAGGCGCCGCCCAACAGACCGGGCAGCGCGTGGAGGCTCTTGGGAGGGCGGTAGAGCAGGATCAGGGCAAGCCCGGCCGGCGCGACCAGCACGCTCTCCAGCCGGGTACCCACCGCCAGGGCCGCGCAGCCCCCCGCGAGCAGGCCGCAATAGAGCGCCGATGACCCCCGGATCCAGCACGCCAGCGCCCACAGCGCCACCATGGACAGGGCGTGGGGCAGCATCACGTTGTAGGCGCTGCTGCTCCAGAAGGCGTGGTTGCCCCAGAGCGCCATCAGGCTCACCGCGCCCACCGCCGCTCGGGGCCCTGCCATCCGTGTCACGAAGCCCCCGAGGGCAGCCAGGGAGAGCAGCGAGAGCAGCAGGTTCAGCCCCACGGGAGCCCAGGCAAAGGGGGCCAGTTGGCCCAAGCCGGCGTAGAGCCACTGCATGGCCGGGTAGAGCAGCGTGCCCCCCTGGGTCAGCGCGCGCTCCCCCATCCACAGGTCCAGGTAGTCGGCCTCGTGGCCATCGAACTGGTGCTGGCCCAGGGGAAGCACCAGCACACGGACCACCAGCGCGAGCCCCAACAGCCCCACCATCCACCCCGCTGGGCGCATGTGACGCCGCAGCCCCCAGGCTCCCAGCATCGCCATGAGCAGGGCAGGCAGGTTGGGCCAGACCGTCTTCCAGGGCTCCACCACGACCAGGCTCTCCAGGCCTTCGGGGGTCACGGCAGCACCTGGCAGAGCTCGTCGATGCCCAGACCCACGTCACTGCCGACCGGCTCGCAGTCGAGATCGAAGGGCGCCAGCACCCGCCGCACCAGCCCGGGGTAGTCCTTGGCGGGCCCGTGGTCGTAGAGCACGAGCCAGACCGCGCGACCGGCGGCGTGGTGGGCGCGGACCACGTCGGGCACCACCGCCGGATCCAGATCCGTGCTGCTGTGAACGACGCGGCCGTCGATCAGGCGCGGCTGGCCGTAGCGGTAGTCCACGTACTCGAAGGGCAGGTCCCTCCACTCGGGCATGGAAGCGAAGGGGCTGAAGCGCCACAGCACGTCGCTCCAGGCGGTCTTGTCGTCGTCCACCTTGAGCGCCGGTTTGAGCAGCCAGAGGGCGTCGCCTCCAGTGCTGCGCTCCAGGGCACGGTCGATGGCCCTGGGCTGATCCAGGCGGGCCCGCAGCTCGGAGACCGCCTGGAGCTCCTGGGGCAAGACCAACAGGAGCCCGACGGGCACCAGCCACCAGCCGATGCGAGCCAGCAGCAGCGCGGCGGGAGGCCCCAGGACCAGCCAGTAGGGTTGCTGGTGCGAGGCAGCGATGCCCAGAGCCATGAGCACAAAGACCGAGGCCGCCAGGGAGAGCATGAACCAGGAGCGCTTCCTGCCCAGGACGATGGCCACCGGCCAGGACAGCACCCACCATCCGGGCTGCGTCAGCAAGCCGGAGACCAGCGAGTCCAGCGAGAAGCCCCCCTGGCCGTAGGTGGCCTCCCCCCCGGCCAGCTGAAAGGCGCAGACCACCACCGGCAGACAGCCCAGCCCCATGGCGGCCAGGACCCGTCCCGCCTGTGCCGGTCGACGCCACCAGGACAGGGCCAGCAGACCGGCTGCAAATCCCCCCAGCAGGTGGGTCCACCCCGCTGCGATGCCGCAGAGCGCCAGCCCCCACCAGCGGCGGTGGTGCCACTCGTGCAGGCAGGCCGCCAGCAGCAGCACGAGCATGGGGTAGTTGTTGACCTCGGCGGCGTAGGCCAGCTGCAGGGGATCGACAGCGAGCACCGCGGCGGCGGAAGCGCCCCCTACCCGGCCGACCAGCAGCACGGCCAGGGTGCTGCAGAGGGCGCTGAAGCCCAGCCAGGCGGCCGGTGCGGCAGGCAGCAGGGCGAAGACCAGGCTGTAGCCCGGAGGGTGAAGTCCGAAGAAGCTCAGCCAGCCCTCTTCGGGCCAAGGCTGCTGGTAGGCCGCATAGGCCAGGCAGATCTCGTCCCAGCGAAGGCCGGCCCGAAGAAGACGGAGCAGCAAGGCCAGCAGCGTGACGGCGGCCAGCCTCTTCAAAGCGGCAAGCCCAGGGTGATGCGCGCACCACCCTCGTGGTTCGCGGCCCGAATCCAGCCGCCTTCGGCCTCGACCATCCGCTGGCACATGGCGAGCCCCAGTCCTGTGCCCGCCCCCGGCTCCTTGGTGCTGAAGAAGGGCTCGAAGACCTTCTTCAGATCCTCTTCGGCGATGCCGCCGCCGGTGTCCTGGCAGCTGATCCGCAGCTCTTCCCCCTCGCATTCTGCCGTCAGGGTGATGCGCCCCTGGCCCTGGATGGCGTCGGAGGCGTTGAGCAGCAGGTTCACCAACACCTGGTGCAGCTTGCCCGCCTCGACCTGCAGCTCCGGAAGGTCCTCCGCCGCTTCGACCACCAGCTCCAGCTCCCGGAAGCCCGCCTGGGGCCGGACCGTGGCCACCGCCTCGTCCAACAGAGCCCGGGGCGCGACCCGGTTCTTCTGGCCCTCACCCGGTCGCGCGTAGTCCAACAGCTGGCGAATGATGATGTGGATGCGGTCCACCTCGACGCGAGTGCGGTGCATCAGCTCCTTCTCGAGCGCCTCGTCATCCACCCCCTGGCTCAGGATCTCCAGGTAGCCCAGCACCGCTGCCAGGGGATTGCCCACCTCGTGGGCGATGCCCGCTGCCAGGCGTCCCACCGAGGCCAGCTTCTCGGAGCGAATGAGCTCCTCCTGCACGCGCTGGAGCTCGTCGTTGGCGCTCTCCAGGGACTCCACCTGCTCCAGGGTGCGCTCCCGGTAGCTCTTGAGCGAGACGCTGAGCACGTTCAGGGCACCGGAGAGCTCCTGCAGCTCGGCGGCGGCGTCGAGCTCGCTGGTGTGCCCGAAGTCCCCCCCAGCGATTCGCTGGGTGGCGTCCTGGAGCGCGGTCACCGGCTGGATGAGTCGGCGTCGGAAGAGCGCGTAGCCGAAGAGCGCCACCATGGTCGCGCTCATGACCGTGAAGCCCAGCACAAAGCCCAGGCCCGGGCTCACGGGCCCGCCGCCGGGCAGGGACACCCCCAGGCGCAGAGCACCTCGCACCTTGCCACCCCGCACCAGGGGCTCGGTGACCACCACCGAGCGCTGTCCGAACCAGGGGCCCTCCACCTCGAAGGTCTCCGACTTCATGTACAGGGCCTCGCGCAGGGCGTGGTCCGGCACCTCCGGAGGCTTGCCCTCGAGCTGGGCCACCTCGCTCATGGTCTCGTCCACCACGTAGAGCTGGGACAGCTCCAACCCGCCCTCGCCGTAGGCCCGGACGATGCGCTTCCAGCTCTGGGGCTCGGTGGTCTCCAGCTGCGCACGCAGTCCCCTGGCGGCGCTGAGGGCAAGATCGGTCCGCCGTTCCAGCTCCAGACGGTTTCCCAGCAACCAGAACAGGGCTGCGTTCAGCAGGATGGTCGCCAGCGACAACAGCGCGAGAGCGAGGGCGATCTCGGCCCAGAGGCCCGGTCTGCGGTCAGCCACGTCGAGATTCTACGGTGCCGCAGGCATCCGCTCCCCCGATGGGCCCCGCAGGGCGCTCAGAACTGCCGGATCAGGGCGATGACCTTGCCCAGGATCTCCAGGTCGTCGTGGGGGCCCGCGTAGATGGGCTCCATCGAGGAGTTCGCCGGCTGCAGGCGCACCCGCTGGGACTCCCGGTAGAAGCGCTTGACCGTGGCCTCGTCCCCCACCCGGGCGACCACCGTCTCGCCGTTGCGGGCGGTCTGCTGCTGGCGCACGACCACCAGGTCACCGTCCAGGATTCCGTCTTCGATCATGGAGTCGCCGCTGACGCTCAGGGCGAAGCAGGGCACGCCGGCGGGCACCATCGTGGCATCCAGGCGCACCGAGGACTCGTAGTTCTCCACCGCCAGGGCCGGGACCCCGGCCGCCACCCGACCGAGCAGGGGCAGAGCCACCGTGGCCTCGTCGTGAAAGGAGCCTGTCGCGAGCCCGGTGAGACGGATCGAGCGCGCGCTGCCGCGCTGGCCCGGGCGCTGGATGTAGCCCTTGCGTTCCAGGGCCTTGACGTGGTCGGCCACGCCGTTGGTGCTGCGGATGCCCAGGGCGTCGCCGATCTCGCGAAAGGTCGGGGCCACACCCTGCTGGTCCACGGTGCTGGCGATGAACTCCAGGATCTCTTGCTGGCGTGCGGTCAGGTCTTCCATGTTTGGCAGTCATACTGAACATCCCTTCCCCTGTCAAGATTTTCAGTAGATCCTGTCTGTATGATGGTCCGATGCCCCTGGTTGCCGACGTCCCCCGCCTTCCCGACGCGGAGATCGTGGTGGATGCCCGGGCCGACGAGAGCGCCTGGGCCGAGGCCGCGGTCTTCACGGACTTCGTGGTCTTCCAGCAGATCCCGGACACCGAGCCCACCGGCCAGACCATCGTGCGCATGCTCTACGACGACGAGGGCCTGTACCTGCACTTCACCGCTCTGGACCCCGAGCCCGACAAGATCCGCGCGAACCTCGGACGACGCGACACCCCGTTCGCCGACGACATGGTCATCGTCTACCTGGACACCAACGGTGACTCCCAGCGGGCCTACGCCTTCAAGGTCAATCCCCTCGCGGTCCAGAGCGACGGCATCCTCACGGGCGAGGGCTACGACAACTCCTGGGACGGCCAGTGGCGCTCTGCCGCGCGGCTGACCGAGGAGGGCTTCGAGGCCGAGGTGGCCATTCCCTGGCGCAGCATTCGCCACCCCGTCGACTCCCAGGTCATGGGGGTCTCCTTCGAGCGGGTGCTGGCCCGCTACAACGAGAAGAGCTCCTGGCCCCGCTACAACCTGGAGATCGAGGGTCGGCTGGTGCAGCAGGCCCGGGTGAGCGGTCCCGGCTCGCTGGGCCGCAACACGGGCCTGGACCTCATCCCCGATCTCACCTTCGGCTGGACCCAGGAGGGTCCCGCTCAGGGGCGACTGGGAGCCCAGGGCGTCTCTCCCGGGGTGACCCTGCGCTATTCGCCGGTCTCCTCCTTCTGGCTCCTGGCGGCCGCCAACCCGGACTTCTCCCAGGTGGAGTCGGACCGCTCGCAGATCGACGTGAACCAGCGCTACGCCCTGTACCTGGATGAGAAGCGGCCCTTCTTCCTGGAGGGGCAGGAGTGGTTCGAAGGGGCCTACGGCGACCTGGCCTACACCCCGTCGATGGTCTCCCCCATCTACGGGGCGCGGGCCACCGCCGAGCTGGGCGGCCTCACCCTGGCGGCCCTGCACGCCCTGGACCGAAGCCCCAGCCCCAGCGTGTCCAGCGGCGTCGGCTGGACCGAGGAGGACATCGGCGACGCCGTCGCTTTGGAGACCCTGGTCCGGGGCCGCAAGGCGATGGGCCAGGACGGCTACGTGGGGCTCTTCTTCAGCGATCGCAGCCTGCCCTCCAGGGACCTGGACAACCGGGTCGCGGCGGTGGACACCCGCGTGCGTCTGTCCGAGAGCTGGGTCGCGACCGGCGCGGTCGCCGGGTCCGCCACGCGGCTGCCGGGGGGCGAGCAGATCATGGGGCCCGCCTCCAGGCTTCAGTTCACCCGCAGCGGGAGCGTGCTGGCCTTTTCGGGCGAGGCCTACTACCTGTCCCCCGATTTTCGCGCCGAGAACGGCTTCGTGGTGCGCTCGGACCGCATGGGCACCAGGGGCGACCTGAACCTGAGCTTCTACCCCGACCGCAAGCGCATCCAGCGCCTGCGCCTGCAGCCGGCTGTCGGGGAGCTGGCCTGGGACACCTCCGGCGAGTTGGTGGAGCTCTGGACCGCGACCGGCTTCTTCTTCTACTCCAAGAACAGCCACTTCTGTGCCCTGACCGCGGACTGGAGCGGCGAACGCTACGAGGGCGAATGGCTCCCCTACTCCAGCCTCTTCAGCACCGTGGGGGGCCGCTTCCTGCCCAAGGTCCGGGGCTACGCCTTCGGCTTCGCGGGCACCAGCCCCATCTACGACCCGGATGACCCCCGCATCGGCTACTCGACCACCGCCCGGGTGCAGCTGACCCTGGAGCCCGTTCCCCGGCTGGCGTGGACCGTCTCCGCCACCCACCTGAGCGTCTGGGAGCTCGATGGCACCGCGCTGGAGGACTACATCGGCTGGGTCGGCCGCAGCCGCCTGGAGCTCTACGCCACCCGCGCCTGGTCCACCCGCTACGTGGTGGACTACTCCGCCTTTGCCGATCGGCTGCGCATGGAGTCCCTGGTGGCCTGGGAACGCACCCCCGGCCGGGCCTTCTACCTGGGTGGCGCCATCGTGGATCCCCAGCTCCAGGGCGAGCCCTGGTTCCGCGACGAGGAGACCGAGTGGCAGATCTTCGCCAAGCTCTCCTGGGTCTTCTCGGCCTGAGCCACCGCCCAGAGCCCCGTTTGAAGTAGCCTGTCCCCGGCATGTCGCAGCCCGAGACCATCGGCGCCTACCGCATCCTGGAGCACCTGGGCGAAGGCGGCATGGCGGTGGTCTACCGGGCCGAGCACCGCACCCCGAACATGGCCCGGCGGCAGGGGCCGGTGGTGCTCAAGACCCTGCACCCCCACCTGGCCAAGCGGCAGGAGTTCCGGACCCGCTTCGAGGAGGAAGCGAACATCCTGGCGGCCATCGACCACCCGGGGGTGGTGCGCTTCGTCGACCTGATCGAGGACCAGCAGACCGTGGCGTTGGTGATGGCCCACGTGCCCGGGAAGGGCCTGGAAGAGTGCATGGACGGCTGGTCCCCGGCGGACGTGGTGCTGTTGGTGGAGCGCCTCGCGCAGACCCTGGACCACATGCACGGCCTGCCCGAGCCCATCATCCACCGGGACCTGAAGCCCTCGAACATCCGCATCACCCCCCAGGGCCTGCCGGTGCTGATCGACTTCGGCATCGCCCGGGCCGGGGTGTCCACCCTGACCCGCACCTCCACCGCCATGGGCACCCCGGACTACATGGCCCCGGAGCAGGAGCTGGACGCCAAGCGGGTGGACGGGCGCGCGGACATCTACGCGCTGGGCGTGATCGCCTTTCACCTGCTGACCGGCCACCTGCCCTGGGAGGAGGAGCTCTCCTGGAGCGTCCTGTTCCAGCGCAAGGCCCAGGGTGAGCAGGACCTGACAGCCGCCGGGGTGGCCCAGGCCGTCTTCGAGCAGGCTCTGGCGCCGGACCCCGAGGACCGCTTCGAGCGGGCCTGCGCCTTCGTCGCCGCGCTGCGCTACGCGCTGGGGGTGCCCTCGCCCGAGGCCACGCGGGTCCAGCCGCCCGACGCGCCGGCTCCAGCCCTCACCGCGGTGAGGAAGGACAAGCCCAAGGCCGGTATCCCCAAGGCCGTCATCGCAGCGGTGATGGTCATCGGGGCGGTGGCGCTCCTGGCCCTCGCGTTCATGTTTCTTGCGGGGTGGTGGTCTGCACGCGATTCGGACCACGACGGCTATGTGGGCATCGATCACTGGGGCGGAGACGACTGCAACGACGACTATTGGAATGAAGGCGCGCAGTCCTACCCCGGTGCCGAGGAGATCTGGTACGACGGCGAGGACAACGACTGCAGCGGAGGGAGCGACTTCGACGCGGACGGGGACGGCTTCGACCGCGCGGATGAAGACGGCTTTTATTTCGATGGCCCACTCCGCCCCGAGGAGGGCGAGGGCTGGGACTGCGACGACACCGACCCCGCTGCCCACCCGGGTGCAGCCGAGACGGCCTGGGACGACATCGACCAGGACTGCGATGGAAAGGACCTGCGGATCCTGGACGAGATCAGCATCGGCTGGAGCATGGTGTGCGGCGTCCGGGACGGGACCCTTCACTGCTTCAGCGACCTGGGCTTCACACAGCGCCTTGAACCCGCCCCCCCCGAGGGCACAGACTTCTTCGGGGTGAGCGTGGGCGGCGAGCATGCCTGCGCGATCCAAGATGACTGCACCGGAGAATGCGAACGCGCGGAGGGCCCGTCGAGATCAGGTCCCGTACACTGCTGGGGCTCGAACAGTAGGGGGCAGCAAGGCTCACCGACAGGATCGTTCGCCCGGGTCAGCACGGGAGAGCAGCACAGCTGCGGGATGCACAGAAACGGAGAGGTCACCTGCTGGGGTTCCGCGTCTTTTGGGCAGTCAAGTGTGCCGGAGGGTGCGAGTCCACCGGCGGCCCTGATTGTCGATCGGCTCGACGCGGGTGGGCACACAACCTGCGGCATCGCGCTCAATCCACCCATACCGCAGCACTCCGGTCACGACCTGGTGTGCTGGGGTGCTGAAGTCATGGAAACTCCCTACCGAACCGTGCCCGACGACAGCCAAGACCACGAACGGTATATAGACCAGCGCTGGTTCGAAGAGCTCAGCTTAGGCGCCTGGCATGGCTGCGCCATCAACGCGCGCAAAGCCATCCATTGCTGGGGAGAGAACTACGCTGGTCAGCTCAACCCACCCTCCGGCATGGTGGGGCCCGCGAGCGAATACGAACAGATCGCCTCGGGCTTCAACCACAGCTGTGCGCTGGACGGCAGCGGTACGGTCCGCTGCTGGGGGCGAAATACGGAGGGGCAGACCCAGGCGCCCACGGGCACCTTCGTCCAGATCGCAGCCGGCGGCGACGCCAGCTGCGCCCTCAACGAAGCGGGCGCCATCACCTGCTGGGGCCAGCTGGTGGGGAATTGACCGGCGGGACTCAGACCCTCGCTATGCTGGAGCCTAGCGACAACTCCCCCGATGCTCCTTCTCTCCATCGCCTGTCTCCAGCGACCCTGTGACCGCCAGCCCTGGTACCTGGACGAGGACGGCGACGGCTGGGGCTCGGGCCTGCAGGTGCGCAGCTGCGAGCAGCCGCCGCGGGGGGTGGCGCGCTCCCGCGACTGCGACGACCAGGACCCGAACGTGCACCCGGAACGCCAGGAGATCTGCGACGGGGTGGACCAGAACTGCAACGGGGCCGTGGACGACGAGGCCGTGGACTCGACCACCTGGTTTGCGGACCAGGACGGCGACAGCTGGGGCGACCCCCTGGCCGAGGTCCAGGCCTGCGAGGCGCCGGCGGGGCACGTGGACCGCGCCGAGGACTGCGACGACAGCACGGCTCAGGTGGCCCCGGACCAGGTCGAGACCTGCGACGAGATCGACCAGGACTGCGACGGGCAGGTGGACGAGGAGGCCATCGACCGGGTGGAGCGCTACGTGGACGCCGACGCCGACGGCTGGGGGGACGAGGCCCTGGGCTTCGGCTGCCTGCAGCCGGGGGAGAGCGCCCTGAGCGGCGACTGCGACGACCAGGACCCCACCACCTTTCCGGGCGCGGCGGAGCGGGAGTCCACCACCGAGTGCTGGACCGACGCCGACGGGGACGGCTGGGGACCCTCCGACCCCGACGACAGCGACCCGAACATCCAGCCCGAGCGCTGCGAGAACGGCGTGGACGACGACGGCGACGCACTCGTCGACTGCGAAGACGGAGACTGCGTGGAGCAATCGGTCTGCCAGGAGTCCTGCTGGGGAGGGATCGATGAGGACCTGGACGGGTTCACGGACTGCGAGGACGACGACTGCTGGGGCCAGGACGACTGCGCCACGGTGTGGGTGCAGGGCGGTGAGCTGCGGTGGGACTACCGGCTGCTCTCCTCCAGCGTCGTGAGCGCGCAGGTGCAAGCCCGCCACGTCACCGGTCAGGCCACCTGGGGCTCCGGGGCGATGGCCTGCTCCTGGAGCGTGCAGACCGCCAGCATGTCCTTCAGCTGGCAGGGGAGCTCCTCCACCGGGGGACCCGCCACCCGCACGGGCTTCAACGCCACCAGCTGTTCCATGACCGCCGGTGCGCTGCCCACCTGGTTCCAGCCTGCGGGCAGCGACCAGCCCTGGCTGCTTCCCGCCAGCGGCGTGGACTGGTACCAGGGAACCCTCCAGAGCAGCTGGACCACCAGCAGCGGCTGGGGAGCCCAGCTGATCCTGGGGAGCGGAGAGCCCTTCTCCGACTAGTCCTGGCTCGCGCCGGCGTCGATCCAGGCCTGGATGATGGCCAGGCTGCCGCTGTCCAGCCCATCGGGGGGCGGCATCGGGTCACCGCTGATGCCCGCGTCCGCGGCGCACTTGCGCCACAGGTAGCTGGCGGCGTGGTCACCCGGAACCACCAGGATCTCACCCGGCTCGTCCTCGGCCTCCACCTCGACGATCTCCGCGTAGTTGGCGTCCGGATCGCCATCCACCAGGGTCAGGCCGCTCTGGCCTTCGCCGTGGCAGCTGGAGAAGGCGCAGGAGTTGACCAGCACCTGGTTGGCCGAGTCCCAGTCGTCGGGGACCGAGGAGTCGTCCTTGTCGCCACAGGCGAGCAGCGAGAGCAGCGAGAGCAGCAACAGCATGATGAACCTCAGGGGTACAGGAAACCAAAAAAGACCGTGATCTCGATCGTCTCGTCCGGGATCACCACAAAGAAGTTGTCCGCCGGGAGCGTAACCGGGTCCTTCGCGTCCGGGTTCGACTCCTCCGGGTCCGCGTTGTCGTCACTGTCCATGAAGCCCAGCACCGCCACCTCGATGGCCGGCAGGTCCTGGGTGGTCGCGAGCACCGCGGTCGGGCCATCGCCGCTCAGGTCGAGCTCCTCCAGCACCACGTCGCGGAGCTTCTCGGCGCCGGTCCTCGGGCCCAGGGCCGTCACCTCCGACCCGCGCCAGATGGACCCGTGGAAGCGGCCCACCGCCGGCTCCTCCATGGACTCGCGGTAGCCGCTGTCCATCTCGAAGCGCATCGACAACGCACCGGTAGCCAGGCCCGTGTCGGGCTCGCTCACACAGGCCAGCACCAGGGAGATCACTCACCGAAACGGTAGATCGTCGCTCCCGGCTTTGCCATCAACAACTCCTCGGACGCCAGGCGCTCCAGGCCCTTGCGCTCGGTCTGGAGGAGCTCGATCTGCCGCCGCATCTCGGCGTTGTCCTTGCGCACCTGCTCGTTGGTCGCCTGGGTCTCCACGAGCTCCTGCTGCAGGGCGTGCCGTCGGATCAGGCCGTGGTCGCCGAAGATGGCCATCAGAACCACGACTCCCGTCAGCGTGAAGGGAACCACGCTCATCACCAGGCGGCGGATAGCGGTCGACGACATCAACAGAATTTCAGCGGGAGGATCAGCAGGAGGATCAGCAGCAGCGGCAGGCGTCTCGACTATACGACGTCCTCTTGCCACGTCAAGAGTTCAGTCGTCCTTTTTCACCGTACCGGGGTCGGTCGCGATGGCCAGACGGGACAGTCCCTTGCCCCGAGCCAGGTCCATGATGGTGACAACACGCCCATGGTCCACGTTGGCGTCCGCCTTGATGATGACCAGGGTGTCCTCGTCCCGAGCGACCGCGTCGTCCAGGCGGGCTTCCAGGGTCTGCCAGTCCACGGCGCGTTGATCGATGTAGACCTCGCCCTTGGCGGTGACCCAGATGTTGATGTCCTGCTGGTCCCGGAAGATGGTCTGAGCGCTGCTTCGGGGCAGGTCCACCTGGATGCCTGGCGCGGTGATGAAGGTGGTCGACACCATGAAGAAGAGCACCAACTGGAAGATGATGTCGATGAGCGGCGTCACATCCACCCGCGACACCTCCCGTCGGGCGCGGCGGAAGTTCACGCCTCCTTCCCGGCGCGGATGGCGTCCAGGACCTCGAGCACCGCTTCCTCCAGGTCCAGGGTCAGATCGTCGATGCGCGACATCAGGTAGCGATGACCGATGAGCGCGGGGATGCCCACGCTCAGACCGGCGAAGGTGGTGATCAGCGCCGCAGAGATTCCTCCCGCGAGCTCACCCACCTGGCCCAGCCCCTGCTCCTTGATGACGTCGAAGGTGATGATCATTCCCCAGACGGTCCCCAGCAGGCCCAGCAGGGGCGCAACGCTGGCCACGATGCCCACGATGCCGCTGTAGCGCTCCAGCTCGGCGGCCTCGCGCCGTCCGACCTCCTCGGCGTACTCCTTGACCTCGGCGCGCACCAGATCCCGGTGCTGGATCACCGGCTCGACCACCCGGCACAGGGGGGTGTCGTTCTTTCTGCACAGCGTGACCGCATCGTCGAAACGGGCTTGCTTGATCAGCTGCATCAGCTCGACGAAGACCGCTCTAGAGATGACGCGATCGGGTCGCAGCGCCCACAAGCGCTCCACGAAAGCCGCCAGTCCCACCACCGATGCCAGCAGGATGGGAATCATCACGGGGCCGCCGCTCTTCAGGAACTCGTACAACTCCAAGGCCTCCAGTTCAGCAGGTCCGCTGAGCGGGATGCATCATACGTGCGATGCGCTCCCGTCGCCTGCTCTGGACAATTCCTTTGACCGCGGGCTTGGCTCTGCTCTTCGTTCCGGGCTGCAAGGTCGGCTACCTGCTGAGCTCCGGCTACTACCAGGCCGAGCTGCTCTCCCTGCGCGAACCCGTGGACGAGCTCCGCGGAAGCGGGCGGCTCTCTCCCGAGCAGGAAGCCAAGCTGGACGTGGTCTTCGACGCCAAGACCTGGGGCTCGGAGATCGGCCTGAAGGCCACCGACAACTACGAGACCGTCTCCCTGGACTGGGAGCGCCAGATCTGGAACGTGAGCGCCTGCAAGCCCACCTCCTTCGAGCCCAAGCGCTGGTGGTTCCCGGTCGTGGGGAGCTTCCCCTACCTGGGCTTCTTCCGGGAAGAGGACGCGCAGGAGCTGGAGGCGCAGCTCAAGGCCGACGACTGGGATGTCTATCTGCGAACCGCGGGGGCCTACAGCACCCTGGGCTGGTTCAAGGACCCCATCCTGCCCGGCATGCTGCAGTGGAGCGACTGGAAGCTGGCGGAGACGGTCTTCCACGAGCTGGCCCACGCCACGCTCTGGGTTCCGGGCTCGGTCAAGTTCAACGAGTCCTTCGCCAACTTCGTCGGCGAGGTCGCGGTGCTCCGCTACTGGCAGGAACGCTACGGCGCTCACGACCCGGAGATCCTGAACCAGGTCCAGCGCCAGGAGGACCTGGAGCTCTGGAGGCAGCTCCAGCACCAGCTCTACGAGGATCTGAACGCGGTCTACACCAACGAGGACCTGAGCGAGGACCAGAAGCTCGCCGAGAAGGCCCGGCTCTTCGATGAGGACTTCCCCTCACGGGTCCGAAGCGCCGCCTTCTTCCAACCGGAGCGCTTTGAGAAGGCCCTGGACAAGGGCACCTGGAACAACGCCCGCCTGGTCCAGTTCAAGACCTACAACAGCAACGCAGAGCTCTTCGCGGCGCTCCTGGCCGAGGAGGAGTTCGACCTGCTTGCATTTATCGACGCCGTCGGCCGTATCACCGACCAACGGGGCAATCCCTTCGATGCCCTGAAAACACACCTGGGCGTTCAAGATTCTTGAACATCGTTCGGATGCCGCGACACGGGAGTCGCGAAGTTTGGGGTAAAGGATCTCTGTCCTGAGGTGTCAGATCCCATAAACGCAGTGTGCAAGCCATTTGAGGGGAAGTTGGCACGGCTTTTGCACCTACCTGAGCACCCCGAAGAACTGGAGACGTCGAATGGTTGCCCTCGCCCGCACCAAGCAACTTGGCCAGAACCTACTGCTCAACAAGTACTTGAAGCGAATGGGGAGCATTCCGCTTCTGAAGCGGCCCGACGAGATTGAAGTGGCGACTCGCGTTCGCGAAGGTGGACCCGAGGCCGAGCTGGCCAAGGTCACGCTGATCAACAGCAACCTTCGCCTCGTCGTGAGCATTGCCAAGCAGTACAGCTACCGCGGGCTCCCGCTCAGCGACCTGATTCAGGAGGGCAACATCGGCCTCATGAAGGCCGTCGAGAAGTTCGATCCCGGGCGCGGCTTCAAGTTCTCGACCTACGCGTCCTGGTGGATTCGCCAGTCCATCATCCGCGCGATCGAATCGCAGATTCGCACCATTCGCATCCCCATCTACAAGCTCGAGATCGTCAACAAGGTCCACCAGACCCAGAAGGGCCTCTTCCAGAAGCTGGGCCGCGAGCCCACGATGGCCGAGATCGCCGACGTGCTCGAGCTCGACGTCGAGAAGCTCGAGGCGCTGATGCGCCTCACCCGTGAGCCGATGAGCCTGGACGCTCCCGTCAGTGACGACAGCGACAGCAGCATCGGCGACTTCATCGAGAACGTCAACGCGGAAGCCCCCGGCGACCACCTGGAAGACAGCACGCTCAAGCAGGAAATCTGCGAAGTGTTGTGCCTCCTCACCGCCCGCGAAGAGAAGGTGCTCCGCATGCGCTACGGCATCGGCGAGCCCACCAACTACTCACTCGAGGAGATCGGTGGCCGCTTCAACCTGACCCGCGAGCGCATCCGCCAGATCGAGATCAAGGCCATCCGCAAGCTCCGGCACGCCAAGCGTCGCCGCGCTCTCCACGCCTACACGTAGTCAGATCGTTCCGCGAACGTTCCTTAAGAACAGCGCCCCACGGGGCGCTGTTTTTGTTGGCTAGTCCGACTCCTCGCTGAGCTCTTCGACCGAGGGGCAGCTGCACATCAGGTTGCGGTCCCCCCAGGCGTTGTCGATGCGGGCCACCGCTGGCCAGAACTTGTGCTCGCGAGTCCACGGAGCCGGGAAGGCGGCGAGCTCACGGCTGTAGGGGTGCGTCCACTCACCGGCCACCTCGGCCGCGGTGTGCGGCGCGTTCTTCAGCGGGTTGTCTTCCGCATCCAGACGGCCCTCGGCGATCGCGCGCGCCTCCTCGCGAATAGCGATCAAGGCATCACAGAAGCGGTCGAGCTCCTCGCGGGACTCGCTCTCGGTGGGCTCCACCATGAGCGTGCCGGCCACCGGGAAGCTCATGGTCGGGGCGTGGAAGCCATAGTCCACCAGCCGCTTGGCGATGTCGTCGACCTCCACCCCGTCCTTCTTGAGTGGCCGAGTGTCCAGGATGCACTCGTGGGCCACCCATCCGCCGGGACCGGTGTAGAGCACGTCGTAGTGCCCCTCGAGCCGCTTCGCGACGTAGTTGGCGTTCAGGATGGCGACCTGGGTGCTGCGCAGCAGCCCCTCCGCACCCAGGGCTGCGATGTACATCCAGCTGATGGGCAGGATGGATGGACTGCCGTAGAGAGCCGCGCTGACCGCCCCCTCGGGGTGGCCCGGCAGGTAGGGGGCCAGGTGCGCCTTCACGCCGATGGGCCCCATTCCGGGGCCACCGCCTCCGTGGGGAATGGCGAAGGTCTTGTGCAGGTTCAGGTGGCAGACATCGGCGCCATAGTGGCCCGGTCGGCAGATGCCCACCTGGGCGTTCATGTTGGCCCCGTCCAGGTAGACCTGGCCGCCGTGCTGGTGCACGGCATCACAGATCTCCCGGATGGCGGTCTCGAAGACGCCGTGGGTCGAGGGATAGGTCACCATCAAGGCCGCCAGCTGATCGGCGTGCTTGGCCGCCTGGACCCGCAGATGCTCGACGTCGATGTTTCCCTGCTCGTCGCAGTTCACGCCGATGACCTTCATGCCCGCCATGACGGCGCTGGCGGGGTTGGTCCCGTGAGCCGAGGTGGGGATCAGACAGATGCTGCGGTGTCCCTCGCCGCGGGCCAGGTGGTAGTCGCGGATGCAGAGCAGCCCTGCGTACTCACCCTGCGAGCCAGCGTTGGGCTGCAGGCTGACGGCGTCGAAGCCGGTGATCTGGCACAACCAGCTCTCCAGCTGCTCGAAGAGCTTGGCGTAGCCCCTGGCCTGTTCCGCCGGCGCAAAGGGGTGCAGGTTGCCGAACTCCGGCCAGGTCACCGGCACCATCTGGCAGGTCGCGTTCAGCTTCATCGTGCAGCTGCCGAGCGCGATCATGCTGGTGTCCAGCGCCAGATCGCGCGCCTGCATGCGGTGCAGGAAGCGCAGCATCTCGTGTTCGGAGTGAAAGCTGTTGAAGCGCTCGTGGGTCAGGATGGGACTCTGGCGCTGCAGGCTCACCGGAATCGCGGATTGGACCGTGGCGGAGTTCAGGCCGGTGTCGAAGACAGCGAGCAGCTCCCGCAGGTCCTGCTCCGTGACGGTCTCGTCCAGGGAGATGCAGGTGTCGCCCTGGTAGGGACGCAGGTTGAAGCCGCCGGCCAGCGCGGCGGCAACGTGGTCACCACGCACGCGCAGGGTGTCGAAGAAGTGCTCGTGCACCACCCGATGCCCTCTGGCCTTCAGCTCTGCGGCGAGCAAGGCGGTGAGGCCGTGTACCCGCTGCGCGATGCGCCGGATGCCCCGGGGGCCGTGGTAGATGCCGTAGGCCGCCGCGATGACCGCCAGCAGCACCTGGGCCGTGCAGATGTTGGAGGTCGCCTTGTGACGACGGATGTGCTGCTCCCGGGTCTGCAGCGCCATGCGCAAGGCGGGCTTGCCGTGACGGTCCTGGGAGACGCCGATGATGCGTCCGGGGACGGAGCGCTTGTAGTCCTCGCGGGTGGCGAGGAAGGCAGCGTGGGGCCCGCCATAGCCCATGGGGACGCCGAAGCGCTGGGATGAGCCGATGACCACATCCGCACCCAGCTCTCCGGGTGGCTTCACCAGGGCCAGGGACAGCAGGTCCGCCGCAAAGACCACCAGCGCCTGGTGGTCATGCGCACGGGAGACCACCTCGGAGTAGTCGACCAGCTCACCATCCGTGGCCGGGTACTGGACCAGCACACCGAAGACCGTGCTGAAGTCGTTCTCCTGGGGGTCGCCAACGAGGATCTCAACCCCGGCGGCCTGGGCCCGGGTCCGGATCACGGCGATGGTCTGCGGGTGGCAACGCTGGTCCACAAAGAAGGCGGTGGCCTTGTTCTTGCGGCTCTTGACCCGCTCGCACAGCGCGACAGCCTCCGCGGCAGCGGTCGCCTCGTCCAGCAGCGAGGCATTGCTGATGTCCATCCCGGCCAGCTCGGCGACCATGGTCTGGAAGCAGAGCAAGAGCTCCAGACGACCCTGTGCGATCTCCGCCTGGTAGGGGGTGTAGGCGGTGTACCAACCCGGGTTCTCCAGGATGTTCCGCAGGATGACGCCCGGCGTCGTGGTGCCGTGGTAGCCCATACCCAGGTAGCTGCGAAGCACCCGGTTCTCCTTGGACTGAGCGCGCAGCTCCGCGAGGAGCTCGGCCTCCCCTCGACCGTCGGGCAGGTCCAGGAAGGGCTCCTCCCGAATGCTGTCCGGCACCACCTGCGCCACCAGCTCCGTCAGGCTGGACAGCCCGATGGTCTCCAGCATCCCGGACACATGCGCGTCCGACGGACCGATGTGACGCCGCGGGAAGGTGTCCAGCGGCTTCAGCAGGTCGGAGGTCTCCATGTCAGTCCTCGGCGTGGGCGGCGTAGGCCGCGGAATCCATCAGGCCGTCGAGCTCGGAGGGGTCACTCATCCGAGCCTTGAAGAGCCATCCCGCACCGTGCGGGTCCTCGTTGATGAGCTGCTCGTTGCCGTCGAGCTCCTCGTTCACCTCGGTCACCGTGCCGCTGACGGGCGCGTAGACATCGGAGACCGCCTTGGTCGACTCGACCTCGCAGCAGCTCTCTCCCGCGCTGACCTCGTCCTCTGCCTCCGGCAGATCGACATAGACCAGCTCCCCCAGAGCGTCCTGGGCGTGGTTGGTGATGCCCACGGTGGCGATGTCGCCCTCGACGAGGACCCACTCATGGGACTTCGCGTACTTGCGGTCGGTCGGGTAGCTCACGGCGTCCTCACAGTTCAGGAGAGGAAGGAACCCTTGACGACGACGGCATCGGCTTGTCTGCCGCGCACGTCGACGTTTAGAGAAGTGCCCGGACGGGCGTTTCCGCGCTCGGCCTTGACGTAGCCCAGCGCGATGTTCTTTCCGGTGGAAGGAGAGCGGTTGCCGCTGGTGACCTCACCGATGGTCTGGCCGTCCCGCAGGATGGGACAATGGGCCCGCGCGATGCGCTTGACGACCTCCAGCCCCACCAGCCGCCGTGGGAGACCCTCCGCCTTCTGGCGGAGCAGCGGCTCGCGGCCGATGAAGTCCCCCTTGTCCAGCTTGGTGATCCATCCCAGCCCGGCCTCGAGCGGCGTCGTGTCGTCGTTGATGTCGTTTCCGTAGAGTACGTTCCGCGCCTCGAGCCGCAGGGTGTCACGAGCACCCAGTCCGACCGGCACGATGCCATGTTCCTGCCCGGCAGCGAGCACGGAATTCCACGCCGGAGTTGCAGCCTGAGCCGGAATGAAGACCTCGACGCCGTCCTCGCCGGTGTAGCCGGTACGGGCGACGAGACAGCCGTCGATGCCGGCGAAGACGGCCTCCACGACGGCTCCGCGCGCCAGGTCGGCGAGGGGCTCGGAGCTGACGACCTGGGCGGTGGCGATGCCCTTCGGACCCTGGATGGCGAGCTGAGCCCAGGCCTCGCTCTGGTTCTCGAGATCGGCGCCGTGGGGGTTGTTCTCCAGGAACCAGGCGTAGTCCTTGTCCTGGTTCGAGGCGTTGACGCAGACCAGCCAGTCCTGTTCGCCGAGGCGGTAGAGGAAGAGGTCGTCGACGATTCCACCGCGGGGATTCATCAGGCAGGCGTACTGGGACTGTCCGATGGGGACGGTGCTCGCATCGTTGCAGGTCAGGTGCTGAAGACAGGCCAGCGCCCGAGGCCCGCGGACCCGAATCTCACCCATGTGCGAGACATCGAAGAGCCCGACCGCCTCGCGTACCCGGCGGTGCTCCGCGAGGGTGCCCTCGTACTGGACCGGCATCTCCCACCCACCGAAATCGATGAGCCGGGCCCCGGACTGGACGTGGCAGGGGTGGAAGGGGGTGCTCTTCATCCGACTGTGCCTAACACAGCCTCAGCTGCGCGCTGTGCAGGGTGTTGGCCATCAGCATGGCGATGGTCATGGGGCCCACGCCGCCCGGCACGGGGGTGATCCAGCCGGCCCGCTGCTCGGCCACGGCAAAGTCGACATCGCCCACCAGCGAGCCGTCGTCGATGCGGTTGATGCCCACATCCAGCACGGCGGCACCCGGCTTGACCCACTCCCCGGGGATGTGCCGGGGACGACCGATGGCCGCAACCAGGACGTCCGCACACCGGACGTGAGCCTCGAGCTCGCGGGTGCGGCTGTGGCAGACCGTGACGGTGCAGTTGGCCTGCTCCAGGAGCATGGCCATGGGACGGCCCACGATGTTGCTGCGCCCGACGATCACGGCCTGCTTGCCGGAGAGCGGAACCTCCGCGTCCGCAAGGAGCTCCATGCAGCCCTTGGGGGTGCAGGCCACGAAGCGAGGCCGGCCCTGTGCCAGGAGTCCCGCGTTCTCGGGGTGGAAACCGTCGACGTCCTTTGCCGGGTCGAGGGCGTCCAGCACCAACTTGCTGTTCACGTGAGCCGGCAGGGGCAACTGCACCAGGATGCCGTCGATGGCGTCATCGGAATTCAGCTCCGCCACGATCGCCAGGACCTCGGCCTCGCTGGTGTCCACGGGGAGGGTGATCTGGCGATGGTGGAAGCCCACGCGCTCGGCGACCAGACCCTTGCGGCGCACGTAGACCTCGGACGCCGGGTCCCCGCCCACCAACACGACCGCCAGACCCGGTGGACGGGAAAGGCTTGCTGCGGCGGGCTTGACCCGTCCCTGGTTGAGGCTCTTGGCGAGACGACGCCCGTTGAGAATGATCGCCATCAGTCCGCCGTGGCTGGAGGGGAGGCCGAGCTCGAAGAGCCCGAGTCGGAGGAGTTGGAGGACGCGGAGTCGGACCCTCCGGAGTCTGACGAGCCAGACTCGGAAGCACCGGAGTCACCCGAGCCAGACTCGGAAGAGCTGGAAGCCTCGGAGGAATCACCCCCGTCCGCGGAAGGCTTCAGACCGTAGTGGTCGCTGTACCAGCCGGAACCCTTCAGCTGGAAAGCCGTGGCACTGACCAGCTTGGTGACCTGATTCTCGCCACACGCCGGGCATTGTTCGACTGGCGGCTCGCTCATCTTCTGCAGCTCTTCGAAGCGGTGGCGACAGGCCGCACACCGGTACTCGTAGATGGGCATACGGGCTCCTGCGAGGCTACCCGGCATAACCGGTTAGATGACCGCATGAGCCTTCTCGTGGCACTGCTGGCCACATGGATCCTCACCTGCGCAGTGGTCGTCAGCGGCGGCCACGGCGTGCGCTTGGCGGAGCGTGCCCGCCCGCCCCGCTTCAGCCTCGACGCGCTGGCATGCTGGGCTCGGGAGGTCGCCGCCCACGCACTCATCGTCCCGATCAAGCCCCTGGGCTGGCTCGCCGCTCCCCCGCCCCGCACGGGGACCCAGCGTCCGGTGCTTCTGGTCCCCGGCTTCTTCATGAATCGGAGCTGTTGGGTCTTCCTGGCCACCTGGCTACGGCGACGCGGCTGGGACCGGGTCCATGCCATCAACAACCGACCCTTCAACGGCCGCATCGATCTCTTTGCCCACAACCTGGGCCTGGAAGTGCGGCGCCTGCGCGAAGCCACCGGTGCGGAGCGCATCGACATCGTCGGCCACAGCATGGGAGGCATGGTCGCCGCCCACTGGATCCTGCACCAGGGTGGCGATCGCTACGTGAACCGCCTGGTCACCCTGGGAACGCCCCTGGAGGGAAGCAAGATGGCCGTGTTCTCCTTCCTTCGCGAAGGCCACGACCTCCTGCCCGACTCGGAGATCGTTCGTGGGATGGGCCCCCTTCCCTGCGAGAGCGTGCACATCTGGAGCGATCAGGACCACCTGGTCGTCCCCGCCGAGAGCGCCCACCCCTCCTGGGCCGCCACGACCTGGGAGCTGGCCTGGATGGGTCACCTGGAGATGCTGACCAACCTGCGCGCCTTCCGGGCCGTGGGAGAGGCGCTACGGAAGCCCTCGCCGCAGCTGGAGGGCGAAGAGTGAGCCACGGAGGCCTCGGTACAGGGCCCCCTCCGTGAGCATCCTGGACAAGCGCGTCCTGATCGTCACGGGCAAGGGGGGCGTGGGCAAGACCACCGTCGCCAGCGCCCTTGCCATGGAGGCGGCAGCCCGCGGTAAGCGCACCCTCTTGGCCGAGACCGCCGGATGTGACGCCGTTCCACGGCTCTTCGGCCGTTCCTCCCGTGGCTACGCTGTGCAACAGCTGCAAGAGCGCCTCTTCACGCTCTCCATCACAGGCGAAAAGGCCATCGAGGACTACATCGTCCAGCAGGTCAAGGTCCGCGCTCTCTACAAGCTCGTCTTTCGAAACCGCGTGATGGGCCCCTTCATCGACGCCGTGCCGGGGGTTCAGGACCTGGTCCAGCTGGGAAAGGTCTTTGATCTGGAGCGGGAAAGCAGCTTCGGCCGGCCGGTGTGGGACCTGATCGTGGTCGATGCCCCAGCGACCGGTCACGGCCTGACCATGCTCCACGGGCCCAAGGCCATGATGGAGTTGACCGCCGCAGGTCCCTTCCACGAGAACGCCAAGCTTCTGCACCAACTCTTCGTGGACGGCACCAAGGTGGGCATCGTCCTGGTCACGGTGCCGGAAGTCATGCCGGTCAACGAGACCCTGCAGCTCTACAAAGGACTCGACGACTACCGACCGCAGGTGCAGTTGTGCGTGCTGAACGAGGTCCAGGGGGAGCCCATCGGGCACGAGCTTTGGCAACAGGCGCGCCCTCACCTGGACGCCGCCTCGGTCGTGTTGGGAGACCGCAGCCGGGCGCAGGCCGAGCGCCAGGCCACCGCCAGAGAGCGCCTCAAAGCACTCCCCTGCCCTCTCCGAGAGTTGCCCTTCGTCGCGGGCCGCGAGATCACAGCGGACGAACTGGATGAGCTGGGAGGGCTCCTGCTGTGAGCTGCTCGGTCATCGTGTGCTGCGGCTCGGGAGGCGTCGGCAAGACCACGACCAGCGCCGCTCTGGGCGTCAGCCTGGCTCTATCGGGCAAGCGGGTGGCGGTGCTCACCATCGATCCGGCACGCCGCCTCGCAGATTCCCTGGGCATCGGGCCTCTGGGCAACACGCCCCAGCGGGTGCCCCTGGAGGGTGCTTGCCTCGACGCCATGATGCTGGACATGAAGGCCACCTGGGACGGCGTCATCCATCGCTTCTCCCCATCGGACGAAGCCCGGGATCGCATCCTGAACAACCGCTACTACCAGACGGCCTCCACGAAGCTGGCCGGCAGCCACGAGTTCATGGCCATGCAGCGGCTCTACGAGCTGGTGGAGAGCGGCGACTACGACGTCGTGATGCTGGACACTCCGCCCTCTCGCCACGCGCTGGAGTTCCTCCGCGCCCCCCGCCACCTGGCCGGCCTCTTCGACGAGGGGGTGATGACCTGGATCTCGATGCCTCGCGATTCCCGCGGCTTCAAGGCCCTGCAGCGGGGCAGCGAGGTCGTCGTCGGCATCCTGGATCGGATTCTGGGCGCCGCGACCATTCGTGAGATCGCCCAGTTCTTTGACTCCATGCAGGGGCTGTGGCTGGGTTTCCAGGAACGTGGCGATGCCGTCGAGGCGCTCCTACGAGGCCCGCGGACCTGCTTCCTGCTGGTCACCACCCCGGCTCCCGCGGCCCGAGCGGAGGCCGCGGACTTCCTGGACCTGCTGCGGCGGGACGAGCTTCCCTTCGGAGGTTTTCTCGTGAACCGGGTGACCCCTGTTCCCGATCCCCCCGTGTTTCCGGAGTGTCCCGAGGGCCTGGACCAAGCGCAGTGGAAGGCTCTGAAGCTCGGGCTGCAGCAGACCTACGACACCTGGTCCTCGGTCGCGCACACCGAGCGAGGCTGGGTCGAAGAGCTGCAAGCGGGCTCGGAGCCGATCTGGCTCATCGAGGAGATGGACCGGGAGGTGCACGATCTGCCCGCCCTGCGAGAACTTGCAATGAAACTGCCACCCTCCGATTTCCTCCCCTAAACTCGAAGACGGCCCCAGGCGTGATCATGCTTTCCCTAGTCCTCCTGGCGTGCGGTCAGGACCACGAACTCAACCGACGCAGCAAGACCGACGTCTTCCTCCAGGAGCCGATGGCCCAGGTCGACATCCTCTGGGTCATCGACAACAGCCACTCCATGGAGGCCGAGCAGGAGCGGATCGCGGACGGTTTCGTGTCCTTCGTGTCCAACCTCTCGGAGACCAACATCGACTTCCACATCGGTGTGATGACCACCGACATGGACCTGGACAACCCCAACCGAGGCCTGCTGCTGGGCCAGCCGTCCGTGCTCACGCCCGACGACAACTACATCAGCCTCTTCCAGAACCGCGTGAAGGTCGGAATCAACGGCAGCGACAAGGAGAAGGGCCTCAGCGCCTCGGTCGAAGCGCTCACCGAGCCGCTGGCCAGCGGCATGAACGCCGGCTTCCTTCGCGACGACGCCACCCTGAGCATCATCTACGTCAGCGACGAGGACGACTGCTCGGACAACGAGGCCCTCGCCGGCCTGCAGAGCGCGGCCTGCTACAGCGAATACGATGACCTCCTCAGCGTCCGCGACCTGGTCCTGAAGCTCAAACAGCTCAAGCCCGCCGGGGTGCGTGTGCTCGCCTCCGGCCTCGTCGGGCCCTACGCCGAGGACGAGTGCGAGGACAGCTGGCCCGGCCACCGCTACATCGGCGCCGCGGAGGCCACCGGTGGGATGATCGGCGACATCTGCGCGGACGACTACAGCAGCATCATGGACGAGCTGGGTCTGTCCGTCAGCGGCATACTGAACACCTTCGAGCTGAGCTACGCCGCCATCGAAGGGAGCCTGATGGTCACCGTGAACGACGTGGTGATCGAAGAAGACCCCGAGACGGGCTGGACCTACGACTCGGAGTACTGGCTCATCCGCTTCGATGGCGACTACGTGCCCGAGCGCGGCAGCGTCATTCATGCCACCTACGAGATCGCCGGCGGCTGACAGGGATTACCTACGGCTGACAGTGGGTTCCCAAAGGGCGCGGTATACCTGCCACGACCACACCACAGGAGCCCTCTGGATGCTTTGCCTGTTCGCTCTCGTCACTACCGCTGAAGCCGCGCCCATCGAGGTCGCCACGGTGAGCGCTACCTCCACCTATCCGGAGGAGGCGGGCGTCTCCTACAACCCGCAAAATGCGATCGACGGTAAGCAGAGCACGGTGTGGGTCGAAGGCGACACGAATGGAAGCGGCCTGGGGGAGTCCGTCCAGTTCACCTTCGAGAGCTCGACGAAGGTCCAGAGCTTCCGGATCTGGAGCGGCAACTACTACTCCTACGATTTCTGGCAGCGGCACAACCGGATCAAGGAGATCGAGGTCGAGTTCTCCGACGGCAGCACCCAGAAGTACACCCTGAAGGACGAGATGGTGCCCCAGATGGTCCAGCTGGAGACCCCTGTGGAGACCAGCACCGTCCGGATCGAGGTGAAGAGCGTCTACCGGGGCAGCACCTTTACCGACACGGTCATCTCCGAGGTCATCTTCTACGACGACCAGCCCGAGAGCGTCCTCTCGATCGCAAGCTACAACACCAGCAGTGTCTACCCCGCCGATGCAGACGGCAGCTACGAGCCCACCAACCTCTCGGACGGTGTGACCGACAGCATGTGGTGCGAAGCCAACAAGGAAGGCGATGGAACCGGCGAGTGGGTGGAGTTCAACTTTGGCGCTCCCCAGGACGTGAGCAGCCTGATCATGGTCAACGGCAACGGCTACTCCTTCCCCTTCTTCATGAAGGGCAACCGCGCCACCAAGGCGACCCTGACCTTCAGCGACGGCAGCACCGAAGACATCGACATCAAGAACTCCCTGATGAAGCAGACCATCTCCTTCCCGGAGCACGAGACCTCCAAGGTGCGCATCACCTTCACCGAGGTCTACAAGGGCAAGGAGTTCAACGATCTGTGCGTCAGCGAGGCCTACTTCGGAAGCTGAGAGGGCCCCAACGCCTCAGAAGGCGTGGGTGAGGGACACCCGGCCCCCATCGAAGCCCGGCAGGCGCTTGCACTGACCGCCAGCGCAACGGATGCCGGCCTTGTAGGCCCCGTAGAAGGCCTTGACCGTGGTGCCGGGCCCGGGCTGCCACTGCAGTTCGGTGGCGCCGTAGAGCTCGTAGGGCCCCGCCTGGGGCAGGTTGCCCGCCGTATCGATCAGCGGGTCGTTGGTCAGGTCGTTGTAGAAGATGAGCGTCCAGGAGTGGTGGTTGAAGGCCAAGGCCACGGTGCTGTTCAGGAAGTCCTCCTGCTGAGGCGTGTTGGTGCCCCACCAGAAGTTGTAGAAGTCCCAGATGAACGCGCCGTGGAGCGGCCCCACCGGGAAGCCCACGGAAGCATCGAAGTGGGCCATGCGGTCGGCGCCTTCGGAGGCGACGTCGCGCTTGTCCACGCGGTAGCCGGCGTTCAGCAACAGGTGGCCCTGCGCCCCCTGAATGTCCGCTCCGAACATGGGGTGGACGATGGTCTCGGGGCTGATGTTGAAGTGGCCCCCGGCGAGGTCCCGATCCCTCGCAGCCATCAGCGCCACGTAGGGGGTGAGCTGGCCGGGCTTGGCCGCGAAGTCCACCCGCACCCGTCCACCGTAGATGTCGTTGCTGTTCACCGCGGAGCTGCTGTCCTCGGTGATGGAGCGTTCGTACTCCAGGCTGGGACCGCTGACGAACTCGTAGCCGTCCGGGGCGGAGAAGAGGTTCACCAGCTCCGTGTTGTAGTTCCGGCGCGCCTCGAAGAGGATGACCATCCGCCCCGGATAGGCGGCCGCAGACATGTATCCGGCGTAGCCCGGGTCCATCCCCAGTTCATCGGCACGATGGTCGAAGAGGTCCCCCTCGAAGAACCAGTCGACCCCGCCCAGCCCGAAGAGCTCCACCGTCCCGCCCGCGACCTGGGCATCGAAGTCCTGGCCGTAGGCATTGAGGGGTGACATGCCCAGGTCCGGGCCGCGCGCGAAGCGGTACTTCACGGCGTGGAAGCCCAGGTTCGCGGGTCCCAGCCCCCAACGCTGCACCTGCACACCGGTGACCGCGTGGTGCTTGTCGGCCTTGAGCAGCCGGTTCGGGTTGTCCTGTAGGACCTGTTGGGCGTTCGCGATGCCGGTGAAGAAGA
>PVBE012328213.1_pt1 | contig 46056 bp, 39 predicted proteins | sample 1631181 | NCBI WGS metagenome assembly PVBE01 (sample SAMN08397723, study PRJNA350692) | Marine metagenome, whole genome shotgun sequencing project. | isolation source: water | place: Pacific Ocean | collected 2012-04
CTGCCCGCGCCATCGCCGCGACATAGGCCGGCGCCACGATCTTCTTCGACATGACCTGCTCCTTTCCCGTCACCGTTGATCGAAAAACGATACGCCTCTCGCCGTCGCCTGGGCAGCAGCTAACCCACAAGCGCATGCGCCTGCGTGTAAGCCAGGTTTCCAACATCCGGCTTCGGCCGTCGCCCCGAGAGGACATAGGGGTGACGCGAGCGTCCAAGCCAGTGCCACCCCCTTTGCAACGGGGGAATGATCATGAACCTATTCCGTTACCGAGCCAGGCAGGCACGACAGGTTGCGGTCTGCGCAGCTGTGCTGGGGGTCGCACTCGCCGGCACGGCTGCTGACGCAAAGACCACCAAGCGCCGCGCGCCAGCCATTTCAGTCGCCCAGGCCAGAGCCGACCGCGAACAGACCGACGTCATGCCACACAAACAGTTTTTCGAGCGCTGGGTCGATTGCTTCAACGCCACAGATTCCGCGGCCTTCGACGCCGGCAAGAATGATTTCGAAACAGCCGAACTGTTTCCTGCAGCCTGTAGCCAGGAACGGGCTGACCTCCGCCGGTCGCTGACCCTCGTCATGCCGCCCCCACGCGCCGACAAGGTCATCGCCAGAATAGATGCGATCCTCGCCGATGAGCTATCCACCGCGTTTCTGAAATATCGCGCCGAGGCCATCGACAAGGCCGGCCCTCGCACCGTCGGGGCGTGGAAGCTCTACCCCATCCGCGACAATGTCTGTTTTGCGTCCTACTCGTCCATCCAGCAGAAGGCCAAAGTCGATTATGTCAGCTGGGAGGGACCGGTCCAGGTCGTCATCCAGCTGATACCTGCCAAACCCATGGCCGCCAGCAAGGGCACGGGGACAATCGATCTTTATGGGGCACCGGGGCGCACGCCGCGCACCACCGAGGCCAATTGGGTCGCCAAAGGACCCGCCGTGCAATGGAGCTTCGAAGTCGGCGCGCAAGACGAAGACTTCGTGATGCAGCTCCACCAGCTGGTCCTGTCGACCCGCACGACGCTGGACCGCATTGACGTGCCGCCGACCGACGCTGCGGTGTGGGTATTCCTCCAGGAGTGCCGCGACCCGCGAGACGCCAAACAGCCCTGACCACCCGATGGAGCCGGGAAGCGGCTGCGCAAGACATCGACCGACCGTCTCCCATCCCCGGTCCTTTGTCTCTTTCGGAAAGGCACATCCATGCCCCGACGTCATCTCGGCTGGGCGACCAGTCTCGCGCTGCTGGCCGCGGCCCCGGCAGCCTATGCCCAATACACCACGACCAATCCGCAGACGGTGGCCGATACCGGCCGTTTGTTCGATGAACCCTTCCGCCCGTTGACCCGGGGCTGGATGATGTGTGCTGCCAGCGAAGGGGTACGCCTCATCGAAGCGGGCCAGACCGACCTGGCTGCTGCGCAACCGGCACGCATGGCCTGTACGCGCGAATGGGCAAACCTGCGGGGTGTGGTCGGAAAAGCCATTGGCCTGCCCCGTGCTGACCGCGCGCTGGGCCAGCTGTTCGAGAGCTTTAAGATCAAGCTGCGGGGCGACTATCTCGCCAGCCGCGTGGCAGCGATCGATGCAGATGGCCCCCTCACTCTGGGGGCTTGGGCCATGTACCCCATCCGCCGCGGCATCTGCTATGTCCGCACGCGTTCGTCCGGCAGCCGCTATGAGTACAAGCTCGGGCGCACGGATGGTGATCCCACCCTGCTCATCACCGGCCATAGCCGAAGCTCGGTAACGCAGGGCGAAACCCGCGCCACCCTAGACATTGTCAGCCCCGACAACACCATGTCCCGCCAGGTGGACATCAGCTGGAAGCCCGTCGGCTCGGATATCCAGTGGCAAATCCCACTTGGCGACGATCAGCTGACCGCCCTGACCCGAGCGACCAGCATTGCCTTGCGCTCGGGCGGTACCGTCAACCGCTTCCCCTTTCCCGACCTGCCCATGTCGGCGCGCGACTTCATCAGCAACTGCCCGGCACCGCTGCCCCGGCACTAGCGGTCCATGCCGACGATGCTTGGCACGCTCCACCGCCCGCCGTCTCCCATCCACCAGTCCAATGCCCTGTGAAAGGCGCAACGCCCATGTCCAAAACCATCATCATGCTGGGCGCAGGTCTTATCCTGCTGCCCGGCTGCAAGCCTGCCGCCAATGACGCCACTGCGCTTCTTAAAGGCGGTGATGCGCGCATCTGCGTGGCACCCGAAGTCGAGGACACGCTGCGCGAGATGATTGCGCCCAAGCCCGACCTGGCCAAAGCCTATTCGGTCACCTTCAGCAACGCCACACTGGAGAGTTATGATCCCCGGGTCCACAAGGCCCTGTGCAACACCAGTGTGACGGTCCAGGGCCCCGGTGGACCGCTGATCGACCATGCCCTGCTCAACATGGCCGTCGCCCCTTCGGCGCGTGACGACGGCCAGCTCCTCGTCACCGCCCAAGGCATTGATGCCTATCACCAGCAATTGGTGGAGGATAATGCGGAACGGGCCGAACAGGCCGCGTCCGAAGAAGCCGACAAGGTCGCCGAAGAAAAGCTGACCGCGCTGGTCAAACCCGGTTGGCTGATAGGCCGTTGGGTCGGTGCAAAGGCTGGCAGCGATGCCTGCTCCCAAAAAGGCTATATCGACTTTGTCCGCGGCGGCATTGTCAGACTTGGGGATGGCCACGATAGCCAAGGGCGTTGGACGCTGGTGGGTCGCCGCATAAATACCATCAGCTCGAATGACACCATGGCCTTTGATATTACCGACGCGGACAATGACACCATGTCCACACTCCTCATCAATGGTGAAACGCAGGACTTTCGACGCTGCACGCCGAGTGAAATCCGGCCTGCCATCCAGCCCGAGGCGGCGCCAGACATGATGCCGTCCGTTGATCCCCCGAGCAGCGACACGCCCATGCCCAGCGGGGTTTGACGGTCGAGCGAACGACCGACGCTTTCGGCCCTCATTTGCGCGATATCAAGGCTTCGAATCCTCCACCGCCAGCCCGACATGACGCTGAAATCCTGCCATAATTGCCGATGCCGACGCGCGCCGACAGGTAGAACTGGCGGTTGGGTTTGTTGGTGACGATGCTGACCGCGCCGCCCTCGGTGTTGCGGCCGAACAAGGTGCCCTGCGGGCCTTTGAGCATCTCGATATTGTCGATGTCAGAGCGCGGTGGCGAGCCCTTGGGCGCGGCCCAGATAGACGCCGTCGACATAGATACCGACGCCCTGGTTGCTGTCGGCCAGCACGCTGATGCCGCGGATGTTCATGCTCGGCACCGAGTTGCGCGGATAGAAGGGCGCGACGCGAATGCTCGGGATCGCGCCCTCTTAAAAGCCGACCAGCGACTGGACGTGCGGGTTCTTCAGATTCTCGGCCGAAAGGACCGAGATGGCGATCGACGTCGTCTGAAGATTCTCGGGCCGCTTCTGGGCGATGAAGATGACCTCGTTCAGCGCGCCGTCGGCATTAGTGTTCTGATCGTCGGGCGCAGTCGTCATGGCTGGCGCAGCTTGGGGCTCACACACTCGCAGGGCGAGCGCCCACCCCTCACCCAGCTCCGACTTAGCCTTTGCTTTCGCCAAGACCAAGTCTGCGCAACCCACTGCCCTCTGTGAGGAGCAAGGGATGGAGCGGCGTGACCCGCTCCATCCCCTGATCAATCAGAAGCGCAGGCGCAGGCCCGCCGTGATCGTTTCCTGATGGTCGTCGCAGCCGGTCTGGGCGCTGCCGGTGGCATAGAGGTCGACGCCGTTCGCGAAGCGATAGGCGACGCCGCCCGTCGCCGTGCCGACCAGCGGTGCGCGGGCCGCGCCCAGTGCGACGAGGCCCTGGCCACCGCCCGCATAGCCGCCCAGCGCGACGGCGCGGTTGCCTTCGATCTGGTAGCGTGCGCCCAGCGTCACGAAGGGACGGAAGGCTGCGTCGGACGCGTCGCTGCGGCCGAAGGTGATGCCGCCATCGACAAAGCCCGCGACCAGATCACGCCGCGCCACGGTGAGCGCGAAGGGGCTGCCGCCCGTCTCGCCCACGCCCTGACGGCGGGTGCGCAGATAGGTCAGGCCTGCGCGGGGGGTTAGCGACCAGCCCTCGGCCAGCTCGGCCGCGTAATGGACCGACAGATCGCTGGTCCAGCTATGCAGGTCATAGCGCCCGAACGCCGAGGCCGTGCCCGGCAGCGCGCGGGTCGTCCGCGCCTGCGCACCGTCATAGACGATCGACGCGCCGAAGCCGAAGCCGTTGGGCATGGCGTAACGACCGTGCACGCCCGCGACCACGCCGTCCGCCTTGGTCGAGGCGGCGAGCGGGGCGATCGATTGGCGGGTGTCGAGCCAGCCACCAAATGCGCCGATCATCCACTGGCGATCGCCATAACCGACACCGCCCAGAAAGCCGTAACCGCGCGTCTGCGCTGCGCTGGTCCCCTGCCCCATGTCGGCACCCAGCCTATGCCACTGGCCGAGCGTCTGGCCGAAGGTGAAGACGCCTGCATCCTCCCGCGTGGTGGCGAAGGCAGGGCCGCGTGCCGCCTGGACCAGGCCCAGTGCATTGTCGACGCCGATCTGCGATGCCGACGCATAGGCCTCCGGCATCACTTGCGCGAAGCCGCGCGGGCTGGACGCGCCCGAGGCGGTGAGCAGCGACGGCAGCGCGGCGAACAGCGTGCTCGTGGCGGGCTGCTTCGACAGGGTGGCGTTGGCATAGTCGATGCTGCGCGCGACCTGCGGGCTGAAGCGCGCATCGCCCAGGAACTGGCCGAGCAGCTGGATGCGGTCGGCGCGCTGGACGATGAAGCCGAACAGGTCGGACGGCTTCAGCACGTTGCTGTAGCTGCCCGAAATCCCGCCGCTGGCCACGATCAGGTCGTAGGAGGTGCCGGGACGCAAGCTCCCGCTCGACACGATCTGCAACGTCGATCCGCTGCCGATGGTCAGACCGCCATTGACGATCAGCTTGTCCGACACGGTCGGGGTCAGCTCGAAGTACGACAACGAGCCGCTGTTCAGCGTGACGTTGCCGTTGACCGTCATCGTGCCCGGCGACGCGCCGGGGCTGAGAATGCCTGCGACCGTCACATTGCCGTTGACCGTGCCCGCCGAGCCGAAGGTCGCGCCCTGGCGGACCAGGAACTGCGCGGAGGTCATCGTCGAGCCCGCAAAGCCGACCAGGCGACCGCTCGCCATATCGACCGAACCGAACTCCGCATTGCCCGATACCGTGGCGTAACCGCCGGTCATCGCCAGCGCCTCGACATTGGCGACGTTGGTGAAGGCGACCGGTGCGGCAGCGGTGCCGCCCGACAGCGCGATGGTGTCGGTCCCTGCCCCGCCATCCACGGCACCGGCAAAGGTCCCTGCGATGGTGAAGCGCTGGTTTCCGCCGGTAAAGGCGACCTGGGTCGCGGTCAGGCTGCTGCCCGAAGCGATGGTCAAGTCGGTCGCGGCGTTGACCTGGTTATAGGCCTGCGCCCCGGTCAGGGCCAGCGCGCCGCTGCCCTCGGTCGCCAGCGTTTCGAAACCGGTCAGCGTGCCCGCCGCGAGCGTCTGGTTGCCCGCCAGCTCCAGCGTGGCGCTGTCATTGCCTGAACCGCCCGAAACGGTGCCGAGCAGCACCGAACCGGCCGCCAGGCGCAGCGCGTCATTGCCCGCGCCCAGATCGATGACCCCGGCCAGCGTGCCGCCCTTCGCCACAGTCAGCGACAGGTCGCCGTCGCCGAAGCCGAGCAGTGCCCCCTGCGACCCCAGCGCCCCCGTGACGGTCAGCGCATTACCGGTCAGCGACACATTCTCGAACCCAGTCGCCAATCCGCTCAGCACCACCGGCGCCTTGGCGGTAAAGGCCAGCGTGTCGGTGCCGGTGCCGCCATCATAGCGCCCCGCCGCATTGGTCGTGCCCAGCGCCAGCAGGTCGTTGCCCGCGCCCAGCGAAACGCTGGCGATGTCGCCATCGACGCGCAACTGTTCGGCCACATCGGAGCCCGTGACCGCGCCGATGCGGTTGCCCGCCAGCACCACGTTCAGCCCCGTACCCGCCAGCGCGATCGTGTCGAAGCTCTGGTCGAGCGTCAGCGACAGCGTGCCCGTGCCGGTCACCGCCAGCTGCTGGAAGTTGCTGCGCTGGCCGAGGCCGGTGCGGTCGCCTGCCAGCAATGCGGTGTAGAGGTTGGTGCCGGTGCCGCCATCGACACCGCCCAGGACGCGCGAGTTCGGCCCCTCGACAAAGCTGTCGTTCCCGCCGCCCAGCGCGACCGACCCGGCGATGGTGCCGTTGTTGACGACCGTCTCGGTCTCGGCCGCGTCCGTGCCGGTGATGGTGACCGGACCGGTGCTGGTCAGCGTCTGGCCTGCCGCGACCGTCACGGTGCCGCCCGCGACCCCGATCGTGTCGAAACGGAAGTCGCCCGCATAGGTGACATTGCCCTGGCCGGTCTGGCTGAAGCGTTCGAAATTGACGAACTGGTTGCCGTTGACGGTGCCGCCCCCGGTCGCATCGATGATCAGGCTATCGGTGCCCGCCCCGCCATCGACCGTGCCGGTCAGCGTGGCGCTGGCGCGGTGAAGGAAGATGTCGTCGCCCGCGCCCAGGAAGACGTCGCCCTGGATTTGGCCATAATTCTCGATCCGGTCATTGCCCGCGCCGAGTGCGATCGATCCGATGATGGTGCCGGTGTTGACGATCCGGTTGTCGGCCGACCCGATGGCCTGGATAGCACCTGCGATATAGGTGCCATTGCGCATCGCCAGCGTGTCGTTCGAGGCCAGCGTCGTCCCCGCCCCGCCCCGGATCGTCCCGGCGTTGGTCAGGTCCAGGCCGACGCCATCGACGACGATCGCGACGGACTTGATGCCGGTCGCCTCGATCACGCCGGTCGCGCTGTTGACCATGCTGGCCTTGGCGGCAACATTGCCAAACAGCGATACCGCGGAGGCGAGATAGGTGCTGGGGGCGGTCAGGTCCTGCGGCACGCTGGCGCCCGCATAGGGATCGACGATCGTCTGCCCACCGCCATTGGCGCGGATCGTGCCGCTGTTGGTGATGGTGAAGGTCTGGGCCGAGCCGGTCGAGCCGGTGCCGGTATAGAACCCGGCGTCCACGGCGGAGCTGCCCACGCCACTGGCGTCGATCGTGCCGCTATTGTCGACCCGGATCGAGCCGCCCGCGGTCATATAATCGTCGATGCCCAGCAGGGCAGCCGACCGGTAGTTCGCGGTGGCAGTGATCGACCCGCTGTTGGTCAGCGTGATGCCCAGCGGCTGCACGGTGTCCGACGTCGGCGCGATCCCGTAGGAGCGGCTGGCATAGGCGTTGACGCCCTGGGTGACCGTGCCGCTATTGTCGAACTGGATCGACCCGCCGACACCGCGAGAGTCGTCGAGCTGCAAGAAGACGGCCGCCCGCCCGTCGGACAGGGTGGTGCCGATGGTGCCGCTATTGGTCAACGCCACCTTCAGCGGCTGCGGTGCGGCCGGTTCCAGGGTATTATAATAGCTGTAATTGCCGGCGGACGCGGAGATGCCTTGCGCGATCGTGCCGCTATTGGTCGCGGTGATCCCGCCGTTGGTAACCGACAGGCTGACGCTGCGCGTGCTGCCGTCGTTCAGGATGGTGCCCGAATTGGCGAAGCTCATATCGCCGACCGCATTGATCAACAGGGCGGCCCGGCGCAGGCTCGCGTCGCCGATCGTGCCGCTGTTGGTGAAGCGCGATACCTGGCCGACGATCGCGCCCTTGACGATGCCCTGATTGGTCAGGGCGGCCAGGACCGTCTGCGGCTCTTGGCGTGGATAATAGTAATAGCTGCCGTCGCCGATGGTGATGTCGCCATCGACATTGGCAGTGTTGACGACCTGGCCATCGCCCCGGATGCCGAGCGACGCCAGTGCGGCGTCCGACTGGACGGTCACAACGGTATCGGTACCGATCGCCTGGACGTCCTCGCGCTCGAAATTGATGGTGGTCAGCTTGCCCAGCGTCGCGGTCGCCGATCTGGTGAAGGCGTGACGGTACGTGTCCGTCCCGCCGCCCCCGTCGATCGTGCCCGTCACGCCGCTCTGGCCATCGGTCTCGATGAACAGATCATCGCCGTCGCCGAAGCGGAGATTGCCGGTCAGCGTGCCGCCAGCGGCGGTGTAGGTCCCGCTGCCATAATAGCGGCCGCCATAGCTGCTATAGCCCAGATCGACGTCGCCGGTGATGGTCCCGGTATTAACGATCCGGCCGCCTCCCACCTGGATGGCGGCTTGGCCGAGCGCCCCCGCGATCGTGCCCCCGGTCAGGTTGCGGATCGTAAGGCCATAGCCGGAATTATAGTTCTGGGCGATCGCAACACCGCCCGTGCTGGCGATACGCCCGCTATTCTCGATAGTGGTCGCATAGCCATAGTCGAGCAGTATGGCCGAGCCGCCCACCTCGATCGTGCCGGAGTTGGTCAGCGTGCCGACGGCGAGGACGCCGGTCGCCGCGCGCCCGCCCGCAGCCTGGACGATACGGCCGCTGTTGGTGACGCTTTGCGCCCGCTGGACACCGACCGCGCCGTCGAGTGTAATCGTGCCGTCGTTGGTCACGCTCTTGCCGTTCGCGATCGCGGCAATCGGGTTATAGCCGTTCGTGGTGCGCCCGGTCGCGGCAATAGTGCCCGCGTTGGTGAAGGTGTCGCCCTCCCCGAGCAGGACGACTCCGCCCAGATACAGGTTAGTGTTCGCCGGAACCAGCGACAGCGTGCCCCGGCTGATGATGGTCAGCGCGTTGGCGGCATAGGTTTCGCCGGGCGCGAGCGTGCGCGAGGTGGTGGTGAGTGCCGCGCCCGTCGTGGTGGCGATGTCGGCGGTCAGGTCCACCGTCCCCTGGCCGGCCAGGTTCAGCGGACGGCTGGCGCCCGTGCCTGTCAGGGTCAGCGTCGCCTTGTCGAACAGATCATAGCCGATCGTGGCGAATGCAGCCGTCGTTGGCAGCGTCGCGGTCGTATCGGTCCGCACGCGCAGGCGCAGACCCGCCATCGCCCCCGACACCGTGCCGGTAATGCCTGCGAAACGGCTGCCACTGCTCCCGCTGGCCTCGGCGACCAGCAGATCGCCGTTCGACAGCGCCAGGTTGCCGTTCAGCACACCCCCCGGCAGCGCGTAATAGATATTGTTGTTGCCATAGGTGCTGCCCGACGAGGACGGACCAAAGGTCACGTCGCCGTTGATCGTGCCCGCATTGGCGATGCTGGCGTTGAACACCGCGAAATTGCCGTTCGGTCCGATGGCACGCGTGCCCCCGCTGATGACGCCGCCCGCCTGGTTGGTGAGCTGACCATAATAGCCGATGAACACGCCGGTGCCGGTCGCGGTAATCGTACCGGTGTTGGTCAGGCCGCTCGACAGCTGGAGACCGGCGGTCGTGCCCTCGATCCGGCCGCTATTGGTCCAGTTGGACCCCGTCGAGCCCGACAGGACCGCACCGATCCCACTAGTCGAGCGGATCGTCCCCGAATTGGCAAAGCTCGGCCCGAACAGCGACACGGCGGTACCGCCCGCGGTGATCGTGCCGGAATTGACGAAGGCGCCTTGCGAGCTGAACGAGACGCCGTTCTGGCTGGCGGTGACGGTGCCGCTATTCTCGAAGCGATTCGCGTAGTTCAGCGAGACGGCATAGATGCCGGCCTGCGTGCCCGTACCGGTGATGCTGCCCGCATTGGTGATGCTGGGCGAACCGGACGAATTATATTCGTCGGCCAAGACGGTACCGGTGCCGCTCAGCGCGGCGTTGTTGATGACCGTACCGCTGCCCGCGACGCGCAACGGTCCCGCTACCGTAAAGCCGGTGGCCAGCGTCGCAGTCGTCTTGGCATCGGGAGCCAGGGTGAGCTGCTCGAAATTGGTCGGCAGCGTCAGGGGCGAACTCAAGGTGGCGTCGGTCGTGAAGCGGACGCGCAACGTGTCGGTGCCCGCTCCGCCGTCGATCGTGCCACTGATACCGGTACGGATCGCGCCATTGGCATAGCCGACGGTCAGCGTATCGTTGCCCTGGCCTAGGCGGACATTGCCGGTGATCGTGCCGACGGCGTTGTCGATGGTCATGGCGCCGCTGAAGGTGACCGTTGAGCTGGTGACATCGCCGACGATCGTACCCGCGTTGGTCAGATTGAACGTACCATAGTGGTCAATCGCCGTCGTCCCGGCCGTGGTGATTCGCCCGCCCGCCGCGTTGGTGAGCGTCATGTACCCCCCCGAGATCGCCGCGCCGGTCCCGATATTGCTGATCGTGCCGCTGTTGGTCCACGACATCGACGTTATGTTGGTCAGCGTCGCGGCCGTGCTGCTCGTCGTGATCGTGCCGCTGTTGGTCCAGCCATAGCTATACGCTACGGCCGAACTGTAGGTCGTACCCACATCGATCGCGCTGCGGCTGCCCCCGTCGATGACGCCCGCATTGTTCAGCGTACCGACCGGGCCGAGGATTGCGCCGATCATGCCCCCCGTGCGGTTCGTAATCGCGGAGAAACCTGCATAGCTTTGATTGGTCGACAGCAGCGCATAGCCGTTCGTGCCGGTGCCCGTGCCACTGATCGTGCCGCTATTGTCGATCGACGCAGTCGTGCTGCCATAGCCCGTGCCAACTTGGCCGACGACGATGCCGTTCGTGCCGCTGACGCTGCCGCCCGCCGCGACCGTCATGGTCAAGCTGGTGCTGGAGCTGAAATAATTGTTGCCGGGCGACTGCCGGATCAGTTGAACCCCCGCTTGGGCGCCGCCATCGACCCGCCCCCCCACGGTCAGCGTCGAATAGGCGAAGCCGTTCGGCGTCGGCATCGCAAAGGCGATTGCCGGGCCGCCGCTGTTCGTCACGGTCGCACCCGAAGCCACGTTGACCGTGCTGCCCGAGGTCGTGACAGTCAGGCCGTTGCTGTCGGTGCCGGTGCAGGTGGTGGTCGTGTTCGCCTGTGTCGGGTCGGGGGTGCATTGGGCGAAGGCAGGGCCTGCCACCATGACTGCGAGCAGAATTGCGCTCGACTGCAACGCGCGTGCCTTTACCTGCCGACCACGCGGCAACACCTTCACCATGTTTGACATCCCCCTGTTTGAGGGGCGACATCTATGATGAAATTGCTTTCATGTCACGGAAAATCATGACGTCCATGTCATGACGAAATAGAGACAGGTCCGTGATTTTCTCGTGTTCGGGATAACGTCGTGGTCATACTTTGACGGCCAAAGTATAGACCTCCCATCCCGGGATTTAATGGCGGAAATTCAATGCGCCATGCGGATCGAGCAAGTCCAGCGCGGCCCCTTCGCCCTCCTCACCTTTGCGATGCCAGCGCCACAGGACCAGCGCAGTACCACCCGGATTTTGCGCGGAAGGGACCAGCGCGCCTTGCGCGCCGCCTTTAATCAGCGATGTCGCGAGCGCCCAGCTTGGCGGGATACCGGCTTCGATCTCGGCGATACGTTTCCAGGGGGCGGCCATGGCCTGCGCAACATTGTCGCCGGCCGGCCGCCCCTGCCCGTCCGTCAGGTCGGCGATCGCCTGCGCGTCCAGTCGATACGGCGCGAGGGTGCCAGGCTTGGCGAGGCCCTGGTAGAATTCGGCGATGGCGGTGGCGTGGTCGGTGCCGAGGTACAGCGCCGCCTGCCCCGGCGCATTCCAGCGGCCGCCATGGAGCCGCGCCCCCTCCCCCGACCAGGGATCGCGCTGGTACCGAATGGTCAGCATCCGCCAGACCGGGCAGCGTAAAGGGCGCAAGGGATAGGTCATGCGCCTTCCCTTCCGCGATCAGGAATAGACACCCTCGGCCATGCGATCCAGGTCGCTGAGGACGAGCGCGGCATGGCCTTCCTCGACCAGTTGTTCGGGGGTCTTGCCGAAGCCGGGCAGCGGCTGGTGCCTGAACCAGATGATCGCGCGCCCCTCGTCTCCCGACAGCTCGGCCGCGCGGGCGATGATTCGCGCGATCTCGCCGAGCCGCGCCTGCACCGCCGGGCTGCCCGGTTTCGCCGCCATGGTGTTGCGGTTGATCTGGGCGAGCTTGGCCAGCCGGGTCAGCGGCAGACGCAACCGTTCGGCCATGCGGCGCGGCGCGATCATGTCGTGATCGCGGATATCGTCCAAAAAGGCGGCGATCATGTGCAAGCTCCGAGATGCAAACTTGGTGCTCATAATATGCCTGCTTTTTGCATCATCTTCAAGGCCGTCCCGTGATGGGAGCCATTAGGATCATGACGGATCGATTCGAATCACCCTATTCGACGCCAAGGACCGAAGGGCCCAGAACCGGTCGCAGCGGCTGTAGGAAACGATCGGTTTTTCCAGCGAGGGCATGGATCAGGACCTTGGCTCTGCGGACTATCGCCAGCTTTATGCGAACGGCGCCGATGTCGAGCGGCTGGACGGGCCGTTCCAGGCCCGCCTCACCGGCTGGCGGTTTCGCCATATGCTGTTGTTCGACCGGCATTTGCCGGGCGTGGCGCATGCCCGTGAGGAACGGGTTCGAGCAGGCGCCTGAGACGGCGATGCTGAGCGATTTCCTGCAATCGCTGGTTCGCCATGCCCAGACACTGGACGACCCGCATGACGGGGCCTTGGCCCGTACGCTCATCGAACTGCTGCCGACCGCCTTGGGCGGGCCGCCGCGCGCTGGAGGGATCTTCGGTGTCGAATTTGAGGGGCTGGCCCAGGCTCATGGGCTAGGCCGATGCGGCGACGCTGGTCCGGCGTTCTAGGTAGATCAGGGAATGGACCCGGCCGCCTATCGCGCCCATATATGCCAGGACTACCGCGACCCGGTCGAATGGGGATGCGCCGCTGGACTGGCGGGATGCATAAGTTGAATTGAGGGTCGCGTACTCCCCTCCCCTCCGGGGGAGAAACAAAAGTTTCCCCGGGGAAAAATTGTCCCCCGCCCCACGACCTTGCCGGATTGAATGAACTTTGCCATTAACCACCCGTAAAAGCTTCAAGGGGTGCGCGAGTGGCGGAAGATCATGCAATGCTATCCCAGATCGGTGATCTGGCAAGCGCAGGCGAGCGGATGATCGAGCGGCTTCGGCGCAAGGCGTTTCTGCCCGAAAGCCGCAAGGGCTTGCACGTCCGCTTCGGCATCGCGGAGGCCGCGCAGTTGCTCGGCTGTTCGACCAACCGCATTCGCATGGCCGAGGAGGATGGCCGCCTCCCCCCTGCCCCGACCACCGACAATGGCCGTCGTCAGGGCTATACGGTCGAGGAGCTTCTCCACATGCGCGAGGTGCTGGGCGCCTCCCCTGCCCGTGCGCCGCTCGATATTCCGGCGATCATCGCGGTCCAGAACTTCAAGGGCGGCGTCGGCAAGTCGACCGTGACCACCCATCTCGCCCATTATTTCGCGGTCCAGGGCTACCGCGTGCTGGTCGTCGATTGCGACAGCCAGGCGACGACGACGACGCTGTTCGGCTTCAACCCGCATTTCAACGTCACGCGCGAAGAGACGCTTTATCCCTATCTGTCGATTGATCCGACCCAGAGCGACCTGGCCTATGCGGTCAAGCCGACGCCCTGGCCCAATGTCGACCTGATCCCGTCGAACCTCGAACTGTTCGACGTCGAATATGAGCTGGCCGCAGCGGGCAGCGATGGCGGGTCGGTGCTCGCCGCGCGTTTCCGCAAGCTGAAGCGGGGTCTCGCGGATCTCGCGCGCAATTACGACGTGGTGCTGCTCGATCCGCCCCCTGCCCTCGGCACGATCAGCCTGGCGGTGATGCAGGCGGCCAATGCGCTGCTGGTGCCGATGGCCGCGACGACGCCCGATTTCTGCTCGACCGTCCAATTCCTGTCGATGATGGACCAGGTGCTTAACCAGCTGACGGGGGCGGGCATCGAGGTCGATTATCAGTTCGTCCGGCTGATTTGTTCCAAGTTCGACGGCAATGACCCCAGCCACGCCATGGTCCGCGCGATCATGGAGCAGAGCTTCGGCCCCGCGCTGCTTCCCGTGCCGATCTTGGAGTCCGCCGAGATCAGCCATGCCGCGATGCGGATGATGACCGTCTATGAACTGGAAAAGCCGATCGGCACGCCCAAGACCCACAAACGCTGTCGCGCCAATCTGGACGAGGCGATGCGCCAGGTCGAGCAGCTGGTCCGCCAGAGCTGGGGCCGGGTCGAGCCCGCCAGCGAGGAAGCGGTGATCCATGCGGCGGCTTGATCGGGTTCCCCTTTCCTACACGATAATGTTCTGCCTATGTTCCTGGCGGGAGGCATAAGATGGCGCGTAAACAATCCGATTATCTGGCGGCTCTCCTGGCGGAGGAAGAGGGCGATGCCCCCTCCCCCACTCCGGTCCGCGAAGCCGTGGCCGAACGTAGCCGTGGCACTACGCTGTTGGGACGCGAGTCCGCGCTTGCCCGTGTCGCCAGCGGTGAAGTGCGGCAGGTCACGCAGCTGTTGCTCGATCCAGCGCGGGTGAAGATCTGGTCGGGCAATGCCCGCAATTACGACCTGCTGACCGAGGCGCATTGTCGCGAGCTGATCGACTCGATCATCGCCGAGGGGGGCCAGAAGGTCCCGGCCGTGGTCCGCCGGATCGAGGGCGATCCCGATCACGACTATGAGGTCATCGCGGGCACGCGGCGCCATTGGTCGATCAGTTGGCTGCGCGCCAACAGCTACCCCGACATGGTCTTCGTGGCGCAGGTCGCGCAGCTGGACGACGAGGCGGCGTTCCGTCTCGCCGATCTTGAGAATCGCGCGCGCGCCGATGTTTCCGACCTGGAGCGGGCGCGCAATTACCTAGCCGCGCTGACCGCCCATTATGGCAACCACCAGACCCGCATGGCCGAGCGGCTGAAGCTGTCCAAGGGCTGGCTGTCCAAGATGCTGAAGGTCGCCGCGATCCCCGATGAGGTCATCGCCGCCTTCGCTTCGCCAAATGAGGTGCAGTTGAAGCCCGCCTATGCGTTGGCCCAGGCGATGCAGGACAAGGGCGAGGCCCAGGCGATCACCCGCATGGCCAAGCAGATCGGCCGCGAACAAGCGGAACGTCGCGCGGATGGCCGACCGCCTATTGTCGCCTCGGATGTGCTGCGCCGATTGCTGGATGCGTCGAAGACGCTGCTGGGGGAAGCCAGGGAGGCGGAGCTATACCGCCACACCACCGCCTTCGGTCGTCCTGTCCTGACTGTGCAATCGGTCAATCGTCAGGGCGTGACCGTGCGCCTTCACGCCGGTTCGGGGGCGGACACCGATGTGATCGTGCAGGCGCTGCGTGATGCGCTAGCGCATCTGGAACAGCAGGGCAGGGGGCTTCAGCGCTGATGTTTCCCCGGGGAAACTTGGGCGGGAGGCCCGTGCCTGTCGATCATCGGCACGGCCAACATGCTCATGAGCTCGCGTCCTCGGACGGCGTGTTTCCCCGGGGAAACATCCGATGACCCGTGCCACTCGCGACCAAGACAACAGCCAGTTCGAGCTGTTCCTGCCCTATCTCGCCGACCTGCCGCTGCGCGACCAGCGCGAGATGATGGAGCGGCCGTTTTTCAGTCTGGCGAAGTCGAAACGCGTCAAGCCGATCGACTACCGCTCGCCTGACGGCAAGCTGTGGGTGCATGTATCGGGCAATCCCGATTACGGGATGGCGACGATCTGGGATGCCGACATCCTGATCTATTGCGCCTCGATGCTGGCCGATATGGCGCGGCGGGGGATCAACGACGTGCCGCGCAAGCTGCACCTGATGCCCTATGACCTGCTGCGCGCTATCGGGCGCCAGCCGACGGGGCGCGCCTATGAACTGCTCGGCCAGGCGCTTGATCGACTGGTGTCGACCACGGTCAAGACCAATATCCGGGCCGAGAACCGGCGCGAGGCGACGTTCAGCTGGCTCGACGGCTGGACGCAGTTGGTCGATGAAAAGACCGAACGCTCGCGCGGCATGACGATCGAGCTGTCCAGCTGGTTCTATGAAGGCGTGATGATGACGGGCGGCGTGTTGTCGATCGACCGCGCCTATTTCGACATTTCGGGCGGCCGCGAGCGCTGGCTGTACAAGGTCGCGCGCAAACATGCGGGCGGGGCAGGGGAGGGGGGCTTCGCCATCTCTATGCCGACCCTGTTCGAGAAATCGGGTGCGGAAGGGCAGTATCGCCGTTTCAAATTCGAGATTGCCAAGATCGCCGAACGCAACGAGCTGCCGGGCTATGCCCTGACGCTCGAACAGGCCGAGGGCAAGCGCGAGCCGAGCCTCCGGATGCGTCGGCGGGCCGAAGGGGAAGGTGTGGCGTCAGCCGCGCCTGCGCCCGCGAAAAAATCTAGGGCCAAGGCTGCCCTGCCGCCCCAGGCACCGACGCCGGAGGACACTCCGCCGCTTCCCGCCGACCGCGACCTGGATGCCAGCGCGCTGATCCGTCGCAGCGTCAAGAGCCTGTCGACCCGGTCGACCTTCGGGGAAATCACCGACGCGACCCTGGCGCTGCTGCGGTCGGAATGTCCGGGCTGGGACTATCAGACCCTGCACGCCGAATTCAAAGCCTGGGTCGAAGGCGATCCCGCTCGTACGCCCGTCAGCTATCAGAACGCCTTTATCGGCTATGTGCGCCGCTTCGACGCCAAGAACCGGCATCTGCTCCGCTGACGAGAGGGGGTGGGACGCGTCAATGACGCCCCCTCCCCGACATTATAGCCGCTAAAATTCGGACGCAGCGGGGATGCGTAGCCCATACGCGTTCCCGAAATATCGCGTGTTCCATCATCGCTACGATCGCGCGTCCCGACCGGTTGCAACTTTGAACCTCACCACGCGGGATCAGTCGAAAACTGATTCAATCCGACCCGCTCCAACGGCGTCCGTCATGCCTTTTCGATATATCGGGAACGGGCAACGATACTTCCGGAATGCTCGGGCGATACATCGGGAACGTCCATCACGAAACTTCAGGAACAGATACTCGATACGTCGGGAACGCGAAGGCCTCAAAAAAGCCGGCGAATTTGGTGTTTTAGCCTGTGGAAAACAGGGCTTAACCCTTTAAAACTCATTTAACGCTCTAACTCGTGAGATATGTTTTTTGCGCTTTTTTGAAGAGCTTGATGAGTTTTCTGAATCAGTTGCCTTTTCGCTTTGGGTTCGCCCCATATCGATCCACATAGGGCCATGCCAATCGCGCGCGAACATCGCTGGCTCTATCCGATCGACTGGCGCGAACTCTCCGCGCTGATCCGGTTCGGCCGAGCCAAGGGACAGTGCGAGCATTGCAGGCGACCGCATGGTCGCGACATCGTCCATCTCGGCGACGGGACCTGGTGGGACGATAGCGCCGCGTGCTGGCGCGACGGGCGGGGCAGGGGGGTACGGCGGCTGCCCAGTCCCATAGCGATGATTCATGCGCAACCCGGCCTAGCGGGCATCGCGCCGCCTCTACCGTTCCGCCGGACCCGCGTGATCCTGGCCAGCGCGCATCTCAATCACGACCCCGGCGACAACCGGTCGTGCAACCTGGCGGCACTCTGCCAGGCTTGTCACATGCGCCACGACGCGCGCGAGCATCGCCGACGTCGCTTGCGCAACCAGTTCCGGGCCAGCGCCATTCGCGATCTGTTTGCCGGACCAAGTGTCTTTTCCGCCGCTTAGGGCAGGGGGGCATAGCACGCGTAAACGTGCTGCCGTTATGTAAGGCTGAACTCCATTCGGATACATGACATCAGGGGAATAGTGCCACAGCTCACACGGATGACATTCGTGAGCCAGCCGGGTAAAACCAGGGCCAGGCTACCTCCCGAAGGCAAAGATGGCAGGCCGGAAGCTCTGGCTGCAGCATCGCCGTGTTTTCCGAGTGGGAGCAAGTCCCAGTCAAGCGGACTTGGCCGATGGCGGCCCAAAGATTGAGAACGAGGGACAGCGGACCCATCTGGAGCTGTCCCAACGTCGGTCAGACACCTTTTACAGCGTTGAGAATGGCCCGGCCATAGGCCGTCTTCTTGAACCGCTCTCCTGATGCCCGTGCCTGATCGGCCGAGATGAAGCCCATTTCGTAGGCAATTTCCTCGAGACAGGCGACCTGCACGCCCTGCCGATGCTGCAGCGTCCGGACGAACTCTCCAGCCTCCAGCAGGCTGTCATGCGTACCGGTGTCAAGCCAGGCGTAACCGCGGCCCATCTGTTCGACGTAGAGGTCGCCCGACTCCATGTAGAGCCGGTTGAGATCGGTGATCTCGAGTTCACCACGTGGCGAAGGCTTCAGGTTGCGGGCAAATTCCACGACGCGGTTGTCGTAGAAATACAGGCCCGTGACCGCATGGTTGGACTTTGGCTGAGCAGGTTTTTCCTCCAGGCTGACCGCGCGGCCGCCTTCGCCGAACTCGACCACGCCGTAGCGCTCGGGGTCCTCGACGCGGTAGCTGAACACGGTTGCGCCCTTAGGCCGCGCCACTGCGCTGGCGAGCAGGTCGGTCAGGTGTGCGCCGAAGAAGATGTTGTCGCCCAGCACCAACGCGACGTTGTCGTCACCGATGAATTCCGCGCCGATGGTGAAGGCCTGGGCCAGGCCGTCAGGGCTGGGCTGTTCGGCATAGGACATGGTCAGACCAAAGGCTGAGCCGTCACCGAACAGGCGGCGATAATTGTCGATGAACTCCGGCGACGAGATGATGAGGATGTCGCGGATACCCGCCAGCATCAGAACACTGAGCGGGTAATAGATCATCGGCTTGTCATAGACGGGCAGCAGCTGCTTGTTGACCGCCAGGGTGGCCGGGTGAAGCCGGGTGCCCGAGCCTCCGGCGAGAATGATGCCCTTCATTTCGTGGCTCCGATCAGTTCGTCGAGAATGTCGCTCAAGGCCGCCTGCCAATCGCGCGGGGCAATGCCAAAGGCGGCGCGGATCGCACTGTGGCTGAGCAGCGAATTGGCGGGACGGGCCGCAGGCGTAGGATAGTCGCTGCTGGGAATCGCTACGACCGCAGCCGAAGGCCCGCCGCGCAAGGCCGACTGGTGGAAGATTTCGGTGGCGAAATCGGCCCAGCTGATGGCCCCGGCATTGCTGAAATGGAAGGTGCCGGTCGGCGCGGCCTCGTCCTCGATCAGCCGCAGCGCGATCGTCATCAGCGCGTTCGCCAGATCGGTCGCGCTTGTCGGCGAACCGTGTTGGTCGGCGACGACCGACAGCGTGTCGCGGGTTTCAGCCAGGCGCAGCATCGTCTTGATGAAGTTATGGCCGTGCGCCGACACGACCCAGGCGGTGCGAACGATGGCATGGCGCGCGCCAGAGGTTCGCACCGCCAGCTCGCCGCCCAGCTTGGACGCGCCATAGACGCCGAGCGGGGCGACCGGATCGTTCACCTCCCAGGCGCCCCGCTTGTCGCCGGCGAACACATAGTCGGTCGACACCTGGACCAGCGGGATGCCCGCCTTCGCACAGGCTTCGCCAAAGGCGGCGGGGGCCATCGCGTTGACCGCCCAGGCGGTCACCACATCGCTCTCGGCCTTGTCGACCGCGGTATAGGCCGCGCCGTTGATGACCGCTGCCCAGGGGCGCGAGGCGACCATGGCGGTGATCGCCGCGCTGTCGCGCAGATCGAGCGCTGCACGGTCGAGCGCGACGACCTCATAGCCCTGCGGCCAGGCACGGCGCTGCAACTCTGCGCCGAGCTGACCACCGGCACCGGTCACCAGGATCGCGCGGGGGGTGGGCGTGGACATCAGGCCGCGACGCCGCGGCGCTCGGCCGCCTTCGCGGCGACCAGCGGACGCCACCAGGCCTCGTTGGCCAGATACCATTCGACCGTCTTGCGAATGCCGGTCTCGAACGTCTCGGCCGGAGTCCAGCCCAGTTCGGCACCGATGCGCGACGCGTCGATCGCATAGCGCTTGTCATGGCCCGGCCGGTCGGCAACCTCGGTCATCTGCGCGGCATAAGGATTGCCGTCGGCGCGCGGGCGCAGCTCGTCGAGGATCGCGCAGAGCGTCTTCACGACCTCAATATTCTGCCGCTCGTTATGCCCGCCGACATTGTAGGTGCGGCCCGGCTCGCCACGCTCGAACACCGCCTGCAGCGCGCGGACGTGATCCTCGACATAGAGCCAGTCGCGCACCTGATCGCCCTTGCCGTAGATCGGCAACGCCTCGCCATCGAGCGCCTTGGCGATCATCAGCGGGATCAGCTTTTCGGGGAAGTGATAGGGCCCGTAATTGTTCGAGCAGTTGGTGATCAGCACCGGCAGCCCGAAGGTATGCCCCCAGGCCGAAACCAGATGGTCCGAGCCCGCCTTCGACGCCGAATAGGGCGAGCGCGGGTCATAGGGCGTTTCTTCGGTGAACAGGCCGGTATCGCCCAGCGTCCCATAAACCTCGTCAGTCGAGATATGGTGGAAGCGGAAGGCGGCCTTGGCCTGTTCGTCGAGGCTCAGCCAATAGCTGCGCGCCTCGGCGAGCATCACATAGGTGCCCACCACATTGGTCTGAACGAAGGCACCAGGCCCGTCGATCGAGCGATCGACATGGCTCTCGGCCGCCAGGTGCGTGATGACGTCGGGTCGGAACTCGGCGATCGCGGCGCGGACGGCCTCGGCATCGCAGATATCGCCCTGGACGAAGCGGTAGCGGTTGCTGTTCGCCACCCGCTCGACGGTCGACAGGGTGCCCGCATAGGTCAGCTTGTCGAAATTCAGGACCTCATGGGTCGTGTTCTCGATCAGGTGCCGGACGAGTGCCGAGCCGATGAACCCGGCCCCGCCGGTGACAAAGATGCGCATCTTGGGGATTCCTTTTAGGAAAGCGGGGCCAGCGGGCGGCCGTCATAGGCAAAGGGGCTGTCGAACTCGGTGAGCGTCGGCTGAACCTTGTCCTTCTCGCTCAGCTCAGGAATGGTGCCGTCCGGCATCGGCCAGTCGATGCCGACGCTGTCCCAGCGGATGCCTCCGTCATTCTGCGGCGCATAGGTGTCCGAGCATTTATAGGTCACTTCGCAGTCGGGCTCGAGCGTGAGGAAGCCGTGTGCGAAGCCGATGGGAATGAACAGCTGATGCCCGTTCTCGGCCGACAGCTCGGCCCCCACCCATTGCCCATAGGTCGGCGACCCGCGCCGCACATCGACCGCCACGTCGTAGATCCGGCCGCGGATACAGCGGACCAGCTTGTCTTGGCCACGATCCGGCGTCTGGAAATGCAAGCCGCGCAGGGTGAAGGCGGGCGCGGAATAGGAATGGTTGTCCTGCACGAAGGTGCAGGTGATGCCGATGGCCGCGAAAACTGGGACAGAGTGAACCTCGGTGAACCAGCCGCGAGCATCGCCATGACGCTTGGGGCGAATGAGTTGGACGGGCGATGACATGCTAGGCGATTAACTTTCCTGCCCTGCACATGCAATCGGACCTTCGCGATCGTTTGCGTTGCGCGGGCGTACGCATTGCACGGAATGAGGTTCGGATTCATGTGGCGATCCGCTTTTCGCTTTGTGGCAGTCCGCGGACACTTATAACCGCAGCTTGGCTTCACGGACGGCGTGGAGTAAGGCCGCCCTAACTGCAGGCAGGCAATTTCTCCATTAGGGGAAACCAGGGATTTGCAAAGCCAGTTTTCCAGGGACCTAGAAGCGTAATATGTTGAAGCGGGTTCGGTACCAAGTGTTGATGGGCCTTTTGATCGGTGTCGCTGTGCCGGTTTTGCTTCGCCAGCTTTTGTTTGATGAGCCGTTTTATGTATATACCCAGATAGCCACGATCCTGGGTGGATCTATTGCCATCATTTTGGGCTATATATGCTATAGAAGAATGATTCTTTTTCCTGGAATATCTTCAGGTGGATACGTCATAACATCAACAACAATCACATTCTCGCTACTCATCGCGATTATGTTCGTGCTGCGTCTGGACTACAGCAGGGCTCAGCTATTCGGGTGTTACATAATTTCGACTGGCGTTTTGCTGTTTATCCATCTGAAATTCGAAAGATCTAAAGAATTCCATTTTGCTTATGTTCCCGGGGGTATCGCGGATGATCTTCGTACAATTCCTGGTGTGCAATGGCACAGGATTGTCGCTCCCGACGCTGCGCTTGGTAAGGTCGGCGCCGTGGTTGTTGACTTGCATAGTGATCACGATCCCGAGTGGGAAAGCGCCATTGCAAAGTGGGTTTTAGCTGGGATTCCGGTCTATGATGCTCGCCCCGCGAAAGAACAGTTGACGGGCAAGGTGCAGATTAACCATCTTTATGAAAATACCTTGGGCTCGCTTAATCCAAATAACGTTCTTTTGAAAATCAAGTCGGTTATCGACTTTCTGGTTTGCGCGGTAGCACTGATTGTTTTTCTACCTCTGATGGTTGTAATCGCCGTCGCCATCAGGGCGGACTCGCCAGGTCCTGCAATATTCAAGCAGAAGAGAATGGGATTCCGGGCCAAGGTTTTTACGGTTTATAAGTTCCGGACCATGCGCGTTGTCGAAGTGGGTCACGACGCTGACGCTCTTCGTCAAAGTGCTATGACGCAAGATGATGACGTTCGAATCACGAAGATCGGTAAATTCCTGAGAAAATCTCGCATTGACGAAATTCCACAACTTTTGAACATTGTCAAAGGCGAGATGAGCCTTATCGGCCCTCGGCCGGAGGCATTATCTCTCAGCGAGTGGTATGAAAAGAAAATACCATTTTATCACTATCGGCATATCATCAAGCCAGGATTGACGGGATGGGCTCAGGTTAACCAAGGCCATGTCACCGACGTTAATGACGTTCGCGAAAAACTTAATCTCGATTTTTACTATGTCAAAAACTATTCGATCTGGCTTGATATACTCATCATATTGCGCACTGTCGCAATCATGGTGACGGGTACAGGTGCGAAATAGGTTTTGGTTTGTAAAGCCGATAAACCAAACGCCGTTTGGGCTAGGGAACGGAATATCCACATCGCTGCTGGACCGAACCGTCCGTCTTCGGTAGGCGGTCACAATTTTTTTACGGAATTGCGTTCGCGCGGCGCGCATTGAGATGAAAGAGGACAATATGGCTACGGGTAAAACGGCGCTTATCACTGGCGTCACCGGTCAGGATGGTGCTTATCTGGCACAGCTTCTGCTGGACAAGGGGTACGTCGTTCATGGGCTTAAGCGTCGCTCGTCGTCGTTCAATACCGGGCGGATCGAGGACATTTACGAGGATCCGCACGCGCCCAATCCGACGTTCCACCTGCACTACGGTGACATGACGGACTCGACGGCCCTGATTCGTCTTGTCCAGGAAACGCAACCCGACGAAATCTACAATCTTGCGGCGCAGAGCCATGTCCAGGTGAGCTTCGAGACGCCAGAGTATACCGCGAACGCGGATGCCATCGGCACGTTGCGCCTGCTGGAGGCCATCCGTATCCTGAAGATGGAAGAGAAGACGCGCTTCTATCAGGCTTCGACGTCGGAACTGTATGGCTTGGTCCAGGAGGTTCCGCAGCGCGAGACGACGCCGTTCTATCCGCGCAGCCCTTATGCGGCAGCCAAGCTCTATGCTTACTGGATCACCGTCAATTACCGCGAAGCCTATGGCATGCACGCCAGCAATGGCATCCTGTTCAATCACGAAAGCCCGCTGCGCGGCGAAACGTTCGTGACCCGCAAGATTACCCGCGCAGCCGCTGCCATTTCGCTCGGCCGCCAGAAGATGCTCTGGCTCGGCAATCTGGACGCGCAGCGCGACTGGGGCCATGCTCGCGAGTATGTCGAGGGCATGTGGCGCATCGTTCAAGCCGAGACGCCCGATGACTTCGTTCTCGCAACGGGTGAAACTACACGGGTGCGTACCTTCGTCGAATGGGCGTTCGCGGACGCCGGTATCAACCTGCGTTGGGAAGGCAGCGGCGTCGATGAGAAGGGGTATTGCCAGGAAACCGGCCGTCTGCTGGTGGCAATCGACCCGCGGTATTTCCGCCCAACGGAAGTAGAACTGCTGATCGGCGATCCCACCAAGGCCCGCGAGAAGCTGGGTTGGACGCACAAGACCAGCCCGCGCGATCTGGCGCGCGAGATGGTACAGGCTGATTTGAAAATCATGCGCGATGCGCCGATTGGTAAGGGCGCGTGAGCAAGGCGGCGACCCCGGCGACACGTCGCCGGGTCTGGATCACTGGTGCCAACGGCATGGTCGGCCGCAATCTGCGCGAGCATCCGCAGGCGGACGGTTGGGATATCCTGGTGCCGAGCCGAGCAGAATTGAACCTGTCTGATCGACGGGCGGTAAAGGCCTTCGTCAACGCACAGCGTCCCGACTTGGTGATCCATGCGGCCGGGCAGGTGGGTGGCATCCAGGCCAATATCGCGGACCCTGTCGGCTTTTTGGTCAACAACCTCGACATGGGCCGCAATGTCATCATGGCGGCGTCAGAAGAGGGTGTGCCGGCGCTCATCAACCTGGCCAGCTCGTGCATGTATCCGCGCGGGCGGGATCACGCGCTACGCGAGAGCGACATGCTGACGGGCGAGTTGGAGCCGACCAACGAAGGCTATGCGCTGGCCAAGATCATTTCGACGCGGCTGTGCGATTATATCGCGCGCACCCATCGCGGTCGCGCCTATCGTACAGTCATTCCCTGTAATCTGTACGGCCGGCACGACAAGTTCGATCCCAAGGCCTCACATCTGGTTCCGGCGATTATCGCCAAGGTCAGCAAGGCTGTGGCCGATGGCGAGGACGAAGTCGAAATCTGGGGCGATGGCACCGCCAGACGAGAGTTTATGTATGCGGCCGATCTGGCCGATGCGATATGGCGAGGCGCGGAAAATCCCGCTGCCTTGCCCCAGGTGATGAACATCGGACTGGGCGACGACCATACGATTCTGGAATATTACGAAGCCGTCGCCAAGGCTCTGGGGTGGACGGGACGGTTCCGTTTCGACCTGACCAGGCCGGTCGGTATGCAGCGTAAGCTGAGCGATGTTTCGCGGCAACGCGAATGGGGATGGAGTGCCCCCACCTCGCTACAAGACGGCATTGCAGCCACCATTCAATTCTATCAGCAGCAGGCATAAGCATCATGACCAAGCGGTTCCCGCTCGCCACGACTTCGTGGGACGAAGCAGAGTATCAGGCGATGCAGGATGTCATCGCCACCGGCCAATTTTCGATGGGTCCCAAGGTAAAGGCCTGCGAGGAGGCATTCGCAGCCTATGCCGGAACGCGCTATTCGGTGATGTGCAACTCGGGATCATCGGCTAACCTGCTGATGATCGCGGCGTTGCGCTATACCAAGAATCCCGCGTTGCGCTTGGAGAAGGGCGACGAGGTGATCGTGCCAGCGGTATCCTGGAGCACGACCTACAGCCCGTTGGAGCAATATGGGCTGCATCTTCGTTTCGTCGATATCGATCTAGCCACGCTGAATTTTGATCTCGCCGCATTGGAGGCCGCGATCACACCGCGCACCCGCGCGATCTTCTGCGTCAATCTCCTCGGCAATCCCAATGACTTCGCGGTCATCCAAGCGCTGGCCGACCGGCACAATTTGGTTGTGCTCGAGGATAACTGCGAGTCGATGGGGGCGGAATTCAACGGCCGCAAGACCGGATCGTTCGGCGTGATGGGCAGCCAGAGCTGCTTCTTCTCGCACCATATTTCCACGATGGAGGGCGGCCTCGTCACAACCGATGACGAGGAACTCTATCACCTCATGCTGTCGTTGCGCGCCCATGGCTGGACGCGTCAACTGCCGCTGGAGAACCAGGTTGTCGGCCGCAAGGGCGATGATGCGTTCGAGGAGTCGTTCCGCTTCGTGCTCCCAGGCTATAATCTGCGTCCGCTCGAGATGTCGGGGGCGATCGGAATTGAACAGATTGCCAAGCTGCCGCGGCTGATCGAGGAGCGTCGCCGCAATGGTGCGCTGCTCCAGCAAAATCTGTCCGATCATACCGATCTGATGATCCAGCAGGAAATCGGCAGCAGCAGCTGGTTCGGGTTCAGCCTCGTGATCCGTCCCGGCAGCACGATGACTCGTACCACGCTGATGCAGCGGCTTGAGGCGCTTGGTTTCGAGTATCGTCCGATCGTCAGCGGCAATTTTGCTCGGAAAGAAGTGGTTCGCTATTTCGACCATAGCATTTTCGGCGATCTGAAGAATGCCGACCATATCGATGCCAATGGTCTGTTCATCGGCAATCATCATTACCCCATAGAGGAAGCGGTCGAGGCCCTGAAGACCATCACGGCAAACTGACCGGATTTCAGGTCGGAACAGATCATGACGTGGCCTCGGTCTTTCATCCAGCGGCAACCAGAGACCGACCGGTGTTGTCGAGCATGAGCGCAGTTGAAGCAACGGGCGGGGTTACCCCCCGCCCGTTGCTGTTCGAGCCCGGCAGCGAAGGCTGCCGGAGTGGCGTAGCCGACTGACGACTGCGGTCGCTCGGTGTTGGGGTCTTCGACCCAGCGGGCGAGGATCGAGCGGGCCTGACCGATGGTGAAGAAGCGTCTTGTCGCGCATGCGACCAATGAAGCTCTCCACAAAGGCGTTCTGCGTGGGCTTGCCCGGCGCGATGTAATGCCACTAGACGCCTGCATCGCCTGCATCGCCTGCATCGCCTGCATCGCCTGCATCGCCTGCATCGCCTGCATCGCCTGCATCGCCTGACCGTGCGACCGCCGCGTTCGACGTCAGTTCGGTCCCGTTGTCGCTGACGATCATCTTCGGTCTGCCACGCTTGGTGATCAGATCGGCCAGTTCGCGCACGCCCCGCCAGCCCGAGATCGACATGTCCACCACCTCCCGGAGGCACGCCCATGTTACGTCATCGACGATGTTGAGCACGCGGAACTGCTGGCCGGTGACGAGCTAACTTACCAATGGCGTGATTTTCGGGGAGCAGGTCAACGAACAAGCGGTTATCTGCACCCGTCCGGCCAGGATCAGCCGTCTTGCAAGGAACAATCGACGCAATCCGCGACCATTGCGCCTCTCTCAGCTCGTACCACTAGATCCCCATCACTTGCTCCGCGTCTCAACACGGAAGCCCATGAATTAGCCTTCACGCCGTTTGGGAATCCGGAATGTCGATACGGCCTAGTGCTGGTCCTGAGGCCAACCCTATTTTACCGGCACCAGAGACCGTGCGGCACTAATGGTCCAGCGCCGTAACGTGTCCGGTGCGGTATATTGGTCGATCCCCCGCGAAAATTTCTCTATATACACCCCAACAAGTTCGCCTTCCGAGCCATGGTCCAGCACGATCGCCCGTTCGGGTTGTGGTGCGACGAACCGCACGCCTCGTATCGACACGCCTTGCCCAATCACGTGAATGCCGTCCTGGCATTTGCGGCCATCGACGCCGATGAGGTTTATGCCGTCCGCGATCTGAACTTGGTTCAGCTGTATGGCCGTGCGCGCGGGCGGTTTTTCCGCCGTAATCTGTTCGATAGCCAGGTTGCGGATCGATCCTCCAGGGGAGGAAAAATAGCAGCAGCCGTCTGCTGTCAGGTTCGTAAAGTTCGAGAAATTGGAATGCAGCCAGTAGGCATATCCACCGGACATGACGTTGGTGACTTCAAGGTCCCGAAAACTGTTATAGGTGACGTCTTCGAATCCGGCCTCCGAGTAGAAGCCGTATTTGAAAACCTGACCAGAAACCGTGATATTCTCAAAGATGGATCGATAGACGACACCTGCTATCGAAACTCCGGTTCCAATGTTGCGAATAAAGAGATTGCGTATTTCGGTTTGATGGATGGCTGAGCCGCTGCCGCTTGTTGACAAGCGAATGCCATCGCAAGGGTGGTCCTGGACCGTGCCAACTAGGGAAAGGCCGAATATCATCAGACCGATGATGGAGTCTGTCGGTTTGGCTTGGGCATGAAAGATAGGACTTCCTGCGCCAGCCGACCCCAAGATGACGCTGCGTTCCACGCCGTCACCCTCGATCCGAATACCGCGGCGGATTATCAGGGTGCGCGTGATTTTGTAGCGCCCGGCAGGAATGCGCACGCGCCGACCTTGTTCGGAAGCCAGGCGGATCGCTTGTTCGAACGCTTTGGTGTCGTCGGCGACGCCGTCACCTTTGGCGCCATATTGCGTCACGACGATGTCGTCCGTCGACAGGGCGGGGGGGTATGGGCGTTCGGCTGCCTGCGTGGCGATCGGAACGGCCATGCTGGTTGCCAGTGCTTTTATCGCGTTTCGTCGAGAAGGAGTGTTGATGGACACGTTCGTTTCGCTTTCGTCGGCCATATGCAACGCGCCGGGCCGCGATGACAACGGCCGTGACGCAGGCTTTGCTCCCCAGCGCCTACCACCTGTGATTGACGGAAACAGGCATGCGCTGTAGCAGCGATGGCCGTGTATAAGCGGGGTTAGCCCGGCAGGAAAACTTCCGTCGGCCAACGTCGGCGATAATCGCAGGACGTGCAGATGGTGTATTCCGACAATGGGGTGCGGTGTGTCGCTTTGCCACCCCAGCATCCGCGTTCTTATGAAAAAGAGGTGTAAAAATGGCGCATGTCGTTGTTCGCACCCATGGCGGGCTGGGGAACCAACTCTTCCAGCTGCTTTATGCGCGGCTCTACGCGCGGGTGCATGGCGCGGATCTGTACGAAATTCATGATCTTCGCTATGCGCATGCCTTTGGGCGCAGCGGGGAGTTGGCGCGTGCACCGGCACCGGCGCCGCTCCGGCGCATGATATCCGGCCTGCGTATTCCCAAGCTTGCGACCCGCATCGGATCGGCCCGCGATGCCGTTCACCTTGTCGGCACGGCCTATCTGGATGGGTATTTCCAGCAAGTCGAAGACTATGCCGGATTCAGCGATGCTATCCTTCGAGATGAGCTCATTCGGCTTCGGAACGAACTGGGTGTGTCGAACGCCCCGGCGCGCGAACGCGGAATGCACCTCAGGCTCGGCGACTTTTTTGCGTCCGATGCCGATGTCGTCGCGCATCTCGTGGAGCGGTTGAAGAAGCTCGGTCCCGATACCTCCATCGTCACGAACGAGGAAGATCGACTGGCTACGCCGGAGATCGCCGCCATCCTGACTGCAAATGGTGCCCGCGTCGTGCCGACCGGCGACATGACGCCAGAGCAGGTGTTGCGCACGCTTGCATCCTTCCGTCACGTCGATGGGAATGACAGTACGTTATTGTTTTGGGCTTCTGTTCTGTCCGGCATGGATTGTGAGTACGGGAACGTGAATTTGAGAATGCTGCGAGAACGATTCATTCGCGTATTGGCCAGTTGAAAGCGATCACATGACTTCAGCGCGGCCGAGCGTAAACATCCTGCATGGATATCATCATCCACTGTTTGCGCCGCATTTCGATCCGGAGCGAGATGGTTTCGACCTCTTTGAAAATTCTCACGAAGATCGTGTCTGGGATGTCGTCATTGCTTTTGAGGCGGTTGATTCGCCGCTGACGCTGCGTGTCCGAGGCGGGAATCTGGTTTTCATATCTGGCGAGCCGCCCGAAATCGGCAATCACGCCAAAGCGTTCCTGCGTCAATTCGATCAAATCTTCTGCGCGGGCGTCACGTCCGGCACGGCCCCGATGGTTTCGGGCAAGCAGCATTTTAACAATTGGCATTTCGGTTATAGTCGTGATTCAGGATATCGTTACGATCATCGCTTCATCAAGGAACTGCCTGCGCCCGAAAAGCATCAGGCGCTTTCCACGATCACATCGAACCTGAATTACTTGCCCATGCATATCAAGCGCCGACGCTTGATTGAGCGGCTTGAACAGGATTATGGAGACAAGATCGGTATATTCGGCCGGCCTCATCGCTTTGTCGAGTATAAAGAGGATGCAATCCTCGATTATCGATTTCACCTGTGTATCGAAAACTGTTCGGTTCCCGATCTCTGGACCGAGAAAATCGCTGACGCCTTATTGAGCTATGCTGTGCCCGTTTATGCGGGTTGCACTAACATCGAAGACTATTTCCCGGGCGCCACGATCAAGATCGATCTGGACGATTATGCCGCCGCGCGGCGGACGATTGATATGATCCTGACGGAGGGAGAGGATCTTTATCGTGTGCATCTTCCGGCTGTCATCGAGGCTCGCCGCAAATTGATCGAGACGTTCGACATTTCGGCATTGGCGAGACGGGTGCTGGCTGCGTCGCATACGCGTGACGCCCATAGCATCACGCTCAGGCCGGAGGCGTCGTATCCGTTGGCGGGACTTCGCAGTCTGCTGGCGCGTGGTCGACGCAAGGTGCGGACATGGGTATGGCGGCAGAGGATAGCCCGGCATGGTTGATCCCCTTTTGTCCCTGATTGTGCCTGTCTACGGCGTTGAAGATTATGTTGGTGATTGCCTAGACAGCATTCTGGGTGCTTCCGACTTCGAACGGCACTGCGAACTCATCATCGTGGATGATGGTTCGAAGGACGGCAGCATGGCAATCGTCGAGGACCGCTGTCGTGGCCGCGCGAATGTGACGATTATTCGGCAGGATAATGCTGGCCTGAGTACAGCACGCAATGTTGGCATGGTCAAAGCGCGTGGCCAGTATCTCTGGTTTGTCGATAGTGATGACGAGATCTGCCACGACGCGATTACAATATTGGCGGGCTATATCGGCCGCTTTGATCCCGATATAGTCGCTTTCGAATTCGAAACGATGGGGGGGGTGCTTGATCGCATACCGTATCTTCCCGTCTTCGACGAACTCGTCGACCCGGTTCGTTTCATGGTGTCGGGACGCCCGCCCAGCCCGGTGCAGTTCTATCTATTCAAGCGGGCCTGTGTGGACGGGCTTGGGCAACGCTTCATGCCCGGCATTTACCACGAAGATTCGTTGTTTACGCCCTCGGTGCTGGTAAGGGCGGCGAGCTTGGTTCGCACGCGGTCTGTTTGCTATCGCTACCGTCTTCGATCAGGCTCGATCATGTCGCTTAGCAAGCCTGACAAGCATCTGTCGGATATGCTGAAAATCGCCGAAACCTTGAGCATGAGCGCCAGGCAGATGCCTAAGGGTACGGCGTCGCGCACCGCACTGGGGCGTGAAGTCGGCTTCGCCTTGGCGTCGGCACGGCATTATGCGGCTCGTACTCCGAGCGCTGACCGGAAAGCAGCTGGCACGCTGCGCCGTGTGCTGGCCGTTGGCGCGGGGTGGTGGCCGACATTTCCGCGGCGTGTCCTGATCAACTACATACGCCTGATCGGCTTGATGGCGTGGCCAGCACCATTCTGGAGCCACCGGAAATGACATTGGCGTTTTCGGTCTATATCGGCCTGACCCTGATCTTGATACTGATATGGAGCTTTCCGGCGCGCAGGGCCAATGTGGGCCTTGTCGAGACGCAGCGTGCCGGTACTCAGGCAGCCCTTGCTTCCGTTATCGTTTTCGCCCTTCTGATCGGCTGCCGGTATAATGTCGGAGGCGATTTTTTCGGTTATATCGATTATTATCGCACGACGTCGCTTAGCGACAGTTATAAGGACGTCGTATTTGAGCCTGGATTTTTGTGGTTGATCCAGATTCTCAAATTCATGTCTCTGCCTGATAGATCGATCATAGTGGCAAGCAGCGCTTTACAGATAGCGCTTTTTTCGATCTGGATGCGGAAGCATCCACAGATTGCACCTTATGCCGTCTTTACGTTTGCCACTCTCTTACTGCTCGATGTCGATAACATTGTTCGGCAGGGAATTGCTTTTTTTGCTATTCTTCATGCCTTGTCGGCGGTCGGAGAAAAGAGGTGGGTCGCGTTCCTGGGATGGACGACGTTGGCGTATCTGTTCCACCGCAGTGCAATCGTCGTATATCCAATCGGAATCGGATTGTATTTTCTCCGTCTGCCGCCTGTCTATGCGCAGGCTGGAGCCTTGATATTTTCCTATTCGTTTGTGGGCCTGTTCTTCTCGCGTATCGTCGGGGTGTTTACGCTACTTTCATCGTACACTGGCTATTCGTCTTATTCGGATATCAACCGCGCAGATCTTGCATTCACAGGCGGCGGTGACTCTCTCAGCATCGGCATATATCTCTGGCCGATCGTCGATCTGATAATCATTGCATTTTCTGCGAGCGTTTCACGCCATTACAAAGTGATGCAGTACAGAATATATCATAACTTCTTTCTGCTGGCGGCGTTGTTACAGCCTGTCGCGAATGCGTGGTATTTTCTTCCTTTCGCTCGAGGGCTGTTTTACTTCGTTGCCATGCGGTCGATCTGTATGGCGTTTGTGCTACATTACTGCGTGATGGTGTCTCGCCGGCCGCGTGATAGGCTGATCGCGTCCGGCGTTGCGGGCGTTTTCCTGCTGTGGCTTTTCGTCGCCATCTCTCGTGGGGCGGCGTGGAGCGCCCCCTATCAGTTTTCCTGAGGCCATTATGTCCGAACGCAAACGGGTCCTCGTGCTCGCCTATATGATTTCGCCCGTTCGCGGGTCGGAATATGCCGTTGCATGGAACTATGTGCAGTCGATGCGGAGCCACTGCGACCTGACGGTGCTTTACGGCACCGCTGGACCGCATATGGGGGACATAAGCGATTTCGCGGCGCCGAATTTCGTCGATCGCAGTGCACCGGGAGATGTCGAGTTTAATTTCGTGCCGGAGCCTCCGCTAGCGCGGCGATTGAATGCGCTGAACCGGCGCGGCATCCTGACCTATAGCTTCTACATCGCCTATCGCGTCTGGCATAAGGCCGCGATGGTCGAGGCAAAGCGTTTGATCGCGCAGGGTACGTTCGACCTCGTCCACTATGTCGGACCGATAGGCTATCGGGAGCCCGGCTATCTGTGGCAACTCCGCCTGCCCTATGTCTGGGGACCGATCGGCGGTGCGACCAGTTTTCCCTGGGCCTTTCGAAGCGCTTTGCCCGGAAAGGGCCGGCTGCGGCTCATGGCGCGGACGCTGGGGAATCTGTTTCAGCTTCATTTTAGTGGTCGCGTCACAAAGGCAATGCGACGGGCAGACGTTCTCCTCACGGCGACCACCGAAAACCAGGAAATCTTTCGGAGACTCAAGGGCGTCGATTCGCTGCATATTCCGGAAAACGGAATCGAAGGCGAGATCACGCTCAATCCTGCCAAATTTCCGTGTCGGCCGATCCGCATCATCTGGATCGGGTCGCTGGAAGCTCGCAAGGGATTGAGTCTCCTCGTCGATGCGATCGCCATGTTGCGGGATCCCGGTCAGGTGCACGTCGAGGTGCTGGGCGATGGGCCATTGGGTGAGACGTTGCGGCAGCGAGCCGGAGCACTGGGTGTAGGGGCCAGTTTTACGTGGCATGGACATGTTTCACGGCAACGGGTGCTGGATCTGCTCGACCGAAGCCATCTGCATGTCATTACCGGACTGAACGAAGCGAATACGACGTCGATATGGGAAGCGTTGAAGCATAGTGTTCCCGTTTTGACGCTGGATCATTGCGGAATGCGGGACGTCATCGCGCCAGCCTATGGCATCGGCATCAAGGTCATTGCTCCGGAACAAGCCAGTCGCGACATCGCCGAGGTACTGCAGGTGCTGGTTGACGCACCCGAGCGCCTCGAAAACATGGCCCGATCCTGTGCCGTCGAATGCGATCGCTTTCGTATAGTCCATCGGCCACGCCAGTTCCTTGATATCTACAACAAGGCGGTCGCCTGCTACCGAGCAAGGGCAGGCCATTGAAGCTGCAACTAAATTTTATTGGCTTGCTCGGAGCCCGTGGCGCGAAGCTGACATTGGGGCTGGCGACGATGTTCGCCTATGCCCGTATTTTCGGCGTCAGCGCGACCTATGATGCGTGGGTTTGGGCGCTGGGCCTCGTCAACGCACTGTCGATGCTGCTGTTCGGCCCTATCACCGAAACGATCAGGGCCAGCTACGCTTCGATCGATCAGCGTGACGGACGCTTGGCGGCCGAACAATATATCGCGACCGTCGCCGTGCTGATGATCGGGAGTGCCATCGGCGTTTGCATAGTGTCGATGCTCGTACTGCCGCTTGCTGCGACGCAATTCGTACCGCGGCAATCAGGGCAGGGACCAAGCGCAACCTTTTTCCTTTACGCGCTCGGGCCATCGTTGATCCTGTCTCAGATGGTGGCGATCCTGACCGCACATCTCAATTGCCGCAGCCGGGTCTATGCCCCGGAAGTGGCTGGCATATTGGGGGGGTGTGTCGGACTCGTCTTCATCGCGGTATTTCCCCGTCTTCCGGCGGCCTGGCTGTTGATCGGCAGCTACTATATCGGGTTGCTGGCGCCGCTGGCGGTGGGGGCGTCATTCTGGCCAGAGGTGATCCGGGCGCTATCCCATCTGGAATGGCCGATCTTTCGGCGCCATGCCCGTGAGGCACTGATATTTTCGCTGCCCCTTCTGCTGCCCTATGGCTTTGGTCAACTGGGTGGCATCGTCGAGCGTCAATATGCGCTTCTGGCGGGGACCGGTGCCTTGTCGGTCCTCAGTTATGCCTTTTTCGCCCGGAATACCGTCCAGGCCGTCTTCACAGCGGCCCTGTCCGCCCTGGCGGTGCCTGCGCTGGCCAGAAGCTGGGACGCGCACAATACCACGCCGTTTCGCACAACCCTGGCCCATTGGTTGCACCAATGCCTTATGCTGGCCACCGTGGGCATGATTTTTCTATTTGGCTTGGCGAACGTCGTTCCGCCATTGCTCTTCGGTAAATCTATCACAGCGGACCATCAGATCCTGCTGGCGCAATTGTTGCGCTTTTATGCCGTGGCGATCGTTGCGGTGATCTTGTATCTGCTGGGAGGATCGGCGCTTCTGGCCGCCCGACGTGGAAAGACCTATGCGACCCTTGGAGCCGCGGCGAGCCTTGCGTCGTTACTGCTGCTCCTGCTGCTGTTTCCGCTAATCGGGATCGCGGCCATTCCCATTGGAGTGGCGATCAGCCACATGCTGGCGGCTATGTTGATGTTTCGATCGATCCACCGTGCCGAGATGTGGCGGGTGCTGGGCAACGCGGCCCTGCGTATCGCGGCCATTCTTGTCGGCGGGTCCGTGGTGCAAGCTGTCGGATATGCGTTGCCCATGGCGTCCGGCCTAATGCTGCGTACCACGATCATGGGGATGGCGGCGCTGTCGATTGCTGGGGCGTGGTGGCTGGTCGAGCATCAGCTCGGGCGTAAGGCCGCCGGGCCGACTTTTGCTGTCTAGGGGCCTGGGCATGCGGTTTCTACTACTCAACCCGTTCGATGCCTATGCTGGATCGCAGCGTATCGGGCTAGACGTTCTCGCGGCGCTGAAGGCTGGGGGGCATTCCGTCAAGGTCAAGCTCGGCTTTGGCGGAAACGGGTTTCTGTCGGATCTGCCGAGTGTCGTTCCCGATATGCGTACGGGCAATATCCGGCTTCGTAAGCTGCTCTATCCCTTTTGGTCTTTGCTGACGATGGTGCCAGTGGCGCTGTACGTGCTTCGGGGCGGTATGGTGTGGGCCAATACGGTTTATGCCGTGCCGCCAGCGCTCCTGGCGGCTTCGCTCCGCCCCAAGCAGGTGGTCATTCACCTGCACGAAGCGGTATTTCCCCGAATTTTCCTGCCATTGCTGCGCCTCCTGTCCGGCAGGGGCGTAAGCTTGGTTTGTGTGTCCTTCGATCACGCGCGCCGTATCGGCCTTCCAGTCACCGTCCTTTACAATCCCGTAAAGTTGCCTGCATTGCCAATTCAAAGCCTGCGGGATCGTCTGCTGTTCGTCGGTACGACCCAGCCGATCAAGGGCTTCGCATTGTTTGTTTCGGTTTGCAGGCAGCTGACTGGGCATCCTCTGCGGAAAGTGGCCTATTTATCGGACGAGGCGCGTCACGATCCCGTGCTTGTCGCGGATGCACAAGCCGCGGGGATCGAGGTGGTTTTTGGCGAGTCCGACCCATCTTTTCTGTATCGCGATGGCTTCCTGTTGTTGCAGGCCTCCGATCCGGCGCTGTCGATCGAGACTTTCTCGCTTGTCGCGGTCGAAGCCATGGCATGGCAGGTTCCCGTCGCGGGGGCAGGGAGCAGCGTGTTCTCAGAGGTGCTGAGCGACGCCATGGCGTTCAATGCGATCTCTCGGGACCCCGCGGCTATCGGGAATGCCATCAAAGCGCTTTATGCTGATCCGGTACGCCACGATGCTTTGCGAGCGGCGTGCGTCCATCGGCGCTCGATGTTTTCGGAAAACGCCTTTTCTCAGAAAATTGGTGACATCATTCAACAATTAGATGTGGGCGTATAACAGTGTCTAAAATGGTTCCACTGGTCGGTACGGTCGGCGTTCCCGCACGCTATGGCGGGTTTGAGACACTGGCTGAGCAATTATGCCGTCACACATCACCGGATGATGTGCAATTTCTGGTGTATTGCGAGGCCAAGGCCTATTCCGACGATGAACATGGGCGTGAGTTTGCGGGCCACAGCCGGGTATTCCTGCCGCTTCGTGCCAATGGCGTTGCCAGCATGTTTCACGACGCGCTCGCATTGCTGGATGCGGTATTTCGGCAAGGCGCCGACGAAATATTCATATTCGGCTATTCCGGTGCCTGGATTTTGCCGATCCTGAAAATGGTCCGGCCACGCGTTCGATACATCGTGAATGTCGACGGCATGGAATGGCGCCGCGATAAATTCTCGACGCCGGCCCGGCTGTTGCTCAAGGGCCTGGAATGGTGTGCCGCGCGGACAGCATCGGTGGTGATCGCCGATAATGCGGCATTGGCGGATTTGTTTCGCGAACGCTATCGGCGCGAACCGGTCGTTATCGCCTATGGCGGGGATCACACCGTTCCCACTGGCCAAGCAATGGTGCCGACGATGGTATCGGAAGGCCATTATCTGGCCATTGCCCGGATCGAACCGGAAAATAACACAGAAATGATCATAAAGGGCTGCATGGTCGCAGGCGTGCCCCTGGTGTTCATCGGCAATTGGAAGGCCAATGCCTATGGCGTTGGTTTGCGAGAGCGTTATGGCGATGCGCCAGGGATAACCTTGCTCGATCCCATTTACGATCAGGATATGTTGGCGCAGTGGCGAAGCGGCGCCGTTGGGTATATTCACGGCCATAGCGTCGGTGGAACCAACCCCTCTCTGGTCGAAGCGTTGTTTCACACGGATGTGCTCGCCAGTTTCGACTGTTCTTTCAACCGTGCCACGCTGTCCGGTGCCGGCGGATATTTCACCGACGTCGATTCCCTGGCGCACTTGCTGCGGAACGGCCTCTCCCCCATCCCCGCCGTGGACTTGGCGGCCTTGCGTTCGACCTATCGATGGGATGAAATCGCGGCGCGTTATCGGGGGTTGTTGGGCAGCTGAGCCGAGCGATCGACCGGGGGGCCTGGCGGATGGATGCCGTTGTGCGGCAGCGTACACATGCCTAATGGGATGCTGATGCCTAAATCTCTTTTCAGGTCCTTCGGCTCGCGGCCCAGTTTGCCAGCCATTTTGCTGTGCTGTCTGATGATAATACTCTGGATAGCCGGCGGAGCATCGCGATCCGATGTGCTGGGGCAGGCGTTGGTCCGATTGAGCGCGGCTGTGATGCTCGCCATTGCTTTGCTCTGGGGGCCGAGGCCCGACTTGGCCGGGGGGCGGCCGGTTGCGATATTGCTGGGCCTGACGATTGGGCTGGTCGTGCTGCAACTCGTTCCCCTGCCACCGTCAGTGTGGACGGCATTGCCGGGACGAAGTGTTTTCGATGCACTGCCTAGGATAGGAGTCGCGCCGTCCTGGCGCCCTTTGGCCATGGTCCCCGGCGCGGCCGCTAACGCGCTTTTCTCGCTGATCGTGCCGCTCAGTGTGTTTTTGCTACTGACCATGATGCCGGTGCGGGAGCGGACCTGGCTGCTGGATTTCTATCTTGCGCTGATCGCGGCTTCGGCGCTGTGGGCGCTGCTCCAATTCTCAGGCGGCGGTTTCAATAATCCGCTGGTCAACCAGACACCGGGTCAGGTTAGCGGGAACTTCGCCAACCGGAACCACTTGGCGCTGTTCCTGGCGTTAGGGTGTCTGCTCGCCCCGGTCTGGACTTTCGCGGGCAAGCGTTTGACGACGATCCGTGTTGTCAGCGGGATCGGATTGCTGGTGCTGCTGATCTTGCTGATCCTGGCGACGGGATCGCGGGCGGGTGCGGCGCTCGGTCTTGTCGCGGTGGTGATTGCGCTGTTTCAGGTTCGATCGCAACTCCTGCATGTGTCTCGCCGCTTGCCGCGCTGGGGATTTCCGGTGATTCTCATCGGCCTGATAGTGACTATCGCGTTGGCGATCCTTTTCAGCCTGAAGGCCGATCGAGCAGTGGGCATCGACCGGCTGATGGACGTCGACATCAGCGATGATATGCGGCGAAAGGCCCTGCCGACGATCTTGTCTATGGTGTCGGAGTATTTCCCGGTTGGAACAGGGTTTGGGAGCTTCGATCCGATGTTTCGGATGCACGAACCCAACAATCTCCTGAAACTCAGCTATTTCAACCACGCGCATAACGATTATCTCGAAATCGCGCTGAATGCCGGCCTAGCCGGGATCGTGCTGTTGGCTTCGGCGATCGGTTGGTGGCTGGTGAACAGCATCCGTGTCTGGCGGAGAACATCCTTGTCCGATGGTCGTTTGGGCCGGTCCGGCTCGGCTATGCTGCTTCTGATCCTGGTAGCCAGCGCATTCGATTACCCCGCGCGCACACCGCTGATCATGGCGATGGTGGTTGCTGCGGCCATGTGGATGGGATGGTCACTGACCGACACTCGGCGTTCACCTTTACCGGACCAAAAGGTGGACCTATAGGACTACCATCTTTCTCGATCGCGGATTGTCCAGCGCGTATGCGTAAGTTTCTACCTGTGCTTTGTTTCGCAGTCGCTACGGCCAGTTGCGCGGCGCCCGAACCGATACATTCGAGTGGCGATCTCACCGTCGTCGAGGGGGCTGGCGAACTGCCACCTCCCGGACGCGGCGATTTGACCGCAGCCGATCGTCCTGCACTAATCGGTCCACTGGATACGATCGAGGTCGACGTTTTCGGCATTCCCGATTTGGGCCGCGAGATGCAGGTGGATTCCAGCGGCCGGATCGCCATGCCGCTTGCTGGCACGATCGATGCGCGCGGCAAAACCGCCGAGGAGCTGGCAAAGCTGATACAGACGGCCCTGCGTGCCCATTACGTTCGCGACCCTCAGGTCACGGTGAACATCAAGAGTTCGGTCAGCCAGGTCGTAACCATCGATGGCGCCGTCGTTGAGCCGGGTCTGTACCCGGTTACAAACCAGATGACGTTGATGCGGGTAGTCGCATCCGCCAAGGGCTTGACGGAATTCGCCCGCGCCGAAGACGTGGTCATTCTGCGCACGGTCGGCGAACGTCATATGGCCGGACTATACAATATCGCCGCGATCCGACGCGGCGCGTATGGCGACCCGGCGGTTTATGCCAACGACGTCATCATCGTTGGGGATTCGCCGCAGCGACGCCTGTTCCGTGATTTCGTGGCGGTGACGCCGCTTCTGGCGGCGCCCCTGATCGCCGTTCTTCAGTAAGGTTGCCTCGCATGCACATTGTTCCATCCAGTGCGCAGGCTGCCGCTGGTCTTACGCCCTTGCCGGTCGCTGCCCAATCGGGGCCTGAGCGTGAAGCGATGCCGATCATCCGGCAATATCTGCGCGTCGCGATGCGTTGGCGTTATGTCATCGCCGGAACGGCCATCGCCTGCCTCGTCTTGGGGCTGGTAGTGACCCTTCTGATGACGCCGAAATATACGGCGACATCGATTATCGAAATCTCGCGCGATTCCAGCCAGGTGACCAACTTCCAGGGCGTGGAGCGCGAGACCAGTGTGGCGGACCAGGAATTCTATCAGACCCAATATGGTCTTTTGGAATCCCGATCCTTGTCGGAGCGTGTCGCCAGTCAGTTGCGCCTCGTGGACGACCCGAAATTTTTTGCGCTTTTTGGCGTAAAATCGGAAGATCCGGCATTTCAACAGCAGAATGGGAGATATACTGCGCAAGGCCGCAATGTCCGGTTGCGCGTTGCAGGAGAACTCCTGCTCCACCACCTGAATATCGAGCCGACCCGTTTGTCGCGTCTGGTCAATATTCGGTTCACCAGCCCGAGCGCGGAATTTTCGGCCCGAGTCGCAAACACCTGGGCCGACGCCTTCATTCAGACCAACTTGGAACGCAAGGTCCAGGCAACTTCCTATGGCCGCAACCTGCTGCAGCGCGAGCTTGGCCAGGTTAAGGAACGTCTGGATGAATCGCAGCGGCAGCTGGTAAGCTATGCCTCGGCCCAGGGGATCATCAACCTGCCGGGTCAGACCAATGCGAATGGCACCACGAGCGAGCGTTCGATCGTTGCCGATGAACTGGCTGGGCTAAGCACGGCACTGACCCAGGCAACGGCGGACCGCATTGCTGCAGAAGCGCAATTTCGTCAGGCTGGCCGTCCAGGTGTTTCCTCTGAAGCGCTCCGCAACCAGGCTATCAACAGCCTGCGCCAGCGTCGTGCTGAACTGGCGGCCGACTATGAGCGCATGATGGTGCAGTTCGAGCCTAGCTATCCGCCCGCCCGAGCCATCAAGTCGCAATTGGATCAACTCGACCGATCTATCGGGCGCGAGGAAAGCCGCGTGTCTGGATCGCTCGAGGCGAATTATCGACAGGCGCTTGAACGCGAGCGCGGGCTAAATGCCCGAGTCGAACAATTGAAGTCGTCATTCCTAGATCTTCGCCGTCGCAGCATTCAGTATAACATATACCAGCAGGAAGTGGATACGAATCGCGCGCTATATGATGGCCTGCTTCAGCGGTTCAAGGAAATCGGTGTCGCTGGTGGCGTTGGCATCAACAACATTTCCGTCGTCGATCCGGCAGACGTTCCTCAGGCACCTTCTTCGCCGCGCCTGATTATCAATCTGATTGTGTCGCTATTGGTGGGAACGGTGCTTGGCGCTGCCATCGCCATCGGGCTTGAGCAGATCGATGAAGCTATCGCCGATCCGGTCGAGGTCGAACGGCGGCTTGGCTTGCCGTTGCTCGGTTCCGTACCGAAGGTTGAAGGCATTTCGCCTAAGGAAGCACTTCTCGACCGCAAGTCGGAGATGGTGGACGCCTATCTGGCGATCCAGACGAACTTGGCCTTTACAACGGAGCATGGCGTTCCGCGCTCATTGGCAATTACCTCGACACGTCCGGCGGAAGGCAAGTCGACCACGGCCTTGGCCATCGCCACGATGCTGGCGCGATCGAAAAAGACCGTCATTCTCGTCGATGGCGATATGCGTTCGCCCTCGGTGCACCATCTGGGCGGTGTCGACCATGCTTATGGCTTGAGCAATTTCCTGGCGGGTCAGGATGACATCGCCGGGCTGACCTTCCAGATGTCTGACCTGGGTTTCACGGCCATGTCGGCTGGCCCGATCCCTCCGAACGCTGCCGAGTTGCTGACCGGAAATCGTTTGGCGCTGTTGGTATCGCGCTTGCTCGAAACCTATGACCATGTCGTGATTGATAGCCCGCCGGTGATGGGCCTCGCCGATGCACCATTGATTGCGAGCCGCGTCGAAGGCGTGATTTATACCGTGGAGTCGCACGGGATACGCTCGAGCATGGTCAAGACCGCCTTGGGCCGCCTTGCCTCCGCCAATGCGCATATCTTCGGCGGCGTGTTGACCAAATTTGAAGCGCGTAAGGCGCATTATGGCTATGGCTATGAATATGGCTATGGCTATGGCCGCTCGGCCAAAGCGTCGGATTAACGCCATGTCGCGTGCCCAGGCACGGTGGAGAAAGGTCCAGGACCGACGTTCGTTCCGCGAATGGACGGTGCGCGGTACGTCGGCCTTTATGATTGGCGCCCTAAGCGTCGTGGGCGCGGTGCATAGTCTCGCCTATCGGATGCGTCAGGACTCGCCGGCGCTTGCCCATGTCCTGGCGCCATGGGATGGACGCATCACGGCCGAGCTTGCCGCGCAGTTGTCGGTCCCTGGCGCCACGCCAGCCGAACTGGCCGAATCCGACCGACTGGCGATCGACGCGCTTGCCGCAGATCCTATGGCGGTGTCGGCTGTGGCAACTTTGGGTAGTAACGCGGAAACTCGTGGGGATACGGCGAAGGCGCGGCGCATCTTCGCCTATTCTGAGAGGCTGTCTCGACGAGATTTACCAACACATATCTGGGCGATTGAAGACGCCGTTAAGCGCAAAGATATCGCCGGGGCGTTGCGCCACTATGATTTCGCGCTGCGGACGTCCAGTTCCGCTTCGAGTATCCTCTATCCGGTGCTTGGGCAAGCCATCGATAGTCCTGACGTGCGGCAACAGCTTGCGCTGGTTTTGAGGCGGCAGCCAGCTTGGGCGGAAGGGATGCTGGCCTATGTTGCGTCGACGGGCAATGACAGTGGGTCACTGATAGCGCTGTTCTCGCGGTTGCAGCGTGATCATGTTCCCGTTCCTGGGTATATAAACGCGCTGGTAGTCCGGCGCTTAATAGCGTTGGGTGCGGTCCAAGAGGCTTGGCAATATTATAGCCAGATTTCGCCTGGAAGCGATCGAAGCCAGCTACGCGATCCGAATTTTCGGAAACTTCTGGATCATCCCACACCATTCGACTGGTCTATCGTGACCGACAATCCCGGTGCAACCGCATCGCTTCAAGCGAACGGCGACTCCGGTTTGCTCGACTTTTCCGCTTCCACCATGGCGGGTGGTGAAGTCGTGCGTCAGATGCAGATACTGCCGCCCGGAAAATATATTTTGGGAGGTGTCAGCCAGAATATCGCTATGCCTTCGGACACTCATCCTTACTGGTCTATGGTTTGTGCGGGAGGTCAGGAACTTGGCCGCGTCGAAATCCCGGATTCCGCTACGAACAATGGCCGCTTCATCGGCAGTTTCATGGTGCCATCGGGATGCGATTCGCAAAGTCTGAAACTTATCATACGTCCTACCAGCGATGCGTCGGGCGTAGCGGGGCAGATTAAGTCCGTCTCCTTGCATCCTGTAAAGTGACAAGTGGCGACATTGTTCGGGAGAAATTCGTGATTGGTTTCCAATGGCAGCGGTGCTTTTTCACGGGGCTCGCATTCATTGCAATGGGAGCCGGTGCTGATGCGACGGCGCAAAGCCGATCAACTCCGCCCACCATCAGCGAAGACACTCCGCCTCCCGTGCCTGTCGTGAGGGAAGATTCGCTGCCTGTCGGTGCGACAGCTCCGTCTATGGTAGGACAGCGAAAGACACGCGAGCTGCTGGCCCAAGAGGCGGCCGTTAAGCCAATGGCACGTATCAACAGTCGTATCCAAAATCGGGTCCAGTCGCGTATCCGAAATCGGATTGACAAATACTATGACCCACAAGCAAATAGCTCAACGCCATTTCAAGTCGCGGCAGACCAGGTTCTCGACAATCACCAGCATTAAATAGAAATGATTTGGTATAGCGCACCACATGATATCGTGTGGGATTTAGAAAACCTCCGAATATTGCTGGCGTTCTCGATTGCTAGTTGACTCAGTCAATGCGGTCGAATGATCGCCAGCATGGAACGGAGAAATGCCGCCGAGTCCTGCATCAGTTTCGTCAGGGTGCCGGTAATCTTTCGAAAATTGCTTCCGCTTCATCTCGTCCGTCTCTTCGTGGGCGGTCTCTAGTTTCGGGTGGATGACTAGCGTCGAAACCCAATCAGCATCTTGAGGGGTGCTGGTTTTCCTGATCGACTGGGACGAGGATCAAGGGGATTGAGGCATGGCGCTGTTCTGGTTGTCGGATGAAGCGTGGGCGGCGATTGAGCCGCATCTGCCAAAGAACCAGCCCAGGCGCGGCAGGTAGACGACCGGCGGGTGATCTCGGGCATCCTGCATGTGCTAGAGGTCGGCTGCCGCTGGTGCAACTGCCCGACCGATTTTGGGCCGTCGACGACGATCTATAAACGGTTCAACCGCTGGTCGCGCCGTGGCTTCTGGCCCAAGCTGCTCGACGCGCTGGTGGATGCTGGTGTGGTTACGAAGAGCTCGACCGCCACGGGCGATGACGATGGCGTTCATCGACGCGCATCGAGAGGAGTTGGGGATCGAGCCGATCTGCTGGGAACTGGCGGTCGCCCCTTCCTCGTATCATCAGCATGCCGCGCGCCTTGCCAATCCGAGCAGGCGATCTGCTCGCGCCCGGTGGGACGACGAGCTGAAGGGGCACATCCGGCGCGTCCATGAGGTGAGTTTCGGCCTGCACGGGTCGCGCAAGGTGTGGCGGCAACTTCTGCGCGAGGGCGTCACCATCGCCAAATGCACGGTCGAGCGGCTGATGAAGGCGATGGGGCTGGCCGGTATCCGGCGCGGGAAATCCTGCGTCACCACCGTTCCCGACCACAAGGCACTGTGCCCGCTCGACAAGGTCAACCGCGGCTTCAAGGTCCAGCGTCCGAACGCGCTGTGGGTCGTGGATTTCACGGCCCGAAGTCGGCATAGTTTTCTCGCACCAGCGCGACCACCTCGGCGCGGAAGGCATCACTGTAGCGCCGGTTGCTCTGCCGCCCGCGCTTGCGCGACACGAGACCCGAAGCGCCTTCCTGTCGAGGGCGGTCGAGCAGCCGGAGATTTGCCGCCGTTGGAGGCCCAGCAGTTCCATCGCGTCTGCAGTCCGGATCTCGCCGCGGTCGAGCCGCATCAGCGTGTCGAACTTGGTGATCTCAGCAGCACTCATCGTCAGCACCGTCATACAATGCGCGTCTTCGTTGCTGAGGAAGGCTATGACACCGGCGACCCCCTGAAAGCACCAGCAGTGTCATTTGTATCTGGCGCCTACATCGCTTGTTCCCGCAATTTAGAAAAGACATATTCTTCGCCAGATAAAAATGACACCCTTGGTAGCAGCGGGGGCAGCGTGGAGCCATCCCACAGCGCAGCGCTGCCCCCGCTGATGCGATACCTCTCGGCTCTTGACCCCGGACCCGCTGCGACAGCGGCGGGCTCGGTCACGCCGGTTTTCAGGCCACGGACCTTTCCCAAAACTCCGTCTCCGATGCCGCATTTCGGGAAAGAGCAATCGGGAACATACTTTGGGAGAATCGACCCGGGGCCGCGCGGCCCAATCTGTTTCCGGCGCGGCGTCTCGTTCGTCGTTCCCAATCGAGAATGCGTCGCGCGGTCACCTCGCTGCACTCACCGATCGGTGAGGCCTCGGACATTGGCAAATCTCATAGCTGCTGCGATCGTGGCGTAAGCTCGTCAGGGGTAAACACGTCCGCGAGCTGGTATCGTCAAGCTATATTGGCGGTGGGTTGGCGGTTTCTGATGGAGCCATGATCGTCGTGCTGAAGACTTTTCTGGGTTTGGTTTGTTTGACGGGCGCTTCAGCCGCCATCGGGTTCTCCGCACCGGACCGAACAGACGAGCGTGCGCGAATGATCAGCTCGATCAAGGCAGCGGCCGCCGACGTTCCAGCACTGCGAGATGACCCCTTTTTCCAGGCAGCAGTCGCAGTGGAGAAAAATCTTCCGCGCGAGGATTTCGTGCCCCGCGCCGCAAAGCGGCAAGCCTACATCGGCGCACCGTTGGAAATCGGGTGGCAGCAGACGATTTCCGATCCTTACGTCATGGCGATTATGACGGCCGCGGTGCAAGTGCATCGCGGATCCCGCGTCCTGGAGATCGGGACGGGCTCCGGCTATCAGGCCGCGATCCTCGCCGAGCTCGGTGCAGAAGTATCTACGATCGAAATCGTCCCGCAGTTGGCACGCCAGGCAGCCACGGCCTTGCGCCGGCGCGGCTATCGGAATGTCCATGCCCGGGTTGGAGACGGCTTTGCGGGCTGGCCCGAACGAGCGCCCTTCGACGCGGTGATCGTTACCGCCGGTTCTGCGAGTGTTCCAACGCCGCTACTCGATCAATTGCGGATAGGCGGACGTCTGGTGATGCCGATCGGCCCCTCCACGGCCACCGAGCGGCTTGAGGTCTTCACAAAGCAGGCTGACGGTAATGTCGTCGCGTGTTCACTGGGTTGGGCGATGTTCGTGCCCCTTACGGGGCGTGGGTATGCGCCTGATCGCCCGGGTGTCGGCGATCACGGCAAGCCATGGTGCTTCGGGGCATCGGTCACCTGATCTATTGCAGACGACCGATGGAAAGTGAGACGGACGCATAGGCCCATTGCACTGTCAGGGATGGTGCAGTCCGCCTGATGCAGGGCGGCAATCGCAGCCACGAGTGC
>PVBE012206295.1_pt1 | contig 46044 bp, 36 predicted proteins | sample 1631181 | NCBI WGS metagenome assembly PVBE01 (sample SAMN08397723, study PRJNA350692) | Marine metagenome, whole genome shotgun sequencing project. | isolation source: water | place: Pacific Ocean | collected 2012-04
CATGTGCGTGTTGACCACGGCGTCCGACTGCTTCAGCGCCGGTGGCTCCTATGCTGGCGATGGCGTGTCTTGCACCGAAGATCGGTGCGGCGAGCCTTGCCCCGGCGACGTTGATGGCAACGGCGTCGTGGATGTCATCGATATCCTGACAGTGCTGAATAGTTGGGGTCTCTGCGAGTAACCCCCACCCCACAACCCACCACCCCACAGCACCTCCGTATTCACGGGGGTGTTGTTGTTAAATGCACTCAACACACTTCTCTCATTGAAATTCACCTTAAAAATAACCTTGCTCTACTAAACGCTTGTTTGGATAATGAGCTGATGAAATCGCTGATTCAATTTGCTTGCGCTGTGTCTATATCCAGCGGTGCACTTGCAAGTATTTGGGTAGTCGGAGAAGAGCACCCCATCCCTATTTCCGATGCCGAAGAAGATCTTAGCGGGGCGACATGGAACCCTGAGAGCCAATCCCTCTGGGTCGTTCGCCAGAACAGGCGAATTTGGGAGTTCGCATACGAGACCAACAGTTTCCAACTCCAACGGACCTTGCTGCTTCCAAGCGATATAGGAGGCGATATTGAAGCCTGTGCGCAAGTCAACCAATGGGATACTGAAGAGGTGTACACGCTGGATGAGAATGAAGGCCGACTCGCCAGAGTCGTCGACATCAGCGGCACACCAATTGTCCAATGCAGGTGGGATCTTCAGGAAGTAAACAATGGCAACAAGATGCCTCCAGAAACAAATGGTCTTGGGGCAGAGGGCCTAGAGTTTGTGCCCGATGCGAACCTGTTGTCAGCAGGGTTCCGCCTTCCAGATGGCACACCCTTCAACGGAAGTGTCAATGGCATGGGTGGACTCATCTTCATTGGTCACCAACTTGGCGGACGGCTGCATGTCTTTGACATAAATCCCGATGTTTCACAAGACTTCATCAACCACGGTTCATTTGCTACTCCTGAAAGTGAGATCGCAGGCTTGCACTTTGATCGAACCAATGGACTGATGTATGTCTGGCACAACACTTTCAGTGGCAATGCCATGTCGATTTCCTCTCTCTCGTCAGATGAATCCATCGGCACGATTGACACGATTGAACACTATGACAGCGACATGCCATCTGGAAATCTCGAAGGCATCGCAATGGTCAACCTGGAATCGTGTGGTGAATTTGGATCTGAAGAATCGGAACGGGTCATCTTTCTTACGCGAGACACTGAATCGCCGAGCCTGATTTACTTCAATGACTTTCCGTGCACACAGCCAGGAGCCTGCTGCAACATGGACTCATGTGTATTTGTCACCGAAGCAGTCTGCATGAACCTCGGAGGCCAGTGGCTTGGAGATGGATCAACGTGCGCAAGTTGCGAATTCTCCTGTTCCGGCGACACAAACGCTGATGACAACGTAGACATACTCGACTTGCTCTACGTCATTGCTACTTGGGGCACAGACGACTCCGAAGGTGACACAGACGGCGATGGCATCGTCGACACCAACGACATCCTTGCCGTGATCTCCGCCTGGGGCCCCTGCCCTTAGTCCCCCACCACAACCCACCAGCCCACAGCACCTCCGTATTCACGGGAGTGTTGTTCTTTGATTAGAAGTTAAAGCAGTTGCCTAGGATCAATCGGCATCCTCAAAGTAATCGCCATCTAATCGGTCGAGGGGTGATGGCGACGGTGACACGGATATCGATGACATATTGTTGGTAATTGCAACTTGGGGGCCGTGCTGAGACTTCGCCGCTGGCACTGCAGTCGCCGGTTAGACTAAAGTCCTGTACCGTATACGCCCCTCCGCGATCCCAACCATTTGTTGATTGTTGCAGGGATATCACCACCAAGGGCACTGTACACCCCACTGGTGGTCAGTAAATGAGACGCCATTCAGTTCACTTCAACCCACTGAGAGTTTTACTCATGAACCACATTACTCGACTCCTCAATTCGAACTACACACGCACTTCAGCTCCAGGACGGAAGGCCTTCTCAGTCTGCACGGCCATAGCCATCGCTGCTGCTGTTGGCTTCACAACAATCGCCATCACAAGTCCCGCAGCGGCGGAAGAGAGAAACGCTGAATCGCAGAGACGCGAAGCAGATTCCACCGTCACAGAAGATCAAGTGCGCAAACGTCTGGACGCAGCCGTCGCCGACGGTGCCATCACCCAAGACCAGGCTGACCGTAGATTTCGCGGCTGGCAGGAGCAACAACAGACAACCAGTGGATTCCCATCCAAAGAATCGATGGATGAAGGAGTCAACGCCGAAGTCGAGCAAGGCAATCTGACTGAAATGCAGGCTGCGGCAATCATGCGTGTGTATGCCCGGCTTGCGATGGGCCTCGAAAACGACAAACTTTCTGAGAGTGAAGCAATCGCGATCTTGGGTGAGCGGTCCAAAGCCATCTATGAAGGGGATCAAGGCCAGCCAGGCATCACCCGACAGGACTATGCCCAGGCACAAGCCACAATGCAGAAGATGGTCGACGCCGGCGAGATCACCAAAGAGCAGATGGATGCTCGACTGGTCGAAATGCGAAAGATGATTGGCAGAAGTCAGCCACAAGTCACTCGCAAGGACTATGCCGATGCGCAAGCCGCAATGCAGAAGATGGTCGACGCCGGCGAGATCACCAAAGAGCAGATGGATGCTCGACTGGTCGAAATGCGAAAGATGATTGGCAGAAGTCAACCAAAGATCACTCGCAAGGACTACGACGATGCGGTCGCCAAAATGACCAAGATGGTCAAAGATGGCGAGATGACTCGTGAGCAGATGCAACAGCGACTCGACCGGATGAAGGCTGCAATGGAAAAGCAGTCCAAGTCAAAGATCACTCGCAAGGACTACGACGATGCCGTCGCCAAGATGACCAAGATGGTCAAAGATGGCGAAATGACTCGTGAGCAGATGCAACAGCGACTCGACCGGATGAAGGGCGGGGTCGCTCAAGACGACAGTAGTAAACGCAAAGAGATGTCCGACGACTGCATGGCACTTGGTCGCCGCATCCGAACTGCGATGGGAAAGGGTGAGATGACACGTGAAGAGGCTAAGGAGATTTGGGAGGCCCAAGGCTGTCCCTGATTACTCTTTGGTATTCCTGAAATCCATGAGGCCCCGATCAAATTCGATCGGGGCCTCTATTTCTTCAAGCTGCTGGCAGGTCGCCCCATGCTCGTTCTCTCCACTTGGGCCCTCTGCCCTCTTAGTCCCCCACCACCCCCCGCCACCCCACAGCACCTCCGTCTTTACGGGGGTGTTGTTCTTTAGGTGTTGACCTGCCGCAGGGACACATCTCTAATGGTCCTTGTGCGACCGAGGGTCGCGTGCAGGAGAGAGACTCATGCGACCTACCTACACTTCCATCGTGGCCACCTTGGTAGCTACCGGAATGTCGCAGGCGGCAACCATCCACGTGCCTGGTGATTACCCCAACATCTATCAGGCTGTTGCTGTTGCCATCGATGGCGATGTCATCGAAGTCGCCGCTGGAACCTACTTGGGCTCCTACCTCAGCCCGCAAGGAAAGAGCATCACCATCTCTGGAGAACTTCATGAAGATGGAACACCTGCTGTCATCCTTGATGGGCAGCAATCTGGAGCGGTGCTCTGGTGCTACCACGGCGAGGACACATTGACCGTCTTCAGAAATCTCATCCTGACCAACGGATCGTCCTACTACGGCGGAGGTCTGTCATGTTATGACGGAAGTTCTCCTGCCCTCGAGAACTGTATCTTTCGTAACAACATGGGAACGATCGAAGGGGGCGGCGTGCATCTTCGAGAGAATTGCAACCCGACATTCATCAACTGCCGCTTTGAAGGCAACTTCGCCAATGGGCCCGGCGGAGGAATGTTCTGCATGGAAAACAGCAATCCCACATTGACGAACTGCGTGTTCGATGGAAACGACGCCGCTCCGGACGGCGGAGGAATCTACTGCCGCGACAGCAGCCCTACTCTGACGAACTGCACGTTGATGAACAACGCTTCGTCCGTTGGCGGGGGCGTCTACTGCATCAACAGCAGCCCGGGATTCTTGAACTGTATGATCAAACTAAATGCCGCTTCCTTCGGCAGTGGAATCTACTGTTACGGTGGCGGCAGTAGTCCGACATTCACCGACTGCATGATCGAGAGCAATTCGGCGAATATCTACGGCGGGGGGATCTACTGTGACTATTACGCTGCTCCCGTTTTTTCACAGTGCGCAATTTTGGATAATGTTGCGAGCTCTGCAGGGGGACTCCACTGCGAGGCGAACAGTGCCCCATCATTGAATGCATGCACGATCTCTAACAATACCGCAGTAGATATCGGTGGCGGAATCTTCTGTTCGACAAGCAGCCCGATCATCACGGACTGCACAATCACCAGCAACATTGCAAGCGGGGGTGACGGCGGTGGGATCTGGTGCTACTACCAGAGCTTGCCGCTGATCAGCGGCACGATCCTATGCGGAAACAGCCCGGATCAGATCCTCGGCTCTTGGAGCGATGGCGGCGCAAACACGATTGCAGACGAGTGCCCTGTTGACTGCGATGGCGACATCACTGGCGACGGCCACGTGGGGGTCGATGACCTGCTCACGGTGATCGCGGAGTGGGGCAACCCATACGACGTCAATGACGTACTGACGGTGATTGAACATTGGGGCCCCTGCCCATAACCCCCCACCACTCCACATCACCTCTGTGTTGACGGGGGTGTTGCTCTTTAGGCGTTAACCTTCCGCAAGAACACCTCTCTCATGATCGTTGTCCGCAAGGAAGTGCGATGCCTGAAATCGAATGTCTTTGGGAATGCAATGATGGCTTGGGAGAGTCGCCGCTCTGGTCCCCCGAGGAAACCTCCGTCTACTGGTCCGATCACGCGGGGCCTTCCATGGAGTTGGCCGGCTCACGTTGGCCCTCGATAAAGCGTTTGAATGTCGTGACCCAGCAACAGGACGTTTGGCGCATGCCCCAACAAGTAGGATCCTTTGGCTTTCGGGCAACCGGGGGATTGATCGCCGGCACTAATTCTGGTTTTTGCACAATCGATTTGGATACTGCCCGCATCGAGCAGATCGCTGATCCCGAGGAGAACAACCCGCACAGCCGGTTGAACGATGGAAAGATTGACAGTAGAGGACGCTATTGGTGTGGCAGCATGGATTGCCAACTGAAAGACAAGTCGGCGTACATCTATCGCTTCGATCCTGATCTTACATGCCACAAGTGCGCAGAGGACTTTTCTTTTGTGTGCAGCAATGGGATCGCCTTTTCCCCGGATGACACTCGAATGTATTTCGGCGATACGAAAGGAAACGCGGTCTATGTCTTCGACTTTGATATTGACGAAGGTCGCATTGACAATCGCAGACTGCTTCTCTCACTTGAGGATCGAAAGCCTGGGATTATCGATGGCGCGACGGTTGATGCAGAGGGGTATTACTGGTTCGCCTTGAACATGGGAGGGAAGATTCTTCGTATCGATCCTCTGGGTAGAATCGACCGGGAAATCGATATGCCAATTCCCAGTCCAACCTGTGTGACCTTTGGCGGAGACAACTACGAAACGCTATTGGTCACATCACAACAGACCTTCGTGACCCCGGAGCAACTGGCAAAGCACCCACGGCCGGGAAGCCTCTTTGCAATTCACGGGCTCGGGGTCAAAGGGCTTCCCGAACCGAAGTTTGGCGCTTGAGGCCGATGTCTGTTGCACAAATGTTTCCAGAGGCCTGTCCATGATCCTTCGGCACCACCCCGCAGAATTGACGGAGGTGATGTTGTTTGAACACTTACATGGCGGCACATTGCTGCTCAAGCGGCATATGGGGGGATCTATAGAAACTATTGTTGACGTCCCCTACGGCCGCCTATCTAATGAAACCTGTGGGGCCTCAGGTCGCCTGTAAGAGAGGGAAAATGATGCGATACATCTGCACTTCGATCGTAACCATGTCGGTTCTGCTTGCAACGGGCGCCGATTCAGTTAATGGCGCTTGCTCCCTGAGTTGGGGGGACTATGAACTACTCCCCGACGGAAGTGGCTCAGCCGAACTTCTCTGGTCGTGCGACCAGTCCATGCTTGCGTTTCAATTCAATGTTTCCGGACTTGAACTCATTGCACTGTATGGTGGATTGTGCGGCGAGAATGGCTGGCCACTCTACAACAGCGAAACAACGGCAATTGGTTTCACGATGGGGCAAGCCCCGCTTCCCCCTACAACTGATCCCGTTCACTTCGTGACCATCGACTTCGTTGTAACCGGTGACACGCTTGCGTTCGCAGAAGAAGTCATCTTTGTTGCTCCGCCGGATCTAGTCATCGATGTTGATTGGACTGACACGATCGAACCCAATGGCTGCGAGGCGGATGTGTATCCGAAAGGATCAGGCGATGGTACTGTCGGTGTCGACGAGGTACTGGCCCTGCTTGGCGACTGGTCTGCCGTGGACAGTCCATACGATATTAATGGCGACGGAGTGATTGGCGTTGACGACCTACTCTCCGTTCTGGAGGCGTGGGGACCGTGCCCATGATCTCTATCGTGTCAGGTGCTGCCTCGGCACTCATGCTCAAGTCCGTACTTCTCGCTGCGCCATGCGAAATGGTGATTGAACTGCCTGACAACCTCGGAAGTGAGGCGATGCTCGGATCTTCAGTAGCACTGGACGGCGATCTTCTTGCTGTTGGGGCGCCGCTTGAGACAGGAGTTGCATGGGCAAGCGGCGCTGTGTATGTCTTTCGCCTCGAAGACGGCCACTGGGTAAACGAAGCAAAACTCATCGCCGATGACGCCGACTGGGGCGACATGCTTGGCGTTGATGTCGAATTACAAGGCAATACGATCATCGCCGGTGCTTGGTTCAATGATGCCTTCGGTAGCAATTCCGGCGCGGCCTATGTGTTTACGAGGAGTCCGTCCGGCGTCTGGTCTGAACCAGTGAAACTGGTGCCGCCTGATCCCGGCGCAGAGGATGTATTCGGCCGAACAGTTGCGCTTGGAGACGGCTTCTGCGCTGTAGGCGCGCCACTCGATGATGATCAAGGAAGTTCCTCCGGATCGATTCATGTGTTTGATCTCAAGACCGACGGCTCATGGATCCATGCCGCCAAACTCGTGCCGCTCAATGCTGCGGAAGGACATCAGTTGGGACTCGGCCTCGCGGCCGACGGTCTACGCATTGTTGGTGGTTCACCATGGGCCCATGACGGTCGAGGCGAAATCAGACTGTGGCATCGACTCGGTTCGACCTGGTCCAGCCAATGGTTCATGACCATGGAGTCCTTTGGAAATCCAGAAGACTTCTTCGGATTTTCTGTATCGCTCGACGGCACCCGCATGGCGGCGGGATGCTATCAAGACGACACGTATGGAACGGATGCAGGAAGTGCATGGGTGATGGAAGAAGTCTTCGATGGCTGGTCGATGACCAGACTTGCGCCACCAAATCCCCAACCTGGTGCCCAATTCGGTGTCTCGGTCACGATCTCAGGTGAGAATCTGATGGTAGGTTCTCGATATGCAACTGTAAACGGTGTCGATTCTGGCCAAGTCGATGTGTTGGCAGCGCCGTCGTGGAGTCTGGTGAACATTCTGAGCCCGCCGGAACCCGAAGCCGACTCAGAGTTTGGGTGGGCCTGTGACATGCAGGGAGACTTCGCGGTGGTCGGCGCGCTCTATCAGCCGGAAGACGGCGCGGTGTTCGCCTGGTCCGGCATGAGTAGTCCGTGTTGATGCCAAGGCGATTTTGATGGAGATGGTGATGTTGGCGTAAACGATCTACTCACTGTGCTAGAGGGCTGGGGTAGCAGTGACGGTGTCGGTGATGCAAACGGCGACGGCACGACGGGCATTGATGATCTGCTTCTGGTCATCTCCCTCTGGGGTCCTTGCCCGTAATCCCTCAACACAACACCACCGCACTGCCGCAAGCATCCTCCTGCGTGGGCTCGGTGATGCGCTGCCAAGGAAATCGAATGGCATGAATAACCATCTTCCACATGAAGCCTATGAACCGATTGCCGATGCCTATTCGGCGGCGAGAGACGATCCGCCACATCGAAAGAGAATTCGCCAACAGTTCCATGATGCGCTCCAGGGGACACGGGTACTTGAGGTTGGCTGCGGACCAGGTCATGATGCCGCCGCGCTTGCAGCAGCCGGACTGGACGTGACCGCCGTCGATCTCTGCAAAGCATTCGTAGCCTACGGCAGGCAAACCTACCCATCAGTCGAGTTTCATTGCCGGAATCTCCTGTCACTTGGATTTCCCGAAGCGTCATTTGATGGCGTGCTTGGCATGGCATGCTTCTGCCATCTTCAGGAAACGGAACTGCAAATGGCACTTGCATCCATTCGCTCCTGCCTTACTCCAGGTGGCCTGCTGCTGATCTGGCTGATGGATTCGCCTAGCGTGGCCTCGTATCGCGTAGAGGATTGGGGTGGTGTGGCGGGAAACAGTATTGAAATGATCTGCCATGATCGAGTACGAATGCATGACCAACTCGGCAACGCTGGTTTCATCGACATGGAGGTGACGGGAGTCGAGTCCGACTACTACGCCAAGATTCCCCGTATTCGCAACAACAACATTCAGCAGTATCTGGTGCAGGCAAAGCTGCCCCTGATGTGAAGATTACGTCAGGTCCATCACCACCCCACAGCGCCTCCGTATTAACGTAGGCGTTTTTGGGTTCTACTGAAATTCACTCGTCCACAACTGTTTCATGATTCATGTTTGCAATGCGTATCAGTCACTTCTGATCGCCCACTGGGAGGCTTTGCCGTCAGCATCAAGTGTGATCACAAGCCACTCGGAATCAATGCTCATCCACCCACGCTCATCGCCCAGGTAATACACAAGTGTTTGCCCCTTGAAGTATTCGGTTGGAGGCGGCGGGCCCAGTAAATTCAGAAGTTCCGATCGTTCCATGCCGTGAAGCTGACCGCTTCGCAGTAACGCCTCGGCCATCGAAAAGCGTGTCGCCACGGCATCTTCATCTTGTAAGCCTTGAACGCTCTTCCAGACGTCTGCATCAAACGAAGGCTGTAGTGCCTTGAAATACAAAGCAACGACACCAACTAGAAGCACGATAGACACCCCAATGAATACTCGACGAAGGGGATGAGTTTGAATGCAAGGTTCGTTCATGTCACGCTGGGGTGTTGAGACCTTGTTTTGCTATGCCCTATTCATTGCCCAAGCCTGAAGGTAATCCACAGAGAAGGTGCAATGCTGGAGATCCGCTCAATTGCCGTTTCAAAGACTACCGCGTCAATAAAAGGATTGTTGAAAGCATGCCCACTGGCCATATGGTGGCGTCGGTCAGATCGCTCCCCCTCGGCTGGTGCTCACTGGCCGCTGCAGATGCGGTTGGCGCGGCGACAGGCGTAGTTTTTGGGGGTCTTCTTGTGGTGTTGGGGAAGGGGCCGGTCAGCCTCGGGGGTCCCACAGCATGTAGTTTGGCGGGTTGAACAAGTTAGCAACGGATGCTGCCGAATTGAGTATCGCATGACGTGTCCCGGCCACGCGAACTCACTATGGTGCATCCACTATGGAAGTCAAGAACACCACCAATCGCCCGCTCAAGTTGTCCCTGCCAGGAGGCAAGAGGCTCTTTCTGGGTATCGGAGGCGCCGGGCAGATCATGCCCAAGGCCGCTGAACACCCCCCCGTGAAGAAGCTCATCGATGCCGGTGATCTTGAAATCACGGATATCGGCCGCGGCAGCAAAGCCAGCAAGTCCGGAGGCGGAGGGAGCATCAAATCTTCCCAGAGCCAAGGCGGCCCAAGCAGCAGCATTCGCAAGTCCGGGGATCGATAATTCCACACTCGGATTGCTGGCCACCGACACCGTAGTGGTGTAAATCAGAAACGCCTACTCCCGGACAGGGAGTTCTATGACAATCTCACCAAGGTACACGCCGCGCGGATCACCTCGCTCGGCCAGCGTCTGCTCGATCATGCGCCGCTGCCGGGGCACGATGTCGCCGAACAACTGGATTCCTTCGACAGTCTGCACACGCACAGGACGATTCATATCAACCAGTTCATCGTCGAGGCGAATGCGCAGTGTTCCAGGCGCGCCAGGTTCCACGATGGTGATCGCCTGACCGCCAACCTCAATGACCTTGCGATCACCCTGTACCGGGGCATCTACCTTTAACCAGTAATATCGATCGCCAACGACATCGTCCTGCTTCCACACAATGCGTTCGGGTCGATCCTTTCGCACGTGCTCGCTCATCCAATCGATCGCCGCAGCATCGCGACCCTTCATCCAATGGCCCATGCCCTCATGGATCTCCACATGATGCGTAAAGCCACCTGGGTCGTGCAACTGCGCCTTGGCCAGTTTCTTCTTCCACTGCCGCGCCACATCATTTCGGTGATAGGCCCCATCATCGCCACCCATATGAATGGTGAAGGGCACATTGCGAAGCCCATCGGGGACCGTCTCATTGGGGTGGCCAGCCATCGCCGAAGCAGCGGCGAATCGATCGGCCATACGCGGCGCCAACTGGTACACACCGTCACCCCCCGCGCTATAGCCCATGAGGTACACGCGATCCGGGTCGACATCCTGCGTCAACACCATCGTCTCAATGAGTTCATCGAGCAGGCCATCGATGTGGTCACGATGCCACAGATTCCAGGTATCGCTTGGCGCACGCGGCGCGACGTAAACGCCCTCCTTGAGATCGCCATACATCTTGCCCTGATTGACCCATTGACTGTCATTGACATCCGACGTTGTGCCGCCACCACCATGTAGCGAGATGTACATGCTCCGGCCCGTTTGAGGGCGATCACCATGCACCCGCCACGTGAACTTCATACTGGTGCCATCGCGGCTGACTTCACCGGCGGCCAAAGCCGTCTCGGCCGCGTCACGCTCCCGGTTGCCCCAGGTTGTCACGGCCCGTTCACGGATTTCATCGGCCCTCGATTTTGACAGCGCCTGACCCCGTGGAACTCGCAGCGTTACAAGGCGCTGATCTTCCGCCACCGACACATCCTGAATGGTTCCATCGCACACAATGTGCATCGCTTCGTCTCTCGGAACAACACCGTGCAGATGATCGTTGGTATCAAAACGCTCGTCGCGTGACATGCCTTCAAAAACCGTTTCGCCAGCATCGTTCATGACTCGAACCGGAAGCGATCGCCGGGCGCCCTCCTCGTCGATGACTCGAATACGCAACCGCGCCGAACCATCAGGCACCGCCGAGTCCCCGCCGACATATCGATGCGTCACATCGATGCCTCCGACGGTCATGTCATCGGGTCGCCATGACATCGGAAAGTGAGATGGCACATCCCGCCACGTTGCCGCGAAGATCGCGTGTTGTGGATCACCCTCGATTGCGCCAGAGGCCTGACTGGTGAACCAGGCCTTGTTCAGCGCATCGCCCGTTGGCTCGGCAGCGCCCGTGAAGTGCCAATCACCGTCGTGCCAAATTTCGACCCACGAGTGATTTCCGCTGCCATCGGTCCACAGCGGTGTGCCGACGAATCGCGCCGGAACACCAACGCTTCGACATGCATCGACCAGCAGTACCGAGAGTCCGGTGCATGAGGCCATGCCTGCATCCATCGACTCAAAAGGTGATTGATCCGCCTTGGGCCGCTTCGTGGAATACTTCACGCCGACCTTGGGAAAGACGACGTTATTGAGCATCGCAGCGGCCGCCGCGGGCGAATCCGCATTGACCACAAACGGAGCGCATAGTTCGTTGAACGGTTTGCGCCACGCGTCACGGCGTTCGTTGACACTGGCGTGCGGGAGAATCGCTTCAAGAAAGACCTGCTCGGGCACTTGATCGTGCCAGGGCGACTCCTTCCACGCGCGGTACGCCAAATCAACATTCTCAAGCAGATACGCAGCGTCAAGCGACTTCAAATCATCCGCTGGCATGTGCTCAATCAACCAGGTCATGGCTGTGTGTTGATCGACTGGCGCCTTGGCCATCGCCGTTTCGATCTGCACGCGGTTGTCGCCGGACATCGTCAGCGATTCACCCAGCGGGCGGGCACTCCCCATTCCGCACACGCACAACACCATCAGTTGAATTACTCGTTGCATCAGGTTCATTCGTTGCTCCCTTGCCAGTCCATCCAATAACACGCGATTAAGCAGGATAGCCCGTCAGCGTTAGGATAGACCCCACACATGAAGTTGCTCCAGAACATTATCACCCTACTGGCTCCCGTCGCCATCTTGACGACCTGCATCGACGGCGGCGCCGGAATCCCCTAAACCAACTGGACTCTCATGTTTGAGCCTGACTTCAGCAACGCAGCCCGAGGCCCGTGTTCGACAGTCCGGACGCAAGTATGCACACCGGGACCTGTGCTTCTTCCTTTCATACGTCGACCCAGCAGCACTTGGCGATGTGGATCTGCCAGACATGCAGTTGTACAACCTCGCCAAAGACCCTGGTGAGACCAAAAACCTCGCCAAGGAGCACCCAGACCGCGTCAAAGCCATGACCCACTATTTTGGGGCGTGGTCGAGAAGTCCGACAATGACGGTCGCGTGTGGTGAAAACAACTTCCATAGCCCCAAGACACAGAAGAATTAGATGACTAGGGGCTCAATGCGAGTACTCTGTACCGTCGGGCGTTTCTTTCGAGGAAGATTGCCCACTCAGGGATACTCTGGAGCCAGATTCGTGACACATCGGTCCTACATGGTGCTGTACCCAATCATGCTGATGTCTTCAGTGGTGTCAGCCGCAACGATCACCGTTGATGTCGGTGGCGGCGCCGACTATCCGACGATTCAGGACGCGATCGATGCCGCCAGCGATGGTGACGAAATCGTCGTGTCTCCGGGCACGTACACCAGCGATGGATCGGCCGTTGTGGATACTCTGGGCAAGGCCATCCTTATTCGATCGTCTGGCGCATCGCTAGAAACGATCATCGACGGAAAGGGCGAGCGGATCGGCCTGCACTTCGACAGCAACGAGACATCGTCTACCGTCATCGACGGATTTACCATCACCAACGGATATGACTTCATCTTTGGCGGCGGGGTCGCGGTACTCAACGACAGCAATCCGACGATTCAGAACTGCATCATCGATCGCAATACCACGTGGAGTCAAGGTGCGGGCATCATCTGCCACTCAAGCAGCCCAGCCATCACCAATTGCACGATCTCGAACAACAACACCACCTACGCTCTTGGCAAGGGTGGGGGCATAGCGATCATCGGAACTTCCTCTCCGATACTGTCAGGTTGCATCATTTCAGGAAACCAAGCAGGAACCCTTGGTGGTGGTGGTGTGTGGTGCCAAAGCATGGGAGCCGTCATCGACAACTGCACCATCACCTTGAATCAAACATCGGGTGATGGCGGCGGGTTATACGTGGGTCCCGATAGCGGCATCGACGTAACGAACTGCACCATCTCCAATAACGAAGCGAGTACTGGTGGTGGCATGTGGTCAGCCTCCAGCGCTTCACCGGCGCTCGTAGATTCCACCGTGTGTGGAAACCTCCCCAACCAAGTCGAAGACTCCGACCCTGAAGCAGACTTGTGGGACGTTGAAGGCAATGCCGTGCTTGACGTGTGCGGTGCATCGGGTGCGTGTTGCCATGGCGAAGCGTGCACTGTCCTGACCGAAGCAGACTGCCAACTCACCGGAGGCACATATGAGGGGACCGGTACCGACTGCGAGGACGAACCATGCGTAACGGTTCCGTTCGGAGGATGCTGCATCTCAATCAGTTGCAGTGAATTGACACTGACTATGTGCAACGAGCTGGGAGGTTCTTTCCTCGGCCATGGAACGACCTGCGATGGGTTGCCGTGTTCGTCCGATGATGCGGCGATCAGGTGGCACTACCTCGGCGACAATCTCACTTCCGAGCCCGAGCCTCATTGGACGGTCGACATCTATGTAGAAATCCCGACGGACTGGCGGCTCGACGCCGTTGCCGGCACAAGCAACCAGACGCTATCGGTGTCGACGACCGGGACGTTCTACCAGCATGCAAGCGGCGGCAATCTCTCCAGTCATGTCAATGCCGCCTTCTACACCCTGCTGCCTGATCTCGAGTGGGACAGCCGATTCATGATCGGTTGCGCCGACAGTACCTGTGGGGGGACTGGAGACGATGCCCTGAATGATCTCAACATCGACTACTCAGCCTTTGAAGCCGGCGGGGATGTCACGGCGGACAATGGCACATGGTTCATCACCTCGGACGAGCCACAAGGTGAAACCGAGGACTTCACAGACGACTCCACTGGACAACTCCGTAATGGTGTCCGAGTTGCTCGATTGACGATCTTTGGCCTAGACGAAGAACTCGCTTTTGAGGGGTTGTTCCAAGGAAAGACTGACGGCGGTGCGGCTTGGCAATCTTCAGCGATGGCAACCATCTCCAACGAGAGTTCCCCCCCACCCACCTGTCAGGGCGACTTGAACACCGATGGAGCGGTTTCCGTGCTAGATCTCGAACAGCTGCTTGGATACTGGGGCAGCGACAACGAGAGCGGGGACATCAACGGCGATGGCGCCGTCAATGTCCCCGACCTGCTGTTGCAGTTGATGAACTGGGGCCTTTGCGAAGAGTAAAGGCAGACTAGTTGCCAGCGTCGAGCAGCGTAAATCGGCCACTCTTGAGATCCTGCACGCCCGCTACGATTTTTAAATCGCCCTTCTTGACTGCATCGAACAACACCTGCGAACGCCGAAGCAATCCACTAACGCCTTGACGTGCATTGCATGCGATCGCCGTGTCAAGCGCACCTGGTGCAGTGGGATCGATGTCGATTGCACACGGAACGATAATCTGGTCGATCAGTTCTGGCAGGCTACCTGGCAAGGCGGAGCTGTCATTGCGATGCGTCAGCGCTGCGTCAACGGCACCACAGGATGAGTGTCCCATGACCACAATGAGCTTTGAGCCAAGTACCGCAACCGTGTACTCCAAACTTGCAATGATCTCCATCGTGGGGATGTTCCCCGCTACACCACAGACAAAAAGGTCGCCAAGAGGCTGATCAAACACGATCTCAGGCGCCACCCGAGAATCCGCACACCGAATTACTCCGGCGATGGGTGCCTGTCCCGCAGCCAACCCAGTCCGAGCAGCGGGAAGATTGTGCGACTGCATCTGGCCTTGGAGATATCGATTGTTGCCCGCCATCAATTCCTTGAGCGCCGCATCTGGGGTACTGGGACGATCCTGATTCACACTCATCGAAGAGGCCAACGCCGTGGCTCCAATCGTGCCAACGACCAGTCCACGTACCAAGAATCTATATCGCATGATTGAATCTCCTCAAACATGATTGAATCTCCACAAAGATAAAGATAGTTAAGCGTATTGTTCGCCGCGGCACGATAGCAGTTGTCGCCCCGGAACCGCTACTATTCAGGCCCTGCAAAACTAAAACTAGAGTGCTAGAGCGATGCGAGTTGCTACCCAGATAAGGATGCATGCCCCACTTTGAGTTGAGGCACGAAGCGAACTGGCCGCCGCCTTCATTGAGTCATACCAAGAGTCGGTGCTGAGTCGTTCCGCTGATGAAACACCATTCGAGGGACGGCTTGCGTCACTGGTGTGATTGCCGGTTTCATGTTCAACGGCCATCCGTGCTTCCACCTCGGTCAAGTCAGTGCCTGGTGTTGCGTGGCAGGAATGGGCTCGGCGACCGAGTGGTGTGGTCCTCAAGAAAGAACAGATTCGTCATATTTGTTAGCGCCGCGTCACAGCGTGTAGGTACGTGCCCACATCTGCAAGCTCCATCGATCGCCATTGATGGAGCTTAATCCACATATTCATCCCATAATGTGGCCCTTGGAATGAAGCGCACCTGCTCTTTACCTCCACCGTCAAATCGCCCCTTGTAATCGATGGCATGCAGATGTACTCTCAAGGGTCATGCATTCCATCCGACGAGGTCTGGCCGCCCGATGCATTCTGCTGCTACTTGCAGCAGTGATGCCGCTGTGCTGCTGCGTCATGAAGTCGATGGTGCCTGCTGGCGACAACACGTCGCCTACCTCGTGCTGTTCCAAGGCCACCGCCGTGTCCTGTTCCAGTACGACAACTGACACACCAGCCTCGGAGGAGGATGACTGCAAGCAGTGCAGCCTGTGCTGCATCAAAATGACTCCAGGTGTTGAAACATGGACTCCGCCGGTTGATCTCACCGGCACCCTGCTGCTGGATCTGCACATCGCGCCATCCCTCTTGGCCATCGAGGATCACCTCGCTGCACTGGCCCCGCCCGATACAGGACCGCCGCCTGGCACCTGGCACTCCCTGTCGCCTCCGCTGCGACGGGTCACCATCCTGCAGGTCTGAATCACACAACGCACCACTCGTCCACTGCCGCCCACCGGCAGTGATATCGCGTTGTCCCGTTTTCATTTGGACCCACTTTCATGCATTCCATTTTCACCCCCTCGCATTTGCGACGGTTGCCAGGCCCCCTAGCCGCCCTGATTCTGGCAAGTTGCGCCAGCACTGACCCCACCAGTGACATCAACGCCGCAGCGCGTCTTGCCACGTCCCACACCGGAAGCCCGGCAACCACTTCGTGGCAGCACGACGTCGACGTCCCTAGTTCAGCCTGGGACGGCACCGCGCCCCTAACCCGAGAGGCCGCCATCGCCGTAGCCATTGCCAATAACCCGAAACTTCGCATGTCACTGGCTCACATCGCCCAGTACCGCGCCGACGTCGCACAAGCCACGGTTCTGCCGAATCCAAGCGTCGCCTTTGGAATCGGTCTGGCAATCGATGGGATGACCGGTGCGCCCGCCTTGGTGCAGGGCATTCAAGCACTCACCTGGCTGTGGCGTCGCCCCCATCACATCGCCCAAGCAGAAGCTCAACTCCGACAGGCGGTGCTGTCGACCGTCAGTGACACCGTTCAACTCGCCGCGGCGGTCGAACTGGGACACGCCGATGTCCTCTGCATCCAGTCGTTTCTGGACTACGACACACAAAACCAATCAATCACACAAGAGACTCACCGACTCATCACGCGTCGGCACGAGGTTGGTGAAGCGGCAGAGTTGGACATCGACCGCGCGCAGGTCGATGTCGACCAGGCTCGCCTCAACGTCATCGCGACGCGTAAGCGACTCACCAAAGCCAAACTCGCGCTGCTCAATCAACTTGGATGGCCAGGGCATGACACAAGTTGGACCGCAAGCGGTGCGATGACGGCCTCACGTCCAATCGACTCCACGCCTGAGGCACTTCTCGAAATCGCCGCGCGTCAGCGGCTGGAACTGGCCGTCAAGGAAGCAGGCATTCGCGCGCAGATCGCCAACCTCGATCTGGCCGAAACCAAGCGTCTGCCCGAGGTCAATTTCACCCTGCGATGGCAGCGAAACTTCGGAGACCGCAAAGCCATCGCGCCTGGCGCACAGATCACCATTCCCATTCTCGACAATGGTGACCCCGCCATTGCGCAAGCCGCCGCCACGCTCCACCATGCCCGTATGGAGTGGCTCGACACGGCCAATCTGGTTGTCCTGCAGGTCCGCGACGCTATCGTCGGTTGGAATCTGTCCGACCAGCAAGCCGCCCTGAGCCGCGACTCACTCGTTCCGGCCGCTAGCAGCGCCCTTGCCCGAAGTCAGGCCGCCTACGACCAAGGTGTGATTCCGCTCACCACGCTTCTAATGGCCCAGCAGCAACACATCGCTGCTGAGCGCACGCTAGTAGCGCAACAACTCGACGTCGTCAAGGCGCTCATCGATCTGCGCACCGCCGTCGGAGGCACCTTCGAAACGCTCCCCCCCTCAACTTGGGCAACGCTTGATGAACAAGGAGACGCCTCATGAATACGACCATTCCCATGCCCGCCCGCCACTGGTGGATTCGAATCGGGCTTCCGCTTCTGGTTGTATCGGTTGCGGCTGCTGTGCTGCTCATCGTCAGTTGGTCGGCCCTCGTGCCTGCCACTGAGGTTGATGCCATCGCAGTGGTTATTCGAACCGTCCAAACAGATGCGCCCCTACCCAGCGAATCGACCACGGGTCGCGTCATTCAGGCACCTGGCTGGGTCGAAGCCGATCCATTCAGTGTCTACGCCGGCGCGCTCACCGAAGGTGTGGTCGAAGACATGCTCGTCCTAGAAGGTGATCATGTTTCGGCAGGCCAACCAGTCGCACGTCTGGTAGCAGACGATGCGAAGATCGGCGTGCAGGCTGCCACAGCCTCGCTCGAAGTGGCTCTACAACAAGCCGCGAATGCCACAGCCACACTGGCGATGATCGATCCTGAAGTGGCCGCCGCGCAGGCCGCTCGACGATCGCTCGTGGACGAACACACCCGCAAACAAGCACTTCTTGATGATGGCGCCTTCGCGCAAGGTCCGGTGACCCGACTGGGCATCAGCATTGAATCGGCCGATGCCGATATTGCCCAACTCGAAGCAAGGCGTCAACTGCTCGAGTCACAGGTACGCTCGGCCAAGGCCGGGATTGCAGTCGCCCGCGCGACGCTTGCCCAAGCGGAACTTGCGCTCGCACGTACCACCATCTCCTCCCCCATCGATGGCATCGTCATCGAACGCCTGACGTCCCCCGGTTCGGTCATTCGATTCGGAAATGGCGAACACTCATCGCACATCGTGCACTTGTACGACCCGGCCCACATGCAGGTGCGGGCCGACGTGCCTCTGACGGACGCCTCATCGGTGGGCGTCGGACATCCTGCCGAAATCATCGTTGATGTACTACCCGACCACATCTTCTCCGGATCGGTAACTCGCTTTGTACACCGCGCCGATATTCAGAAGAACACCGTGGAAGTCAAAGTCCACATCGACGACCCCTCCGAACTGCTCAAGCCCGACATGTTGGCGAGGGTTCGCATACTCCAGCCGCAAGCTATCCAAGGGGCCAAAACGATGCGAAGCGTCTCACGGGTGTTCATTCCATCATCAGCACTCATGGCAGATGGAAGTGTGCTGGTCATCGAAGACTGGAATCGCGGCCGCGGCCGCGCGGCGCGGCAGTCGGTCAGCCTAGGCGACATTGTGATCGACGGATGGCACGAGGTCATCGACGGCCTCTCACCAGGCGACCGCGTCCTGACGGCGCCAACACCCCAACTCGACGGCCAAGCGGTCCACGCAACGGCCACGGAGGGCAACTGACATGGCACTCATCGAATGTCGACACCTGACACGCACCTATCGACGTGGGAACGAAGAGATCACGCCGCTGCAAGACCTCGATCTGGACATCAATCGAGGCGGTTTCGTCGCGCTCATGGGCCCATCGGGTTCGGGCAAGACGACGCTGCTCAACCTGCTCGCGGGCATCGATCGACCTACGGCCGGCACCCTGATGATCGACGACGAACCGGTCCACACGCTTTCCCGGGGCGCCTTGGCACGATGGCGAAGCATGCACGTCGGGTACATCTTTCAGTTGTACAACCTCATTCCAGTCTTGACGGCCTATGAAAACGTTGAGTTGCCCTTGCTCTTGCAATCACTGCCACGTCGCGAACGTCATGCCCGCGTCTCGGCAGCACTTGAGTCCGTCGGCATCGCCGATCGGCACAAGCACTACCCGCGACAACTCAGTGGCGGGCAGGAACAACGCGTCGCCATTGCGCGAGCCATCGTCACCGAACCAACCATTCTGCTGGCCGATGAGCCCACCGGCGATCTCGACCGCGAATCGGCAACGGCGGTCATGGAACTCTTGGCTCGACTTAACAGCGAGCACACTCGCACCATCGTCATGGTGACGCACGACCCACAGACAACCCAGTGGGCCGACACACTGCTGCATCTTGAGAAAGGGCAACTTGTTGAGCAGTCGCACGTTGCAACGCCATGACACACTTACTGCACACCATTCCGACCGTCCTCAAGCAGATCGTACGGAGTCCCATCCGCAGCGGATTGACCATCGCAGGTATCGCCGTGGCGATGTTTCTCTTCGTCTCTGTTGAAGCGATGCGCGAGGGTGTGCGCACTGCCACGCAGGTGCAAGCAGGCGACACGACGCTGGTGGTCTATCGTGAAAATCGCTTCTGCCCATTCTCAAGCAAGCTGCCAGAGTTCTACGGCGACCGAATCGAACGCCTCCCGGGCGTGTCATCGGTCGTTCCCATGCAGATTCACGTTTCGAATTGCCGCGCATCGCTGGACATCGTCACCTTCCGGGGCGTCCCTCGAGACGATCTCAACACCGCGCTGGCGGCCGGCGGGACGATCGAAGGCGGAAGTATGGCCGATTGGAAAGCACGCGGTGATGCGGCGGTGGTCGGCGAGGCGCTCGCTGCGCGGCGCGGCATCAGTGTGGGTGATCGATTCAGCGCCGCGGGCATCACGGTCTACGTGGCGGGGATTCTCAAGACCAATCACCCTCAGGATCGCAACATCGCCTGGGTACACCTGCCCTTTCTACAGGAAGCCGCACGCCGTGGCGGCACCGGTGGCCTAGTGACGCAGTTCAACGTCAATGTTAACGATCCGGGCCAACTCGAAACTATCGCCGCGGACATCGACGAACTATTCCGCCACGACGAATACCCCACAGCCACTAGGCCCGAACGCGCCTTCGTCGGTCGAGCCGCGCGTGACATCGTCGAACTGGTCGATTTTGCAGGCCTGCTTGCTTGGGGCGCGCTCGCGGCAGTCTTTGCGCTCATTGGAAATGCCATCGTGCTGGCGATGCGCGACCGCGTCCGCGATCACGCCGTGCTGCAGACGATCGGTTTCACCGGCAGGCTTATCGGCTGGATGGTAGTGCTCGAGGGCGCGATCCTCGGTCTCGCCGGCGGCCTCATCGGCGCGGCGGCTGCCTTTGGCACCGTGCGGCTCGGGCACTTTAGCTTGACAATGGAAGGGCTCAATATAGAAGTAGGCGGCGGATGGACCGCTCCATTGATTGGCATCACCGCGGCGCTGGCGCTGGGTCTGCTTGCTGGCGTCGTGCCGGCCGTTCGTCTGGCGCGACGTGATATCGCCAGTTGTTTCAGGGCCGTCTAAGGGAGCCGCGACGATGAGACAACTTCCATTTGAATACGCGGCGCGAAATCTTGGGCGTTCGCCTCTTCGATTACTCCTCAGTGTCGGCGGCGCATGTCTGGTTGTGCTACTTGTGCTCGCTGCTGCAGGATTTGTCGTTGGTATGCGTGAAGCCATGACCGTCAGCGGATCTCCCGATGGCGTGCTGCTCATTGGAAGTGGCAGTGAAGAGAGCATTGAACGCAGCGAGATTCCCATGCGAACTGCCAGCATCGTTGCTGCAAGTGTCCCGGGTCTTCGGTCCCGCGCGGGTGTTGATGCCGTGTCGCCCGAAATTCACCTAGCCTTGCCCATCGTCACGGAATCCGACCCGCAAGGCCGCCTTGCCGTGATCCGAGGTATTCAGGAGCAGGCCTGGCTTGTGCACGACACGACCCGCGTCATCGCAGGCCGCGCGCCCGAGGCGGGCCAATCGGAACTCATCGCCGGACACCTCGCCGCACGCTCACTTGGTTTTGAACCGCCCGAAACGATTCTCGGCGAGATCTTTCTGCTTGATGACGAACCCTATGAAGTCGTCGGCCTGATGGTCGCCGACGGTGGAGTCATTGAAGGCGAGTTATGGACGGCCCTAACAGATTTGCAAGTCACAGCCCAACGCGACTCTTTGTCGTGCGTCGTCCTTCGCATGGATGAAGCGCAGCTGAAAGATCTGGAAGTTTTCGCCGCCTCTCGCCTCGACTTGGAACTTGCGGCAATGGGCGAACCGGCCTACTACGCGCAGTTGAGCGCCTTCTATCGCCCCGTGCGATTGCTGGTGATGGTAACGGCCCTGCTGATCGCCATCGGCGGCGTGGCGGGCGGTCTCAACACAATGTACGCGGCGTTTGCCAGCCGCGTGCGCGAGATTGGGTCACTTCAAACACTGGGCTATTCACGCGGTGCCATTTTGTGGTCGCTCGTGCAGGAATCTGTGCTCGCCTCGTCGATTGGCGCGCTGCTGGCGTGTGGCATCGGACTACTGGTGCTCGATCGATTGGTCATTCGGTTTTCCATGGGCGTCTTTGGCATCTCAATCGATGCGAGCGTCCTGATGCTTGGATTGTTGTCCGGCCTGCTGCTGGGCATTCTGGGCGCCGCCATTCCGGCGTGGCGGTGTCTGCGTCGTCCCATTCCCGAGGCGCTTCGCGCCGGCACCTGAGTTATCTCTCATCTTTTTCTTAAGGAGTATTCACATGTTGATCAGAATCATCGTCACCTTGGCCATCGTGTCGCTTGCCAGTTGCAGCGACAGCGCGCCCTCACCGTCCAAAGCGACTCCGACGACGCAAGCTGCGGTCATTCCCGCTGCCCTCTTCGCCGGAGAGCGACCGGCCGACGCACCAGATCTTGCAAGCGTCAAGGCGTCCGCAAAGAAGGGTGACCACGTTGTCTTCCTCGCCCGCGTCGGTGGGAAGGGACAGCCCTTTATCGACTCCGCATCGATCTTCATCGTCGCCGATCCGGCGCTGCTGTCATGCGAATTGATGGGCGAAGAGGATCACTGCCCGAAGCCGTGGGATTACTGCTGCGAGGAGTCCAAGACGCTTAAAAACGGACTGGCTACGATTCAGGTGCTCGATACCCAAGGGCGACCGTTTGCACGCACCGCGGAAGGCGCGGGTGGTCTCGCGTCCCTAAAGTACGTCGTAGTCGATGGCACCGTCAGCGACCGCAACGACGATGGCTTGTTCATCGTCAATGCCGATCGCATCTGGGTCGGTGGCGTACCGAATCGCTCGGATCATCGCGCGGGCAGTCTGTGAGCGGCCAGGCCCGTTGAAGGCCCCCCCGCACGATAGATTTGCTTTGATTCTGGACACAGCCTGAAGCTCTGCTACAGTTGGGACAACCGGTCAGGTGAGCAGCAGCCCACCCGACCGACGGCCCCGTGTGAGAACCAGGAGAAGGTCCCCGCCGGAAGAGGTCTGCGACACGATCGTTCCGGCCGCGCACGATTTGTGGTGCGGAGACACTTTTTTCAATACTCACACTCAGGATGGCTCGATTGGGGCTGTGTCTAGACCAATGGGAGCCAGAACGTTGTGAGGTGCAGTATGACCCGATCGCCACAGAACCAAGACGCCAGCCCGACAATCGAGGGCTCGTGCCACGCTCCATCCCCGCCTGCAACCAAAACTAGCAACACCCGTGACGTCACCATACTCATCGAGTCGTGGAAGCACGGCGACGGCGAGGCGCTCAACGACCTCTTTACGCTGACCTTCGACAACCTCCACGACATGGCCCGCGTGCAAATGAATGCCGAACTGCCCGGACACACACTTCAGGCCACTGCACTGGTCAGCGAAGTTTTTCTGCGACTGGCGGCGCAATCACCCGACCATCTTGCCGACCGCAAAACCTTCTACTGTACCGTGGCACGCGCGATGAAGCAGATTCGTATCGAACAGGCCCGCCGACGAAATACCCTGAAACGCGGCGGTGATCGAAAGCGTGTGCCCCTGGATCTGGCCATCGGCGGACTCGCCCGCGAAACCAAGCCCGATGGCCGATTGCTCATGCTCGATCAGGCCCTCGATCAACTCGCCGACCTCTTCCCTGAACACCACGACCTCACGCTCCTGCTGTACTGCGGCGGACTCGACACCGAGCAGGCCGGGCAGGTGCTGGGCATCGCCCGCCGAACTGCGCAGCGCGATTGGAAGTTTGCCCGCGCGTTTCTGCGGGCGCAGATGACTCGAATGGCGGCAGAAGGTTCATCGCTGCCAGCGGCCTCATGAGCAATCCTGCGCCAGCCGACCCGTGGAAACGGGCCGAAGCGATTTTTCACGACATCGCTGGTCTCTCGGGTGATGCGCGATCGACCGCCATTGAGAAAGCCTGCGGCGATGACCCGGCGCTTCGCGAAGCGGTTCGCACGCTGCTCACCGCATGCGATGAAGTCGATGCCGAAGATGCGTCCAGCGCAGACGAATCACCGAGCGACGACACTGCCCAAGATCCGCTCATCGGAAACGACGTCGGTCACTTCCACATCCTTCGCAGCATCGGCGCGGGTGGCATGGGCCGCGTCTATGAAGCCCAGCAGTCGCAGCCGCATCGCCGCGTGGCGATCAAGATCCTGCGGCGAGGCATTGGCTCTCGCTCGACGCTCAAACGCTTCCGAGCCGAGATCGAAGTCCTGGGCAATTTGCAACACCCAGGCATCGCGCAACTCTACGAGGCAGGCACCTTCGATGAAGGCCAAGGCGGTGTGCCGTGGTTTGCCATGGAACTCGTGGAAAATGCGAGGCCGATCCTGCGCTACGCCTCGGACGAGGGGCTCGACCGCAGTGCTCGCCTGCACCTCTTCGCCGAAGTCTGCGACGCCGTGGCGCACGGCCATCTCAAGGGCATCGTGCACCGCGATCTGAAACCCGGCAATGTGCTGGTCACATCCAATGGCGAACCCAAGTTGATCGACTTTGGCATCGCCCGGGCGACCGAGTCGGACATCGCCATCACGACGATCGGTACGCACCTGGGCGCACTGCTGGGCACCATCGCCTACATGAGTCCCGAGCAGTCGCGGGGCGACTCGCGCGACATCGATCAGCGAAGCGATGTCTACAGCCTTGGCGTCATCCTGTACGAATTGCTCGCCGGCGATCGGCCCTACGATTTATCCAACACCAGCATCATCGGCGCGGCGAGGATATTGCAGGAAGACCCCGCGGCGCCGATGAGCCGCATCGACCGCTCGCTGCGGGGCGATCTCGAAACAATCGTCGCCAAGGCCATGGAGAAAGATCCCCAGCGGCGATACCTCTCCGCCGCCGGCCTGGCAGCCGACGTACGGCGTTTCCTCGATGGCAAGCCGATCCTCGCGCGTCCGCCGAGTGTCGGCTATCTGCTCCGATGCTTCGCCCGAAGACATCGCGCAGTCGTGGCAGCATCTGCTGCGATCATTGTGCTGCTGATCACCGCGACGATCGTCAGCACATCCTTGTATCTGCAAACCGATGAGGCGCTTCAACGCGCGGACGCTTCGGCTGATGCTGAAGTCGACGCCCGCGGCCGTGCCCGCATCGTATCGGCCATTTCTCCGCCCCAGAACGTCGTCAAAGTGCGCGACGCGATTGAGGCGCTGCCAGATAAGTCGTGGGAAAAGCGGTTTGCAAGTCTCGCCGCCGACGAATCGCTGCTCAGTATTCGCCGCGAAGGCCCTGAAACTGGTAACTGTGGATCCATCAGCAGCGATGGTCAGTACGCGCTGACCTGGTCTGCCAATCTTCCCGTCGAGGTTATCGATCTGGATACCGGAACAGTGGTTGCTACGTTTGCGATTGTGGATCCCAATACGAACCAGCAACTGCACGCCGCGCATCTGGGCCCGGCAGGTCTCGATGGAAAACGACTGTTGGTAAGCAGCCAATCCAGACCGGCTCGGGTCGCTGGTGAGGAGTTCGCCACGATACTGAATCTCCACAGTCTCGACCCTTTGAAGGGTGAATCGACAGTTGTAGACCAACACAGTGCACCATCACACCGCAGTCGATCGCTTCTCTACTGCCCCGAGCACAACATCGTCGTGCTTGGCACGAACTCGGGACACCTGTATGTGTGGCAGGTGCAACACGGGTGGCCCCCCGCCACGGACAACGCGCGGCTGTCGCTTCGTGCCCACCTGCACGCGCACGGATGGCATGTTCGTGGGCTGGCGATCAGTTCGGATGGTCTGTTGCTGGCCAGTACCGGCAGTGACCTCACCGCGCGGATCTGGTCGGTGCCGGCGCTTCTGGCGGGCGATGATGACCCACTGCTCGCCACGCTGATCGGGCACCGCTACTACGTCACCGACGCCGACTTCTCGCCGGACGGTCGATTGCTCGCAACCGCTGGCAATGACGGCACCGTGCGCGTGTGGGATGTTCAGTCCGCCATCGCCCAAGGCAAGGGCGAGGCAGCAGGTCCGATCGATCGCCAAGCCGAGTACCAGGCAATTCGCGCAGGCCACACACGAGACGTGCCCCATGTCGCCATCGCGGCGGCCCGCGCGGTCATTCCGGCCGATCGGATGGGCGTCGCGGGCGTGGCCTTTGACGAATCAGGCGTGCTGCACTCGGGGGGAGCCGATCGCGTGCTGCGATCGTGGCGATTGACACCCGTCGGTGACGGCATGGTCGCGATCGATGTGGAACCGATCGGTGAGCAAGTTGGAGCGGCCTATGAGATCCGGCAGGTGCTGCGCGACTCCGCACGGCAAAGACTGGTAACGCGAGACGCCAAGGCGAGTCTGCAACTCTGGTCACACGAGGGCATGAGTCGCATCGCGCTGCGTGGGGCAGGGACCGGATGCGCGGCGGTATCGGCGTTTCCGGACAGTCGATACGTTGCCATCGGCGCGGCCGATGGCGACACGAGAGCTTTGTTGTATGACCTCGACACCGGCGCGAGAGTTGGTCAATGCTGGCATGGCGCCAATCAATCCATACAGGGCCTTACAAGTTGGTCACTGGGTGGACGCACGCTGCTTGCCGTGGCCCTTACGTCCTCAAACGAACAAGTGTCCGGCGCGGTTGTGTTGTGGGATGTCAGTGATCCGTCTACACCACAGTTGATCGAGTCACGCTTCGTTGAAGATTCGGAACTCGGCATCAGCTCGATTGCGGTCAGCGTGAGCGGTCATGTACTTGTAGCTGGCACAACCGACGGCCGCACTGTTTCCTTTCCAGTGAACATCGATGGTGCGGGCCAACCGTCGCTGGGCACAGTCACGCAATCGATCCGCCTCATGCCTCGCCCGCCTCAAGTACGTGAAGGAGATCCCATCGGCCGCTCCGCCCGTCGCGGCGTGCTCGATGTCGAGGTGGTGGACACAGCGGGTCGGTGGGTGCTGGCCGGGACCACTTCGGGGCGATTGGAACTCATCGATCTGGAGTCTGCCACGGTTCACACCGTGATGCAGCGAGACAAGCCATGGACACGAGTGGCGGTTGCCCGCAGCAAACAGTGGGCGGCCGCAAGCGGTGCCGATGGACACATTGAGCGCTTCGCGATTTCCAAGACAAATCAAGGGCCAATTCTGAACCCGATAGCCAATCTCCCTGGTGCCGATGACACGCAGCACGTGGGCGCAGTCACGGGGCTGACATTTCTTGAGCACGATGGGCCAATGCGGCTCGTGTCCACGGGCGACGACCAGACCATTCGGCTGTGGGATCCAATGACGGGGCGATGGATGTTTACGCTCGAGGGCGAGATCGGGCAGATTTGTGATATCTCAGCGTCACCTGATGGCAGGCGTATGGTCACGGCCACCACCGGCCCGTGGGGACGCGGCAACGGTGGCACGATTTGGGAGGCAATTTCGCGTGAAGATCGACGGGTGCTCTCTCCTGCACGTCTGGCCCATCGACAGGCCGCGCGGCTGATCAAGACCATCGAACTGAGTTCGCACGAGTCACCCGAAGCCATTGGCGAGGCGCTTCGCACCGAGTGGGCCGCGCATGACGGACGTCTTGGGCAACATGCGTTGGACGCCGCACTGGATCGCGTCGATCGCGTGTGGTCCGAAAGGAAAGTGTGGATCTGGGCGAATCGCGTGTTGTCCGATCCCGCTGCCAGCGACGAGGCATTGAGGCAAACACTTCGTTGGACCACCGCGGCTACTGCAGCGGCGCCCATGCGGCTGGAACCCCGCGCATTGCACGCCGCGGTGCTGGGCAGACTGGGAAGACACGAGGAGGCGATCGCCGCTGCAAGTCAGGCGATAGACCTCGCCGCGGGCATCCGCCTCAACAACGTGTCGTACCAGCGAGAGATTCTCTTCGCCGCCATCGCCGGGGCGGCCGCAGCCGAGGCTTTGGATCGTCCCACCCAAGCCCGGACGTGGCGTGCACGCATCATCGAGACCGTCGCCGCCATCGAGCACCCAGAGCCGTGGATGACGGCCGGTGGGGTGGAGGCTGCTGGAACAACTCACAGTGCTGCGGCGGAGGCTGCGGAGGCGGAGTGATCCCCTGCCGTGGTTGTCACGCTTCGGGCCCCGTGCACAACGCAGGGGATGCATCAAGCGTGGACACCCACTCACAACTCCGCTGATCGCAAAACCGGGAGATGCCAATCCGGGGCCACTTCAGCAGCGATTCTGGGCTCTGAATCGCCATAAATTGCTGTTTGGACACCAGATATGCCACTCTTTCTGCCTCGGGCTGCAACTCACCTGACAGAAACAGCCCCGAGCAGCGGAGACATGGTGAGGGACACCCAGGGGCCACTTGGCCCCCCCACTACACCACCACCCCAAAGGGCTTTCAGGAGACCAACGATGAAGACTTCCACCAACCAACCCAACCGCTCAACACTGACGCTGCTCACCGCGGCGCTGATTGCATTGATCCCGGCCGGAGCCGCGATGGCTGACGATCCGTCGGGCGCGTGTTGTTACGAGGACCCAGATCTGGGCGGTCTTGTCTGTGTCGAAGTATCACCCAATCAGTGTGATGAACTCGGCGGCTACTACTACGGCGTGGGCACCTCCTGCAGCGATCCATTTGTCGAGTGCGACCCCATGCACACCGAAGGAGCCTGTTGCTTCAATGATCCGGCCATGGGTTGGACCTGCGCCGTCGTGGAAGAGTACAAGTGCGACGACCTCGGTGGCACCTGGTATGCCGGCATGTCATGCAGCGATCCTTTGGTCGACTGCGATCCAATCATTGAAACAGGCGCCTGTTGTTACAACGACCCCGCCTTCGGTCTGGTGTGCGACACCATGATCGAAGAGTTCTGCGTCGATCTGAGCGGCTACTGGTACGGCCCGGGCACCGTGTGCTCGGATCCCTTCGTCGAGTGCGACCCGCTCCCCTCTGAGGGTGCGTGCTGCGTGCAGGAAGGTGACTCCGGTTTCTGGTACTGCATTGAAACCACGCAGAGTGACTGCGATGGCCAACTCGGTGTCTGGTACGGCCTTGGTTCGCACTGCACCGACCCGGGCATCAACTGCGACCCTATCGATGAGTGTGATGCCATCCCCGGAAGCGATTGCGCCGGGCGCCCACACTACGACGATCAGGGCTATCAGAGTTTCGGTGGCGGCCGCGTGGCCGTACAAACCGTGTCACCCGCCATTCCAGGCGATCGAATGCTCACTGTGTTCGACCTCACCGGCATTGGCAGTCAGCCCTTCGACACGTCTCTGGCAATCGGCCGCTATGCCAACGCAAATTGGACCTCCGCCAATCTCGGCAGCATTCTGGGTCTGGCCATCGATGAGGAAGGAAACATCTTCGTCACCGCCACGCAAACGTGGAACTACGACGTGGCTGGTCCGTCCGGTTGGGGCGCCGTATACCGAATCGATACAAACAGTGGTGCGATTTCCACCTTCGCCGTCCTTCCCACTTCTGGCAGCAGCCTTGGGTCCATCACCTACGACTGCGAGCACGGACAGTTCTTCGTCTCGAGCTTCGAAGACGGACTGATCTACCGACTCGATTATGCCACCGGTTCAGTGCTTGACACATTCGACCATGGAACACCATGGTCGGGCAACGCCGGCCCGGTCGCCTTGGGCGATCGCCCCTTCGCCGTCGAAGTCAATGGTGATCATCTGTACTACAGCCTCTGGAATGTCGATTACAACAACCCGTCACCCATCGAGGCCAACGAGATTTGGTCCGTCAAACTCGACGGCACCGGAATGCCCCAGGCTGGCACCGAGGAATTGGAAATCACGATTCCCGAGTACTACGCCGACGGAAACTTCCGCTTCTCATCTCCCGTGGCCGATATGGACTTCAGCCCAACGGGCACTCTGGTCCTGGGCGAGCGTTCGCAAGTGGGCATCACCAACATCAGCGCCCATCAAGCTCGCGTACTCGAGTACGAGTGCGAAGGTGGCATCTGGGTACTGACGCCTCACATCTTCCACGTCGGGCAAATTCAGGAATCCGCCGCGGGCGGTGTCGATGCCAACGAGCGACGTGTCTGGGCCTCCGGTGACGCCATGCACATCGGTGCCAGCGACAACATCTACGGCTTCCAGGGTCTTCCCGCCGCCGGTGGCAGTCCCACCGACAGTTGGCTCATCGACTACAACGGCGACCTGTCCATTCAGGACAAGACACTGCTGGGCGATCTGGTCGTTACGAAGCCCGAAGGCACAATGCCCGCGGCCGACTGCCCGGTCATTCAGGTACTCGATGTGGATTGCATTGGCGTGTTCTCCCCCTTCGATTTCGACCTGCACCTTGGTGTGAGCAATATGGATGCCACACAGGTCATCACGAGCGTCACAATGACACCGCCCACGGGCATGTCGCTGACGCCCGATCATGTCACCATGGCCCTTCCTCCGCTGCACTCATGGCCGTTCGATTCGGTCCTCAGCGGTGCTGCTCAGGGCAGCGAGGTCTGCATCGACTTCGAAGTTCAGTTCGGCAACGGTGCTACCTGCACCGAAACCATCTGCATCGAACTGCCCATGTGCATCATCGTGCTGCCAGGTGACTTCGACCTGAACGGGGTGGTGGATGTCGATGACCTCATGATCGTGATCTCCCGCTGGGGCGAGATCTGCGACGGGCTGGACAACGACTGCGATGGAGTCGATGTCGACGGAAGCGGCACAGTCGATATGGGTGACCTACTCGAAGTGCTCGCCAACTGGTCCCTCTGACCTCACTACTCAGTGCTCAACAACACACCCGTGCATGGACGATAGTCCATGCACGGGTGTTGTCTTGGTTCAGATGAGCGAGGCTAGATCGAACCATCGAGCGCACGCTATAGATCTGACTTCTCGGCGCCGTCTGCCTCTCTTAGGGGCAGCCTCGCGTCGGGCTCGTGGGCACGCCGCAAGACCGTATCGTCGCCATCCCAAACCACCGTGGTGTCCTTTCCGTAGTACCAGATATAGCGGAGACGATCCCAGCCAGCCTTACCGTTGCTGTGAAAGACCGTGATGTACCGACCGGGGTAGTCAGGGTCATGCATCGTGTGCAATACCGATTGATACGCACCATCCCAACGCTTTCCCGCCACCACGAACCCCGCGTCATCGATGCGCAGTGTGTCGGCGGCTCGCTTGATTTGATCGTCATGGTTCTCGATCGATTGCGCCCCCACCAACAGCACGCTGTCGCCATCGTCGACATCGGCCATCCAAGCGGTGACGTCTTGGGCCGCGGGCATGTCTTGATCGACTTCAATCGTCGCGCCAGTTCCCAAGGTCCCCGAAATAGTGGGGCTTGTCTGTTCATGAGGAAGCAGCCGGTAGTAGCGGCAGTCAGGATCGATCTCGACCCAGGCGCCATCCGGATCACGGCGAACCTCCAGCGACTGGGGCAACTCCGCGGTCAAGTCCGACGCGGTCATCGGCACCGTGTGGCCACGCACCCACTTCTCGAAGAACGGATCAAGCCAGCCCTCGGGCCGGTCGGAATGGGTGGCTTCAGCGGCGAGCTGAATCTCCCGCCACCCGATGCGTTTGCCTCCATGTTCACGCGACAGCGTTCGCAGCATCTCCCAAATCAGGCTGTCCTCATGCAACTGGGGCCGAGCACCCGCATCGAGAACATCCTCAAGCATCATGAAGATGAATGCCCCCTTGTCGTAGCCGACGAAACGATCAGGACCACCACCGTCTGGGTTGGCGCTTCCAAACTCACCTAGCGGACCGTTGTCCAACATCGGATTGAGCGATACTTTGTTTAGGATGCCGCGACGATAGGTACGCGCCATGTCTGGACCGTCTTCGAGTGCACGCCTTCCGTAGTTCGTGCAATAACTCGTCAACGCCTCACACCAGTTGCCGTCGTTCGGATCGACATAGACGCCGTTACCCCACCACGCATGCAGCAATTCGTGGTCGAGATAGCCAGGTTTAAGCGAACGCGGTGCCATGGCCACGACACGTGGCCCAAGCACGGTGAATCCGGGAAATGCAAAGCCCGACGAGAAAAAATTCTCGACGATTGAAAAACGCTGATATGGATACGGTCCAACAAGCGGCGTGTACAACTTGAGATAGTCTTCCGCTGCGTCGAGGTAATACGGCGCCTTGTCGATCTGCGCCTCGGAGAGATGAACGGCCACAGCGACGGTCCGGCTACCAGGCGTGTGGACGAGCCGGCTGGCGACGCGATGCTGATTACCAACCACTGCCATGCCATCCACCGGCCGTGGAGTCTCGTACGACCAGCACGCCTCGGGGAGTATGCAGTCGGGCGTTGGGTTGCCTGATGCAACAAAGACCCACTTGTTGATCGGTTCGATATTGATCGACATCATGCGAAGCAGGGGTACATCGTGCGCATCGACAGGCTGGGGATACCAGTTGCTGCCGTCGGAGAGAAAGACGCCATCCTCGCCGGCATGAGCGTTGACCGAGAAGTTGTGAATCTGACCGACCTTCTCGCCAGCTTGAATATCCTCGCGAAAGGTGCCCGACCAGAACATCTCAACAGTTGCCTCATCAGGAACACCCGGAAGGAGGCCCGCCTCGGGCAGCGATTGGGGCGCTCCGTTGACCAAGACACGATCAATGCTCGCCATGGGGTTGAGTTCATATCGGAACTCACCACCCTCGGACACGTGAATCTCAGTTGTTCCTTCGACAACCCCCGTTGTTGGATCGATCGATACATTCAGGTCTTGTCGATCGACACTCAGGCCAGCGAAGAAGCCCACAAAGATGAACGCGCAGTGCATACAGGCACTCCTTGTCCCAAGCTAACAAGTCTACCCACGCTGCGCCGCTTCGCTGTTGCCGCACTCTCCACAAGCCTCAGCACACGTGGAAGGTTCGTGCTCCGAAGCATTCACGCTTACTATATTGCTGCTGGCATCAGTACACAGTGGGGGGTGGTCACTCTGCTGCACCAATACGGCAAGCGTCAAGTCTGCCAGTTCTCGTTCCAAATGCGCAATCGCCTTGTCGATCTGAGCGTGCACGGGACACAACTGGGATGCATGATCGAGACGACCCAACGGGCACTCGGTGATGCGACCCAATGGTTCGATGATGTTGACAACATCGAGCAGCGTGACCACCGCCGGATCACACCCCAGAACGAACCCACCGTACCGTCCCCGCTTTCCTTTGACCATGCCCCCCCGACGCAGAATACTGAGCACCTTGGAAGCGTACTGCTGAGGAACACGGGCCTCTTCGCTAAGCGTCGCACTGGTCGTAGGGCGACCACCTCGCTCCACCAACAGCACCATCATTCGCAGGGCGTATTCGGCTGTCGTGGAAAGCATTGCGTGTGGCCCTCTCTTTTGGTCTACGTCTAAAAATCACTGTTTCAGCGTCTAAGCGTTCAAGCCCCTCAACGGGGATCCACAATCAACCGCTCAGTGAATCGTCTAAACCTGATATTCAGGCCCAATATATAGCATTACTATATTCCAGTCCCACCCCAGCCACAAGGCGCAAAAACCACCGACAGCCGCCATCTGTTGCAAAATTCGCCCCTCTTGTCCTCTTTTTGCCTTATCTGCCATGATCGTCCGCTTGTCTGATCTGGTACTCCAACGGAGCACTACAGCCACATAACTCACAGTACGACAGCTTGAACCCTGGCAAAGATCAGGCCATCCAAAAAGGTGGTCCCAATAAATTGGGTGGGCTTGCCCATAAAATAGTCATTACAGACTCCACCTACGACAATAGATCAACATACCGAGAATAAAAGCAGGCACAAACACCTGACACATCGAGCAGGTGATCGGTACGCCGCTGCCCAGTTGCACGCCCGACAACACCATCGCAACGGGCATTCCCACGCCAAAGGCGACAGCAAGATTGATCAGCAGCGTCCCAATGGGATTGCGAGCAAAATTCGGCTGTGTCTTGAGAATATTGACGGTTCCCCATGACCCCTTAGACCACCTCTCTCTGAACTCGGGGCACTTGTGTGCATCTCGCTGTCCACCACAGCGCAGTCACATATAGAGGCTTGGTGGCAAACCTTGCACCTTCATGGCATCTATGAAGGAACTGTTCATCGAAAATCTGTTGGATGCCCCTGTCATGCCATCGGACAGCCATCCAAATCACCGCCGAGGAAACAAAGACTGCCGCCCCAGCCACGATGCATGGAATGATCAAACTGGCAAACACTGAAGGCCCTCCTCTCAACACGGTGCGACGAATCCTCCGAATTGTCAAGTGAGTCACCCCGATCGGGGCTTGACCAATCATCCCAAACCCGTGAGCATCGCCACTTATGACCGACGCCACGGCGGCCATCCAAGCACCACACCCAACTCGCACCCTCATCGCCATGACCGGCTCGCTGTCGATGATTTTCCTCGACGCCACAGTCGTAGGCGTCGCCCTGCCCACCATTCAAGCCGATCTTGGCCTGACCATGACGTCGTCCGCTTGGGTCATCAATGGCTTCCTGATCGCCTTGGCCTCGTCGCTGGCCATCGGCGGTCGGGTCGCTGATCGGTTCGGGCGACTTCGCGTCTTCCGCATCGCCATAGTGCTCTTTGCTGCGGCTTCGGTCATGTGCGGCCTGGCCAACTCAACCCTCTGGATCATCGCTGCCCGCGTCATACAGGGCATCGGCGCAGGGCTGATGCAACCGGCGTCCACCGCCATCGTCATTGCGTCGTCGCCCCCGGATCGCCGCGGTGTTTCGATGGCCATGTATTTCGGCATCGCGGTGCTCTTCCTAATGGCCGGACCAATCATTGGTGGGGTAATCATTTCCATGGCAGACTGGCCGTGGATCTTCCTACTCAACCTTCCCGTCGCAATCATTGCATTCTTACTGACCATTTCGCTTGAACTGCCTAATCACAAGTCGCTTGGTCGCGGCGTGGACGTACTTGGCATCGTTCTCCTGCTGCTGGGTTTGCCGCTGCTGATCCTAGGATTGGAATGGATCGCTCATCCACCCGGTGGACTTGATTGGCTTCCGCTTGTCACGTCGCTCGTAGGGTTGTGCAGCACCGTGCTGTGCATCGTGCACTGCACCCGATCCGCCAACCCGATCCTCAACGTCGCCCTTCTGGCACCTCGTCCAATGCTCGGACAAGCGTTAGTGCTGTCAATTGGATCGCTCATCATGGCAGCACAGGCTGTGTACGGCGCCATCTTTCTACAAGAGGTACTCGGGTTTACACCCCTCCAGGCAGGCGTGGGCGCCTTACCGCTGCTCCTGCCGGTGCTGTTGGTCATTCGCTTTGCTGGCAAGTGGTACGACACACACGGCGCCACACTGCCCATGACCCTAGGCATGGCAACCACGGCACTCGGTCTGGCTGTCGAAACGACTGGAATCATGCTGCACTCGTACGTCGTACTCGCCGTAGGCATGGTGCTTGTGGGCGCAGGATCAACGGTTGCCACGACACCAGCCAACACCGACGTCCTGGCGCGGGCCCCCCAAGACCAACGCGGGGAAACAAGCGGCATGGTGCAGACCATGCGACAATTTGGGGCGAGTCTGGGCATTGTCGCCTGCGTGCTGTCTATAAGTCTCGTGCTGCAGACGACTGTGGTCAAACTGCGATCTGATCACAAATCAAATTCAACGGCCATGCTGGCCATTGAAGGTAACATCGAGGCCATCGTCGACTTGGATGCCTCTGACCCACAACTCGCCAAGCAGATTCGCCAAGCCCGCAGTGATGGACTGGCCATGGCCTTCGTATTGCAAGGATGCTTTGCGCTCGCGGGGGTGGTCCTCAGTCTGACACTGGCGCGGCCCGACCCGGACGATCAATAGAGTTCGGCCAACTCGGCCACGAGATGGTCAAGCGACCACTCTCGCATCGTTTCCCACTCGGCGCGGCGGACCCCTAGGCATGCATGCAACAAGGGTATTCCCAAGGCCGCGGCAAGTACGTCATCGTGCTCGAGTGCATCGCACGCCTCACCAGGATCTGACGGCAGCGGTGGCGGCTTGATTTCCAGCAGCGCGGGATCGACCTGTACCGGGTCGGGTGGTTCCAACGACCGATCGAGCCCGTCGAGTCCCGCCGCGATCACCCCAGCGACGGCTAGGTAGGGATTGCAGGTCGAGTCGCAGGTCTTGAACTCGATGTTGGTCGGCGACATACCACGACGTCGCCCGGGCACACGCAGCGGTGCCTCGCGATTGTCCCAGCCCCAGCAGCACCAGTTGCCGGACCAACGGCCCGCTCCAATGCGATGAAAGGAGGCCGCCGTGGGTGCTGTGAGCGCGCATAGTGCAGGCAAGTGATCCAGGACGCCCGCCATGAAGCACCGGCCTTCCTGTGACAGCGACTCCCCGTCATCGTCGCCCATGATGTCGCGACCATCACGCCACAGGCTCATGTGCATGTGCGCACCATTGCCCGCCGCGTCGGGTACAACTTTTGGCAACATCGTCGAGACCAACCCATGTCCGGCAGCGACGACGGCCAGCGTCTCACGGAAGATCAGGTGGTGCTCCGCCGCCGTCAGCGGATCGGCGTGCATCAGGGGCATCTCGTATTGACCCGGCGCCGACTCCTTGAGCATCGCCTCGACGGCCACACCTTGCAGTTCGAGCATGTCGGCCAACTCCTCGAGAATAAGATGCGCCCTGTTCAGTCCGTGCACCGAAGAGAATCGCGAATCACTGATTGGCTCGTACCCACCCTCATGGGATTGCCTGAGCAGCATGAACTCCGGCTCAAACGCAAACTGCATGGTGAACCCGCGCTCTGCCAGCGCCTCAACCTGACGCCGCAGCGCCCAACGCGGACACATCGCCCAGGGCATTCCATCGCCATCGAGCAAATCTCCGAACATCGCCGTACAGGACGGCCACCACGGCAAGAGCCGCGCCGTCGACTCGTCGCCGCGCAGCCACGTCTGCCCGACAGGGCCCAGGCCTGACGCTTCGACGGGCGCATCGACGTGGCCGGGCACACCCTGCACACCAGTCACCAGCGGAAGTCCGGTCTTGATCAAGTCACCGAGCAGATCACCGTGCCGCGCCTGCCCACGGAGAATGCCGCCATTGTCGACCCAGGAAAGTCGCACCCACGTCGAACATGCTTGGTCGTACATCGAATTCGCCTCCTGATCGCTCTTGAGCATTCCTCGCTCACTACCAAACCAACAGTACACTGCCCGGACGGAGAGAGAACAAAGGGAGTTGATTTCATGCTTGCCGAGCTGCTCGGAGGACTCATCGCCACCACATCACCATCGGCCACGCTCTTTACGGGCGGGACGATCATTCCCGTCACTGCTCAGGACATCCCCGATGGTCATCTCTTCGTCCAAGACGGCCGCATCGTCTCGATCGGTCCAGCCGGGGCGTTCAAACCTCCGACCGGCATCGAATACAAGACGGTCGATCTTGCTGGGGGCATGTTGATGCCAGGGCTCATCTGCACGCACAGCCACATCGGGGGGTGGGGCGGAGGCGATGGTTCTGCGCCCATCCAACCCGAGACGCGCATTCTCGATGCCATCGATGTGCAGGACCCCGGCTTTCGCCGCGCGGTCGCGGGCGGTTTGACCACACTCAACATCATGCCCGGCAGTGGGCACCTATGTAGCGGGCAGACGGTGTACGTGAAGCTGCGTGAAGCCGACACCATCGACGACCGACTGATCCGCACCGCCGATGGCCGCATCGCCGGTGGCTTGAAGATGGCAAACGGCACCAATCCCCAGAAAGGCCCTCCCTTTCCTGGTACTCGAGGAAAGTCCGCAGCGCTGATTCGCCAGCGACTTATCGAGACACAGGAGTACATGGACACACTGAACCGCGCGGGCGACGACGCCGACAAGCGACCGCCGCGCGATCTCGCCCTCGAGACGCTTGCCCAAGTGCTCGATGGAACACGGGTCGTCCACCACCACACGCATCGACACGACGACATCATGACGGTCCTTCGTCTGGCCGATGAATTCGGGTTTCGCGTTGTGTTGCACCACGTCAGTGACGGCTGGAAAATTGCAGACGAAATCGCCGCGGCCGGCGTGCCGTGTTCGATCATCGTGGTCGACTCGCCCGGTGGAAAGCAGGAGGCCATCGACATCGACTTCAAGACCGGCAAGGTGCTCGCCGATGCGGGCGTCCCGATCGCGTATCACACTGATGACTGGATTACCGACTCTCGCTACTTCCTGCGAAGCCCCGCGCTTGGCATGCGAGCCGGCCTGGATCGCACCACCGCGCTTCGCAGCGTGACAATCAATGCCGCGGACATGCTCGATCTCGGCGATCGCACCGGATCACTTGAAGCAGGCAAGGATGCGGACCTCGTGTGGCTTGATGGCGATCCGTTCTCGAACTTCACGAACATTCAGGGCACGTGGGTCGAAGGCACGCGTGTCTTTGATCGCACCAACAAAGAGGATCTCTTGTTTGCCCAAGGTGGGTGGGGTGCTGGAAACGCCGAGCGGCCATATATGTGCTGCGAGGAACACGCACGGGGAGCGGGCCAGTGATGTTGTATGCCATGCTGCTCACTGCAACGTTCATGGCATCGCCTGCGCCCGACATCGTGGTCTATGCAGATGTCGTCCACTCGGTCACCGCCGATCCCATCCAAGATGGCTACGTGCTGATCCAAGACGGCCACATCGCGGCCATCGGCGCGGCCTCAGAGGCCACGCTCACTGGTGATGAACACGTTGTCCGGTGCGCCATCGTGACGCCGGGCTTTGTGGATGCCAGAGCCACCGTGGGATTGACCGGCCAGTACAACATCCCGCACGATCAGGACATGCTCGAGCACTCGCATCCGATGCAGCCCGAACTCCGCGCGATGGACGCCTTCAATCCTCAGGAGCGGCTCGTTGAATGGGTGCGGGAATTTGGGACAACGACCGTCCATACCGGCCACGCCCCAGGCGAACTCATTTCCGGTCGCACGATGATCTGCAAGACATCGGGCAACACCGTCTCAGATGCCATCATCGTGCACGACGCCATGATCGCCTGCACGCTTGGCGAAAGTAGCCTCAAGAAGGGTGAGAAGAGTCCCGGCAACCGCTCCAAGAGCGTCGCCCTGCTTCGGCAACGGCTCATCGAAGCGGATGAGTACACCCAGTCACAAACCAAAGCCGGACAGCTAGGGGACGACGGAAAACCCAAGGATCCGCCCAAACGCGACTTGCAACTCGAAGCGCTCGCGGCAGTGCTCACTGGCGACATGCCGTTGATGATTCATGCGCACCGTTCGCATGACATCATGAATGCAATCCGCCTTGCCAATGAATTCGAGATCGACGTCGTGCTCGACGGCGGCGCTGAATCGTACCGGGTCATCGACGAACTCAAAGCGGCCGAGATTCCGGTCATCATCCACCCGCAACTTATCCGCATGTACGGCGAACTTGAGAACGCCTCATTCACAACCGCATCGAAACTCGCCGATGCGGGCATTCCCATGGCCATGCAGACCGGCTACGAGTCCTATGTGCCCAAAGTCCGCGTGCTCGTCTTCGAAGCGGCGCAAGCGGCAGCCAACGGGCTCGGGCCTCATCGTGCGCTCCGCGCCTGCACGATCGACGCCGCCACACTGCTTGGTATCGATGATCGCGTCGGGTCACTGGAAGTCGGCAAGGACGCGGACCTGGCGCTCTGGGACGGCGACCCCTTTGAGTGGACCACCCACTGCACCGGTGTCATCATCGACGGCCAGCAGGTGTCAACGGTCGTACGCTGATCGTAGCGGGCAGTCCTGACCGGGTGAGACTATTCCGGCGGGAACGGATTCAAAGTGGCGTCTTGGGTCTTCCCATGATCCGTGCCCGTTGGGTTCGCGGCGCTCTGCGGGGCGTCGTAGGCTTCGTTGTTGGCAACCATCGTTATGAAGTTCGGGTTCGCCTTGATGACGGCTCCGGCCGCGTCGAAGATCTTGTTCCACATCGCCTTATTCGAATTGCCATCACTGTCAAAGAGCGGTTCAGTAATGCCCTGAACCGAGATGAGTCCGGCTGGCGTGTCTTTCAACCGGTTCACGATCGCAGCATGTTGCTGCTTGTACAAGCCGACGTGGCCGATCTCATGAACCCGCAAGGCTGTCAAAAAGCGTTCCCACTCCGCGACATGGTTGGGGGGCGCACCATTCGGCGGGTTCCAGGCTGGTAATTTGACTGTCAATGAGAACCTTATATCGGTCAATTGGTAGAAGGCCTTCCCCTTCACGATCTCCGTGACCTTTCCGATGTATTTGAACCAGAACTCTGTCTGGCCGGCGTAGCGTTTGCCGTCCTCCAGAAAACCCGCGCCATTTTGTGGATCGAAGATGACCTCGGAGACTTCGATGAGATCGCCACCCTGAACGGGATACGACTCAAAGGTGGCATTCGTGTTTCGTGGCAGTACGCATCCGTCCGGATCGTTGGACGCAAATACTTCTTCGATGATCTCGGTTGTATTGAGAAAGCCGTTGGGATCTGATTCAAAAAAGAGACGGCCACAGCCACCTGTCGCCCAGATTCCAGCGGCGCCGCCGCATCCCAGTGTAGTCTCTGGCGGGCACGGCCCAAATCCGCCAAGCAGGAGCAGGAGATCATCGACATTGGTGTCGTTGTCGCCATTGATGTCCGAATCGCACGGTGGGGCCCCACAGTCGCCCCAACCGGCAAGCAGTATCAGTAAGTCATCGACGTCAACGGTGCCACTTCCATTAATGTCCCCGGGACAGTCGGCCCGCGCCAATGCCAGTACGCCTAGCAGCGTTACCACGGTTGCTACGTGTTTGATCATGTCTTGTCCTCCCATAAGTGCGCAGGCACTTCTGGTCCCTGCTACGACCTCTGGCCCCCGTTATATCAGCGGCGGGCAGTGCCACCCCATAATAACCCCATAATATATATATAAAACAAAGAGAGAGAGCGTCATTTTCAACGTAGTGGGCTCAGGATGCCGTAAAACGTATTTCGGAATCCAAGCAACGAACCGCAACAGGGCGTGGAAGGCCAATCTCGCCCAACTGCCGTTCGATCTGTTCCTGCCATCCGCGATTGGCTGCAGGACTGGCCGGACTCGGGTGCAAAATCTGGTGAATGGGAATGTCGCGGCCAACCATCGCGGCCTGGGCACGCTTGCGGGCAAATGCCCCCACGCCAATGATGGCCCGAGGCTGAATCACATCGACGATCTCGCGCAAGGCGTCATCGCAGGCCGCTTCGAGTTCGCGCCGCGTCGCGAGAGGTAACTTGTCAGGCGTGCGATTGCGTCCAGACTCCTCCATGAAGGCCAGCGGGCACCAGTTCCAGATAAAGAAGTGCGAAAAGAAGTGCGCGGGGCTTTGAAAACTCGATGACACCCAGTCCCAGAGGCGGCGGCCACTCACTTCGCTACGAACGCACTCCAGACCCAGCACCGGCCGCTTGGGGTGCTCCTTGCGAGGCTTCCCCACCGTTTCGTCAATTTCCAGATAATCGCGGACCGCAGCAACTTCGCCAAATGGCACACCAGTCTGGGCCATCCCCCACGGGCCGGGGTTCATGCCCAGCATCAGGGCATCGACACCCCGCTGGGCACAGGCCAGATACGCCTCATGCGCCGCTATGGCGTAGTGAGTTGGGTCGTACACATGCGTCACAGGTTCGTCGATACGAATCGATCGCAGTCTCACCGACAGTCGCTTGGAGATTTCCGCAAGATCGCGCGCCAGCGTCACGTTGTCGGCCCTGAGTCAGTTTCACTAGTGTCTTGTGGGCGATCTAAAGTCTGACCGACACGTCGGATGAAGGTACGACGCATCGCAAACTCTGCCCACAACAGTGAGCCCATAAAAACGACCACCGATCCAAAGAGATACCACATGCCCGGCTTGATAGCCAACTTCGCAAAGTTACCTTCCTCAGACAGATACAACACCATCGCCAAGGAGAATACGTCGAGCATGCACCACTCGGAAACATATCGTGTTATCAACGCAGTTCTCCGCCGCCAAATGCTCGGCAAAGGCACATACAAGGCAAAGAGCAACATGCACATCGATGCGATGGGCGCAATGATCAGGAAGATTGCCATGATCGATGCGAAGACTGCCAGATCAGATTGATAGAGGAAGGCGATCGATTCCTTGAGGGACCAGAGGTTGCTCGCGAAGCCAAATTGATCGATCTGAAAGAGTGGATAAAAGAAGGCACGAGCGATGACGACTATTGACCCAACACACAAAATGGTGGAAACAACCCCTTGCCACCCCGCAAAGATAATGGCTGGTCGGCGTCGATCAATCCGGAGCAACTTGCCCGGAACCATCCGCCGGACAGATTCGTGCATGATGGTGCCAGCGATCATGCTCAGAATGATAGCGCCCATGAAGTAATACAAACCGCATTCAACCGTCGCTCCGACCGCATCCTCTTTGCTGAATATCACCAAGATGAGCAGTGACACAAAGACATCGAGCAAACTCCAGCGGCCCAAGTGCCCCAGAGCACCGAGCATGCGTTCACGACCTTGCATCGTCATTGGTCGGGACAACGCCCAGGTCCCCAACGCCAACTTGATTGGGGGGAAGAGCACAGAGAACCCCACCACCAAGATGGCCAACGGATACAACTGATGGATCCAGAGCAATCGAATGACTTCGAGAATTGAATATGGACCTACAATTTCAAGAACCGCCGCCCCAATGCCCGAGATCTGAAGAAATGGCACGCCTGGAAGCAGCGCAATCACATTGAGCACCAACGAACACAGCAAAAACAGTGGCACAGCCACCTTGGCCCAAGGTGATAACTGTGGCATTAGACGTGTTCGTTCCATAAGGCCCATACACTCCATTGTGGCTGCACGCCCAGTTCATGCCAACGGCTTGGCACAGGCCACAATGTAGCCCATGAACACCGCCGCGACCAGCAGCAATACCACCGCATAGATGATGACACTGGCCACCAATGTGGCTCCAACATTCCACATCCACTCTATGAGAACACCCTCAAATAATGGGGGCGCCCGCCGCTGCGAGCGGTCTCACTACAGCCCATAAGCCCCTGACGCTATCCTGCACACTCCCAACTCCCAACTCCCCATCTCCGTAGGAGCCTTGCCATGACCGCCACAACTGATGCCAAGCGACCTCGCCTCTATCAGGGAGACGGCGACAGTCTCATGGAAGCCGACCGTCGCAGCGATCGAATCATCATTCTCCCATCTCACGACCCCCGCGAAGCAATTGTTGGCGGTGGTGAGATTCGCATCCAGTGGGGACAAAGCCTGCTGCGTGATGTCCTAGGGGGCCGATACCGAACCGTTGTATGCGGCATCAACGACGCCGACAACAGCCACGGCATCATCGGCACACTTCTAGAGATGGTGACGACCAGTCAGTGGACCGTGAAATCAGCCACGTCCTACGCGCATGTGTTTCAAGAGTCTGCCTCGCTGCACGGGCGAGGTGATCGTGAACCGTATGTGTTGAAGTTTGATCTCGACAGTCTGCTCGTGCTGGCCATTCTCCGACCAAAAAACAAGGACCACTTCACGCTGGACGACCTCAAACGCGGCTTCCGAACCGTCTCAAAGATGCTCCAACACAGGCACGATCGACAACCGACAGCCAGCGTGTCCTTCTTGGGCGCCCACTCCAACCGATTGGTTGATCAAAATGGTGAAGAGCCATCATTTGAAGCAGTACTGCGAAGCATGTACAACGCCGGGTACCGAGGCGATGTCTATCCGTCCTTGGCCATGTGGCACAAGGCGCCCACTGGCGCATTTGCAACCTACCCGTTCCCCGAGAGTCTTGACCGCATGCGTGACGGTTCGTCCTGAAACTGTTTGGTCTCAGTCATCCCCACCCCCAAGAACACGTCGAGTTTGCCCCGGATCGACGAGCGCCAGTAGCAAGAGCGGCGCCACTTGAAGCGCCGCAGCGAGCGCAAAGGCGCCTTGCACCGTGACTGAATCCTCAATTCGGCCTGTCAGATCCTGACCAATGGTTCTCGATAGGTTCAAGAGCGCCATATACGCCGTGAACTGCGTCGCTGCAACCATCGGCCATGACACCTTCATGCACAATGTAAAGAGCGATACATACAACAGGCCAGACAACAGTGAGTCCAAGAACATCTGCCCAATGATGAATGAGTCGTACTGCCACAATGCACGCGAGTCAGCAAATATGAGGTTCGACAGGGCCAGCCCCGTTCCAGCCACCATCGCCAGTCGCCGGGGGCCCATTCGGTCGGCCAGTAAGCCACCGCCGATTGACCCAAACAAACCCATCCAGGTCGCGATGCCACTCCACGTCGCATTCTTTTCGACACTCCATCCCAAATCCTGCATGATCAGTACGGACGAATACCCCGTCAACATGCCACTTGGAATGGAAATAAGTAACGTCACCAGTGCCAGAGCAATGGTTGATCGCAACATGAACACCCGGACCAATCGCTTGAACACGGTCACCGCCGAGTCCGCAAGTGCGGGCGCTTCTGGCGACGCCTGCCCAGATGTCCATGGAAGCAAGCGCTCCGATTGATGCTCGCGCAGAAAGAGTGGCAGCAGCATGACAAAGGCCACGACCACGGCAATCACCAAAAAGCCCATTCGTAAACCGCCGGTTGCCACGATGGTGCCAAGTCCCGCGCCGCCCAAGGCATTGCCCAAGTACGAGCTTCCATACATGAATCCATTGACCCGGCCACGCTCGGAGTCTCGCAGCATGTCCACGGCCAGTGCGTCGACCGATACGTCCTGCAAGGCGCTGCATGCCGACATGAAGAACAAACCCGCTACCAACAAGCCTTGATGTGTCAGTGGATCAGGGCCAAATGACAACACCAGCAGCGAGGCAATCATGCCGGTTTGCGCCACGAGGATCCATGGGCGGCGCCGCCCCATCGACGGCACGCCAAAACGATCAATCACAGGGCCAGCCAACCACTTGAACGCCCACGGCAACGTCGCGTATTTAAGCAGGTCACCAATATCGCCAGGCGACTGACCCTCCTTGGCCAGCACGGCGCTGAGCGTGATGAACATGAACCCGTACGGAAGGCCTTGGGTCAGGTAGAGCGAGCACAGGGTGATCAGTCGCAGCAGCGGCCGATCGTGCAACGTCATAGGACGTCGAAGATGCGACACGCTATCAGTGCCCCGCGGCGTCGCGATACATTTCTTCAAGTTCCGCAGCGACCGAATCGGTCGAGAGGTTATCAAACACCCAAGCCCTGCCAGCGGCACCCATCTCGACTAGGCGTTGACGGTCCGCAAGCAGTGGCGCAATCCCTTCAACAATGGCGTCGGCCGACTGAGTCACGGCCACCCCGCCGCCACTGTCGACAATCTCACGCCACGTGTCAACCAACGTGGTGGTCATCACCGCCGTACCGCATGCCAACGCTTCGAACTGCACGAAGCCGAAGTTCTCTTGACTGCTGGGAAGTACGAAGAGGTCGCATGCCTCGTAGAGCGACCACTTTTCGTCACCGCCAATCTGCCCGGTGAAGTGTGTGCGGTCTGCGACTCCCTGCTCCTTGGCCAGCGTCTTGAGTGACTTAACGTAGGCATCTTCACCAGGGCCCACCATGAACAATTGAAGGTCAGGAAACTGTTCGACCAGACGCGGCATCGCACGAAGGAGGTGTTCTATGCCCTTCTTCACATGAAGTCGACTCAGAAACAGCAGGTGCGGACCCGGCCCGTTGAGTTGCGGCCACCGCGTGTGGGCGGCCTCAGGACCTCGCAGTGTTTCAAAGTCCGCCAAGTCCATGAGGTTTGGAATCACCCGGCCGCGACCTTTGGGGAACCACTTGTGTGACTGTTCCAGTTCGCCCTCGGCGGTGCAGTGCACAAAGGCCGCTCGCTCAAGTACCTTGCGCCCGCCAATTCGAAGGTACATGCGCTTTTTGAAACCTCGCTGTGCCATGCACCAGTCATCGAGCATGCCGTGCAGGCTGACGACATACGGTGTGCCCACTCGTCTGGCTATGCCCGAAATTTGAATGTTGGCCCGCTCCCAGACGCCGTTGAGGTGCATCACATCGGCTGCTTGAACTGCTTGCCGCAGTTCGCCGAGTTGTCCAGGTCGATACACACGGCCCGGCAGCACCGGCACGGGAACTTTCAAAACACGTGGGCAATCGCCTCCAGCAAGCCACGCTGGGGGCACATCACGGGTA